>Ga0118677_10010605_pt1 | contig 14038 bp, 14 predicted proteins | sample AliMusrvi5mmetaG_FD_86154 | JGI IMG/M metagenome (GOLD analysis project Ga0118677, IMG submission 86154) | reverse complement strand
TTGCAGGGGTGCGGGGCAAGGGGGAGGCGTTGAAGGTGCTTAGTGCGAAGTGCTCAGTGGAAAGTCAGGAGTCAGAAGTTTGGGAAAGGGAGCACTGGGCACTAAGCACTACGCACTTCATGCTCCGTTCCCCCCCTCGCTACTTCTTCTCCGGATTGTCAAAGGTCATGTAGGTCGTGCCGGTCGGTGAGTTCTCCCCCGGTTGGTAGGTTTGCACGCGGATTTCCTTCGGGATGTAGGAGTCGCCGACTTTCTGGAAGGTGCGCATCTCGAAATGCTTGATTTTGCGGCCCTTTTTGTCCCAGCCTTCCATTTTGGCCATGCCGCCGCTGCCCTGGTGCACCCAGACGTCCACAGTGCCGTAGGGCCCTTTGCCGTCAGGCGTGGTCACGCGCACTTTCCAGGCCCGCTGGCCGGAGAAGCCTCCCAAACTTTCCTCGCCCAGCACCTTGCCATGGGGCCAGTAGAGAAAACGCATCGACAGGTCTTCATACGTGAGGTCAAAGCCGCGCACGCGCTCGCTGTACATGGCCAGGGGAACCTCCGCAGCGCCGCCAGGCTTGACGTCACGAAGTGTCGCGGGGGTCGTGCTCAGGTCGAGGTTGACGATCTGCGGCGGGCTGGAGAAACGGAAGCGGATGTTGTCCTCGGACATGTGGAGATCGAAGGGTTCTTCCTTCCCGGAATTGCTGTCGCGCAGCCGTCCGGTGAGCTTGTAGTCTTTCAGCGCGTAGCTAAGGCGCACGAGGTTCAAAAGATAGTCCGCCGTGGGCGGGGTGCGCTTGTCTTCCGCACGGGCCACGAGCGTGGCGGAGCAGAGACAGGCCATGAGGAAAAGAAAAAGAGAGCGGGTCATGGTGCAGAAAGATACGTTCAAGCTCAGCGGCCAGACTTTGACAGGTGCATCTCGCCCGTATTCTGTGAATGGTGAGGCAAATTGTCACGGCCCGCAAGGTTTGTCATGGATCGTCAGCGCTTTCTCCTTCCCGCCCTCGCCCTCATCACGGTGTGGCGCATGGCCTTGCTTCCGACTCTCGAACTCAGCCCCGACGAGGCGCTGGCCGTGCTGTACGGGCATCATCCGCAGTCCTGGCACCTGGAGATGGGGCCGCTGGTGCCGTGGTTGGTGCGGCTGAGCATCGGGCTGGCAGGGGCAGGGGAGTTTGGCGTGCGTTTTCTCGCGCCTTTGTGCGCCTTTGCCGTTACCGTGTGCTTGTGGCGGCTGTGCCGTGGCCTGTTTGATGCGACTGCGGCAGCCTGGGCGGTGGTGCTGCTGCAAGTGCTGCCGGGCTTCAACCTGGCGGCCGTGACCATGACCAGCAGCATCGTCGGTCTGGCGGCGGTGATGGGATTGGTCCTGGCGCTGCGCATCGCCCTGCATCGCCCCTCGCCGTGGCACGTGGCCTGGTGGCTGGCGGCGCTCTGCCTTCTGCTGGCGATGCTGGCGGACTGGCGCAATGGCCTCGCGTATTGCTGCTGCCTGCTGGCACTGGGGTTGCCGCGCAGGCGCCGGCACCACTTGTGGTCGCCCGGTTTTGGGTTGCTCACGGCCGCCTTTGTTGTGGGGGCCGCATGGTTCATCCAGTGGAATGTGACCCAGGGCTGGCCGGTGCTGGAGACTGATGAAGGGCGACCGCTGTGGACCGTGCTGCCCAATGCCCTGCGCTGGATGCTGATGGCCTCGCCCCTGCTGCTCACCCTGATCGCCTGGGCCGTGGAGCGCACCTGGCGCCGTGAGTCCCACGTGCCGGAGGTGTTCTTTGTGATGGCCTTCGCCCTGCCCTATGCCCTGCTCGATTTTGCCTGGGGGCCGATGGAGCGCTGGCCCCATGCCGGGTTCCTGCTGTGGATGGTGCTCGGTGTGGCCCTGCTCGCCCACCACAGCCTGCGGTCGCTGCAACTGCCCACCCAGAGCAAGGTAATCCTGCGCACGCTGGCTGCGGTGACAGGTGCGCTCTTGAGCATGATCATCATGCGCACTGACATGCTGCGCAGCCTGGGACTGCCCTGGCCGATGCAGAAGCAGGCCCAGGCGCGGCACCAGTGGCCGCAGTTCTTCAAGGCCGATCCCTCCAGCGCCATGCAGGGCTGGCGCGAGGGGGCGAAGGTGCTCGAAAGCGTGCTGACCGGCGCCAGGACCAGCGGTGCCCAGGACTGGTTCGTCATCGCCAACGACTGGCGCATTGGCGTGCCGCTGGACTTCTACCTGCCACCCGGCGTACCAGTGCTGCAACCCACGCCAGACCAGCCGCGCGTGCAGGTGATCCAGCAGGCCGAGCGCAGCAACCCGCTCTCCCTCTGGCCGCGCTACGACACGATGCAGGGCAATCAGTCCGCCTTCACTGGCAGGCACGCGCTTTATGTGACGGACGACGCCCGACGCTCCAGCCCCCCAGGGCCGGTGCGCCATCCCTTTGAGCGCTGGGAACTGCTTTCCGTCGTGCGCATCATGCATGGCGGGCATGAGGTGCGGACCTTGAAAATCTTTGCTTGCTACGGCTACAAGCCCCCCGATTTGTGACAGTCTTACAACCATGCCCAGTTCCCCCGCCATCTCTGTCGTCGTACCTCTTTACAATGAAGAGGACAACATCGTGAACCTGCAACGGGAACTCGCGGAAGCTCTCGCCGGGCTGGATTACGAGATGGTGCTGGTGGATGATGGATCAAGCGATGCCACCGTAGCGCGTGTGCAGCCGGGGCCGCGCGTGCGCCTGCTGTGCTTTGCAAAGAATGCCGGGCAGAGCGCCGCCATGCATGCGGGTATTCACGCCGCCCTTGGCGAGGTGGTGGTGACCATCGACGGCGATTTGCAGAACGACCCCAAGGACATTCCCGCACTGGTGAAAAAGCTCGACGAGGGCTTTGATCTGGTCTGTGGCTATCGTGCCAAGCGCAAGGACACCCCCTTCAAACGCCTTCAGAGCCGCATTGCCAACTACGTGCGCCGCAGCTTCATCGGCGATGGCGTGCGCGATACAGGCTGCACCCTCAAGGCCATGCGCTGCGAATGCCGCGAAGCCCTCCTGCCCTTCAACGGCATGCACCGCTTCATCCCCGCCCTCATTGCGAACATGGGCTTCCGGGTGACCGAAATGCCCGTTAATCACCGCGCACGCACCGCCGGAGTCAGCAAGTACGGCTTCGGCAATCGCGCCTTGCGCGCCACGATGGACATGTTCGGCGTGCGCTGGCTCAACAGCCGGCGCGTGCGGTATCAGGTGAAGTGAGGGGGTGTGGGAGTGCGGAAGTGCTAAGTGCTAAGTGCTAAGTGTGGAGGTGCGCAGCACCTTGGTGCGGATGCTTGCAGCCGCTTTCGGTCCAGGCAGCTTGCTGCCGGCGCAGGAGTTCTTCACGCCCTGGTCTCATCGCTGCGGGCCTTCCGCCGTTCCCGCAACAGGCTCCGCGCTCATGCGAGCAGAGCCCTCACGCCCGCGTGGCTGGCGGACTCAAATGCTCGCGGCCAGCGCAGTCCGGGCACAAACAGTAGAGTTCGGTCGTGCCATCGGGCAGCCTCGGAGGCACATACCACCCTGCTCGCCACGCCTGATCGGCTGCGTCATGGAACCATTGCCAGCCGGACTCCTCCCCAAACGGTGGGTCAAGCTCGAGGAAACGCTTACACTCGTGGCAATCGAAAACGAGCATCATGTACACGTAGCAGCGATACGGCTCGTGAATGTCGAACTCCTCCGCGGTCATGGCCGGTGAATCCTCTGAAGTGAATCCTGGGTTGAAAGTTTTCATATTGATCAGGTGTTGCCGCGCTTGTTATTTGAGTTTGGCTGAGGAGGGATCAGGCCTCAGTAGCCATTCGAAGGACAGTTTCCCGTTGCTGCGCGGATAGGTGCCGCCCCAGGGCAGAGCAGGGTTTTCGAGGCTCGTATGGGATGGCGGTTGGTGTTCATGGCTTTGCCGGCGCTACCTTTTTACGAAGCTGTTCGAGCAACTCAGGACTGTTGGGAACAACACGAGGCTGGACGACGAGCCGCATCGTGGAAGGCTCGGCGTCTGGCCGGGTTCCTGGGCTGTCGGCGGGCCGGTAAGAGATAACGGCACACCATGCGGAATCGAGCTCGTAGTAAACATCTCGGAGAGCAGCAAAGCCATGATCGGCATCGAACTCAATGAGGGCTTTCGCACCGAGCCGTTTCTCAACGTCGGACCGGACCATGCCAATCTTGTAGATGCGTGTTGAAAGCCTGAACCTCCATGTGCGCTCGGTTTGGGGTGCCGGATCCGACGCTCTGACGTGCAGATGGAGCGCACAAAAAATGAAGGCAAGGAGCATCGTTCTCATCGTGCGCGTAGAAGTTACCTAACCGCCAGAAACGGACGAAACAGGGAGGGTGAAGTCCGGCATATTGCTGAGCAGCGGAGGGACTTTATCAGAAGTCGCCGCCGTTGGGAAAGGAGTTCCCGGAAAAGGTGTGTACAATAGTCGGGCTGTCCTGAAATGGGCCATCGTTTGGCCACCCAAGTTGGAGTCAAGGCTTTCAGCCGATCACCTCTGGATGTCGCCGTGCGCGTTTCCCACAGAACCTCGCCAGCAGCCGCTCACGGGTGATCGCGTGAACGCTTGACTCCAACCATCGCTGCGAAGTTGGCGGCAGTTTCGAGCCGCCACCCCATTCATCAGTGCCTCTGCGTTCTCCCAATTTCATGCAGTGCAAAGCCGTGCCTGTGAGGCCGCCTCCCACCCCGCGCCCAGCCTTGCCATTCTTGCGGGCTTTGTGGCTGTATTTTCGCTGCTCTGCGTGGGGCTTTGTCGAAAAACCTGCTGGCGTGATGAGTGCGGCGTGATTGATTGGCGGATGTTCTCTCTCAGTCAAAAAACTGCGGTCATCACCGGAGCCGGTTCCGGCATTGGCAAGGCCATTGCGCTTCTGTTTGGAAAGCAGGGCGCCCATGTGGAAGTATTGGATCTGAATGAAGCTCAGGCCAAAGAGGTGGCGGCTGAAATTATTGCTGCGGGCGGCAGCGCCGAATGGCAGCGCTGCGACATAGGCGACGGCAAAAACGTCAAGGCCGTGATGGCGGCCATCGTGGCACGCCGGCCCTGCATTGACATCCTTGTGAACAACGCCGGCATCGCTCATATTGGCACGGCGGTGAGCACGAGCGAAGAGGACATGGACCGCCTGTACCGCATCAACATCAAGGGCCTGCACCACTGCACCCAGTCCGTGCTGCCAGCGATGATCGAAAAAGGCGGCGGCGTCGTGCTCAACCTCTGCTCCATCGCCGCCATGATGGGCCTGCAGGACCGCTTTGCCTACTCGATGACCAAGGGCGCGGTGCTAATGATGACCTACTCGATCGCCAAGGACTTCATCAGCCAGGGCATCCGTTGCAATTGCATCTGCCCCGCACGCGTGCACACGCCGTTCGTCGATGGCTTCATTGCCAAAACCTATCCGGGCCGCGAAGAGGAAATGTTTGCCCAGCTCAGCGCCGCCCAGCCCATCGGCCGCATGGCCAAGCCCGAGGAGATCGCGGCCCTGGCGCTGTATCTGTGCAGCGACGAGGCATCCTTCGTCACAGGCAGCGCCTATCCGATCGACGGAGGAGCAGTCAACCTGAGATAACACCCTGCATGAAACTGACCTCCCGACCCGCATCGAAACAGGTGCAACTGATGGCCACCTGCCTGTGTGATGCGTTTTACGATGGCGTGGCCAAGGCCACCGTGGAAGTGCTGGAGCATCTGGGATGCCAGGTCGAATTCCCCGAAAACCAGACCTGCTGCGGCCAGCCGGCCTTCAATGCCGGCGACTGGCCCGCTTCGCGCCAGGTCGTGCGCCACGCCTGCCAGGTGTTTGCCGGGGACAAACCGGTGATCGTGCCCTCCGGCTCCTGCGCAGCCATGATGTTTCATGGCGCCGGTCTGGCTTTTGAAAAAGAGGCCGACCTGGGCTCCATCGAAGCGATGGGTCAGCGCACTTGGGAGCTGGCGGATTTTATCGTCAACGGCCTGGGCGTCACCCGCTGGCCGGGCTCGTTCCCGCATCGTATCGCCTTCCACACCTCGTGCCACTCGCGCGGCACCCAGAGCGGCGTGGCGGCCCTCACGCTGCTGCGTTCCATCCCTGGTTGCGAGGTGCTGGAGTTCGGTGATGCCGAACAATGCTGCGGCTTCGGCGGGGCGTTTTCCGTCACTTTCCCGAACATCTCCGCCGAAATGGGCCGGCTCAAGCTGGAGCACGCCATGGAGCCGCATCCCGAGTTCCTGGTGAGTTCCGACATGGGCTGCCTTCTGCACCTGGGCGGCCTCGTGAGCCGTGGTGAAAAGCCGGTCAAGTGCATGCACCTTGTGGAGGTGCTGCGCGCCTCGCTAGCGGCGAAATAAACCTGAAGCTAAGCTACGCCGGCCCGGCAGACCACGCCCGCTGCGCATCACTCGGAGCGATGACGGCTGCTGTTACCGTCCCAGCTTCTGAATTTTCTCCACTGAGCCATTCTGCTGCATCGCGGGCTCCGCCCCATCAATCGCAGAACTCGAATTGTCAGGTGGCGCAATCATGTTCACGGCTGTGATGCCGCCATGGGCTTGACGTGCCTCATCCGCGTAACCACCACCGAAATGCTGGCTCAGCAGAATTTCACCAAGCCGTGCGGGTGGAGGTGTTGTCGTCCGTACCTGGTCCTGAAAGCCTAGTTCTGGAATGATGAACATGGCCGTGCGGTCTGACTCCGCTGCTGGCGCTGCGGCCACGACTGGGCCTGCGGATTTTACTGCCGGGATGGCTGCGACACTCGCCTCAGTGCCGGGATGCGGCATCCACCAGAGGGCACTGCCCAGCGCCACGACGACGGCGGCGGCGAGACCCATGTGGGCGCTTGCGCGGCCTTCCATGTAGGTGCTGACGCGGTCCCAAAACAGCCCTAGTGACGACTGGCGCAGCATCTCTGAGCGCTGGCGCTGGTGCATTTGCCTCAGAAAATCGTCCACAAACCCCTCTGGAGGCTGCTCGTGCCTCTTCAAACGGATCAAGCTCTGAATGTCAGGTTCTGTCATGATGCTGGGGTGGTGAGATGACCAAGCACAAGCCGGGCCACAGGATGGCAGGCTCTGTTATTTAACGAATTCATCAAGAAAGTTTTGGAGCTGGCGGTGGGCGTAGAAAAGGCGTGACCGTACGGTACCTTCAGAAACTCCGAGGATTTTACTGATTTCTGAATGCTGCAATCCCTGGATATCATAAAGCGTCACCACCGTCCGGTGATCTTCGGACAGCTTCATCATGGCCTCGTTCAATCTTTTTTGCAGCTCATGCAGATTGACCTCTCGTATGGGGCTTGCGCCGGTTGTAAGCCTGATGAAATCGGGATCGTTCAGGATGCCGCTGTCCACATCGTCCATGCTCAGCTTGGTGTGGCGGCCCCGCTTCTTCAGAAAATTGAGCGTCATGTTCACCGAGATGGAGTAGATCCAGGTATAGAACGACGACTTGCCCATGAAGCGCTTGATCGAGCGGAAGGCCTTGGCGAAGACGTCCTGCAGCAGGTCTGCCGTGTCTTCACGATTGCCGGTCATGTTGTAAACCAGCCCGTAAAGCTTGGGCGTGTATTTTCTCACCAAGCTGTCGAAGGCCTGTGTGTCGCCGTTTTGGGATCGCTCCACGAGTTCGCGGTCTTCGTCGGCACTGCTGTTTTGCACTATGTCGTTCATCCGCCTTGCCTTGGATGCGCTGGTTTTGGCGCATTAATCATCACCCTCCCAGAAAAACACCTGCCGTGGCCCTCCACAAGCTTTTCTTCCGTCGCATGGCTAATACCGCGGGCCGTTCCTTTCGATCCTGACCGCCACCGCATCGGTACCTGGCAGAATGCGCTTGCGCAGTGTCACACAGACCCAGGCCGCCGCAAATTCTCCCAGCACCAGTGCGGCTGTTTCCGCAGCCAATGTCTCGATCAACTGCCGAGGCCGCTCTGCTGCCAGCGCCCTCACGGCCTGGGCCACTGCCTGATAGTCGATCGTGCTGGCGATTTGATCGCGCATTTCTTCAAAACGCAGCCGGGGGCGCATGATGATATCGGCCCGGAGCACTTGCCAGCCGGCCCGCTCATCCTCCGGAACGCCAATGCGCACCGGCAGATCCAGGCCTTCAATGAGAATGTCGTTGTTTTCCATGGGGGAGGGAGAGCGCTCGGTGATAAGTCAGAAGTGGTAAGTGAGAAATGCACGTGGCCCAAGCTGGAATCGGCCGATTCGGTCGATTCGGTTGGCTCCAGGATGCTTAAATCTCTTCACTTCCCACCACCGGGCACTGCTCCGCCCACCTGTTTCGGTGGGCAACCCAGGGCATGGATGTCACCACCATATTTGGTGGGGTGATGATCGATGCTTACTTCGCCGCAAGAGCGGCCTTGATCGCGGTCAGCACCTGCGGGGAATCCGGTTTCACTCCGGGCTCGAAGCGCTTCAAAATCTTGCCGTCGCGGCCGATGAGGAACTTGCCAAAATTCCATTTCACATCGCCGGGAAAGGGAGAGGTGGGGCCGGTGAGCAGGACGTAGAGCGGATGTTTGCCGGGTCCTTTCACTGTCACTTTTTCGAACAGAGGGAAGCTCACGTCGTACTTCGTTGAGCAGAAGGTCTTGATCTCCTCCGGAGTGCCCGGTTCCTGGCCGCCAAAGTCGTTGCAGGGGAAGCCTACGACGGCGAGGCCGTCATTTTCGAAATCCTTGTGGAGTTTCTCAAGTGGCTTGTACTGCGGCGTGTTGCCGCATTTGGAGGCCACGTTGACGATGAGCAGCACCTTGCCCTCGTAGGGCTTGAGGGATGCGGCCTTGCCGTCGATGTCCTTGAGCGGCACATCATACACGGAAGTGGGCGTTTCAGCAGCCAGCGGCAGGGCGGCGGCGAGAAGGAGCGAAAGCGTGGCGAGAAGGCGTTTCATGAGGTGGGCAGATACGGGATCGGGAAAGGTCAGCTTGCACGAAATTCACCTTCACCGGTGTTCACATGCCTTCCGGCTTGAACTCATACATCCGCGGCTTGACCACACCCGGCTGTTTGGTTTTGGCCAGGCGGCCGGCGGCATCGCGCGAAATGGTCAGGCCGTACCACTCCGCCCTGAGCTTGTCTCCGACGCGCGTGAGCACCAGGCGCGAGGGTTTGGGCTTGCTCGCCATGATGTCGCCCTGCAGCAGGGCGTTGAAATCATAAAAGCTCAGCACCTCCTTGCTGTCGTTCGGTCGCTCCAGCACATAGGAAGTGACCCCTTTGGCTCCCGGTGAAATCTGCACTGTCACAGGCATGCGCAGCTCCTTGCCTTTGCGATTTCGCTCGATGAATTCGGCGGGCAGATTTAACCCGTGGAACAGGATGGCGAAACGCTTCTCCTTGTCCGTACTCTGCCAGAGGCCGTCCATGTCCTGCCAGCCGATTTTGGGTTGATGCAGGCTCTTCGCCACATCGTTCCAGGCCACGAAGGTGCTGATGGGCGGTTCCAGTCCGTCCACCACCGCCCCGCCATTGGCTTCGACAAACGCGCGGATGCGCTCGAACACGCTCAGCCAAAGCGTTTGCGACTGCGCCGCCAGCGCTGCCTCTTCCGGCAGTGTGCCGGCCTCTGCGGCACGCATCGCCGCACGTGAGTACAGCACACAGCCGTCCATGGGCAGCGCCGATGCCACGCCCAGCTCCCGGTTGCCGCTGTAAAGGTTATGGCTCAGACCTGTTTTGCCGCCATGCAGGGAAGTCCAGATCACGTGATCGGCACTCGCCTCGCTCAACAGGAAGGCAGTGTCCCTGCCGCCGCCCTGCACTTTGTAAGCCACATGCACCACTGCACCGGCGGGATTAGGGGAGATCAGCGCCACCTGGTCATCTTTGGATGCGGGTCCGTAGACGGCCAGCGCTGGATCAAAAAACTCAGCGAAATGCTGGCGCACCTGGTACAGCAAGCCCCGGCTGTCCACCACCTTGCCGTTGAACGCGGGCATCTTGGTCACCACCAGTGCGGTGGATTGCAGCAGCAGCGCACCGCGCGAGTGCTCGATTTTTTGCACGGTCCAGGGGCCCGCTTCCGGGTCCGCCTCCCTGCTCTGCAGCTTGCTCTGCAAGGCCGGGTCAGGCCGGAAACTCACCAGTGAGGCCCAGTCCGACAACGATACCGCCCGGCCTGCCGGTGCGCTGCCCAGGATGCCGGCGAGCAGGCTGCAATGAATCAAGGTACGGACACAACAATGAACGGAGCGTTGGATCATGAGCGGAGCAAGTCGGGGGGGGCTGGTGCGATGGAAGCTCGCAAGCAGGTTCGTTGGAACTCCTACTGGTGCGCTTGATGAAGAGAAAAATCAACTTTGAATAGGGAGAGGGACGAGTGAAAAGGGGTAAGTGAAAAGGGAGGAAGGCACTGCATCATTGTGCTGGCATGATCCCTCTGGTTGGGTTTATGACTACGGTCTATGATTTTGCGTCTCGCCCTCCTGCTCGCGCTTGTTTCCGGCCCGTTCGCTATTGCGGGACCCGCCGAGCCCGCCCCGGCCCAGTGGAATGGATATGCCAAGGTCGATTTCATCGTCGATGGCAAGAAGAGCTACCTCATTGTGCCGAAAGAGCCCGCCGCTGGCAACCCCTGGATCTGGCGCACCGAGTTCTTCGGTCACGAGCCACAGGGCGATATTGCCCTGCTCGCCAAGGGCTTCCACGTTGCCTATACCGACATGACCAACCAGTATGGCGCGCCAGTGGCCATCGCCCACATGGCCGCGTTTCATGACCACGTCGTCAAGGACTACCACCTCGCCAATAAAGTGGTGCTCGAAGGTTTCAGTCGTGGCAGCCTGTTCGCCTTCAATTTTGCCGCCACGCATCCCGATCAGGTCGCATGCCTGTACGTCGATGCTCCCGTATGTGACTTCAAAAGCTGGCCCGCCGGCTTCGGCAAAGGCAAGGGCAGCACCGGCGACTGGACCCGCTGCAAGGACATCTACGGCTTCAAGAGCGATGATGAAGCCCGCGCCTACAAGCTCAATCCCATCGACAATCTCGCTCCCCTGGCCGAGCACAAGATCGCCATCCTGAGCATCTGCGGTGACGCCGACCAAGTTGTTCCCCTCCCTGAGAACTCCGGCCTGGTGAAGGAACGCTACGAGAAGCTGGGCGGCACCATCCAGCTCATTACCAAACCCGGTGGCGACCACCACCCCCACAGCCTCAAGGACCCGCAGCCCATTGTTGATTTTGTGCTGAAGCACGGCTTGGGTGAGGGGTGAGTCGGGACTGAGGACTGACCACAAAGAGCGCAAAGATCACAAGGGTGGCCTGGGCGAGCAAGGAAGTCTGCTGGTTTGCCGGGCGGGGGGCTTCGGCTCAAGCTGAGCGCAGCCGGTCTGTCGTTCCTTGGATCGTGGGCCGGTCAAAGCCCACGGTGTTAACCTGACCGCGATCCCAGGAGTGACGGGGTCCCGCCGTCATCGTTCGGGTCTTGTAGCTCTAAGCCACGCCCGCCGGCAGGATCTCATCAATCGGCTCGCCGAAGGGAAGGATGGGCATGGGGCGGCCCTGGTGGTCGAGGAAGTTCTGGGTGTGATCGATGCCCAGGTGCTGGTACACGGTGGCCCAGAGATCGTTGGGGGTCAGCGGGCGCTCCACGGGATACTCGCCTTTGCTGTTGGTCGCGCCGATGACCTGGCCTGTGCGCATGTTGCCGCCAGCGACGATCATGCTCATGGCGCTGGCCCAATGGTCGCGGCCGGGCTGCATGACCTTTGAGGCCGTGCCGATGCTCTGGCTGAGCTTGGGGGTGCGGCCGAATTCGCCGGTGACGATGATAAGAGTCTGCTTGTCGAGACCGCGCGCATACACGTCTTCGATCAGCGCGGACACGGCTTGGTCATAGACCGGGAAGCGCCAGCGGGCGTCGTTGAAGATGTGGCAGTTCACCGCATGGCTGTCCCAGTTATAGGAGCAGTCCTTGGGGTTGGGCTTGCCCGGGAAGGGGTTCTCCCAGACCATCTCGACGAAGCGGCAGCCTGCTTCGACCAAGCGGCGGGCCATTAGGCCTCGCTGGCCGTAGGCGGTCATGCCGTAGCGCTCGCGCACTGCCTTGGGCTCCTTGGAAAGGTCAAACGCATCGCGCACCTTGTCGCTGGTGAGCATTTCGAAAGCGCGCTGGCTGAAGCTGTCCATCGCGGTCATGGTACCCGCGCTGTCCACATCGCGGCGCAGCTTGTCCATGCCCTTGAGCAGGCCCATGCGGTCGTTGAGCCGGGTTTCCATCTGGCGGGTGAGGCCGAGATTTTGCACCTTGAAATCGGCGTCGCTGGGATTGCCGGTCACGACAAAAGGCGTGGTGGCAGTGCCAAGGTAGGCGGAGCCGAGGGAGAAGGTGTCAATGCCTCCCCGCCCCGCATCCACGCCGCACACAACAGGCGGCATGCCATCCTTGAAGCCGCCGTTTTCAGTCAGGCACTTGTTAATGATGGAAGTCACCGCGGGCGCATCATTGACGAAGCCGGTGGGCTGCGCCGGGATGCGGCCAGTGAGGAAGCGCTTGTGGCCGCCGCCGTGATCCGCGAAATCGTGATGCACGCTGCGGATGATGTTGAATTTGTCGGCGATCTTCGCCTGCATGGGGAAGAGCTCGCTGATCTCCATGCCCGGCACATTGGTCTTGATCGGCCGGAACAGGCCGCGGTACTCCGCCGGGGCATTTGGCTTCATGTCATAGGTCTCCATGTGCGGCGGCCCGCCGGGCAGCCAGATGAAGATGACCGAGGTATCGCGCAGGGCCTGCGGATGCGTCGTCGCCATCGCCTTGAACCGCAATGAATCGGCCATGCTCATGCCAAGCATGGACAAACCGCCGAAGCGCAGGAAACTGCGGCGTGAAACGGGACCTGGGCAGAAGTTGTTGGGCGGGGACATGTGGGTGGCGTTAGTACGCGCGGATTGCGGGCGATGTTTCGAGTGCCTTTCGCCCACCCGGTGCAAAGGGCGCGTGGAAGCGTTTTTTGGGGCTCCCAGGGAAAAATGAAAAAGGTCATACGGGGACCCAACTGCCCCATACGACCTGTGGAAGATCTCTGCCGAAGCCGCTGCTACTTTTTGGCGGGATCTGCTGCGGGTGCAGGCGTGGCTGGAGCCGGCGTAGCGGCGGCAGGAGCAGCCGCTGGCTTTGGAGCCGGAGCCTGGACGGGAGGGGTGGTCGCTGTCGCGGGAGGTTTCGGCGGCGCAGGCACGGGGACCGCGGCACCAGGGTTGGCGGCAGGATTGACGAGTTTTGGCTGGGCAGGGACGGCGGTAGGCTTGGCGTTCGCCGGCGTGATCTTGGCATTGGGGGCCGCCTTCTTCAGGCCCGACATTACTTTATCCAGTGCGGAATTGCCTTTGAGAGAGTTGAGACCGTCGGCAGGTGCCTTCAGGCTGGCCGGTGGCTCAGGTGGGGGCTTGGGCCCTTCGACTTCCTTGGTAGGAAGCCCGGCGACGAGCCACTTCAGGCGTTCTTCATTCTGCTCAAAGAAGGGGCTTCCAGTCAATTTAGACGGGAGGGATTCATAGATCTTCTTGGCTTCGGCTTCTTTGCCCTGGTTCCAGAGCATGTCACCCAGGCGCAATTGGGCGAGCCCGGCGAGGTCGGATTTGCCCCCTTCGCTGACGATCTGTTCATACAGCTTCTTCGCGTCGGCGACATCGGCAGCGCTGCCCATGGCCTCGAGGCGCGAGCCCAGGCTGATCATGCCCTGCACATGGAACGGATGATCCGGGTACTTTAGCACAAAGTCACGCAAGGCGGCTACCGAAGTGTCCTTCTTGTTCTGATCCCACAGCAACTTCGCCTTGGTGAGGAGGGCGGTGCCCGCCGCAACGCTGCCGGGATGGTGCTGGATGGCGAGATCGCAATCATCCACCGTAGTGGCTTGCGTGGCCTCCATCGCAGCGGCTTCAGCTTCCTGATGATTGCGGTAACGCAGGGCACCATACGCCGCCACCAGCACAATCAGCACGCCAACAGCGATGACGATTTGACGGAAGTGCTTGTCCAGAAACGCGTCCAGGGCGGGCGGCTCCGGGGCGGTCGGGGGG
>Ga0118677_10010604_pt1 | contig 14039 bp, 8 predicted proteins | sample AliMusrvi5mmetaG_FD_86154 | JGI IMG/M metagenome (GOLD analysis project Ga0118677, IMG submission 86154) | reverse complement strand
CTATTGTAGAGAATGTTTTTAATCCGAACTAATTGGAATCAGCAAACTTTAACACTTTTACGGTTTATTTTGTCAGAATAATTTTAAAAATCTTAGTGGTTTCACAATCAAACTTGACAACATAAACACCTATTTCTAAAGATTTCAAATTAATCAAATAGGAGTTTCCACGCTGAATATCAGCAAAATTTTGTTTTAATATTGTTTTTCCACTTGTATTAACAATTGAAACAAGTAGATGTTTTTCATTATTTTTATAGCTAAAATTTAATATTCTGCTTTGGTTCGGGTTAATTAAGATTGGATTTGAGGTCATTGTTGATTCAATATTTGTAGGCAAAGCGGTAGGACTTTTTTGATATATCCGTACGTAATCCACTTCGTATTTTAAGGGAAATACTGTTTTTGACGGATCACCACCTCCTGCACCCAATGCCAGATTGAGGAGCATGTATTGAGCTTGTAAAAAAGGATTACTGCCATCTGCATTTATTGTTTGGTTCAAAAGCGTGTAGTTGTATAAGGTATCATCTACATACAATCGAATTGAATCCGAAGTCCAGTCCATACGCCAAACATGATATTTTTTAGGCCAATCGGTATCTATAGCAAGAAGTGTCGAAAGTGGTTTCTTGAAACTATCCCATTTTGCAGTCCAACGAACCGCTGTTCCCCAGGCTACATTTGCCAAAACCGTTGGAACGTTACTTATTCTATAAAACTCCATGATGTCAATTTCACCATTCGAAGGCCATTCCTTAGTAACGCCAAGCGTCCATATTGCCGGCCATGAACCCATTGAGGTATCAACTCTGGCCCGAATTTCAAATCGCCCGAATAGCCAGGATTTTTTATCCTTTGATAGAATGCAGGATGAAGTATAGTTCACCGTTTTGCGATTTGTTTTCCAATCTGTACTTCCCGCCACATAATTGGGATTTGTAAAAATTGCCCTTCTACCTTCAATAAGCAGTCTGCCTGCCGTACAATTGGCATTATCGCTTAAATACCATTGAAGCTCTTCATTCCGCTTAAAACCAGTCTCGTATCCCCAGTTATCAGGATTTGGTTTTCCTTCATAGTTGAACTCTTCACTGAAAACAAGATTCATGCCCGGACGCACCGGAGGCGAGGATGTATCGGGCGTATAAGGGTCAACTGTTTGCCCTATTGACAAGGCAAAAAAAAGAGAGAAAAAAGAGAACAGGAAATACTTCCTCAAATGATTCACAGTTTGTTTATTTAGCATTTTCGGCCTGATAAACCCGTACATAATCAACCTCAAAGGTGATTGGAAAATTGCTATTAACCGGATCACCACCATTAGAACCCAGGGCGAGATTCAATAGCAAATATTGAGGCTTCAAAAAAGGATTAGTTCCATCGCCATTAATTGTTTCGCTCACTAAAGTAGTGTTGAATAGCACATTATCTACATAGAGTTCGATAACATCTTTGGTCCAGTCCATACGCCAGACATGGTATTTTTTCGTCCAGTCTTTATCGAGCTGATGGAGTTCCTTCAGTGGTTTCCGAAATGAATCCCATTTCGGTTTATAGCGCTGTTTAGTACCCCAGGCCACATTTGCCAGAATAGTAGGAACATTATCAGGCCGGTAAAATTCCAGCATATCAATTTCACCGTTCGATGGCCATTCTTTTCTCTCGCCAAGCAACCAGATGGCTGGCCAGGCACCCATAGTAGTGTCAATACGGGCACGCACTTCGAATCGACCAAACAACCATGCTTTTTTTCGGGCTGTAGTTATACAGGAGGCTGTATAATTCACCGTTCTGCGGTTTTTTCGCCAATCGGTGCTTTCTGAACTAAAGTTAGGATTTGGAAAATTGGCTTTTCTTCCCTCAATAATCAGCCGACCTTCCGAACAGTTAGCGTTATCACTCTGATACCACTGGAGTTCATTATTTCGTTTAAATCCGGTTTCGTAGTTCCATATTGCAGTGTCGGGTTTAGCGCTATAATTAAACTCCTCACTAAATACCAGTTTCATTCCGGCAATTTGCGGCGGAATGCTTGAATCCGGAGAAAATGGATTCGCTGCGTGTGCAACAGTGCCAATGATGATGAGCGTGAATAATAGATTTTTTTTCATTGAATTATTTATTAGCGAAGAAGTTATAGTTGTTTTTAATGACTTAACGAATGAATAATTTTGAGTTTATATATGATTTTACTTTAAAAATACTATAAAACAAACTTTTTGACATAGATTTAGGGTTCAAACTTTATTCTTTTATGGAAATTCATTCAAATTCCAGTTGTCAAACCATTTCAGCACAGGTTTTCCGTTTTCAAATAGAATGGGCAACCAAATGTAACGGGCATCTATTTGTATGTTGGGATTCCAACGATCTGCCATAAAAATAAAAGCATCTTTCTTCCCTTCTATTTTGAGGATGTAAGTGCCTTGAGAATTAAATGTCAGATTTGCATCAGTTCCAACGCATGGATTCCCTAGCTCTGTCCATGTTCCAAACAGACTATCGGCTACAGCCATTCTGGCTGCATTAGGTGCCCAACCAGTACAATCGGATGTAATCAGATAATATTTTCCATCCTTTTTCAAAACTGTTGGTGCTTCGTTGTGCTTTCCTTCCAATGCTCTTACATATCTGCCTGTGTGACTCATGTAATCGTCAGCTAATTCAGCAATTTGAATGGTTTGATTTTCTTCCGAAGCAAAAATATGATAGGCTTTGCCATTATCATCGACATAAATTGTCATATCGCGCGACATTTGCCCACCTGCTAAATCACGGCGCACGAAGAGTCCATCTTTTACTGCTGAAGTCCATTCCGATGTCCATTTTTTTGGAAAATCAGCTTCTGTTAAAGTTGAATTCTTTTGTTCAGAAGTCATATTTAAAGGATACTTTCCGGCATTGGGTCTGTACGAACGAATAAAAAGGAAGGGTCCGGTGACATTGTCGCTCACAGCCAATCCAACCCGGGCAGCTTTGTATCCCTGCCCTTTCAGTTCGAGATGAAACCACATGACGTATTTTTTTGTTTTGGAATTATAAATCACTTTAGGACGTTCAATGGTACATCCAGAAGTAATATCGGCTTTTTCATCGTTATTTACTACAGATAAAGCCACAGATTCATAGTGCCAATTTATTAAATCCATTGACGAATAGCAATTTACACCAATATATGCCTGACAAGAGTATTCATCTTTATGTTCGCCATACCAATAGTAAATGCCATTTTGAAACAAAATACCGCCGCCGTGAGCATTGATATGTATGCCTCTATCATCCTTCCAAAGTTGGCCGGGGGTAATTAATCTTCCGAGTGTGGTTTGTGCCGTCGAAAACATAGAAAATAGGATAAAAAGAACTACAATATTTTTTTTCATAAAACTAGTTATTATCGGTAAGTTGTATTAGGCTATTTAAAATAATTTTATACTATGTTGTCTGCGTACAAATACAACCGCCTTTTCCATTCGAAAAAGACGGTTGATTCCTAAAAAAACTACAATACAAATTGGTTTGTAAATTAAAGAATAATTTTAGTCGAATTTATACTACTTATAAGCGAATCATAAATTTGTTTCTGGACAATTCACCATTTTCAAGTTTTGTTTCCACAATATACAATCCGGCTGACTGCATATCAATTGAAACAGAAGTATTGTTAGGCAACTTTCGAACCATTTCTCTTCCAAAAGCATCATATACACTTACAGATGAAATAAGTGATGAGGCATTAATCAGAAGTTTTTTATTATTGGTCAGAATTTGAATATTGCTTAAGTTTACATTATTCAACGCCGTAGGTACATCAATTGTAAACGCTGTGGCCGAAGAACTTGCTGCATTGTAATTTGCATCTGAAGCAACACTAGCAGTTACGGTATAACTTCCCACTTCAGTTGGTTGTGTTGCACTTGCTGCATACGTTGTACCACTAACTCCCACATAACTATAAGTTACAGTTCCAGTTGAACCGCCAGTTGTAGCTGCATTTGGCCCTTGTGGTGAACCGTTATAAATATATGTTCCAACAGGAGTTACGGTAACTGTTGGTGTGGCTTTGATAATGGTAATCGTACCGGCTATTTTGTTCATCCAATAATTACCATAGGTAGTGTTTAAACCCGTATTATAGTTAATTGTAATTCCAGTTGTTCCAACAGGAGTGGTATTGGTATACGTGGTAGTATATGTGGCCGTACCAGTCATGACGCCTGAATTATCACTTCCTACAAAGCCTGATGGGGTATATGCACCTGCAGCTGTAACAGCCGAAGCAGCTGTACCATACGTTACAGTTTGATTACCAGTAGTAATATTCAATTGTGCTTGACTAATAGGTGCCCAATAGGAACCGTTTGCTAAGCTATAGTTAGAGGCTAATCCACCATTAGTTCCATTTACAAGTGTAAAAACGATTGTTCCTTGTTCTCCATATACATTAGGAGAGGATAAAGTGCATGAGGCAGTAGCTGTTACAGTTTCACTACCTACAAAGCCTGTAATTGTGCCTACAGTTATGACTCCTGAGGTGGTATTCCCGTTGTATGTTTTTGAAGCTATGGAATATCCGGTAACGCTCAATGCCTTTTTTGCCACAGTTCCGGAACAAGACTCACTATTGCTAGTTCCGTTTGTAATAAGGCTTATGTTTGCAGCACTGTATGTAGCTGCAGGAGCATTTGCTGCCATACGAACGTATACAGGAGTTGTAGCAACAGAACCAGATAACTGAGGAAGTGTAACCGATGATTGAAATCCGGAACCGGAAGCAAGTGAAACTTCGAATCCAGTTGGAGGTGTTACAACTATATCGGAAGTGAGCGTAGAACCTGCTACCGAGAAATTTTGTTCAGCTGAAACTGTACCGTAAGTTGATGAAAAAGGGCTTAATGTTCCGGTAACCGTTATGGTTGCCGCTGATACTGCTGCAAAATTAGCCACAAGATTACGGTCGGCAGAAGCGCTAAAGCTATAGGTGGCACTGGTAGAAACCTGCGTGCCGCCTTCTGTCCAGTTTACAAAGTAATAACCGCTGGCAGGAGTGGCAGTGAGCGAAACACTTGTTCCCGGATCTGTTAAACCTGTCGTACCGCTTACGCTTCCATAAGCACCATTGTTTGCAGCAGCTGCAATATTCCATTGTTCCTGCTGTAACAAAACATCATCTACCCATACTGTACCTGTACCCCATTGGTAAACATATATAGTCAAATTTTCTGTGGTAGTAGCTTTAAATGTCACACTATGTTGTCCCCATGTACTATTTGTGTTAGCTGATCCAGCATGATCACCAAGTGCTGTTGACTGATATCCAAGAGCATGACTTTTGCTAGATGCTGCTTGTGTATAAGCACTATAAATGTAAGTTTTACCTGCAGTTACACCTACAGTTTTTCTTAGGTAACAACTTGTATTTGCAGTACCGCCAAACTGAACACAGTGAGTACCACTGTTTGAAGTACCAGAAGTAATTAACGAAATAGACCCTGACCAGTTAAACCAACTATTCGTAGATAAGGTTTCTGAAGTAGCGTCAAAATTATCGCTAAAAATTGTAGTTAAAGTTTGTGCTTCACTTCTGATTGAAATTAGTGAAAGAACAAAAACTAGTGTTCCGCTTAGGAACAAGGCGTTAAATGAGAATAATTTTCTTTTCATTGTAAAATTGATTTAATTGATTAATATTATCGTTGTTTTATGACTGATTTCAACTAATGAATATAATTTATTCTGGAATATTTCTCTTGATTATTCATTTTTAAAAAATATCATGTGCAAAGATATATACATAATAAACAACAAAAGATTGAAACGAGTTCAAATAGGTAGAATTTGGGCTATTTCATGAATGAATTTATGTAAGAGCCCATTTGTTCTGTGTAAATCTTTAAAGTTGGTAGTAAAATAGTGTGAAATTAATAATTATCATTTTTATTTTTTCATTAATTTCAATGGAACATATCCTTCACATTTTAGGATATAAAAACCTGATGGTAATTGGGCTGTTTTAATCCTTGCACCGGTATAAACGCTTTCTAGAGCCAATCTGCCCTGAATATCGTACAGACTTAGCTTTTGACCTTCAGTTATTCCATGCAATTGAAATTCATCACCTACCGGATTGGGGAAAATACTGAAATGAGAACCGGACGGATTTTCGACTGCCGAGGCATCGTTCACAGTGATTGTGTATTCTTTGGTCGTAAGTCGGGAAATATAATCGCGTCCACGTACCTGTATACGATAAGTTCCAGGTTTGGTATAGGTATACTGGTCCTGATAAAATGTTGACACAATTGTGTCCGCTCCCTGAAATACATACCAGCGATAGAATGCATCTTTATTTTCGAGGGTTTGTTTTGATCCCGTCAGATTGACAGTCAGTGGTGCATTTCCGCTCAACGGACTCACATTCATATCAAAGACACCCAGCGTAGGATCACTACCTGCAACCGGCTCCCATTGAGCTGATTTGTTTAGGCTTATGTCGGACGATGAAATTAGAGTTAGTAGTGTGCCAACAGTTATACTATTCCCTGATGGATTAATATATTTACCTGAGGCTACATTTTTCAGTGCAAAATAACTGGTTCCGCTAATGGCAACCATTTCCCACTGTTGATTGTTGCTTTGACTTTCAGATTCCACTACCACTGAATCGTTGCGTACACTCAGGGTCAAAGAGTTGTTGTTTACTTTTAATTTATAGATATTTCCGCTTATTTTAGTCATTAAAAAGACTTCGTTTGTCGGGGCAATAACCGTACTTATTCCACCCATAAGGGCTGTATTTGTTTTTCCAGTAGTTGTAGAAATTTGTATTCTTCTACGATAAGTACCATCAGTATTGCGCGAAACAAAACTAAAGTTGTGCAAATCGTATGTAACCGGATTGGCCTGTGCTGCAGCAAGTTGTTTGGCAGTTGATATTTTAGTCCGGTAAATCAACGGATTTCCTCTGCTTGGCAAACTTTCAAAATCGCGATAAAAAATACCTCTGGCTGACAATACAGACTTCGCAGTAGCACCTGAACCCTCATACTTCTCAAAGGAATAACAAAGCGAATCAACCACAGTTACAGGATTACTCCAGGCAAAAAGCGCATAGCGTTCAATAAAGGGTGCAGCATTCATTTTGGTTACAAAATCTTTTTGACCGTTATATAGAGACAGTAAACTTTCGTTGGCAGTTACGTTCCAGTATGCTCCATAATTAAATTCTGTCACCCAAATAGGAAGATGATATTTGTCGTAGAAAGGTTTATAAATTGTATTTACATAGTTATCGCCTGTACGCTTTTCATAAGAGTGAAAACACATAAAGTCAACCCGGTAACCCAAAGCCAGGGCTTTAGTCATAAATGTGTCAAGCTGGTTGGCATTAACAAATGCCGGTGACCCTAAACGCAAACCCGTAGCCAATAATTTAGGCCAATTACTCAGACATTGTGCAATCGTCATATTAGCCTGTCCGGTTCCATCTGGTTCGTTAAAACCAAGTAAGTTGGTAACGTCCGGTTTTGTTTTGAATGTAGTGGAATTATCATCGATAGCCCAGGTACTCCATTGCATAGGGACATATTCCTTTTCAATTGTCGATGAAGATGACGGACCCCAATTGTAATACCAATTGGCATTAAAATCGGTAAAACCGCCTCCAATACCTTTTTTGGCAATCCAACGCCAGGGTGCTACCCGCACAAACGTTACCGTATCATTTTTACCGTTTAACTTCCCGTTTACAATTAAATCACTGTCTTCGGCAATATAGACTTTACTAGGTCCTGTACCATCCTGATTTTGAGCAATGGTAGCCATATAGCCTTTTTTAAGGAGCATAGATGCTGCTTTATTCGTACTGTTAGCACCAATGTTTGTTCCGGTGCTGAAACTTACCCTAAAGTACTTGCTGACACCAGTCAGATTCGCACCTGAATACAGATACATCGGTTTAAAGGATGCCTGCTGGGGAATTACAACTGTTCCACCATAATATTGGGCAACCCGCATATTGCTGCTAACAATGGCTGCTACACCATCCAGGGTGATTTGTGCTGCATATTTATCAATAACCTGCTGGGGAGTGAGTGAATGAAAATACAAGAAGGCATTTTGTCCTACAAAATTAATTTTCGTAGTAGCTGACAGTGCTTCACTTTCATACAAATGCAATTGTGAATTGCCACTAATGGTCAGAACCGGAGTTGCCACGTTTCCGGTTAAAACAGTTGCGCTGTCGAGCGTAATAGATGCTGCTGATTTAAAACCCGAAATAGTTACATAATCCGTACGTATGTTTGCTTTCTTGAACGTTATTTTTCCTGTACCTGCATCAAAAACGCCCTTTACTTCCTGATCCGTTCCAATGATGGCCTTAGAACCAAAATAAATATCTCTATTTATGGCTGTTGCTGATGAAATAGCCGTTGTAAGTGCATTACCGGTAGTTTCATCAAGCCAGTTTGAGGAATTGAAAAGAGATATTTTATCCACATTTCCTGTCCAGCTTATTTGTTGAGCCGATACAAATCCAAGGCATAAAATACAAAAAAACAGTAGTATTGTAGATTTAAAATTCATTTTATTGAAATATTAGTTTTTTAGTAATCATATTATTATTCTCATTCAATAATTGTAATAAGTAACAACCCCTCATATTCGCTAATTGGATATTTTGAATGTTTGTGTTTCGAACATCCATTGAAAATAGTTGTAAACCTTGCAAATTGATAATTTTTAGCGTTGTGTATCTATTTCCCAGAAAGTCAACAGTCACATTGTCTTTTGCAGGATTTGGATAGTAATTGAAATTATCAATATTCATTTTTGATATCTCAAGTCCTGTAGAGTTTTTTTTGACACTTACATTTACAGTTTGTGACAACGTTTTTCCATTTCTATTTATTACCAATCGAATAGGTGCTGTTCCTTCTTTTAATGCCATCATATTCCCTCTGTCATCAATTCGCACTATATTTCTGTCATCACTCACTATCAAAGTGTTAGTGTTTAATAAATCGAGTGCTTTATTATTAGACATTAATGCCGATAAAACATACGAACCACTTTCAGAAACTACCATCGCAGTTTTGGGAATGGATAGATTCATACTAGATAAGTTTATACACCGAACTATTACAGTGTCCTTCAACGTGATACCTAATACTGTAACAGAAACAGCAACTTTTCCGTCCCCTGCTGCTTTTGGAATTATTGTTCCAAATGCATTCAAATCAACAACTGTAGGCGTTAGATTGGCATACTTGATTTCAACATATTTATTATCAGGAGCCATCCCGTCATTCATCAATAATTGAAGAGATGTACCTGTGGCCTCATTTACTTCAACTTCGGAAGCATAAGAAGTGAAGTTGAGCGTGCTGAATTTATACTCTAAAACTTCAATATCTATTGTATCTTTCAGGATAACGTCACTTAGTTGAGCAACCGTCTCAATTTTTGTTTTTCCGACTGAAAGACCTGTAACTAATCCCGATGCACTAACAGAAACATACGGATTTCCGATAATATTATACGTAATTTGAGCAATGCTCATGTTAGCAACCGTGTTGTCTGACAGTTTTCCGGTAATTGTAATTTGAGTGTTTAAGTGCTCTTTTATAGAAGCTTTGTCAGCTAAGGCTTGAATTGAAGCCAGTTTTATTGTTGTACTTGTTATTTTACTATTTGAAAATACAGTCATTGCTTTATTCAGAAAGTAATACGTTGTATCAATACTTAAATAATCGGGTTTGCCTGACAGTATCAAATCTGTTTTTGAAATCACGGAATTGAATTTGTCAACAGCAAATTGAGGATATTGATTCAGGTCAGCACCAACAACAGCTGTTGAAACAGTATTTTTTGCTTGTGCTACCATTGATTTTAAACTGCTAAAATTTGTTGGTATAGCTGCATCAGGCGAATAAGCAATATACGATGTGCTGAAGTCTGCTGCGTTTGTGGCTTCTAATTTACCAAATTGAATATAAGGTAAGCCTTCCAACTGAGTCAATTCAAAATCATCGAAATAGATTGCGTACTGATCAGAAACCGACCAACCATTGTGATAATTAAGTTGTGCTTCATTGCAATCTGGTCCGGTTGTAAATTCCGCAGTTTTTTGGGCAAATGCAGTAGTATTGTTTACGGTTAAATCAGCCACTTGTACACCAGAAACCCAAATGCCACCACTCATTTTTGATAGTCCATTGTAATTGGATAATATTTTGAGTTTTGCCCAGAAAGAAATTCTATACCTTGAATTGGGTTGTACTTTTAATTTTCCAAGAAAACGACCATTCCAGCCATTATTCCAAACCATTGCGTATTTTCCCGAATGAACATTGGCTGCTGCCGTTTCAATAGTTCTGGTTGCATAGCTATCACCGCCCCACATGGCATTTATTGCATTCAATTCAAATCCAGGATCAGGAATTGTATCAGCTCGGTTCGTACTTATAGTTCCCACTTTAATACTATCTTTATATATTCCAGCAGTAGAACCTTGTGCATACAATCGGTAATTTGCAAATTTTGTATTGTCTATATTTTTTATCAACGTGTCATTCGTGACAGAATTTACAATTGCATTGGAAAGTACAGTTATGCTAATTCTGTTTCCTGTTTTTGTCCGTATATCAATTCCTAACCCTGATTTTGTTGATTGTACAGCTGACCTCACCTCTCCGGAGTAATAGTTAGTATTCCCGCTAAAATCCGCACTGGATAATTTATATCCGTAAATACCACCTAAAGCAGTGGTTACAATATTAAAACCTGTAGGTAAAACAGAAGATTGTGAATTTTCTCCTGTTACGAAGAATTTTGTCCAGGTGGGAGTAGAATATATTGGATTAATGGTTCCAGTATAAATTATATTTCCATGTAACGAAGACATTGCTACAACAGAATTGCTTTTGGAGACAGTCTGTGCCGAAGCCAAAAATGTGATGGAAAACACAATAAAAAGTATATATGTTTTAATATTAGACATAATAATTTATTTATTAGTATTGACAAAGGTTTTGAGAAACTAGAATAAAGCCTGTAATTATTTAAACTACAACATTCTAAATGGAGCAACAGGGAGATTATCTGTTGAGAATAAATTTGGAACTGCATAGTTTTTCCAAAAGTATCGTGCTTTAACAGGCACAATCACTTCTTCAGCCCAAACCAATATAGTATTTCCTTCAATTCTTGCCTTAGCAGGATAATAAACATTATCTGCACCTGCAACTTCAAACAATTGTGGGCTATCGCCCGAAATGATTTTCAATCCTTTATCTGCAAAATTAAAAAATATTCGTAAGGCGCTTCCCTCAACTTGCACCGATTTAAACAGAGGACTGCTAAAAGTGCTTGCTTTTCCATATACTTTTGCCAAAGCTATATCGCCTAAACGATTGCCAACAGGCATTTTATTCCAGGGGTGAATGTTTGTTTCTTCACCTACATCAATGGTGGTGGCGAAGCCTGAATTAGGCAATGATTGAGAAATTTGTTGCTGTATTTCTCTAAAATCACACCAGAAATCAGCTTGATAATTAGGTAATTGAACCAAGTAAAAAGGCAACATATCGTTTTTAAAATCGGAACGCCAACCTTTTACCATAGGCTTTATGATAGAAGAATAGGTTTGCAAACGCGAGACATTATTTTCGCCCTGATACCAAATCATGCCGGATATTTTATAGGGCAACAAGGGATTAATCATTCCATTGTACAAACATCCCGGAATACGGTCAGTTGAGGGAGGTACGTATGCATTTTTGACAGTAGCCGACAATGTATCAAAGATGGAAGGTTTTATCCACTCTTCGGCATTAGTTCCGCCTTGATATGCACCAACCATTCCAATGGGAACATTAAGAGAACTATATAACCTTAGTGCAAAAAAATAACCAACAGTACTAACTACAGATATTTCGTTAATTGAATCACCATGAGCCCAACGACCACCCAATGTATCAAGAGGATAACTTGAATTGACAATATTGGTTCTAAAAAAACGTATATTGGCATTTTTGTATGAAGTTGCATTGGGTGTTCCCAACGGCAAATTCATATTTGATTGTCCGGAACAAAACCAGACTTCTCCAATAAGCACTTCCGGAATTACAATATCATTTACAGTTAGCGTATATGGTCCACCAGCAGCGGGAGTAGGAAGATAAGCAATAAATTTTCCTTTACTATCAGCTGTAGTTTGTATAGGCGTATTGTTCCAACTTCCGGTAATAGTTATGGTTGAGCCAACTGGAGCAGTTCCCCATATTGGTGCTTCGGTAACACGCTGCAACACCATACCTTTTGAGAATATTTTTGATAATACTACTGTTTGACTTGTAAGAATATTACTAAAAGTCAGCATTAAAAGAATAAACCCGTAATATCGTGTGATTTTCATTTTTTCTGTGTTAGATTTAATGAAAGTGTCTCAAAAATATTTTTTTGAGACACTTTCAATGTTAGTCTATTAATTCAAAACAACTTTAATAGTTGAAGTTTTTTCATTGGCTATCAAACGTATAAAATAAAGGCCTTTATTAATAGAAGTTGAAAGCGTTGTGGCGTTTTCACCTACTGACCCACCAACTGATTGACTGGTCAATATTCGTCCATTCAAATCCAGTAATTGAATTTTAGTTTCAGCATTATTTGCCAAGGTATAACGAACATTTAACTTCCCATTTCCATCTTGAGTTGCATTTAAATTTACATTCTGCATTTTAGTGTCATTAATTCCAGTTAAATCAGGAGAATAGGCACCTGTCATATCGTAGGTAAAGGAACCTAAGGTGATATCAGTAACACCGGCTTCGCTGTCTTTACCAAAACGAACGTAGGGTACTACATCTACTTTTTCCAACTTTAAATCATCAAACCAAACACTAGCCCAACCGGGGTTTTGAGTGTTACTCCAACCATTATGAAACGTTATGTTGAGTGTTCCATCATTTGGCACATCAAAAAGAAAGGATCTGAAATTATAATTTTGATTGTCACCGACCATCATATTCACTGGAACTAATATGGCACCACCAGTTCCATCCATCGCAATACTTCCCTTAAGTTGCATATATTTTACTTGCGACTTTGTCCAGTAACTGAACCTATACTTACCTACAGTAACCGGTCGTTTGATTGTCAGCATTCCAGTAGTACCGTTCTGATACCAAACACTTGTTTTACCTGCTTTAACATTTGCTTTGAGGGTATCAAGGCCCATATGAGCCCAAGTACTCATTGAAATATCCCAGTTCCCACTCAAATCAGCTTTAAATGCGCCTTCTTGAGGATAAATCGTAAGATCCGTAGCAGTGTTAGTTGTGAACGGTTTGCTGTAACCATATTGAGTGAAAAGGTCTTCGAAAAACTGGTCAACTAATACATCTTCTATATTAGTGGTAAGAGGCGTAGTACTAAAAACCCCGTCTACATCAGCTGTTGCAACAGCTACTCCATCACGATAAATATGTGCTTTATCCAACGCATCAATAGCAACCCTATAAGTATGCATACTACGATTATCGAGATTATTTACCAACACTTCTTTGGCAGCCGAAGGATAATAAGTCATGTTGTAAATGGCTGTGGTATCAATATTGATCACAAACCGTTTACCAGGCAAACCCTGAAATTCTATGTTAAAACCATTTTTTGGCGATTTCGTAATGGAAACTTTTGCTTCAGCAGTATATGCACCTTTCAATACAAAACCTGAATCGGGAATTGCATACCATTGAACTGGTGTATATAAGGAGCCTTTGGTCAGAAAGTTCAATCCTTCAGGTCGCTGAGTAAAAGTAATACTGTCCGTGTAAGTGCCTGTCTGGGCAAACTTAAAAGAAGTTGGTTTACCTTGTCCATTATAAAGCGGAGTACCTAAATTTTTAGTCGTCAACTGAGCCATTAATGCTGGAACAAAGAACAGACTAATACAAGCAATAAGTGTAATTTGTAATTTTCGTTTCATGATAGTTTTTTTTTAAAGTTTAATATGTTTCTGGTGAGGTAAAGTTTTTTTA
>Ga0118677_10010602_pt1 | contig 14041 bp, 6 predicted proteins | sample AliMusrvi5mmetaG_FD_86154 | JGI IMG/M metagenome (GOLD analysis project Ga0118677, IMG submission 86154) | reverse complement strand
CATTACGTATACTTTTCCGAAAAACCCATCACGCCTGTCTGCCACGCTCCTGTTGTTCAACTCGTCAGGATAGGCGTGTATCAGGATGGGCACACCGCAGTCCTGAAGAGCGGCGATGGCACCCGTCTCGTCGCCGAAGTTTGGCAGACAGAGAATCACTCCATCATATTTCCCGCGGTTTTCCCTGAGGAATTGGGCATATTTAATGCCATCCTCAATTCCTTCCACCGCGCCGAATTTGGTCAGGGATTCGGGCATGAGCAGGGATTGATAACCCAATTTTTTCAAGACTGCCGACAACTCCGCCCGGGCCCCCGAAATCAGTTTCTCAGGGAAAAAGCCCCGGTTTCCAAAATAAAGCGCAAAGGTTACTGGTTTTGTTTTCATAATTAATGACTTTTTTGATTGTTGTTTTGGAACGTACAATTTCCCGCAGACATCGTCTATTGAGATTTGTTGAGAGAATCCTCGGGTGCCGGATAGTGGCCCGCCTCCATAAGGGCAATGGTTCCGAGTAAACCGCCCCAATAATAGAAGGAGTCCCCGCCCATTTTGCCGGGAGCAACCGTGTTGTCACCGGTCTCCGCATTGTAATTTTCAAGCACATGCCCGTGGGCACACCAATTTTTGAGCAGAAGCGCCATGGATTTCCCGGCGAGATCCTTCCGCGCTTGAGCCAGGTCATAGCGGCGCAGACTGATGTAGGCCAGAAAATTCATAGGGCCCCAGACCCGGCCACGCCAATAATTTTGCTCTGTATAAGCGGCATCGTTCCGGGAAATCGACGGTAATACCCATTCTCCCCAGAATTCCGCAGGGTTATAAAAGTGCTCGCGAATCATCCGCTCCGCCTGATCAGGTGTGGCGGCCCTTGCCAGAAGGGCGTAGAAATTCGTCGGGGAAATGCGGGGACTCAACTCACCGGTGTCCACGCGTTTATTGAGGAACAGACCCGTCTTCCCATCCCACAACTCCGCCGACATCGCCACACGCACTATAGCGGCACGTTGACGCAGTTCCTTGCCCTCCGCAGTGCGGCCCAACTCGTCGGCAATATCGGCCAACGCTTCGCAGTCGGCAACATAAAGTCCATTGAGACCCACGTCCCACATCTGCAGGACATGCCGCTCACGGTCGAAAGGCACATCGTCATACATGGGCGAATTATCCAGCCCTGATTCCAATGAGGCGCCGAAGCGCTCGTTCACGCCACTCTTTTCCCAATGGGCATCGCAGGTTGGTTCATAGGGCGTCGAGCCCCAGGACAAAAGGTTCCCGTTATTCCGGCGTGCCTTCCACCACCAGCGGTTCCAGGTCAACAAGTTCGGATAAACCTCCTCCAGAAACCAGCGGGCCCGATGGGCACGATAGATTTCCCGGCAAACCCACGCCCCGACCGGCGGCTCAGATCGATCCCGACTTGAAAAGCCATTGGCCTGGGCAAAATTGGGAACGAGGCCTTCCGCCGTCATTTCATGGGTGATGGCAATCGCATTGGCCATGGCCAGCTCCGGATTGTCCACGGAAAACATATACGCGGCGAAGTAGGTATCCCACTCGAACAGAACCCAACCGTGCGAACTGCACCAGGTACGGGCCACGGGAGTGATGACGCGATCCTTGACCGGATCATAGATGGTATTCCATGCCAATGCCGCTCGTGCAGCACGATAGACCTCGGCCAGTTCACCATACCGGGCCACACGTTGTTCCTCAATTTTGCGTTGTCGCGCAAGAATCGCCTCGATCTCTGCCACACTTCGCGCCCGCCCCGTACTTAATCCGATGGGACCATTGAGTGGTAAAGTCAGGTAAGGTGACAGAGCCCAGATGCACCCCTCCGGCGCCGGGGTTACAGTTGCGAAGAGATCGACACGTCGCTCACCCGCTTCCCCGCGCATGACGCCGTTTTCCCATCGCCAGGAACCGGGCCGATTCCAGAGCATACCGCACTCCGCCACGAGGCTGGCCGTGCGTTTCTGCATGGCCAGCGGCGTCACCAGGGCAACCCAATCGTTCCCATCCAACCCGGTTTGAACCCGCAGCCGGATATCTTCCCAGGTGAGGGTCAGGTCTGTATAGGCCCCGTCATACGAACGCAATCCCGGAACAACGTCGATGGGCCCCTTCAAGATCTCACGCAGATGTGACCCGCCACGATATTCCTTGATCCCGAGGTTGATCACCATTCCCTCCGGCATGAGGACATGCGCCAGCATGTTCTTCACGTACCAGGTGTTCCAGCCACTCGCCATCCGGTTAATCAATTTTCGGTATTCGCTCATGTTTATTCTTTACTCCCCAGCCATTGCCCAGCGCATTGAGTCACCATGCGTTCGCTAAATAAAGCGAAAATCCGGCACCGCACCAGCAGCAAAGCGCTCATGCACTTCGTCCCACATTTTATCCTGGTAGGAACGGCAGGTGTATAGCCCCAGAAGCGAATAGGTCAATGTGGTCGTCGCGGGAACACGGCGTTGTGGCTTTCCCTGAAGACGCGCCGCCAATTCCTCATAGACTTTCGCCAAGGCCTTTTGCCGGCCATCATGGGTAAAGATACCGCCGTGATTACTGATGTCGTTGGATGCCGGCATGTCGAAGGTCGGCCAGTTAATGAACCCATTGACGTGCGGGATCAGTACATCGGTCAGCTTGCGGGTATAGTCCGCATGCTCCTCTTCGCTACGGAAAGGCAGGTCGCCGAGGAATTTTGAAACGCCCCCTCCATACCACCCGAATTCCTGCACTACAACCGGCTTGCCGTAATGATCCATGCGGGCGTTACCCAGGCAACTGTGCAACCAGTAGGCCAGAGGCTCACCGCCATCAAGCGGATCGCCGCGTCCGCCCGGCACGCACTGCCAGGCCGGATAGGGATGGAAGGTGACGAAGTCGAAAAGATCATGCAGGGAACGGTTATGAAACCCGTTGGCCAACCAAAGATCCTGATCGGGCGAAAGCCAGGCGTTGTTCCCGCTGACAATCATGTGTCCGGGCGCGGCGGCACGGATGGCATCGCATTGACGCTTGCACCAGTCGTAGCCGCGGTCATTGAGATAATTACGAAAATCAAAGGCGCAGAGGTCGAAGGGCTTCTCAATAAATTTTACCGAACCCGGCACATCCCGGAACGAGGCCCATTTCGTCCCGTAAACGCGATTCATCTCAGCCAGGCTCCCATAGCGTTTCTCAAGCCACTGAGGCCAGCAATCCTTGAGCATCAACTCCGTCTTGCTCGAATTGATCGCGCCGGGAGTGACCGCGTGCGACTCATTGTCGAAAAGAAGCTCGTTGCGCAGATCCCAGGCCCAGATCGCCGGGTGCCCCTTGTAGTGGCCGGCAAAAGCCGACCAGAACAAGCAGTCATGATCAAGCGCCTTACCTGAATCAGCGAGGATCGGCATATCGAACCAATCATTCCCGCCGAGATACCCACCCACCGGCATCAGGTAGATCCCATGTTTCTCGGCCAGGGCGATGAAGGCATCCCAGTTCTTCATACCCGCGGCTTTGAGGCCGTTTACCGGGTCGAATACCTGATTCACCCCGATCGCCTGACGAAGGCAGTTGAGCCCTAACTCTGCCATAAGGCCAAAACGCCTGTCGCAATCAGCGGCATCAAAATGCTGAAATAACGTTCCCTGCCCGGGGTGCTGATCGTCCAGCATATTCCCGCCCAGTGGCGTGATAAAAACGCCATCGGCGGTTTCGAAATTCCATCTATCGGGCGATACTCGAATTGCCTTCATCGTAAAGACTCACCCTTATCCAGCTACTCAAGCTCCGCTACGCAGACACTTTCAATCCGAAACTGTCCCTTGTCGCCATCCTGTACGATCGGCCTGATTTCGAGCACATGCTTGCCGGGCGCGAGCGGAGTATTGGCCTTGCGCCAATAGAAGAGATTGCCTTGCCCATAAACAATTTTAAAAGGCCAGATGGGGAGTTTTTCAATCCCTGTTTTCCGCCCTACTTCATAAGGAAGGATTTTCCCATCCACGCGGATCTCGGCAAACAGGCCTTCCTGACTCGCCTCACCGAAGAACCCGAGCAATGTCCCCTCGAACTCCACGCGGAGAGGTTCGATCGCACCGGCATCCTTGGCATCACACATCGCCACGTCACTCATCCAGCGACTGGAGAGACCATCGAACCAGAGGGACGTCCGGTAGGTCTTGGTCCGTTTCCACCCTTTGGGAAGAACTGAATCCGCCAGGAGAATCCGTTTGAAGGATTTCATCTGCCCGAAAACAGGCTTCTCCGGCACCATGCAAACGCGCCCGTCCTTGACCGCTTCCTCAAAACCTAAACGGGCCGCCTCAAAGAAAACGGCATAGCCTGCATCATCAGGATGAACGGCATCGATCGCCCAGGCCTGATCCAGCGTCAGTTTGCCGCTGGTGCAGAGCCCCTGCATGAGCGGATAAAGATCGCCTTCAGCAGTATGATAGGCCGCGGCCAACTTCTTGTGATCGGTGCGGCGATAGACTTCCTCCAGCTTATAGGCCGCGCCGAACTGCCATTTGAATGCGAAATACAACTGCTCCACCGGAATGCCCTGCCCGATCATGCGGCGCATCAGGGTCTCGTAAAAACAGAGCGTTTCAACATCCTTGGCGTCATAGCCGTCATTCACGGTGAAATCGAGAAATACCAGGTCGGGCTTGTGGGCCAACACATCCCGCTCCAGTCGGAAGAGTCCCAACGCGGAGCCGGTTCCGCCGATGGAGGCATCATGGATCGACAGGTGGGCCTTGGGATAGCGCTCCTTGAGATACTTGGCCATCAGTCCCCGGAAACTGGTGAGCATCGGATCACTGGCATTGGCGCCATAGGTCAGCGAGCCGCCAAAAAAGACCACCGACAAATCTTCCCCGGCCTGTGCCCGGCGATCAAACTCAGCAAAGGATGCCGCTTTATTTGTTCCCGCGATAGCCCCTGAGGCTAGAGCCAGGCTAAGCCCGACCATGATTCCAACATTCTTACAAGATACGCTCATCATAGTTTTCCTCTCTAATACCAAAAATTAAATTTATTCTGCTCACGGGCAGTACCCCGCCACCGATTTGCAAAAAAAGGACTCTACAATACCTCGTGCCAGGAAGGCACGCAGAACTTCAAAGTTTTAGTAATGGACGACCCATTACTCAAGCCTATAGGAACCGGTGCACAATGCGGATGAGATTGGCGGGATATTCGCAATAGTGATCGAAATGATACTTACCGAGATCGCCAGTTTTTTCTGAGTAATAGCGCTCCCACCACGACCAGTTGTTAGCCTTGCCAAGTTCCGCCACGCGGTTCATCGACCGCAGAATTCCTTCCCTATCACCCATTCGTGAGCGCGCCCAGCATTCCAGATACCAAACCCGCCCCATGGCGGCGAGGTCGTGCCGGTCAATGTTCTGCATCTCCCAGTCCTCATAGGTCTCCGGCTTCGTGGCAATGCCTGTGGGCATACCGCCATAAAGAAAGTCCGGATTGTCCTTAAGCTGCGGCCAGAGAATGGCGACCTGTTCCTCACTGGCAACGCCCGTTGCCACTGACGCCCAGTCAACATCAGTCAGACCATGGCTACTAATCGGTCCGCGTTCAGGGTGAATGTATTCGACACAGTGATCACCTGCCCAAAATCTCTCTTGGAAAGCTGTTGTTAACCGGGCCGCGGTATCCCAGCATCGGCGGGACTCCCCAACATCACCAACAATCTCAAAGAGACTTGCCGCCTGCGTCAACGCATACGCGGAATAGCACTGATTGACCCCGTCAAATTCCAATCGCGTCGGTCGCTCCACATAGAATCCCCCACCCTGCATCAGTCCCTGCGGCGTGATCTGGGCCTGAAGCCATTCCGCCGCACGTTGCAGCCAAGGTGCCTGTGCCTTAAGCCACTCGTGATCCCCCGTGTGCGCAAAGATCGCATCAGCGAGCATTAGAAAGGTTACATTTGCAAGGGTTCGGAGCGGATTACCCGGCACCCAGTGAACAAAAATCGCACCGCTGGCATCAGCGGTCAACGGATAGCCATTAACGTCCATGGTCTTTCCCGCCAAATCGGGAAAAATGGCGAAGGGCACCAACCCATCCATACGCTGGTGCCTTTTCACATATTCCCAACTCGCCAGAACTTCGGCCCTGCGCCCCAACCAAAGTAAGGCTTCGGCAGACTGACCCCAGTCCAATCCCGGATAGGTATTGTTCCCGCCATGCCCCTTCCCATCGGCACACACCGAGAAAAAACCGAAATATATTTTCGGATTCAGTGCAGCCAAAAGGTTCTTCTCCGCCGCCTGATGGTAGGCCTCGGCGAGAGCAGGCGGCAAATTTGATTTAACATCATTATTCAAATTTTACTCCTGTTCCAAAGCATTCTCCACGCTGACGCCCATCAACCCGATCACTACATCCTGTGACAATGTTTCCAGCGTTAGCGACTCTAATTCGACCCCCGACCGCAATTTCCATGACAGCACCATGGCCCGACAGTCGTTACCCAAAGATACCGTCGGGGGCGGAGACGCCGGCAGGGCAAACGCATCAGTCTCATAACTGTAGTCCAGGCCGCCCCACGAAGCGAGCGACCAGAAATTCAAAGGCGGAATGAGTTCCAGAGTCTCGATCACTCCATCGGCATAACGGAACCTGATCACCGCGTTGGCAATCCTGAGCTGCATGGGGAAAGTCGACCCGCACACCAGCATCCACAGCGTTTCCCCTCGTCGATTAACCGGTACCGTCACACTCCGCGGCCAATTGTCCCAGAGCGAGGTAAAGGCGATATTTTTTGCTTCTGGCAACACCGCAAAAACCGCTTGCTGCGGTGTCCTGATCCGGCCCGGCCCCAATGCCAGCTTCGGGAGACCGGACAAGTCGATCAGCGGCGGATTATTCCCCCAATAGGGGAAGCACCAGGCAGAATAACCATCCGTTCCCAAACGCACCGAACAGGTTTTCGGGCGGGGCGAAAGATACTGCTGCTGAAAAATCGTCCGAATATCGCCATTCAATTGCGGTGTAAGATCCAGGCAAACCCAAGTTGCAATTGTCGCCGCTTCACGCGGCGTTTTCGCCGCACGCATCGCCACGGCAACCGGATCCGTCACGTTCAGCTTGAAGACCTGCCACTGCCGTAAGCTTCCGACCTCGACTTCCACTGCAATCAAGTGGTGCCCCGGCTTGGAAGCCAGCCGTCCGCAAAGACTTAACCCATCCACCCTGGCGTTTTCCAGCGCGACCTGCTCATCCTTCCAACCCACGATCCGGCCTTGAGGAACCAATAAAGCCAATTCCTGCCCTACGCGCCCTTCCATCTTTACGGCGACGGCTTGAGGCAAACTGTCGGTCACTTCGATGGTCACTTCTGACTTGGTGGATACCGGCCCCTCCAGAACCAGCCAACTACAACCGATGCCCGGCTCCACCGACCAGGCGCATTCCCCACCGTTCAACGTGACCCGTCGTACAGACTTGGCGCGAACCGGCAGACGCCACTTCACCGCCGCCGCACGCTTCAGTATCACCTGATAACGTGCACCTTCCCCTTCACGATGGAAATCGAGACGGTAGTCTGGCACCTGAATGGAGGCTTTCGGCCATGTGGAAGGAAACATGGGACGCATGAAAACCCGGCCATTGGGATAGTCCGGCACGTAACCGAATAACCCTTCCACGACAACCCGTACACACATATCCTTGGAGTCCGCGAAATCCGTACCGGCACCAATATGACTGAAGCCGCCGGGAACCGCACCAGCGTAAGCGCTTTCCAGGAGGGAGCCCAGCAACAGACTGTAGCCCTCATCCGCCAGCCCGGTCTGGAAATAGGCCAGAGCCAGATGCCAGGAGTCGCCGTTGAACATGTCGCGCACCGACCACTTGGACGGCACCCAGTTCGAGGGCTGGCAAAGTTCGCCACCATACGGCATGGGGATACGTTCCAACGCCCATTCGGTGTAATACAAAGCCTGAAGCGCCTGCCAATTAGAGGTCAGTCCTGCATCGATGGGTAGGAACTGGCTGTAGACCCAGGCATCCTCATGGACTCGGCCATGTCCGCCTTGCTCGACATAAAGGCCGTAGTGCCCGCGGTCTTTCCGCCACAGGACGTCATTCATAGCGCGCTTGATTTTATCAGCCCGTTGCTGATGGCGTTTGATTGCAGCAGCATCTCCAGCCCGGCGCGCCATGTCGCGCGCCGCCAGATGACCGTAGTAGGTGTAGGCCGACTCCTCTACACTGCCGCCCCCGTTGTACCAGACCGAGTCAGTCGGCAAGGTATTGATGTAGCTCTCGTAGAGCCCATCGTCATCCGGGTCAAAACATTCCCTGGCCCACTCCAACTGCAGTTCCAGGGCAGGACGAAGAATCCGCTCCAGTTCGGAATCGGCGGTCCAACGCCAGTCATGGAGCGCCTGATCGAAGAATTGCGTCTGGGTGTTATACATTCCCGGGCTGTTGGAGATGTGTCCACGCCCGTAGAGACGCGACTGACGACTTTCGTGGCAACCCCGGCGAGTGGGATCTGGCTGTGGGTGAATCCTCTCAGTATCATCCTTAACCTGATGACGCACATAAAATGCCGCATTGCCTTTGACCCAGTCATGCCATCCGAGCATGGTCGCACCAAAGATCACCCGCCACCCTAGAAAGTGAATGGGGAAAGCCATACATCCATGCCGGAAGATGGCCAAGCCTTGGTCGTTCTCAACCCGTTGGGGTGCTCCATCAATGGGGCGAAACGTGAGCGGAGGCCGGTCACATGAGGCGTCGACGGTATGACAAACGGCCGCCAGTGCCGCATCGAGACGGGGCTCCGGAGTTTCCGTCCTTGCCACTTCGATGGAATTCAAATAGGCGGCGGCTTCCCCAAACGCCTTGGCCGGATCAGCGATTGTCACAGGCTCGGCCGCGGTCGAGGCTGAAACAGCAGCGGCAAAGAACACCTCATCTTCTTTCCCTCGCAAACTGATGACTCCACAAGACATCGGCAGATCGCCCGCCTTGGATGTGGTCAGCCAGGCAGGATTCACACCAGCAGAAGCATCCACGGCCAACATATTGCCCTCACGGCTCGCCCGACCAACCACGCCAGCAGCAGCATCGGGAGAGGCCGCCAGACGGAACGACTGGCCGTCGATACTCACCAAATTCCCGCGACACCATTCGGGAACCATCCCCAGCGCCAACTCCGGTTTGCGGGGATTACCGGTTTTACAGATATCCGGATTCCCACGGAAGATCGGATCCCAGATCACCCGTACGTTGCCCTGATTGGTGGCGCCACCAAAAGCCCACACGAGTTGGTCTCCGGATTCAAGTCCGGCGACCTTGACTCGCAAGGCGAAGCCCGCCGCATCTTTGAGCGGAACGGCATCAAGTGTCACGGCGACCCCGGATAAAGCGACATCGGTAATCTGCCATGACATCCGACCACAACGATAGCGCGATTCCACCTCCGAGGCGTCATGGAACCATGTGCCCTGCCCCTGGCGAATAATTGCTGCGGTGAACCCACCGTGCACATACGGTTCGGCAAGCAATCGCACGAATGGACGGTCTCCCGTCATCACCACCCCATTGGCACTGGCCGGACAATAAAGCGGCCGGTTGTTGAAACAACTCAGGTTCCGGCCCACAATTTCCCGTCCCTCGGCGGTATAACGCAGGGAGCCGTTGTGGCGATAGTCCTCCGTGACCGCCTGACCGGGTTCCCGCCAGACGGGTTCAAATGCACGGGCCGGATGTCTGGCCAGCCACGCTTCAATAGCCGCAAGACTATTACCAGTCGCCATGCCGGTATCAACCTGACCCGCGAGATCAGGGCCCCAGTGTTTCCCTGAAAACTGGCCCAGGGCATGAATCATGCCGCCATCCCACGGCTGCCCCGGTGCATTCATCTGCCAGTTGCCGATGAATGCAGCAGTCTCGGCGGCCATCTGCTCAAACAACGGATCGCCGGTCAGGGCATAAAGATCCAACAATGGCGTCATAGCCTTGGCCGGACCGATGGGATAGAGCAACGGAAAATCGTCCATGCGGCAGCACTGACCTCCACGCGCGATACCGTTGTGCGCCTTGGGCACATCATAGAAATACGTCCAGGCAAAACCGAACGCCGTGGCTTTTTTGCACAATGCCAGAAGGGACGGATCGCGGGTGGCGGCATAAAGCGGAACCAATCCCTCCAGTACATAATAGGCCGCTTCACCATCAACGAACTCCTGTTGCGTCTGGACAATACCGTCAAGCATCTGGTTGTAATACTCGCATCGTTTGATCTCGGGGGCCACCGCATGAGCCAGACGGGTTGCCCGATCCATCCAGGTTTTATCACCGGTGATTTCGCCCAGACGCGTCCTAAGCCCGCAGACGCTGGCACGGGCGGTAATCCGGTGCGCCTTGGTGTTCACCTCGGCGTCGTGGTCGTCAAAGATATCCTGGAGATCACCATCAGGCTTCTGGTGTTTGGCTAGGAAACGAGCCATGGAGGTGGCGGCCGCCAGCCAGGAAGCACGGGTATCCACCCGGGGATAATCCGGCGCTGCCTGATAGAGTTGGAGAAGCTGGCTGCCGTTATGACCCAAAGAGTGTGTCCAGATACGGCGGCCGGGAACGTGATCCATGAGAAAGTCACCACAGCGCTTTCCATCGCAACGGTCAAAATATGGCTGGTCGTCACCGGGTGCGCGTTTGAACAGTTCGATACTGCTGGTTACCTGATCCACATAAGTAAGAAGGTTGGTCTCACCCGTGCGCCGCCAGTGACGTACCATTCCGAGCATCATCTCGACCGCGATACCTTCGCCCCAGCCGAGATCATAGTAGCCGGTCATCTCGCCGCGCTTTTTTGCCGGTCCGGTCTGGGTGCGCACCCACATGTTCGCAAACCAGCCCCGGCCCTTACCCAATGCGTCCGGCTCCCAGAGTTCACAGCGAGGATAAAACTCCGCGATTCTTTTGGCCACTGCGGGCAAGTCCGTCGGATGGCGGGGACGCTGCAACAAAACAGAGGCAGCCAGGCGTTCCGCCTCAAGCATAGGTTCGTCCCCAGCCACTAGCGATTTGCCACCCATGAGCTCGGTGAGGGTGATTTCAGTACCTGCCACAAAGTTGGTCAACCCCGGTACGGTCGGTACGCCGAAAAAATAAGGGTTCTGCGGCCCGGAGTCGGGATAGTAAACATGAAGTCCGGCAAAATCGCCGGCATCCGGCTGGGTGAAATCGATGGTACCGGCGGATGTGCTTTTATCAACACCATAGAGCGCCATGATGGTGTCATCATGCCAGACATGAAAAGGGAACGGCAGGGCCCAATCTACAGCGGCACGCATCGGCTTCAGACCGGCAAGCGGTTGATCCCAGGCATGGAGCGGAAAAGTATAACGGAGGGCAGAGTCGGCCTTGACCCGAAACCCGGGACAGATCGCGGCTTCGCAGTCACGGGTAAAGCGATAGGTTTGCACCCGTTTCAGGTACGGCTGATTCGGGCCCACCGAAATGGTCTCGCGCGCCTCCCAGCCTTCAGTTTTTCCGGCAAGCACGACAACCCATCCGCCTTCAGGTGTTTTGTTGATGTCACAAGACTGGGCATTGATACCGCCCAGAGTGGTGACAAATTCCCCTTCCGGGTGACCAACCAGCACTCGGCGCCATCCTGCAGGCGTTTGGATTTCAACAGCAGCAATAGAATATTCCTGCTGATTGACCGGCCCAGTAGTATTAAGCCGTAACTGCAACATTCCGTTCGCAATGATGATTGGTTCCATGATGTTTTCCCTAAAGGCATTGACGCTAGGCGGTTACCCTTCAAGCGCCGACTTGGCTTGTGCAAAGAGTTGAATAGTTCCTGGCGAGAAACTGCCATCCTGGTAAATCTCCAGGTTCATCATCTGCACATTGCGATGTGCAACGGACTCCGAAAAATACTGGCGCAACTTTTCAAGGCTCCAGCGCGGCGGCCCGATTTCCGTATCCTTCTTGTCATGCACCCAATCGGCCTCAACCACATTCGTAGCGCAGGCCGGCAAACCCGCCCCCGGACCATCCACATAAACCCCGTTTCCGCCGCGCGGCAGCCACCCATATCCGGCCGGATCATCGGTACATTCACCAGTGTAGTAATCCATAAACTCTGTCGGGATCGGCCAGGTATACGCATTGAAACCGACCAATCGCTGGGACCAGCCCGATTTAGCCGCTTGGTATAACTTTTGCCACGGGGCGCCACGATAGTAGTAGTTGGCTGTACCGTCATCGAACCACCAACCGGCGAGTTTCTCACCATAGCGCTGACCAATTTCGCCGACGATATCGGACCAGTTTTGAAAAAACCTGCGGGAATCGGTCTCCCAAAAGCCACTCACGTCACACCACTTAGGATCCCCTAGCGAGCCCAAGTGATAATATAACATCAATTTGATATCCCGCTTATCGAGCGCGGCAATCAGTTCTGCGATCAAGTCGCGCGAGGTGGTGCGACCGGGCAGAATCCGGTCCAAGGCCTTGATCGGCGCAGGAATATATTGCATGGCATGTGCCGTAACCAACACGACAAACCGGGCGCCAGCCTCAGCCACTTGACTGGCAAACCGATCCACATCAAACGCCGTCACCGCCTGCTCATAAGGCAACCGATCACCGTGACGCGGGAACGCCTCCGAGGTCCAATGCGCCATGATCCCAAATTTACATTCCTGCAGCCAGGTTACGTCAGCACGCTGAGCGAGTGCCTGCTGATGTAACCGCTGTTGCACCTCGGGCCTAACCAGTTCGATGGACCGCAGAATGAGATTGAAAGGCTCCGCCCCCTCCAAGTTCATGGCACGTAAGACCAGGGTCTGCTTTCCCTGCGGAAGCATCACTGTGCCGTCCAGAGGCAATCTTTTCCAGAACTTGATTCGCGGCTGATCCGGATCGGCGATGCCCGTGATCCGGCCCACACTACTGGTGACCTCAAGCTTCACCTTCTGTGGTGATTCCTGATTCAACAGCACATTTACACCATAGCGACCGGCTTGCGGAACCTCGATTTCCCACGCGATCGTCTGAGAGGGGGAATGCCAGCCCATCACATCCCACTTGATGTGGTCATCGGGACGCGCAGGCTGCAAGCCATCCGAGAGCCTGGCATCCACGCCCATAAGAATGGTGTAATCATTGGTCCGTACTTTGATATCAGGGATGTATTTACGAGTGGTCATGATGCATTCCTTGTGACAGTGCCAGACTGCAAGGCTAGGGATTTGTCTTCGCCTTCACCACCCACCGGGTGGGCCTGAGCTCCTCCTCCAGGCTCATCGGCATAGGTTGGCCACCCAGCAGATTTTCTACAAACAGATCGAAACAGGTCTTCGATTTTTCCAAAATGACGAGATCCCGAGGGGTGCCACCCAGGGGTAATACCCGCGCCAGCGAACCGTCGGCATTGGACTCGATCACGCCTTTTGTTCCGAATATGCGAAGGATTTCATAACCCCAGCAGCGGCTCTGTATCGGGTTGAGGTAATTGGCTATGCCACTGGCCACGCCGCCATTTTCAAGTCGCATCAGGAATGAGGCGGCACGCCGGCAATCGCTCCCTGGAATGGGGTTGCCCAGAGTCGTCTCAACCATGGCCATGGAGGCAATGCGGACACAGGCAACCTGCTCGACAAAGCGGGCCACATAGATTCCCACCTGCAACGCCAATCCACCATCTATTGACTCATCAGCGGGCCGCCAGTCCCCCCAGGGATAGGACTTTTGCGCCAACACCTGCACCACCGTGCCGATTGTTCCGGCCTGAATCTCCGCTTTCATTTCCTGATAGGGATGCCCCATCACCGAGCCACCCATTTCATGAAACTGGAACCCCGTTTCCCGGGTAGTGGCAATGATCGCGTCCAATCCGGCTTCCGTGAGCGCGCTGGGCTTTTCCGCATAAACGTGCTTGCCCGCCTTTAGGCATTTGACGGCATCCGCCGCCTGATCGGCGCGCCGCGGTGAACACAATGACACCAGGTCAATCTCCGGGTCGCCCAGCATGGCATCCAGCGAGTCATAC
>Ga0118677_10010599_pt1 | contig 14042 bp, 13 predicted proteins | sample AliMusrvi5mmetaG_FD_86154 | JGI IMG/M metagenome (GOLD analysis project Ga0118677, IMG submission 86154) | reverse complement strand
GAAGCGAGGTAAAGTCGGTTCGGCTTGGAAAAGCGAGCCTTAGCGACAGCTTTGCCATTATCCATCATAATGAGGTATGGCTGGAGAATATGCAGATTACTCCCTACGAGCATAACCATATAGAGATGATTGAAGCTAAACGGAGCCGCAAACTGCTGCTGCATAAGGCGGAGATCAACAAAATCATGACTAAAGTCAATGAAAAAGGATTGACCCTGGTACCCCTGAAGGCTTTTTTCAATTCGAAGGGGCTGCTCAAAATTGACCTTGCCATTGCCAAAGGGAAAAAACTTTATGATAAGCGGGAAACCATAAAGACAAGGGAAAACCAGCGGCAGATGGAGCAGATCAGAAAACAATTCTAAACAAAAAAACGGGAATTCATGCCTTTTCCATCTGTACAGGAACAACTTGATATTATTGTCGGCAATGTCGTTGAAATTATCAGCGTCGACGAGCTTGAACAAAAACTTCTCCTTAGTCTTAAAACCTGCAAACCGCTGAAAATAAAACTTGGAGCTGATCCTTCACGGCCTGACCTGCATTTGGGGCATTCGGTTGTTCTGAGGAAGCTGAGAGAGTTTCAGGATCTTGGGCATGAAGCGATATTGATTATCGGCGACTTTACCGCAATGATCGGCGATCCTTCGGGGAAAAGCAAAACGAGGCCTCAGCTTACAGCTGAAGAGGCGCGGGAAAACGGGTTGAGCTACTTTGAGCAGGCTTCGAAAATTCTTGACCCTCAAAAAACAACCATCTGCTATAACGCAGACTGGCTCGGAAAAATGACTTTCGCTGATGTCATAAAACTCTCAAGCCACTACACTGTTGCCCGGATGCTTGAGCGTGATGACTTTGAGAGACGATATCGCGGGCAGGAGCCTATTTCGATTCACGAGTTTCTCTATCCGCTTGCCCAGGGCATGGATTCAGTACACCTGAGAAACGATGTTGAGCTTGGCGGAACTGACCAGAAATTCAACCTCCTTGTCGGAAGGGATCTGCAGCGGGAGTATGGAATAGCTCCGCAGGTGTGCATTACCATGTCGTTGCTCGTGGGTACTGACGGAAAGGAGAAGATGTCGAAATCGCTTGGCAATGCCATCTGCTTTAACGACTCCCCTGCCGACATGTACGGCAAGTCGCTCTCAATTCCGGATACGCTAATTGAAACATACTGCAAGCTTCTTCTGCCGGCAGCCGATAATGTAGTTCAGGAAATTCTTTCGAAGTGTGAGGCTGACCCGAGAACGGCTAAACGGGCGCTGGCAAAAAAAATTGTAGCGCTTTACTACTCGGAAGAGGATGCAGAAGGTGCTGAATCCCATTTTGACCAGGTTTTTATTCATAAAAAAGCACCGGACACTCTTGAACTCGTGGAATTTGACGAAGCGTCGATGCCGATAATAGACCTTTTGATGACTCTTGGAGCTGCGGTATCAAAAAGTGAGGCACGAAGAATGATTGAACAGAAATCGGTGCTTGTGGGGGATAACAAAGTTGAAGATATCCACGAGTCCATTGCCCTGGAAATTGAGCCGAAAATCATCAGGGTTGGAAAAAGAAAGTTTTTTAAAGTCGCCACAAGAAAAACGTTTTGAATGCCACCTCTTTTTTATATAATTCGTCAATTTCGAAACTGTTAACGATTTAAGTAACATTATAAATCCGGAGGCACAGCATTGTCATTTGTCCCATCAAAAGTTTTTTTCACTAAAGGTGTGGGAAGGCACAAAGAATATCTCTCATCATTCGAGCTTGCCCTGAGAGAGGCCAAAATTGAAAAATGCAATCTGGTTACTGTATCAAGTATATTTCCTCCTCACTGTGAACGCATCACTGTTGAAGAAGGCCTTGAGCACCTCGCTCCCGGTCAGATCACCTTTGCGGTCATGGCCCGTAATTCAACCAATGAATACAATCGTCTTATTGCAGCTTCAGTAGGCGTAGCCATTCCCGCTGATGAAACGCAGTACGGCTATCTCTCTGAGCACCATCCGTTCGGAGAATCCGCCGAGCAGGCCGGAGAGTATGCCGAAGATCTGGCTGCAACAATGCTTGCGACCACTCTTGGCATTGAGTTTGACCCAAACAAGGATTGGGACGAGCGTGAGGGTATTTATAAAATGAGCGGGAAGATTATTAATTCATACAATATCACACAGACTGCAGAGGGCGAAAACGGTCTTTGGACAACGGTCATTTCCTGCGCGGTTCTCCTGCCGTAATACGTAGAGGCTGGGTTAACGAAAATCAGGAAATACAAAAGAGAACGCTTACTGAACGGGGAAGAGGCTACCTGAGAGCCCTGTTCCCCGTTTGTTATTATGGTCGTTAAGGATTCAACTGAGTAACCTTTAATAAAGAGGTGCATCACGGATATGACTGAATCAATGAAAACTGATGTTCTGGTAATCGGCAGCGGCATTGGAGGACTTTATTTTGCAATTCATATGGCTGAATACGCCAAGGTGACGATTATCACAAAAAAAGAGAGTTCCACCTCGAATACCAACTGGGCCCAGGGAGGAATAGCTGCTACTATAGATGCAAACGACAGTTCCGAATTTCACATTGCCGATACCCTCGAAGCCGGTGCCGGACTGTGCAATGAGGAGATGGTATCGCTTATGGTGAAGGAAGGGCCTCAACACATCAGGCGTCTTACCGAACTTGGAGTGAACTTTACAACATCTGACCAGGACAATCTGCATCTCGGCAAAGAGGGCGGCCACTCCATGAGCAGAATTGTTCACGCACAGGATTTGACGGGAAAAGAGGTTGAAACTGCCCTGCTCAACCGCGTCAACAGCCATCCGAATATAACCCTGCTTGAGCACCATTTTGCCATTGAACTCTTGACCGAGCATCACCTCGGCATCAAAACAAATGACATCAGCTGCTACGGGGCATACGTTCTTGATTCGATGCAGCGGCAGCCAAAAAAGATTCTTGCTAAAATCACCATAGTGGCATCCGGCGGCCTTGGCCATGTTTATCCCTACACGACCAACCCTGAAATTGCCACCGGAGACGGCGTAGCAATGGGATACAGGGCTGGTGCTGAAATTTCCAACATGGAGTTTATCCAGTTTCATCCAACCTCGCTGTTCCATCCGAAAGCAAAATCATTTCTGATTTCTGAAGCGGTTCGGGGATTCGGAGGGGTATTGAAACTGAAAAATGGTCAGGAGTTCATGCACAAGTATGATAAACGCCAGAATCTTGCCCCCCGGGATATTGTTGCCCGGGCCATTGACTCGGAAATCAAAAAAAGTGGTGAGGATTGCGTTTTTCTCGATGTGACACATATTGATCCCGAAAAAACCAGGGAGCATTTTCCCAATATCTACGAGACATGCCTTAGCTTTGGAATCGATATGACCAGGGAGATGATTCCTGTTGTACCGGCCGCACACTATTCATGCGGAGGCATTCGTACGGACGACAGGGGCCGAACCACCATCAACCGTCTTTATGCCTGCGGAGAGACAAGTTGTACCGGGGTTCATGGGGCAAACCGTCTTGCAAGCAACTCTCTGCTTGAAGCTCTTGTGTTCGCATGGAGGGCTTGCGGCGATATACGCGAACAGCTCGTTGCATTAAACAACACCGTCGATTTTCCTGATTGGGACGATACAGGAACAGTCAATCCGGAGGAGTGGATTCTGGTCTCACACAACAAGCGGGAAGCGCAGCAGGTCATGAACGATTATGTCGGTATTGTGCGGAGTGATCTCAGACTGCAACGGGCAAAAAGAAGAATGGACTTTCTCAAGGAAGAGACAGAGTCATACTTTAAAAAAACAAAGATCACAACGCAGATCCTTGAACTGAGAAACATCATCAAGGTTGCGAGTCTTATTATTGAAGGCGCAATCAAGCGGAGGGAGTCAAGAGGATTGCACTACACGACCGATTATCCGGGGAAGGATGACAAGCATTTTCTGGTGGACACTGTGCTGAGGTCTTTTTGAAGAAAAGAGAAGAATAGGGCCTATATTATTTGACTTCCTGCCAGTCCCGGGCGTAGCGGAAGTCTATGCCGGGGGTACGGCCTGAAATTTTGGCAATGACCGGCATCATGCGTTTGTACTGGTTTCGGACTACCATTTTTCTTACACGGTCGTAAAATGGTTCTGGGATACCTTCGTTAAGAATCGCCTCTTTATCCATTCTTTTTTCAAGCATCATAAAGAGAAGAAGATCTACTGCTTCATAACTGAAACCGAGGTCATCCTCATCACTCTGCCCTTCCCAAAGGTCTGCTGAAGGGGCTTTTACAATAAGTTCTTCGGGAATGCCAAGATGACGTGCAAGCCCTCTTATCTGGGTTTTATAGAGATCGCCAATGGGATTGACGGCTGAAGCCATATCGCCGAACATGGTGCCGTAGCCGAGGAGCAACTCGGTTTTATTGCTGGTGCCGGCAACAAGCCGTCCGTCCCGGGCTGAAACATCATAGAGAAACACCATTCTGGTGCGGGCCATAATATTGCCGCGTCTCAGCAGTTGATCGGCGGGAACTGTCGAGAAAAAAGCGTCCACTACCGGTGTAATGGAAACCTCCTCAGCCCGTATGCCAAGCTTGCGGATCATGAGTTCAGCATGCTTGAGGCTATCAGGACTGCTGGAGGCGTAGGGCATCTTGAGCGCAAGAACATTGTCGGGGCCAAGCGCACGAACGGCAAGTTCACACACTACGGCTGAATCTATACCGCCCGAAAGGCCAAGCACAATGGAGTTGAACCCGAACTTGCGTATCTCATTGAGAAGAAACGCCTTAAGAATATCCTCAACAATAGGGTAGTCGAGATGGAGTTCCTGAACCTTCATAGTATGAGGTCATCTAAAAGTTAAACAGTCGTATAACAGCCCTGATCAGCAAAAAGACGGATGTGTTGACCGTAACGGCAAACAGTGCGGTATTGCGCAGGAGATTAACCGGCAGGGCTACTTCGAAATCAAGCATGACTGCCAGGCCGTTTTTACCGATTACAAGAGCATAGCTTAGCGCAAGAAAAGCAAAAAGCCAACTCCAGCTTCCGGTAAAATAAAAAAGCTCAACAATCCATACAGGGGTCATTGAATAACAGAAAACCGTTACCATTCCGGCTTTTATCTTTTCGGAACGCTCCCTCGAAAGCAGATAAGCGGTCCCACCCATAATGAGATAGAGTGCCGCAATATCGATCAGAAAATTTGCTATGGCAAAAATCATAGCCTGACGGGGTTGGCCGATCAGAGGAAACTTGGCTATCTGCACAATGGCAATGACCGGGGCGGCATAGTCCTTGAGAACATTGAACTCATCGTCCGGGGTCGCCTCTTTGAGATCGTGCCAGAACTTCCTGTATCGGAACAAGAGTGTGAAAATCGCTGAAAACAGTTCTTTAGTGCCCATAATGGTTATCGTCTAAGCCATTTTTCAGGATTCTGCTTAACCCGGCCTTTCCATATCTCAAAGTGAACAACTGAACCACCTTCAGTCATTTTACCCGAAAGCCCGACGAGCTGTTGTGACTTTATAATGTCGTCCTTGACCACATGTAACTGGCCAAGATTAGCGTAGACGGTAAGGTAGGATTTCGGATGCCGGATAATGACAATATTGCCGAAGGTCGGAAGAAAAGCGATCTGAACAACTTTGCCGCCCGACACTGCCCTTACCTGAGTATTGACTGGAACGGTAATGTCAATACCGTTATTGGTGGTGACGATTTTAAGATCCTTGTCCTCAATTGATCCGAATTTGTGAGCGACAACACCATTTCGTACAGGCCATGGCAGAGAGCCTGCTGCGTTGTCAAAATCAACAGAAACTTTTTCAAGCTCACGCACTCCCAGATCCGGCACAACGGTAACGCTCTCCTTTTCGGGAGCTCTCTGCTCTGCCGGTTCAGGCTGCTTTATCTCTTTTTTAGCAATTACAGGTTCCTGCACGAGATGTTTTTCGGGCTTCAAGGGCAGTCTTTCCTTCTCAACATGCTGTGTATCACGACGTTTTGCCGCAAGCCGCAACGCCTCCTGTCGTTTTGCTTCAAGCCTGTCAGCCTCACGCTGCCTGACCTCACGCTGCTTTGCGGCAACTCTCTGTGCCTCACGTCGCCTGGCCTCAGCTATTTTCTGCTGCCGGATGTTTTCTATCTCTACCGCCCGCTGTTCGGCAAGAATCAGGGACTCTATGCGTGATTGGAGCTGCTGACGTTTTTTCTGGACCTCTGCAAGCTGTGCGACATATTCCTGCTTATTTTTTTTCAGGTTATCAAGCACCACCTCTTTTTCTTTTTTACTCTTCGACCAGCTTTTTAACTGCTGCTCCTGCTCCCTGACCATTTCAGCTTTTTGCTTATAGGTTTGCTCGAGCGCAAGACGGTTATTTTCGAGCTTCTGAGCCGCCAGCTGCAGTTCATCAACATTGTGGCGAACTGCACGGGTAAAAAATCCCATATACTGGGCTCTCATAATAGCGCTATTGACAGAGCCTGAAGCAAAGACATGCTCAATATCTCTTGTTCCCCCATATTTATAGACTGATACGGCTGTTCTGCGGAAATCATCGGAAACCCTGCCGTAAACCTGTCGATTACCCTGTATATCATGCTGCAATCGATCAATATCCCTGTCGAGCTTTTCGAGGTAGTGCTGATTTTCACTGATAATATGCTCCAGCATCAGAATCTGTGTGCGGATATTCTCAAGTGCTTTAAATGACTGTGACTCCTTACGCGTTGTGGTGTTCAGTTTGGACTGGTACTCCTTGAGCTGCTTCTTGAGTGCATTGAGATTCTGCTCTACGGCAGTGCGCTCTTTCATGATTTTCAATATCTCACTGTTCACCCTGGGGGCAGCTGCTGCATTGAGTGGCAAACCAGGCAGAAACATCAGCATAAGAGAGAGTAGGGGCACTACAGACCTCCGCAGAAACATAGAGAACAGGCGGAGCGAAACGATAAGGGTCATAGAAAGTCCTTGAGCTTGAATTCAAACGCTTTACAAAAAACGGGTACAGGAAAAAACATTGACAAACGTTATAAGAACACCAGTTAAAGGTAAAGGATAATTACTTTTAACACTTTTCCAATATAATCACCTTTTTTTCATATTAATGCGTAAACCATTGTTATTCAAGGGATAAGGCTGATGGCTTTCGTTCAGTGTTGTTTCATATTGCATCATATTGGCATATACTTTTGTACCTTATTTGTACCTTGCGACATCACTCAACAAATGAAGGTCAATGACGAAAGTCAATCTACGAAAAAAACCAATTACAGGAGGTCGTGAGACGCTCTATCTTGATTTTTGGCCACCAATCCCCACATCTACAGGCAAAGAAACCAGAAGGGAATTTCTTGGACTTTATATCCTCTCAAAGCCTCGGACTCCACTTGAGAAACAAACCAATAAACAGACGTTAGAGATTGCCGAACACGTCAAGGCTCAGAGGCAAATCGACATCCAATCTGGAGCATACAAGATAAGGCGATCAGGTGGAGGGACCAGACTTGTCGACTACATGGAAACCCTTGCATCAAAGAAGTCCGAATCGACAGAAAAGGTATGGAAGAAAGTCTTGCCTCATATCGTGAAGGCTGAACTTGATAAAGTCACAATGCCCGAGCTTGAGTTGAAGCACTGCACTCAGTTCCGAGAGTATCTTGAAAAAATGATTCAGAGTAAAGCTCTCAATTCAACCTCGGCATCAACCTATCTATCACTTTTCAGGCAAACCCTTCGACAGGCAGATAATGAAGGTGTGTTGATCAATTCACTGGCCGGCAGGATTCAGTCTATAAAAAAGAGCGAACCAAAGAAGTCCTTTCTGACCATCGAAGAGTTGAACACTTTGGCATCAACACCTATCGACTCAGAGATCATCAAGACAACGGCTCTCTTTTCAGCTCTTACAGGATTACGACTATCGGACATTCGAGGCCTCAAATGGAATAATGTCCTTGGGGAAAAGGACAATGCAACGCTTGACTACACCCAAGTCAAAACGAAAAAACGGCATATCCTTCCTATCAGCTCACAGGCCCGAGGATTAATCGGAAGCAAAGGCGAGGATGAAAAGGATGATGGGATCATTTTCAAGGGCATCCCTACTATCGCAACAGTATGCTATATCCTCAAGGCATGGACAACCAGAGCAGGGATCAAGAAGCATATCACCTTCCACTGTATGCGCCATAGCTTCGCCACAAACCAGCTTGGAAGTGGAACTTCCCTGAAGGTTGTATCGACCATGCTCGGGCATGCAAGTATTGCAATGACAGAAACCTATGCGAAGGTGCAGGAACCAGATGAACGGAAGGCCTCGGCTCGTGTTATCCTGAAAACTTAGCGATCAATCGCACGATAGGCAATCAGCAGCTCAACATAGATTATGGCGTGAAGTACACTGTCACCACAATAAACTACTAACTGAAACGGGGTACCCCGCAAAATATTGTCAACGGAGGACGAGGATTGGTCGTGATATGGCTGGGTAGTGTTGTATGCAACGGAAGCTGTGAGTAAACTTCAGAAATAGAGTAACTTGACCGAAACGGAACACTGAATTTTAAAATGAGTAAGGACTGGACTGGCAGTTAATTACTATTAGCGGACATAGAAACGAGGGCATATAATGGCCTCGTTTCTAAATGTGTATTTTTAGAATCACTGATAACATAACCCTTCTCCAATGAAACGATACATCATCAGCATATCGCTTGTCTGTCTTACGTGTTGGGCCGTTTGTGGATGTTCATCAAACCAAAAACTTTTGGATAAGAGAGCGATAACCCATTTAAGCGAAAAGGCAAACAAGGGGGATTTAGTTGCGGTACAATCTTTAAGGAAAGCGGGTTTGGAAGGCAATGCCGATGCGCAATACAATATCGGGCGTATCTACTACTATGGGACTGGAGTAAAGGAGGATTACACAGAGTCCATAAAGTGGTTTTGGATGGCTGCAGAACAAGGGAATGCTGATGCTCAATATTTGCTTGGTGAGTCATACGCCACGGGCCGAGGTGCTCCCAAAAATCCAGTAGAGGCTTTGCGCTTGTTTCGATTGGCTGCTGCGGTGGAGAAAAACTCATTCTATCAATATGAACTAGCGATGATGCTTTCGTCAGGATGGGAAGTTCCAAAGGACGAATATGAAGCATTGAAATGGTACAGAAAAGCGGCTGATAACGGAAATATATGGGCAATGGATTGGCTTGTAGTGGACTTGTGTGCAGAAAACCCTGAAGAGGCATATTATTGGGCTATTCAAGCCAAAACAGGAGGGAGTAGCTGCGTTCAGCCTATTTGGTTTGAGCAAATGGAAGCGTTACTCGGCTCGGAAAAAGTAAATAAATGTAAGCGCAGTGCAGCTGCCTCTTGGCGAGAGATTCAATCAAAAAGAGAAGCGTTATAAATCTTATGTCCTTTTCTAACCATTAGCGGACATGGAAACGAGACAGAATAAATGTGGCTTTGAGAATAACTCTTAACATCCGAAATCTCCAATGAAACGCTACATCATCAGTCTACTGGCAGCTATCTTTTTTATGTCACCATGTATGGGATTTGGGGCAACGCCATCACCGATGCAAATGACAGAATGGTGTAGGGACGCGGCACAAGGTCAAGTATATGCTCAGTTCAATCTTGGGGTAGTATTCGCTCAAGGCCAAGGTGTGCCACAAGACTATACCGAAGCTATCAAATGGTATTTGCTTGCCGCTCAGCAAGGTAACACAGATGCTCAGTTCAATCTCGGGCTGATGTACACTCAAGGCCAAGGTGTGCCACAAAGCTATGCCGAAGCACTCAAATGGTATCTGCTTGCCGCTCAGCAAGGATATGCATCCGCTCAGTTCAATATCGGGGGGATGTACCGGAAAGGCCAAGGTGTTCCACAAAGCTATGCCGAAGCACTCAAATGGTATCTGCTTGCCGCTCAGCAGGGATATGCATCCGCCCAGTACAATCTGGGAATGATGTACGATCAAGGTGACGGAGTCAGGCAGGACTATATCGAAGCTATCAAATGGTATCGCCTTGCTGCTGAGCAGGGGTATGCACAGGCTCAGTACAATATCGGGGTACTGTATGCAATTGGTCTAGGGGTGTCACAAAACTATGCAGAAGCACTCAACTGGTATCGTCTTGCCGCTCAGCAGAAATATGCAAGGGCGCAGTTCAATCTCGGGGCGATGTACGATCAAGGTCAAGGAGTCAGGCAGGACTATATCGAAGCTATCAAATGGTATGGGCTGGCTGCGGCACAAGGTAACACAGATGCTCAGTTCAATCTCGGGGCGATGTACAATAATGGCCATGGTGTCAGACAAAATAAAACAGTCGCAAAACAGTGGTTCGGCAAAGCCTGTGATAATGGTGATCAAAGCGGCTGTGATGAATACCGGAAGCTGAATGAAGCGGGGATTAAATAGTCAGGACTTCTATAAGCCTAACATTACAGAAGTAGAAAACAGAGCAACCAAAACAAGAGACCTATGAAAAAGGCGCTACTGGAAAAGAATAAAGATGTTTTGACATTAATGGGTTTAGTTTTACTTCAATTGCAAACAGCAGAGAAATTGATAAGGTTTTGTATGACCTTTGTATTTCAAAAAAATTCATCACCGCTTACGATTGATATCCTAAAAAACCAAGAACAATCTGAACGAAAAAAAACTATTGGTTTCTTCCTTAAGGAACTTCGCAAACATGTAAGCATTCATGAATCATTTGATAAACTGTTAGTTGATTTTTTGAACAACAGAAACGATTTCATACACGATTTGTCCAGAGTTCAGAATTTTGATTTATATTCATCAGACAATGCGCAAGAAGCGAAGCAATTTCTTTATACCCTTTTTGGTCAAACAGATAAGGTAGTGAAGGTTTTTTCTGGGCTTATTATGTCGTGGCAAGAACAATGTATGCCAAATAGTATACAATTTACGCAGAAAAAACTTTCAGAGAATACTGAGTTATTTTCCGAAATCGAGACCTATAAACAATTAGTTGATCATCTGTTTATGCCAAAGAGAGATAATGTTTAATTACATTTATTAAAAGAGATAGGAATTGCCATGAGTACATTACAAAACACTCCGACTCTACTTCCACATGCATATCCTATCTGGATCAAGATATTTGCAGGCATATTGTTGTGCGCAATCGCATTCTCTAATATTTTATTTTAAATAAATACGTTATAGTTGATAATTTATTGAGTTGACTAAAATTATTTAACTGGGTTTTATTAAACTTTACGTTAGTCATGTTATTCAAAACGACCTATAAACGAATACTTACGGCATTTTGTAGTTTCGTAGGACTTTTGCAAACAAAGCATAATTCTAAACAACCCTTAATCGTACTCTATAACCAGAATTCTGATGTGACCCTGTCTCCAATGAAACTGTTATCAGTAATTGTTTTTGCTCTTCTTCTGATGTCCTGTACAAAAGACCCGAAAGAGGTTTACACGGAGGCGGTCAAATGTATGAGTTCCGGTGATTATAAAGGCGCCGAAAGCAACTATCGCTGGTTAGTGGCACATAACCCTCCCGATATTTCATTACAGGCCAACCTCGCCTTTTCCCTCACTGAACAAGGAAATAACTCAGAGGCCATTCCCATGTATCAGCAAATAATCAAGGGGGGAGATGGCACTTATGACCTCTTTGCATATTATGCTAAAAGCTTGAGTGCTGATGGTCAGGATGAGGATGCCATTACATGGTATTACAGAGCATTATCCGTAGTTCCCCAACTAGTCGATGTTCGTGGAAGTTTGGCAAAAATTCTGGTTAAAAAAGGACGTCAGTATGAGGCCCTTTCACTTCTGGCAAGCTTTGATGAAGAGCTCGTAAACAAAGGCGATAATCCATATTTTTAGGGACAGCGGATCGCAATAACATCGAATTTCTCTCCAAATCCGACGACGACTGCAACAACATTCAAATCAGCAAGTCCTGGAGGGCATTACTATTCTGTTGTCATGGGCCAAAAAGGAAAATCACTGCCATTCCTCATAGATACAGGTGCTTTACATACTTCTATGTCTATGCAAGTGCTTGAAGAAATAGGTCTTACCATACCAGAAATGCCAGAACTATCATCCTGGAAACAGCAGACAGCCGTCGGATTATAGGGCGAAAATTTATGATCCCGAGGCTTCAGGTTGGCCCCTTCGTTTTAAAGAATGTTGACGTCGTTGTATGTGAAAATAGCTCATCATTGTTGGGGCAAACAACCCTAGATAGATTTGATATGGCGACGAGTAGAACGGAAGGTGTAGATTTCATTTCCTTAAAACTTCGTCCTGAGTATTTATTCACTAACGGAATATGTCAACAAAGATGTCGCCGGTTTATAAAGAAAATCATTCAATTGTATCCGGGTTTAAGACTACTTCCCGGGTCACACTCCATTGCTTAACAGGTCGAGATCCCCATCGTTCTGGATATGCCATGTGAGCCTCTCGCATCGTTGCATTTCTCCTCCTGAAAATTGCTTCTGCCTGCCCTGTTCGCATCTGTTCCGGAGTCACATAACCGATTGATGAATGGAGATGCTCTTGATTATACCAATGCACGAAAGATGCCATCCATTGCCGTGTATGATCCAGACTTTCAAACCGCTCGGGATAGTTAACCCGGTACTTCATTGTCTTAAAGAGAGACTCGCTAAACGGGTTGTCGTTGCTGACTCTCGGTCGACTATGTGAGACTTCTACCTTGAGCTCCTGAAGCAAAGCCATAAGGGTAATGCCTTTCATAGGGCCACCATTATCGGCGTGTAGGGCTCTGATCTTTATCTTTCTGCCCTTCAGGGTTCTCTCGAACAGATCTCTGCTGTGCACGCCGCTCTCTTCTTCATGGACGGCCCAGCCGACAATACTCTTGTCAAAGATATCCATGATGACATAGGCATAAAAAAACAACCCTTTGACTGTTCGTGCACAATAGGTTATGTCCCACGTGTATACCTGATCCGATGCTGTCGCTCTCTGTTCCATAGGCTTTGCGTACCTACCACTTACTTTTAAGTTGCTCCGATGGTGCTGTAGGTCTCGTTCTCTGAGTACCCGATAGAATGTTCGCACCGACGCCAGATAACGACCTTCATTAAGCAGCAGGGCAACGATCTCATAAGGGTTCTGGTCACGAAAGCGAACACTGATGCACTGTTCAACAATGGAATCTCTCTCAGCATATGAGATCTTTCTGACAACCCGTTTTTTTGACCCTTTCCGTTGATCCTGTAGCTCTCCTTTTTTCCAGCGTTGCAGAGTCCGAAGAGAAATACCAACAACTTCGCAAGCCATATGGTATCGAGCTCCGTTACTATGAGCCTCATCGATCAGCGGTATAATCTCCAACCTATGCCTTTCAAGGATCAGTCGTCCTTTTGGTCCTCCATAAGAGCATCCAGCTTTTTTTTTAGGAGTAGCAGCGCAGCTGCTTCAGCCAATGCTTTCTCCTTACGCTGCAGCTCCTTTTCAAGTTCCTGGTTTCTCTTCTTTAAGGCTTTAAGCTCTAAATCCTTTTTATCGTTTTTCTTCTCAATCATTTCTCGGAGTTCCTGATCCCAGATCGTTAAGTGTTCTGAGTGCAGGCCACGTTCTCTTAGAAATAAACCCAGTTGTTCATTATCAATGCCGGCAGCTTCAAGAACTAACTGGTATTTCTCTTTCGGGGTCATGAATCGCGGACTGCTCTCCTGGCTACCGACTGGTAAGATACCCGATTTACTCTTGTTGATCCAATTCCGGATTGTCTGTTGATTGACTCCTGTTTCTCTGCTGACTTCTGCGACACTTCGACGTTCAGGAGGCAAAACTTTCTTTAAAATACCTTCCTTGACTGCTCTTGAATATCCCATGACTTGTCTCCTCGATTGAGGCGACATCTATATTAACACATAGGGCTACTGCAAAGAATACATCCATCACAGTCGATTACATCCTCAACATCCGCGGAGGCCGCAGAACTCCACATCTGCATTACAAGGGCGATTTGTATATCCTGGACGCAAAACAATGGCAG
>Ga0118677_10010598_pt1 | contig 14042 bp, 12 predicted proteins | sample AliMusrvi5mmetaG_FD_86154 | JGI IMG/M metagenome (GOLD analysis project Ga0118677, IMG submission 86154) | reverse complement strand
GCAAAAACATTAGGTGCCACTATGGTTACTGTTGAATTGCCTGCTGATCCTGCACAAACCAAGCGACTGGGTGATTTGGGTGAGAAATATAAAATGTATATAGGTTATCATGCTCATTTGCAGGCATCTGAAACCGCTTGGGATACTGCATTGTCTCAATCGCCTTACAATTCTATGAACCTGGACTGTGGCCATTATATTGCTGCAGGTAATTCCAAAGAAAGTTTATTGAAGTTGATCGAATCAAAACATAAACGAATTACCAGTATGCATATCAAGGATCGGAAAACTAAAGATAATGGCGGCAAAAATATGCCATGGGGTGAGGGAGATACGCCTTTGAAAGAAATATTCACACTGATGAAAGAAAAAAAATATAAAATGCCTGCAACGATTGAATTGGAATATGATATCCCGGCAGGTTCTGATGCAGTAAAAGAAACAAAAAAATGCAGAGACTTTGCACAATTATTGTTGGAAGCATAGTGCCATACAAATAGTATCAGTTATAAATGGCAGATAGATTCTATTAGCCATTTATATTATAACTCTACATTTTTTATAAATCTTTTTTCTTCTGCTTATTAAATTGTGTAATACTGTTCCCATCCTTTTCTTGGCGGGATTCCTACCAGCATATCATTGGCTAGTTTATGATTGGTGATGGTTTTTGTTTTCCTGTCGAATTTGAGTGTGGTATTTAATTTTTGAGCCAATACACCCAAACAGAAAACCTGGCTTAAAGGACCGGCAATTGCAAAAGGAGAACGGGTTTTTTCCTGTCCCATACAAGCTTTTAAATAATTGGCATAATGGTTAGAAGTACTAGCGGGCACTTCTGGTAGCAGGGATACCATCTGTTTCGCTTTTTCTTCAGGAATAATGGAAAGCGTTGCTCCATGTGAGCCTCCTTTAAAAGTCAACTCTTTGCTATAAATGATTTTGCCAGGGTTTAATTTTGCAGCCTGTATAACCCCGGTACTGGGTGGTGGAATATTAGGGTCTAATCCCATCACACCATAACCCGCAGGAATGGGAGGTAAATTATTTACTCCATCATACCAGGTAATATCACATGGCGGCATATGTTCTCTTGCTGGGAAACGGAATAGAATAGTGGATGATTGCGGATAGAAAAATTCGTTATGCCCCTCTGCTTTTACCAGAGACACTTCATAAGGTAATCCGAGATCAAGAAATTGGTGAGCTGTATCTATCAGGTGCGCGCCCCAGTCTCCAAGAGCCCCCATTCCAAAATCGTACCAGCATCGCCATTGTCCATTGATATAATCATGATTGTATGCATGCATTTGTGTTACACCATGCCAGGTATCCCAGTCCAGGGTTAACGGAATAGATTCTGCTGAAGGGAATTGGGTAATATGTGTATCCCATCCATGCCATCGACGTGCGCTATTCATATGTGCAGTTATGGCAGTTACATCCTTAATAATACCCGCTTCTTTCCAGGCTTTGAACTGAAAATAATTGGCTTCTGAATGCCCCTGATTACCCATTTGTGTAACCAGGTTCGGATGCAGGGCAGCTACTTTCATCATCAGTTCTACTTCCTGAAAAGTACGTGCCATTGGTTTCTCTACATATACATGTTTACCCATGGAAAGTGCCAGCATCGTAATGGCAAAATGAGAATGGTCTGGAACCCCAATGGTTACTGCTTCTATCTGACTCCCCATTTTATCGAACATAGTCCTGAAATCCTGAAACCTGGGAACTTCCGGAAATTTTTTTAAAACTTCCTGGGTATGCGGGGCGCCCATATCTACATCACAAAATGCCACAAAATTGGCCAGACCGGTTTTATCAAAAGACAGTACATCCTGTCCACCCTGGTTGCCAATTCCGATACAAGCCAGGTTTACTTTTTCACTGGTTTTCCCAGATTGCCCCCAGCGCGTAGAAGCTTTTGTAACAAATGAGGGTAGAGCAGATCCCGCTGAAAGCAAAGCAGCATTTTTGAGAAAATTACGACGGTTTTCTTTTCTTGGTTTCATATAGCTCGAAGATAAATGGGTATGCAGGGATATCATACGAAAAGATCCCTGGTTATTAAATAATGCGAGAACAACACTGACAACTTCGATTAATTAAACCCCGCAATGACGGTAATTTCCAGTTGCTCGGCAATCTCATCGGTATTGATTCCAAAATCAGCTCGCTTGATGTTGAAGATGCTTTTCAATGTTAGTTTACCTCCTGCTATCTTCACTGAACCGTTAGCGGTTATATTTTTTGTGACCCCATGAATGGTTAAGGCACCGGATGCCGTTACCGGATAATCACCATCTTTCGTAAAATTAACTGCCTGTATATTTTGAATATCCCCGTTAAAACTGGTTTTGGGATATACCTCGCTGTTCATATAATCCTTGTCATTAAAATGCTCCTGCATCATTTCATTTTCAAACTGAAACCCCCTGATTAATCCAGTGAACTTAAGATGCCCGGTTTTATCATTGAGTGAACAAGCTACTGAATGATTGGTGGCTTCAATATCTTCCGATGCATGAGAGAAAAACCGGATACTTGCTTTATTGGTAAGATAAGTTTTACCCTTTTCCTCAATCACAGGAGCTTTCTCCTGTTTAGCGCTATCTTTTTTTCCGATAGCAATCATGGGTTTATGAATCGTATCATTTTGAGAAGAATCCGCAAGAAGTTCTGCCGGGGATAATGAGACCTCAGTAACGGGGTGCTTTTTAAAATGGGTAGGAATATTGTTTGGGGATCTTTATTGTGATTATTGTTCCACCTTCTGAAGGGTTGTTAGCTTCCTTATCCTGGATCAAAAATTCAATTTTTTCAGCATTTTGCTGGTTAATCAATTCAATAGTTTGGAACAGCGTTTTTATTCCTGTTCCGGATCCCATTGATCGGCTTACAGACTTTCGGTATCCAATTCCGTTATCTTCAACCGTAAGCTCTAACCCTTTCTGGTAATTGTTAAGTTTTATCCGTAAGCTTTTTTCACCTTCAAGCGGCATAAGTCCATGTTTTATAGCATTCTCAACAGGGATCTGGAGAATCATGGCGGGTACAGGTTGCATCATATCTATACCGGAGTCACTTTCATAAGTCACATTAAAGGGTTTAGGAACTCTTAGCTGTTGCAATTCGAGATAACCTTTAACAAGAGTAAGTTCTTCCTGCAGCGGAATAGCAGTTTTTTCAATATTATCGACACCGTTTCGCAGAAGTATTAAGAGGGTTTTTATTTTTTGATTTAGCGCTGGCGGGCTGTCAGGAATGCCTGAGAGAGCACTTAAGGCGTTGAAGAAAAAATGTGGGGACAATCGAACCCTGAAGTTCTCCATTTTTAATCTGGCAATGGTCTCCCGTTGTTCCAGAAAAACAGTTCTGTTTTTTTTGATGCTCCTCCGATAAAGGAAGGTCATTCCGGTAAGTGTAAAGGCTAATACTATTATGAGGTAATATAATAGTGGCATAACTTTTGGTTCAGGTAATGATCGGTAAAAATGAAGCAGAGACAAGCGGATGCCTTGTCTCTACACTAAATATCGGCCAATTTTTCAACCAATTTTGTTTTATAAAACGGCTAATCTAGTATTCCCATAGATCCTGTTCGTAATCAAAGATTGAATTTTTGATGCGTTCAGATTCTTTGAAAGCATATTCCCCGGTGGCATACTCCTCAATGGACCTGTTATTATAGACGTTCTCTTCCTTGACAATATATCCGTCGAACCGGCGTGTGAGGAAAACATCGTCAAAACTTAAGCTTCTTGCGGAGTTGAAATCATTGAGTACCTCTTTTTTGGCGAGGATTGGTCTGATTTCGGGATAGAATACCCAGAAAAGTCTTTTACGAACAAAGGTGCTGTCCTTTGGATCCTTTTTAAATACGCGGATCGGACAAAGGCCTAAAATACGCACCTGAAGGGTAGATTTTTGTTTATCGAAATACCATACCTCTTTAACTTCGAGTTGCTTAACCTCCTTGACAGGAATTTCAGAGGATACCACTGAATCCTTATCATTACCGGTATTCAGATCGGTAACTTTAATTCGTCTGATTGAATCGCCGAATTGTTGTTTAACCTGGTTGAAATTAATTGGTTCGGTGAATTCGTTATCGGTAAGCTGCGCATCAAAAGCCGTAATCCGTTTATCTTCAATTCCTTTTAACAGGATATTAAACAGATTATTCCTTCCCTGCATTTCGCTGGTTGGATAATAGAAATGTTGGTTCGCTTTTTCGCGGAAATCGATGATTCGCCACACTGTCTTTGACCAGATAACATCTGATTCTCTGACCATTGGGAGAGGAGCAGGTTTCCGGTCTACCGTTGTTTTTTTCACGTAGGCGTTATAATTAACCTGGGCTTTCAACAGATTTTCTGAGGTAGCTCCAATCAAAACTAATACAAAGATCAAAAATAACTTTTTCATTTCTAATTAATTTTAAAGCTTATGGCAGGGAGATTGCGGGTAGTGCCGTCATCTCCCTTAACTACGATGCTCTCAATGTATAACCGACTACCTGAATTTAGTCCTTTCATCAGATCCCGCTGTTCCTGGGAGAAACGGTTTCCCTTGGTTGGTTTGTCAACAATAAAACCGGCTTTTGAAGTTGATACCACAAATGAGGTTACCGTAAAATTCATTTCAAAGTCAAATTCCGGGATTTTTGCCAGCACCCCTTGCTGAGCTTCCAATTCATTTCGGGAGATTACCCCATCGTTCTTATTGGCCACCGATGCAACGGGATCAGGAACTTTCTTGACCCGAAACTCTGCAGAACCAATATCTCGTAATGCGTTATCAATTTGTGCTTTAACCGTAATTACCGATTTTACCCCAACTTTATCAGGCCTTACCAAATAGTTGCCGTCAGGACCAGGTTCGATTGTGCCGTTGGATATTGATACTTTAATATTTGTTGCAGAAATACCCGGAACCGATATGGATACAGGGTTAGCCAGTCCGGCATAAAAGACATTCATTTTTGTAGGTGAGACTGTCATTGAGGGTTTTGCAACCTCATATTCGTGCTTAAACGGGTAGTTGACAATAATTCCTGAAGGATTCTTATAATTTATCTGCCCCCTAAATTCGACTTTTCCCTCTTTTCCGGCTGTTACCTTATATAAACCGGCGTTTTCTCCCTTAACCATTGGCAATGTTGATCCGCCAACAATAATTACCGGATTTGCTGTTGTATCTACGGCAGAGAGGAAAACCTTTGCCTCGTATGTGTTTCCCTGGAGGACGTAATCGGATGTGGAAATCACCTGAGCCTGAAGTTTATTAAACTTAAAGGAGGCTGCGTCAATCTGAGCATAAAGGTGGTTAATAACATCTGATTCTGCATTGCGGATATCGCTTTGAATTTTTGACATCAGGGTGATTACAGCAATAAGGGGATATCCCTCAAATTTGCTCGATTCCCACGAGGGAGTCTGCCCCTCCTTCGCAGGAGGATTTGAGGTGTCAAGACTCTTGTTGATTGATGTGATTAATTCGGTATTCGAAGTGTCAACCAACTCGATCAATGATTTCCGGTATCGTTCAATAGCCTTTTTCAAAGCGATTCCATTTTTTTTATTGATCATTAATTCTACCGAATAGTTCAGGTCATCCTGGGAAATGATTTTATCCACGTTTCCCTCGGGACCGTCAGCTGCCTTTACAATCAGCTCTTTGAGCGTGTGAATGTAATGGTATAATGAATCAGAACTTGATTTTACTTTAAGCACCGATTTATTTAGTTCTCCCGCTTTTTTGGGATTTTCCTTTGCTGCACTGTTAAATTCATCATAGACCCGTTGGTTTTTTGCAATCGAACTCTCAATGGTCTGCATGAAATTTTGATTGACCATCGCGAAAGCATCCAATACTGATTTATCAACATTGAGTGCCAACATGGCAGTCAAGACCAGATACATCAAACTGATCATCCTTTGTCTGGGTGCCTCCGGACAGTATTTAGTTCCCATCTTCGAATTAACCTTTTACGTTCATAGCTCCAAGCATATTACCATAAACATGGTTAAGTGCCTCCAGATTTTTATTTAATTGTTCAGTTTGTTTCCGGTATTTCTGAGCCTCTTCCACTGCGCTGTTGACCAATTCTGTCATCTTGGAATGACCTTCAAATGCAGCCTCCGAGGATGCCGATAATTTTTTGGCATTCTGAAGATGCAGTTCGTATGATGAATGTAAGGCTGACAGACTTGAGTTTACCAGTGAAAGGCCTGTACTGTAATTTTTTGAATGATCATTTAGCGCAAGCAGATCCTTGTTTATGTTCTCAGTGAAGCTTTTATACGACTGAGCCAGTTTATCGCCGGTTACAGCGAGCTGATCGTTTATCTTTTTTGAAGATTCATTGAATGTGTTGGCCAGATTTTTTGAGGAGTTGCCTAAGATCTGTGAAGACTGATCATAGGAATAGACCAGGTCATTGGTTGATTTTTCGATCGAATGGGATGCTCTTGAATTGATGTCTTTAAATACCGACATGGATTCGGATGCTTCCGTGATATTTTTCACATATTCGTCTGTTGCCAGGCTTGCCACCGAGATATCTGCGATTCCGCTGGCGGTGTTTGAGAGATCCTGCAACCCTTTTTTTACTTTGGCAAGTAATTCCGGTGAGATTTCAGCTTTCTCAAGAATGTTCTCCAGCGATGTTGCAGGTTTAGGTGCAATGGCAAAATCAAATTCTTCCTCCTCAGTAGCGTAAGTTTCCCTTAACTGCGGATAAACTTTTGACCAATCGGGGATTTCAACGGAAGGTTCAAAAGCAGAGAAGAAGAAGATCACCACCTCGGTTAACATACCAATGGGAAGGATAATATTCGCGTAGGGCCAATGCTGCAATTTGAATAAAGCTCCAAGAAGTACGACTGAAGCTCCGATGCTATATAAGAAATTCATTGAAGATTTCCACCTTCTGGAATGGGTAAACTCAAATACCGCCATTATTCGACTATTTTTTTGTTATTTCTGTTTTCACTTTTTACCTGACTGAAACTCATCCCCGAAGGAGGAACGCACGCATCGAAATCCGAGGTACGATTTGGCAGTATCCTGATACTCAAAAGTACGGGTACCAACCTGAATGAAATAGGCTATATCTTTCCATGAACCTCCACGCACAACTTTACGTTTCATGGCGGGTGGGTCGTTAGGGAGTGCATTCTGTTCGAAATTTGGATTCAGGTCATGCATAAATTCATACGATGATTCATCATAGGATGTAATGGTCCATTCGGCCACATTCCCTGCCATATCATAGAGTCCATAGCCGTTCGGGTCATAAGTTGCAACTTTGACTGTTGTTTTTCCGCCGTCGTCGCTGTAATTTCCGCGCATTGGTTTAAAATTGGCCATGAAACATCCGTTTTTTGAACGGGTATAATAGCCACCCCAGGGATACATTGAATTGCTTAATCCACCCCTTGCGGCAAGTTCCCATTCTGCTTCTGATGGTAAACGGTAATCCTGTACCCCAAAATCACCTTTCCCGGCAAGGGCAGAATTCTTGAAATTTGTCCGCCACATACAAAATGCCTTGGCTTGTTTCCAGGTTACTCCAACAACAGGATAATCATCAAATCCGGGGTGGGAGAAGTATTTATTGGTTAACGGATCGTTAAAGGCATAGGTAAAATCGCGGATCCAAACCAGTGTATCGGGATAAACATTCACACCATCGCTCATAATGAAACTTGAACGGCCCTCAATAGGTACATTTTTGCCATTCAGATCGTTCACCGATCCACCTTTGTAGCTTTGCTCCTTATAATTATAGGCATTCTGTAAACGGGCAGCCTGTTGCAGATCAACCCACGAATAACTGTAGTTTAATTTGCGGGTATCGAGTTCTTTTCTTCCCATTATCCGGTCGCTACCGGCGTAAAACATCGGTTCCAGGGCATCCTTGTAATCGGGATTGCGCCAGTCAAGTTTTCTTTTCCAATCGAGAATCGGTGGATCAATCGCATTTCCTTTGCGGTCCTGGGTTATTTTAAATTCCTCAAATTGTTCGGATAGGATCTGACGTGCCATCGAATCACGAACCCAGTAGACGAATTGCCTGTATTCGTTATTCGTAATTTCGGTATCATCCATCCAGAACGTGGATAAATCGACAGTTCTTGTAGGAACGGCTGAGTTTGCAACATCCTGATCACCAGCTCCAATATTGAAGCTTTGCCCCGGAATTAAAACCATACCGAGGGGTGAGGGTTCAAAATATTTCCCGCGTTTTAAAACCCCTGTTAATTCTCCGCTACCACCACGATGACAGCCAGACAACAAGAGGATCGACGATATACAACCTAAGATAAATAATCGCTTCATAATTCGTTTAATATGTTGTATTCAACTATATTTTAGGTCAAAGTTACAAAAATCTGACACTTTTGTACTTGTGAGTATGCTTTTTATATAATAATACTGAATAGGCCAGAAAGAATTCGTGCGATCCGCCGTTATATCTTGACAGTGCAGAAATACTGACATCGTACGAATAACCGAATTTAATCCCATTCCATAATTCAGTTCCTGCAGTAACAATTATGGCATCACCTATGCGATACCCCAGACCTCCCCAATATTTCTTGTCATAATGAAGGGTCATGTTTATGTCTGCCTGCCAGGATGTTACATCCGTCTTGTAAAATACGGAGGGTATAGCCTGTAACCTTTCATCAGCCATTTGAAAGGTGTAATTACCACTGATATAATACGATCTCAATAACGTATACTTCCCGGACTGATCAAAAGACATTGATGGTCTGTTCAGATGTTTTCCCGAAATAGCAAGCTCGTAATTTTCGGTCTGGTAAAATAATCCAAGACCGATATCAGCCATTATTCCTGCCGACTTTCCCTTGGGCAGTGAAGGATCCGATTGATTAATTACATCTCCTCCATCGATTCCGGTCAAATCGAGATTGATATTCTTATTCATCAATCCAAGGGAAATTCCCGTACCTAATTTACCATCTCCAACATCTTTTCTCCAGGAGTAATTAAGTCCTATTGAAACATTTTTCTCAAATCCGATCACATCATTTATGATCGAAAATCCTACTCCGTCATTTTTCCCGATTAAATGGAGCATTGCATCTGCATTAAAAACAGTTGTCACCGGGGCTCCGGGAAATCCCACCCACTGAAACCGATTTAAAAATGACACATTAATCAGACCCGAAGATCCTGCAAAGCCCGGATTAACAGTCAATTGATTGTACTGGTTTTGACTGAACTGCGGATCTTGCTGACCTTTGGCGACAAAAATACTAATATTTGCGAATATCCAAAACAAGAATAGCCTAATCAATAGTTGCCTTTTACGATAAGTGATATCTGGGATATTATCTTTCATTGGCAACAGGTAACTTTTTGATTAGTCTTATTAAGATCGATTTTCTATTTCTTAACAAAGATAGAACTTTACTTTTTATATTTTATTGAAATATTTCCACCATTTTTCAGGGATCTCATTTTTACATGCCTTGAGGTAATCTTTTCTGGAACATGGAATCCTGAAAGGGAATAACGTGCAGTCTTCAGAAGGAACTTCCATCCACCATCTTTGGGAGATTGGATGTCTCAGAAATGAGATGGGATCTTCCAGTCCGTCCACTGTAACGTGGTAATGTTCGAAATTTGTTGCCTCATCAACAGGTTCTTCATCCAGTCTTTTTGAAATTCCGTTAAGGTAATACCAACTAATCTGTGCAGCCATCATGGCTCCAAGCGAAGTGAGATCTGCCATTGGGGTATAGCCGAAAAGGGCAAACCAGGCCGGTTTTGTCGAGATTCCGCAATACCATGCGATCTGACATCCCTCTTCTCCTGTCAATCCATTAGGCGACAGCCGGTATTGTCCGGGTGAGTCAGCCGCTTTCATGGAGCCATAATCGAAACTAATCAGATCCGCTTTGCGGAGCAGCGGTTCCAGTTCTTTGAAATTTGCCCTGATTTCACCCAGGGTGAGGATCTGAGCTCCTGCATCATCTGTAACCAAATCGTGCATCTGCTCACCAATGAAATAGGATTGCCCCGCCAGCAATGTCACCGATGTGCCATCGGGTAAGTTATTGATGAAAAATTCATCGGCCTGGTTACTTTCGGAATTATCGATCCGGTCGTCTACAACGATCAGGTCAAATTCCTGTTTGCGACATCCGAGGATCAGGGGGATTGTAAATTCCTGACTCCCTCCAAGGATGAGAAGGCGGATATTGAGTTCGGAGAGCTCTTCTGCAACAATTTTAACCGCCGCATAAGTGTCCTTTAATTCATTGCCGGTCTTAATATTTCCCAGGTCCACAATATTCATTTCGGACGGAAACGCAGCAAGGGAATAGAGTTGACCCCTGATGGTGTCAGGAGCCGTCGCGACATCGGGGCAGAAAGATCCTCTTCCTTCGGGAATACCTAGGATTGCAACACCAGGAAGGTCATCCATATCCCATACCCTGGTTTTCAGATAATGTCCCAACTGGCCGGGAGGGCCGTTGAATGTTCTGACTACAGCTAAATCCTTTGCCGGTATTAGAAGGTCGTTGAGCATCGTTCAGGATTATTTGATATGGTCTTTTTTATTTCGAACGCCGTTTGGTCGTCTTGGGCTTGCTTCCCTCTGCCTCGATTATAAGCATACACTCAGCCGCTGTAAGGAGGTTGATGTCTGTCCCTTTTTTGATTTTGTAGTTTCCCTTCTTGTAGGAGATATAGGGTCCCCATCTGCCTTCGAGAATACGGATCTCCTGAGCCTCTCCAAAAGTTTTCAGTACCGATTTTATCGCATTTTCCCTTTTCTCTTCAATTAGTTCAGTTGCCCGTTCAATTGTTACGGTCATTGGATCATCAACATCCTTTTTCAAGGAGACAAAGACCCCATCATGCCGGACGTAAGGACCAAACCTTCCGATGCCTACAATCACTTTTTTATTTTCAAATTCTCCAAGGTCACGAGGGAGTTCGAATAGTTTCATCGCCTCCTCCATTGTAATTGTCTCGATGCTCTGTCCTTTTTGCAGTGAGGCAAACTGAGGTTTTTCCTCGCTCCCTTCAACCACTTCGCCGATCTGGACAAAGGGTCCAAATCTTCCGATTTTGGCAGAGACCTGTTTTTGGGTTACAGGATCGATACCCAGGATCCGCTCGCCTCTTGCCCGCTCCGAATTATTCAGGGCATCTTCGATTTTCAGGTGAAAAGGGCGGTAAAAGCTGTCAATCATTTCGTTCCAAACCAGCTGCCCGTCGGCGATTTCATCAAATTGCTTTTCAACAGAGGCGGTGAAATTAAAATCTACAATGGGCTCGAAGTATTTAACCAGGAAATCGTTGACCACAAGACCGATGTCGGTTGGGAAAAGTTTCGATTTTTCGGTTCCCGTGATTTCTGTTTTACGCTCCTCCTGAATTGTATTTTCGGTGAGTGTAATCGTTATAAAGGATCTCTCAGTACCTTCCCGATCCTCCTTTATCACATATTCGCGTTGTTGAATCGTTGTTATTGTAGGTGCGTAAGTCGACGGACGACCGATCCCCAGCTCCTCAAGCTTACGTACGAGGCTCGCCTCAGTATATCGTGCCGCCTTTTGAGAGAAGCGTTCAAGCGCCTGAATTTGTTCGGGTTCCAGTTTCTGGTCGACACTAAGTGCAGGAAGCATCCCTTTTTCCTCTTCAGAAAGGTTTTCGTCATCCGATGATTCCATGTAAACACCAAGGAATCCGTCAAAGCGAAGCACTTCACCGGCAGCAACAAAAAGTTCAGTGGCTTTTGAGACATTAATATTTACGGTAGTTCGCTCGATCTCAGCGTCAGCCATTTGAGAAGCGAGTGTCCGTTTATAGATTAAACTATACAAACGTTGTTCCTGGGATGTCCCGGTAACCTCTTCCTGATCGAAATAGGTTGGCCGTATTGCTTCGTGTGCCTCCTGTGCCCCTTTTACCTTAGTTTTATAGTGGCGGATTTTTACATACTTTTCGCCGTATGAGGATATGATTTTCTTTTTTGCAGCGTTTAAAGCCAGATCAGAAAGGTTGGTTGAGTCGGTACGCATGTAGGTAATGAATCCCGATTCATAAAGTTTTTGGGCCACCGACATGGTTAAGCCAACAGGAAATCCGAGTTTCCGGCTTGCCTCCTGTTGTAGTGTAGAAGTTGTAAATGGTGCAGCAGGTGATTTTTTGGCCGGCCGGGTCACCACATCGGCAACTGTGAATGTGGCTCCGAGGCATTTTTCAAGAAACGCTCTGGCACCTTCAGCCGAATCGAACCTGTTGTTCAGTTCGGCCTTAAGTTGTGTGATCTTGCCATTTTTTTCCGGTACAAGGAAAAGGGCATTTACCCTGAAAAGGGGGTACTCTGAAAATTCGTGATCTCCCGCTCCCGGTCAACGATAAGTCTCACGGCAACTGATTGAACCCTTCCGGCAGAGAGCGAAGGCTTTACCTTCTTCCAGAGAACAGGTGAGATCTCAAATCCCACAAGCCGATCAAGGACACGTCTGGCCTGCTGTGCATCCACGAGATCCTTATTCAGACGCCGTGGATTTTCGATCGCATTAAGAATCGCTTCCTTGGTAATCTCATGAAAAACTATCCGGTTTGTCTTTTCAGGATCAAGATTTAAAACCTCCATTAAATGCCAGGCAATGGCTTCCCCCTCACGGTCCTCGTCCGATGCGATCCATACCTTAACGGCTGATTTTGCAAATTTTTTGAGTTCGCTCACCACCTTCTTCTTGTCTTCCGAGATGATGTAATTGGGCTGGTAATTATTATTAATATCAACACCAAAATCTTTTTTCTCCAGATCACGGATATGACCAAAGCTTGATTTTACCAGAAAATCCTTTCCCAGAATTTTCTCAATTGTTTTAGCCTTGGCGGGTGACTCGACGATTACCAGATTCTCTTCCATTATCTTGCAGGATGATTAGGTGCTTCTAAAATTTCTGCAAAGTAAAGAAAATCAATTGTTAAAAATCGGAGTAATCAGTCGGCGAGAGTAATATTTTTATAATTCTGGAGACAGTGTGCTGATATTCAGGCAGTGATGACAGTTTTTTCCATTCGGGATGATTGACGAAAGCTTTCCAGTGGGCATCATGGGCTGGCATGTCTGCGAATGTGGTCATATACATCAGGTTAGGCATAATGCTTCCCGATATTACCTCGGCATAAAATAATGCATTGAAATCGAGTGTTTTGAAGAGGTTGATTTCTCCACCCAGGTTGAACATCTTTAATTTTTGGGCAAACAAATATTCGGTTGGCCCTTCATAACTTCTTAATTCATAGATTCTTTCTGCATGATGGGTAGCGAATTCCGGAGTTTTGAACTGTGGCGCACTGGTAAAGGCTTTTAGGAGAATGGACTCTTTTCTTTTAAATGGGACCTGATCAAAAGGGGCTTTTAAAAAATCGGCTCCAGTGCTTTGATATATTCCATCTTTAGTCAGTAAATGCTGTATTTTATCAATCTGGTTAAGCGAAGAGAGCGGTATCCAGACGATAATTTGCTTTCCGGATGCTGTGTCGGATGCAATTGGCTTAAATACACCCACCGTCTTGATTCCAGCCCTGTGCAATGCCGGGAGGTAGGAAAATTTCAGGTAGGAGTCTACGCTCTGCTCCTGGGCTTTTCCAGTAAGATGGTAAACCTGGATCTGGTAGAAATCACGCCCCTTTGCGGTAGTCATCTGAATCAGCGCAAAAAGAAGTATGGCTGTAAGGGTTATTGTCTTCATAATTAGTATTATTAGTTAAAGTATTTTTAATCCCGTCAGGGAATTTATCTTTCCTGAAAAACAGGTGTTAACGACTCGTTTTGGACTATATGGTGCAAAATATCCCGATTAAATTGGCCTGCTTCCCCTATTGAGTAACCGGAAAGGTATAATGTACTATTTAAAATGCTGATTTTCTTCTTTTTGACCCCTCTAAATCTCCCACATTCTGAACAATACTTTCCTTTTAATCTTCTCCTTTCCCCTCCCTTGGAGGGGTTAGGGGAGGTCCGGGGT
>Ga0118677_10010597_pt1 | contig 14044 bp, 14 predicted proteins | sample AliMusrvi5mmetaG_FD_86154 | JGI IMG/M metagenome (GOLD analysis project Ga0118677, IMG submission 86154) | reverse complement strand
GTGGAGGGAGACGGGGGTCTCGGCCGAAGCCAGCGGCTTGATGGGCTCGGCCACCTTGATGGTCGGGGGCAGGACCTTGTGATGCAAGGCCAAAGCCGCCTTGATGAGACCGGCGGATCCCGCCGCGGCCTTGGTGTGGCCGATCATGGACTTGACCGAGCCCAAGGCGCACCACGGCGGGCGCCCGGCGCCGCCATGGTTGAAGACCTGGGTCAGGGCATCGAGCTCGATGGCGTCTCCGACCGTGGTGCCGGTCCCGTGCGCCTCCACGAGCTCCACGGTCTCCGGGCCGAAGCCGGCCGTCTCGTAAGCCGCGCGCAAGGCGCCGGTCTGGCCCTCGACGCTCGGGGCGTAGATGGACTTGCCCCGTCCGTCCGAGGAGGAGCCCAGGCCCTTGAGCACCGCGTAGATCTTGTCCCCGTCGCGCTCCGCGTCGTCAAGGCGCTTCAAGACCAGCATGCCCAGGCCTTCGCCCAGGATGGTGCCGTCGGCCTTGGCGTCGAAGGGCCGCGCGTCGCCGGTCGCGGAGAGGGCCGGGGTCTTGCTGAAGCACATGAACATGAAGATGTCGTTGAAGCAGTCCACGCCGCCGGTGACCACCATGGAGGCGCGGCGCGCGGCCAGCTCCAGGCCGGCCAGGTTGAGGGCGGAGAGCGAGCTCGCGCAGGCGGCGTCCACGACGCAGTTGGTGCCGCCCAGGTCGTAGCGGTTGGCGATGCGGCCGGCCACCACGTTGCCCAGCAGGCCCGGGAAGGAACTTTCCTGCCAGGGCACATAGCCTTGCTTGATGCGCTCGACGATCCACTCCGCCTGCTCCGCGGGGATGCCAGCCTCGGCCAAAGCCTTGCGCCAGATGGGGTGTCCCAGGCGCGCGCCCAAGGGGATGGCCAGCTCCAAGGTCCCGGTGACGCCCAGGATCACGCTGACGCGCGAGCGGTCGAAATCGCGGCCCGGGCCGTAGCCCGCGTCGCGCAATGCCATGCCGGCCGCCACCAGCCCCAGAAGCTGGGCGCTGTCCGTGGCTTCCACGGCGTTGGGAGCGATGCCGAACTCGCTGGGATCGAAATCGATGGGCTTGAGGAATCCCCCCCTCTTAGCATAGGTGAGATCGGGCTTCTTAGGGTCGGCGTCGAAATAGTCCCCGGCGGACCAGTGGCTGGCGGGCACGCCGGTGATGGCGTCCACGCCGCCCTTGATGTTGCTCCAGAATTCCTCCGCGTCGCCCGCCTGGGGGAACATGCAGCCGATGCCGATGATGGCTACGGGCGGCAGGCCGGCGGAGTCATCTTTTTTCTTCATATCGCCTCTAGCCGAGAAGTTGCCGAAGATCCTCGATACGCCGCGGCGCGAAAGCCGCGGCCCGGGGCTCGACGCGCGCGCCCTGGCAGCGCAGACTGTGCACGCGGGTCAGGTATGCCGCTCCAGTCATGATGTTGAGGGCCACCACCGCTACGCGACGCTCGCTGGGGTTTTCCAGGAAGCTGCCCTTGGCCCATTCGTTGAAAGCACCCATGGCCGGGCCGCACCAGACCTGGTAGTCCACCTTCCGATCGGACTCGCCCGCGTTGGCCCAGCGCGAAGCCTGCCCCAGGTACCAGCGGAAGACCAAGGCCATCTTGTGCTTGGGGTCGCGCTCGCCGCGCTCGGCCTGGGCCGGGTCGCGCTTGAGGAAATACTCCCGGGTCAGGCGCCATATCTCGTCGCAGGAAGCCCGGAAATAATCCCGCTCCAATGTGGCCCGCTGCGCTGCGGGAAGAGCTTCGAGGCTCTCGTTCGTCCGGTAGATGTCGTAAAGCTTGCCCGCGCGCATGGCGAACATGGTGCCGCGCTTCAAAACCTGGACCTTGACCCCCAGCTCGAACATGTCCGCGGCCGGGGCCATGGCCACGTCGGCCTGTCCCGCTTCGGCGAGCATCGTGCGGACTGCCTCTGAAGTGCCCGACTCGACGCAGGCTTGGTTGACGGAGCCGGCCATGACATAGGCCGCGCCCATGGCGAAAGCGGCCGCGGCGGCAGATGGCGTGGCGATGCCGCCCGCCGCGCCCACGCGCACCGGCCGGGCGAAGCAGTATTTCTCCTGGAGCCGGTCGCGCAAGGCCAGCATCGTGGGCAGCAAAGTGATGGCGGGCCGGTTGTCCGTGTGGCCGCCGCTGTCCGCCTCGGCGGTGATGTCGTCGGCCATGGGCACGGCCCCAGCCAAACGCGCGGTCTCGGCGTCGATCTCGCCCTGGTTGACCAACTCGCGCAGGAAGGACTCGGGCGGCGGGGACATGAATCGCGTCGCGACCTCGACGCGCGAGACCTTGGCCGCCACGCGATTGGCGGCAAACACGTCGCCCGTGGGCAGGCGCTGGAGGCCTTTAACCCGGTAGCGGACCAGAGGCAGGCTCAGATCCAAGTAAGCAGAAGCTTCTATGAGGCGGACGCCGCGGCGCAGATAGAGGTCGGCGACAGCGGCTTCAAGGTTGGGCTCGTTAGGGCTATTGATGATATTGAAACCGATCGATGTGGATTTTGGCAGGGCCTGAGCCTGGTCGATGGTCTTTTCAATCTCATCGGGCTGGAGGCCGGCGGCGCCAAAAAAGCCCAGCATACCCTCCTGGGCCAAGGACCCGGCCAGACGCAGGGAAGAGATGCCGTTGGCCATGGAGCCGCCGGCGTAGGCGTATTTGAGGCCATGCGCTTCGCGGAAGTCAGGGTCGCCCAGGTGCTCGGGACGGCACGGAGGCACGACTATCTCGCCGATGCGGGCGGTTTCGCCCAAGGGGAAGAGGGAATCCTGCAGGGTATCTAGGCCGGCAGGCATGGGCGGGTTCATTGGTAGCGGCGGGACCAGCCTGCTTCGACTGTTCCTTTCGAGAGATTAAATTATACTCGTTCTGGCGCACTATCTTCAATTGCGCTACGCCCGTCTTTTGACATCGCAATCCGCGATGTCAAAAGACGGCGCCCTAGACCGGGCACTCAGATAGCCTTCCAGCCCGGCAGACCTTCTGCATTACCTACGCCTTGGCGGCCGCCTCCTCGAAGGCCTTGAGGATGGCGGTGGTGGCCACGCGATAGGATTCGGATGTTATCGGGAAGGCCACGTCGTAGTATTTCTTCTCCTCGCCGCTCCAGCGGCGGCTGGGGAAGGCGACGAAGACGGACTCGGCCCCTTCCTTGGCGACCTTCAGGATGCGGATGTCGCGGATGACGAAGACCCCGCCGATGACGAGTTCCGCGAAACCCAGCAGTTGCGCGCTTCCGTAAGCCAGCGGGGTACGGCACACTTTGACCCGCGGCTCCAGATCAGGCATCTCTCTTTGCTCACCCATCTCTCCTCCCTGCGTCCTTTGGTTGACGGCTTCATGCAGGGTATACGAACGAGGGGCAAAGAAGTTCCATGGGGGAGTACCGACGTCACGGCAGGAGGGTGGGCCCTAGAGCCCTAGGATTCCGGCCACTCGTAGGAAGAACGATGAGCCTCGCGCGCATCCGTGTAATCGATGAACTTCGCGTAAAAAGGATGACACCCGATGGTGGCCGAATCGCCGATGACGATCAACAACCGCCGCGCCCGCGTCATGGCCACGTTCATGCGCCGCACGTCCGACAAAAATCCCACCTCGCCCGTCTCGTTGTTGCGCACCAACGAGACGATAGTCACTTCCTTCTCCCGCCCCTGAAAGCCGTCCACCGAGCCGATCTCCAGGCCCGGGATCTTCGCCATCGTCTTGAGCAGCTTCACCTGGGCCACATAAGGCGCAATGATGGCCATCTTCCGCGGGTCTAAGCCCGACGCCAGAATTCTCTCCATCAGCCGAAGCGCCAGCTTCGCCTCGCCCAGGTTCTCGCGGCTCTCCAGCAAATCGTTCCACGACTCCGAAAAGCCCGCTCCCGCCGTGTCCACGAAGGTCAGCGGCACCGAGGTCAGGTCGTTGGCCTCCACGCCGGGAAGCTCCGCCGCCGTATGCTTGCGCACCGACTCGTCCGCGATCAGCTTGCCGTGGTAGAACTGCTCCGAGGAGAACCGCATGATGTCCTCGTGCATCCGGTACTGCACGCGCAGCAAAGTCTGCAGGTTATCCGGCAGGATATCCTTCAAACGGTCGAACAGCGTGGTGGCAAGCCCCTTATCGGCCGCTTCCTTGGAATAGATGGTCGGCGGAAGCTGCATCGCATCCCCGGCGAAGACCGCCCGGTCGCCCATGGTCAGCGGGACCCAGGACAAAGGCTCGGTCGCCTGCGACGCCTCGTCCAAAGCCACTAAATCGAAACGGTTCCTGACCAGGTTGCGCGAAAGGCCGCCGTGGGTCGAAAGCACCACATGCGCCGAGGCCACGATACGCCGCGAGATCTCGCCTTCCAAATCGCGCGCCTGGCGCCAGAGCTTGGCGATCTCGCGGTCGCGCTGCTGCTTCTCGTCGTAGCCGAACTGCCCCCGGCCGTGGCGCGAGCCGCGCTTGGCCAGCCGATCCCGCCAGGCGTCGAGCTCCTGCACCTCCCCGTAGGACGGGTCGGCCTCGACCAGCTTAGAAAGGTTGGCATGACGCAGGGATTCCAAGGTCCGCGCCGGATGGCCCAGCCGCACCAGGCGCAGGCCCGAGTCCTGCAGCTTCTCCAGGATATTGTCCACCGCGATGTTGGACGGGGCCGTGGCCAGCACGCGCTCGCCCGCGGCGGCGGCCTGCCGGATGATCTCGACCAAGACCGTGGTCTTGCCCGTGCCCGGCGGGCCGTGGACCAAGGCCGTATCCGTGGCGGCGAGGCAGCGCTTGACCGCTTCCTTCTGGAACTCGTTCAAGGACTCGTTGAAGAAATGGACCTTGCGCGCGCGGCGGCGGTCCGGAGCGGTCTCTCCCAAGAAGACCTCGCGCAGGGCCGCGGTCCGGTTCTTGCGCGCGTCGGAGGCCGTGGCCAGGGCCTTCTTCATGCGGCGGTAGGTGGCGTCGGAGCCCAGCAGGTCCACCTGGCACAGGCCGCGGTTGAGCTTGGACGGCTCGGGGGAGTTCAAGGCGATGGTGGCCTGGTACTCGTCCACCTTATAAAGAGTGCCCTCGAGCGCCGCGGGCTCGCTGCCCGTGGGGAAGGTCAGCAAGGCGTTGTCGCCCGCGCCCATGGCATGAAACGGAGACAGTTCCTCGCCCTTGGGCAGGCGCGACAGTGTCACCAGGGGCATGCCGCCCAGGCCGCTGCCGATGCTCTCTATGAGCAGGCCGGTGACGGTCTTGCCTAAGGCCTCGCGGGTGGAAAGCGGGAAGCGCCGCAGCTCGCGGAGGTTCTCCGCCTTCTCCGCGACGCGCTCCAGCTCCAGAAGCTCCAGGAGCTTCTCGAAGTATTCCTTGCCGGCCATCAGGCGTGCCTCATAGGGGCGACTATCTTAGCATTTACGCTTATGCCGGCCGGCCCGGCGGCGGGAATCCCGCTAAGCCGCCCCGCCCCGACGGCCGCGCCGGCCGCCATGCCGCTACCAGGAGGACGGCTTGCGGAACTTGCCATGGGCGTCTTCAAGCTCCGGGGGAAATTGGCTGGCGGCAAGCACGGCTTGGCGGATAGGCTTGTAGAAGCTGGCGCAACGCAACAACTCCCTGGCCGGGAACTTGGCCGGACACAGGATGCCCGCGGTCTTGTGCATCTCCTGCCCGAGTCCGACGCTGGTCAAAACCAAATCCCGCTTTTATTCGATTTTCCGTTCGGCATCCTCAACGTCCGCAAGGGTCAAAAAAGCCTCTTGCCCGAGGATGAGTACCGCGCCGCTCGGCAGGCCCGCGTGCGGTTGCCACGCCCACCGGCCGTTCGCATATGGCTTCAATTGGCACTTCGTTGCCAGGGACGCCTACGGGCCGGCCTGACAAGTGCTGCCCTTGCAAAGGAACTCGGGATCAGCCCCACACGCCTGACGCAAATTCTCCATCTGGCCAACCTCGCGCCGGAGATCAAGCGCGACATTCTCGCAATGCCCGACGCCGTTAGGCGAGCTTCAATCACGGAGCGCCGCCTTCGCCAAGTCGCGCTGTTGACGGATCAAAGTCTCCAGAGGGCGGCCTTCCAAAGAATGCGCGGGCATTTTCACCCCGGCCATCAATAGCCAAACTCCTCGAATTCTTGGATCATTCGGTCCAAGAACAGCAAGGCTTGTCTCACGGTCGCCTCCGAAACTGCGATCCGCTTCATGGTGATTTCGTGGTTCGGATGAATTATGTCTCGATAGCTGGTGACGTAGTCTGGCAGGAAGTCTATGTAGATCGAGAAGTACCGACGGAAAATCTGAAGATAGTCGTGCAGCGAATCGCTTGATCTGACGACAAACCCAGGGTCGCCCGAGACCGACCTGAGGTACTCCTCATTTCGCTTAAGGAAGCAGAAGAGGAGGGCCTCCATCAGGCTACCCACGGTCATGAGGCTCGCCTTCCATGACTGGGTCGCCGAGGTATGAATTAACTCGCCAAGATCACGCGCAACCAAACGCGGGTAATCCGGCGTGAGCGACAAATCGGGGAAGCTGACTGACCCCTTAGCGATCCAGCGGCATCTTTGAGAGATGTGCTTCAACATATTCATTTCGAGGCGTTGGCTTCACGACATCTCTTGAAATGTTTGCAAGAGTTTTGACTTCGAAGCCCTCGATTCGGAAGATTGTACCGCCTCGAAAGAGGAGGGCTCCAGGTTTCCGTTGCAGCCAATCGCCATACCAGGTATAGCTCGTGACCGCGGATGGCCCCATCGGAATCCATTGGTTTTCTATTTCCACGTGCATGATTCCTACTTTCCGCGCGAAATCCGAGGACTCGGAGGTTTGCATCATGCCAATAGTGGGGCGAGACGAGGACCACTGTTGGATCTTCCCCGGCGATTCGGCAAGTTCTTTGACTTGGGCCGCGTCCAGGTACCACCCTTTGAGGAAGTTGTTTGGCTCGACGCGGATTCGGAATGCATCAAGGATTGCGGGGCAGAGCGCTTCCGGGTCAAAGTAAAGTGTTTCCGAATCCGTCGAAAACTCCCGAATCCACTGGTCGTTAAAGGCAATCATCCGCTCAAGCGTAGTGCGCGGAGAATAGACGATGACATGGTGCAGTTGTGCGCTTAGCCTCCAGCCCATGTCTTGTGCCGAATGCCTCAGCTCCTGGGGAGGGAGCTGTGCGACCTCGGCCCGATGAATTTGAGACTCCATCGCTTCCATGAGATGAATCTCGCGACTATCCTGCCGCTTGAACCAAATCGCGAGTACCGGCTTCGGATCGCCGGAATTGAGGTGGGCGCGGATAAGGCTCTGTAGCCGATTATAAATCTGTTCCCGGACGTGTTCTTGAATCATGGGTCTTCTCCAAATAGTCTCGTCACTGCTCTGGCAAGCTCGCCGCGCCAGTTACGCAAAACTGCCCGAACCCACCACTCGTCGTGCACAACTCGCGCGCTCCTTTGACTCTCAGCGTAGGCTCATCGAGGCGGCTACATTCCCAACCAGGCACACCCGCCCTTCGCCATCGGGCGGGACGTGTGCTGGGTCGGTTTCACAGATACTTCCTTTCTTCGGATGCGCGCATGCTGGCGAATCCATGAACCTACAGGGCCTCGTCTGACCGAGAAAATACTTCTCAAAGATGAAGGAACCCGCCGAGAAATGAAGCCAAGCGGTGCAGAGTTCCTCGCGGCCAGCGAAGCGGATGTGCTCCTTTTCGACGGTGACTACTGGACAGCCGTAATCGGTGCAAATCCGCGTGAAGTCCTCCCAAGCGAAGCCTTTATCTACGAATACTTCCGCAGCGCGCTGAGACGCGGCGCGCTTGTTCAGAGCCTCCTTTATGTAGCGCCACAGGTCGCAAACATATCGCGACGCGTCCGTCCCCGTTGCCGTGGAGAGGGATTCGATCCGGCTATCGATGAAGTCGTTGAATTCCCGAAGGTCCGAATCAAACAGCGGATTGAACTGACGTGCGACGGCGATGGAATCGCGCCGCTTGACGGCCTGAGCCACCTTTTCCATCACGCCGCCAGCAGCGAGTCCGGTTTCAAGATACTTCAGCGTAACAAAAGGAACCTCCGAAAACAGGCACGCATCAGCGATGACGATGGTCGCGACCACGGGGTCGACGTCGGGCATCTTCTCGGCCAAGAACCGTCTAAGCGCGTAATAGACGACCTGATCGTCGCTCAATGCGACCCGGTCCTCGGGTGTTTTGGCACCGGATGCCAGGTCCCCGACCGCCCGCGCCATCGCCTCGGCGAAGAAACTCCGCGTGATTCGTACTGACTTGTGATTCTTGTCGAGCGGGACCTTCATCCAATAGCTTGGAATACCTGCGACTGCGCCGTCGATGAATATCTGCCAAGGCGCATAGCGATCAGGCGCAGAAAAACGAACATCATCGTCCTTGCGGAAATATTGGACGCGCAGCATGCCCTCTACCCCAGGGACAGACTGGGCCAGATTCGGCCAAGTCGCAGGGTTCGTCTTGAATGCTTTGTGTCCGCCGCTCGTCAGAACGTCCCGGTCCTTCGCGAGATCGCAGTGAATGTCAAACCAGCTCAGAAGCTCGGCAATGCCGGCTAAGGTGCTGACAGACTGCAGGAAATGCGTGTATTCATGCCAAAGGGTCACCAGACCTCTCGCCGTGAGCGTCACCCTCACCTCTTGGCCCTTGCCGGGGACTGCTGTCGCGTCCGACGAGGCCAAGCTGATCGAGAAGTGGCGCGGCTGGTAGAAGCCCAACGTGTCGTTAAGCGATTCGCAACTCAATTGCATGTTCGTCAAACTGTCGGCCGTGAGCTACCTCGACACCATATAGAAGAATAGCAGGACGAGAACGACCGCGAGATTCCCGCCGATGATGACCCAAAAGACCAAACGCAATGCCTTCTTGTTTCGGATCTTGCCTTCGCATTTGCTGCATAACTCGCTTGGCTCCTCTCGGGCCTCGTAGAACGAAGTCTTACATGTAGCGCAGACTTTCTCCGGAGCGCTCGATGGATTCGTCACATGAACAGGACCTTGATGACCCAGCCTGCCATGGTCAGCGAAAGGAAAATCGTACCGAAGGATGCCCCCCCTATCGCGCCCAAGGGTTGCCGGCCACCAAACAGCGCCGACGCCCTCTTGGCCAGCAGGAGAACCATGTAGCTGAACAACAGATGGCCAGCGGGGTGGAATGCGAGAGAGTTGCCAAGTCGACCGTGCGCAAATGCGATCATCGAGCGGGTCAGCCCGCAGCCGGGACAATCGGCGTGGAAAATGAGCCGACTCAGGCACGTGTTGAAACCTATGGCGCTCGGAGGCAATAGGAGGGCAGCGCCGACGATGCTCGCCAACGCAGCAACTTGCAGCCCCAACAGGACGCGATACTCGCTGGGACTGCTGGGCCAGCGCCTTATGCCGTCGAGATACATGTGGCCGGCGCTACGCTGTTTGTTCGCTTCCGCAGAACCGGCATTTCTTCGCCTCTTTCTTGATCAGCTCAGCGCATGAAGGACACTTCTTGGATTCTCCGGAGGCAAGACTCTGGCCCTCTATGGCCTTCTCGTTTTTGCCCTCGATCAGCACGTTGAGAGCTCCGATAATCGGAGAGCAAAAAAACGAGAGAAGGAATGCTTCCCAGTAGCTACGTCCCCAATTCTGAGCCCAAGTCCCCATGACGAAACAAAGCATCACCCAGACGATAAGGCCGATTAGTTCCATGTTGCCCTCCAGTTACCGCACACGACGCGACCATCCCAGCCCATCCTTAATTCGCAAAATTAAGACTTCAATCGGCCGTAGTAATCGATTGACGGCAAGCCCTCAGTAACCACCTGACAAAACACCATTCCGGAATCGCAGCACGATTTGCTTTTGCCCTCCAAGGAATGTAGTGTCGATTCCCACATTGACCTGTCCCGCGCAGCCGCACAACCCGGCCAATTCCTTGCTAGTATCGGCAAAGAACTTCAAGTTTGCATTGATGATGGCACCCGCCAAGCTCGCGGACACATAAAGATTAAGTTGGTCATCTTGAAGTTCTACGTTCTCGAACATTTGCGCTCCACTGGTCACGGTAGTCTCGCGAAGAACTTGAACTAATGTGTCCAACTTTTTCCGCTGCTTTCCTTCGTTCGCTATTTTGTCCGCGTTGGCAATCTTCTTCTGTATATCTGCGATATGCTCTTGTGCTTTCGGCAGGTAGGGAGATTGCGGGAACTTTTCCACCAACTGCCCAAAAATGTCCGATGCAGACTGAAGGGTCGCCTTTGTGTCGGCACCCTTCAGCGCATCAACGCCCCGGTTGAAATAGCTTTGGTCGGTCTCTTTTAGTTTGGCGTTTTCCTGCTCGAGGGCCTGAACCTTATCCGCCAAGGCGCGGTTCTCGGCTTTTAGCTTTTCCATTTCCTGCTGCCCGCAACCTGCGAGCGCGAGAAGGAACGCAAGGCAGCCAGGGATCATCATTCGCTGAATCGGCATTTCGCTTTTCCTCCCGCCCGGCAATCTTTGGCGACTCATTCCGCCAACTCCTTCTCTAGGTCTTTAATCGCGGGAAGGGTCCCCTTCAAGTTCTCCGGCAGAGCCTTGGTTAGCTTGTAGGCAGAAACGCCGATGGGCTTATGCGTGTCTCGTAGCGCGTACTCGGCGATCAACTTCTTGTGCGACTTGCATAGGATCATCCCGATGGAGGGCTGGTCGTCCTTATGACGGAGATTGTCGTCAACGGCGGAGAGGTAGAAATTCATCTTGCCGGCGTACTCCGGCTTGAAGGGGGTGTTCTTGAGTTCGATGACGACGTAGCAGCGAAGGCGCAGGTGGTAGAGGAGGAGGTCAATGTAGAAGTCGTCGCCCTCGACTTCCAGGTGGACCTGGCGGCCCACAAAAGCGAAACCGACTCCCAACTCCAGCAAGAAGCGCTGAATGTGATAGAGAAGCCCCTTCTCAATCTCGCGTTCTCGTGCGCCCTCGGCCAGGGTCAGGAAGTCGAAGGCGTAAGGGTCCTTGAGGGCTTGTTGCGCCAGGTCCGACTGCGGCGGCGGGAGGGTGCGCTTGAAATTGGTGACGGCCTTGCCTTGGCGTGCGTACAGGCCGGACTCGATCTGAAGAACCAGTATCGGGCGGCTCCAGCCATGCTCGATGGTTTTCTGGGCGTACCACAGCCGTTGGGTAGGGTCCTTGAGTTTGCCCAGAAGCTCCAGGTTTTGCCCCCAGGGTATTTCTCCAACGACCCGTGGGAGATTCTTGCCGTCCAATTCTCCAACGACCCGTTGGAGATTTGAAGCCTGCTCGGTCCAGGCCAAGTAGAAGGCCCGCATGTACCAGACATTCTGCCGCGAGAACCCGCCGACTCCCGGAAATTCGCGTTGTAAGTCAGCCGCCAAGTGTTCGACGACGGACTTGCCCCATCCCTCCGCCTGCTGACGCTTTATGATGGACTCGCCGATGTACCAGTACAAGCCGATCAGTTCGCTGTTGACCGCGAGGGCGGCCTTGACCCGGGCCGCCCGGATTCGGACCTTGATATCTTCGAGGAAAGCCGGGTAGCCAGCAGGCAAGCCGGGCGCGGCCGAACCTGCGGTTCGATGAGTAACGGCCTTCGCCTCTTTCTTGGGTGACATGTGCAGAAAACCTCGGATGAGTCTAACAAAATTCACGCGCGATGTCTTGGCACCTGGGTTACGTTTACAAAGCGCTTGACATTAATTGCATACTGGGTCTTCGTCCCGGCGAGTGGGTAAAAACAGCATGAAAAACGATGTTCTCTCGAAGGAGAATCGGCTATTTTGATGGTCAAGAAATCTGGCATGATTGCTGGATGCGAAAACCCCGACGCCTCCAGGATGCTTACCGCTTTCCCGGCTTCCATCCAGTCCCGACCGTGGTTGGCGTCTTCGGAGACCCGAAAGCTCGTGTCATCCGTTTTCAGCGACGGGGGGAAAAACGGCGTGCGGAGCATGCGGACTCATTCACCGCACCTGGTACGACCGGAAGATCCGCCGGGTCCGCGACCTGCCCTGCGGGGACATGCGAATCTACCTGGAGTTGGAGATCCGCCGCGTCGACTGCCGGCGTTGCGGCAAGGTGAAGCAGGAGACGTTGGACTGGCTGGCCGCGGGCAACCCGTTCTACACCAAGCGCTTCGCCTTCTTCGTGGGGCGTCGCTGCCAGACCATGACGGTCAAGGACGTGGCCAAGGAGACGCACCTGGCCTGGTGGACCATCAGGGATTTGGAGATGGAGTACATGCGCGAGCAGCTGCGGCGGATGGGCCGGCCGGGGCCGAAGGTGATCGGGATCGACGAGATATCAATCCGCAAGGGGCACACCTACCGGATCGTGGTCAGCGACCTGGAGCGGCGGCGACCGATCTGGTTTGGCGGGGAAGACCGCTCGGAAGAGAGCATGGACGAGTTCTACAAGTGGCTCGGCCCGTCGAAGAGCAAGAAAATACGGCTGGCGGTCATGGACATGTGGAAGGCGTTTCGCACTTCCACGCTCAAGAAAGAGAATGCGCCGCAGGCCGCCATCCTGTTCGACAAGTTCCACGTGATACGCCATCTGGGCAAGGCGTTGGACACGGTGCGCAAGACCGAATACTACCGGCTGACGGGCAAGGGCCGGCGCTTCATCAAAGGCCAGAAGTACACGCTGCTTTCTCACCGGGAGAACCTGAAACCGGATGGCCGCAAGAGCCTAAGGCTGCTGTTGAAGGCCAATCGGCGGCTAAACACGGCCTACATCCTCAAGGAGGAGTTCGGCAAGCTCTGGGACTACGAGCGGGAAGGCTGGGCTCGGCGCTGCTTCGAGAACTGGCGAGAGTCGCTCAAGTGGCAACGCCTCAAGCCCTACGAGAAGTTCAGAACTCCTGACATAGGCCCGGCCGTTCTCGTCGAAAAGCTCGCCGTGTAGCCCACCGCCAACTCGGACCCAAACCTGTCCGCTTTTTTATCGTCTCTCGGTCTGCCATTGTTTACGTATGGCAAAGCTGGAGGCGGCCCCCGAACTCTTTGCGACGGCAGATAGCCCGCCCGGACTGGTCCACATCAACGGGCGCTGCCTGCTGCAAACTCGCGACGAACACCGGGTCGTCAGCGTGCTCGGGGTCGTTGTGGCGCACTACGTCGCCAACGATCGCATGTCCGAGGCTCATGCCATGGTCAATCTGGTCGAGCAGGGACACGCCGATCAAAACGACGTTGCTCTGGCGTTTGATTGCTCGGCGCGCACGGTGCGGCGGTGCCAGACGCGCTTTGCCGAGGGCGGCTTGCCCGCCCTGGCGCGTGCGGTGGGTTATCCCAGAGGCCGACGCCGCCTTCCAGAATCGCGCGACCGTCTGGTTTCCCGCCTCAAGGCCGAAGGCTGCTCCAATTGCCATGTCGCCCAGCGCATCGGTGTCAACGAGAAGGCCATCCGCAAACAGCTCAAACGGCTGGGTTGGCGTGATCCCGCGCCCGAACAGCCGACCCTGGCGTTGACCGGCGGCTCGGACCCAAATCTGTCCGCTTCTTCTAACGTGCCCGTCGAGAGGGCGCGGACGCCGGACGCGCCGGCCTCGGACCCAAACCTGTCCGCTTTGCCCTTCTCTCTGGACTGCGATCCTGCCAATCGCGTCATGGATCGCTTCCTGGCCGTGGCGGGACTGCTCGATGACGCCGTCCCGTTGTTTGCCGCAGGCAAAAACGTGCGGCGCGCAGGCGTCCTGCTGGCGATCCCGGCGTTGATCAACACCGGCATCTTTGATTGCGCCAAAACCATCTTCGGCGACATCGGCCCCGCATTCTACGGCCTGCGCACGACGATCATGACCCTGCTGCTCATGGCGCTTCTGCGCATCAAGCGCCCCGAAGCGCTCAAAGAGCACGCGCCCCATGAGCTGGGCCGTGTGCTCGGCCTTGATCGTGCTCCCGAGGTCAAGACGCTGCGTCGCAAGCTGAAGCGTCTGGCAGACTTCCAGCTTGGGCACAATGTGCTGACGGGTGCGCATCTGTGCCTTTGTGTATGTGTGGTCGTGTGCGCGACCTCTCCTTAAAAATATTTTAAACGCTCAGCGTGACCAACGTCGTATAGGCTTCAGCAGCTCCTGATTGAACTTGAACACTTTTGTTACTA
>Ga0118677_10010595_pt1 | contig 14046 bp, 1 predicted proteins | sample AliMusrvi5mmetaG_FD_86154 | JGI IMG/M metagenome (GOLD analysis project Ga0118677, IMG submission 86154) | reverse complement strand
TTGCGAGCCCACCGTCGCCCCTTTCCAGGTCATCGTCTCCGCGCTGAGCGCGAAGGAGGGGGAAGTTGTTCTTGGCGGGCGTGTACCAGGGGTGGCGCTCGCCTAGTAGTTGAGAGTTGATCGCAGGGGGTCTTGCGGTTGAGGCGAACGGTGTTGCGAACTGACCCCTGGCTATTCGCTTTGACCCCGTTTGTGGTCTTCGGGTTTGCGCCAGCCGCGCCCGCGGCTGGCGGCGGTTTCCGCGAAATCGGCCTGCCAAGGCGGGGGCCAGGGATAGCCGGTAGTCCGTAGCCCATATGCGGGCAGCCGCCAGACACAGAGGCCACTGATTGGCGCGAAACATGGGCCTGCCGCTTTACCACTGGTTCTTCATTCTTCATTCTTCATTCTGCCTTCTCCTGTCGCGGTCCGGGGGCGGTCTGGTACTGGTCTGGGGGCGGCCTGACGTGGATCGCTCAAGGCACTCATATTAAGCAGCTTACGACGTTAGCAATCTGGCTTTGGGCGGCCTTGCCACGCCCTTCTTCATTCTGCATTCTTCATTCTGCATTCTTCATTCCCGCAAGGCTCCCATGTAGTGCGCTTAAGCTCCTGCGGCTGAGCCACTTGTGGTGCAAACTCTCGCGGCACGTGAGGTGCATATTACATTCTCATCAACCTGTTTACGGTGGCGCAAACCTCAGAGGCGCCGTGCGCGCTGGGTCTGCCCGGCCCGAGGGCTACAGGCGTGCCGGCATTTGCAGCGGTGGAGGTGGCGAGATGCCGAGAGGGTGTCCTGGTCGGGCAGGCGCGCGCGAGGCGCCAGAAAGTCCCCGAAATTCATGCTTGTCAAGAATCACGGTTTGTGATGGAGTTGCGGACGTTGGGAAAGAAAACGATGTAAACTAAAACAAAACAGATTTGCGGCTTCGGCTGCTGTCCAATCCAAAACTGGTAATTTTGCTCACAGGACACGGTTCGAGGCACGCCCACATCGGGCGTGCCCGAAAATGTTCCTGTGATGGCATACCAGTGCCTGGATTGGGGCGTAAGTAGGTCACGCCCCTATTGTTGTGGCAGATGGCGCACGTCAGAGGAAATGAAGATCATGAAAACATTCCGAATTCTGCTTACGGCTCTCGCTACGGCTCTCGCTCTGTGCTGGCAAACCCATGCACTAGCGCAAAGCAGCCCGGCACTCTTATGGGCCAAGGTTTCAGGGCCCTGGGGCGCTAGCTCAGATGGAGGGTTTGGCGCGGTCGCGGTTGATCCGACCAACCCGAACATCATTTTGGTTGGTTGCAGCGTTTTTGGGCCTGGAGTTTTCAAGAGCACCGACGGGGGGGCTTCCTGGAGTGCCAAGAACTCCGGCTTCGATCCGAACCCTTTGACGGGAAACCACTATCCAGTTTCGAAGATCGTGATTTCGCCGAGCAACCCGAATGTCATCTACTTCGGCACGGCGTTTGATAACCCGCTTTCTGGTGCCACTGGCGAGATCTTCAGGAGCACGGACCATGGGGAAACGTGGCAAAGGGTGGACGGGCAGCAGACGCTTGGCTTTTACCAGGTGCAAGGGGCGATTTGCGATCTGGATGTTCATCCGCTGAATGCCAATGTGGTTTACGCTGGTGTTGCCGGGCAAGGTGTCATGAAGACCAGTGACGGCGGCGTTAACTGGACGGTGGTATACCCCGCGTCTGCTGCTCCCAACGCGCTTGACTACTACACCTTTGTTCGCGTGCTACCCACCTCGCCTTACACGGTCTTGTTCTCGGGATTTAGTGATTTCGTCATGGATACGATTCCGGGGACGCCTTGGCTCGGGAACAATCTTGACACGGTTCCAGGCACGCAGGGGTTGATGCCGTTTCCGCTATATCTCAGCACTGACAGCGGCTCCACTTGGACACCGATCGGGAATCTGCCACAGGCTGCAATGCTGACTGATTTGCAATATGAAAAGGCCAGTGGAAACCTCTACGTTTCTACTATTGCATACGCTACGCCCCTATTCTGGCCTGAGCCGAACTTTGGCATCTTCAAATCGAGCAACGGTGGCAGTAGCTGGGCCTCGATAAACCAGGCGACATTTGCTAGCCTTGATCAACTTCCGTTCGTCGCGCTGCTTGCGAGCCCAAGTGCTGCGAACGGTGGCGTCTTTGCGTCGGGCGGCTTTTCTACAATGTTTATCGGATCAACCGATGCAGGCAGCCACTGGCTGAACTTGGACCCTTGCTTGCTAAATGCCTATATCGGACGCGCGGCACTCTCGGGAAACAAGCTTTTCATTCTGACATCGATTGGAATCTACGCGGCGGATGCTTCGGCTTTGTTTACTACTACCTCACCGTCCCCATCCATTTCTTCGATTTCACCCTCCGCACTACCGACTTCCAATTCCCCACAACTCATCACCATTTACGGCTCGAACTTCAAGGCATCAGGCGATGCAAACGCTTCAAGCCTCATCTTCCGTGACCCTGCCAATAACCCTTATGTCCGGACCCCTGTGAATGTCACGGCGACTTCGCTGCAATACAACATCACTGTCCAGCAAGCGGTTGGAACTTGGACGGTGGTAGTGACAAACGCCTCCCAATCCGCATCAAACCCCAAGACGTTCCAGGTCAACGCGCCCTCTTCCACTACGGGCTCGCTCACGGTTACGTTGCAACCGGCAGGAGCGATTTCTGCCGGAGCTCAGTGGCAGGTGGACAGTGGAGTGTACCATAACAACGGCGAAACAGTCACCGGGCTTACGCCCGGCCCTCACACAGTTTCTTGTAAAACGACAGCGGGCTATACTGCGCCTGCCCCAAACACAATTGGGATTACCGGTGGCGTGGTTGCTGCCGATACGGAAACATACACCGTTGTCGCGCCAACCACTTGCACGCTCACTTTGAATCAGGGCGGCGGCATGGGGTCTATATCGCCATCGCCCGTTGGGAGTTGGAACGGAAGTGCTTATGTTTATACCGCCGGTTCGCTTGTCCAACTGACCGCTAATCCTAACCCGGGGAACCATTTCGTTAGCTGGGGCGGGGGTTTGAGCGGTACGACCAATCCGGCCACCGTCACGATGAGCACGACCAAGAGCATTAGTGCTAACTTTGCCTCCGGTGACCCAAACATGGGAACGGTGGTCGTCACCATCCAACCACCGGCGGCAGCAGCGGCTGGTGTGAAGTGGGGCTGGAACGTGAATGATTTCCGCGACAGCGGCACAAGTTACACCACGTGGCCCGGCGGCTATTGGATTGTTCTGCACACAGTGGACGGCTGGCTCGGTTCGTCGGTCAAATCCATCACGGTGACTGCGGGACAAACGGCGAACTATACCGCGACCTTCACGCAAGATACTACGCCAGGCTTGTTGACGGTGACGCTCTCGCCACCGGATGCGGTGACTGCGGGAGCGAAATGGCACGTCAACGGCGGTGCGGCGCAAGGAAACGGGGCCACCGTTTCGCTCCCTCAGGGCACCAACTACACCATCACCTTTGATAGTGTTGCGGGTTGGACCGCTCCGCCCACTCGCACGGCGGCGGTCCAGCGCGCGCAGACCACGGTTGTGGCCGGCAATTACGTGCCTCCTGTGGGCAAGCCTGTCATCGTGAGTCTTTTCCCACCCGTTGGGGCGATGGGAGGGGGTACTTTGCTGACAATTAACGGCTTGAATTTTACGGCTCCCGCAACGGTGACTATAGGTGGTCAAGTAGCAACGAATGTTTCTGTTACGAGTGCTACCCAGATCACCTGCCTTACGCCTCCGAGCCTAGCGTACGGCTCCGCAAGCGTGGTTGTTCAGACAGCCACCGACGGCGCCACAAATCTCAATGGGTTCGCCTGCGGGATGAAGAGCGGGAGCAACATCGATCTGGTGGGTTCCGCAGGCGGGAGTTGCTTTGGCGTGGCTGTGCAGGGGAATTACGCGTACATTGGTGAAGGGAAGAATCTTCTGGTAATGAATGTTTCCACGCCATCAAGCCCTTCACAGGTGGGGCGGGTGCTATTGCCAGGTGTTGTACGAGGTGTTGCCTTGTTTGGTCAGTATGCCTACGTAGCCGATGAAGACGGTGGACTACAGGTGGTGGACATTAGCACGCCTTCCGCTCCGGTGATTCGTGGGTTTTACCCGACGACGAACTCTTCGGACGGCGTTGCTATTTTTGGTGGACGGGCTTATGTGGCTGATGAGGGCGCCGGGCTAAAAATACTTGATCTTGGGAACCCTACCATGCCGTCCTTGCTCTCCTCGACCAGTTGCGGGTTCGCCTATTCGGTCTTGGTCAAAGCATCAGCCAACGGTGTGTTCGCCTACCTGGGAACCTGGGGGGGGGTGAGTGTCATTGATGTTTCCGATCCCCTGTCCCCGCTACTGCGCGCTCAGACTGCGGTTGGTACCTATGGCGTCTATTCGCTTGCGATGTCAGGCAACTACGTGTTCGCCACCTCACAAGGCGATAGCGCCATACACATGGTTGATGTTTCGAACCCGAGCGCGCCTGTAGATTCGACGCCTGGCGCGGGCGGGTATGGATCATGTTCTCCCTATGCCATATCGGCAGCAAACAATCTTCTCTATGTCGCTTCTGACGTGACAAGTTTGGGCTTTCTCGTGTTCAACATAAGCGGAGCGACGCTTACTAAGATCGGTCAGGCCACGGGGGTGACTGCAAGCGGTTTTAACATGTGCATTTCAGGGAATACTGCCTATATCGGGGGGAGACAATCGGGCTTCAGGATTGTTGATGTCTCTAATCCTTACAGTCCGGGAGCATTGGCATCCTTTAGTGATGGTGGGATGTATGGTAACTACGCCTCTGTGGCTGTGACGGGAAACACCTTATGTGCTGACGTGTACCCCACGGCCCCGGGGATTTTTGGGGACTTGAAGGTCTTTGATGTTAGCCAGCCTAGCAGTCCTACTCTGTTAGCGCAATTGAGTGGAATCAGTGAAAACTCGCAGGTGATAGCGCAGAATGGGATAGTGTATCTTATCGGTAACGGATATGACACGCTGGGGTTGAGCATACGGATCGTCAGTGTAAGAGCCCCAAGCTCGCCCGCCTTGTTGGCCACAATTCCAAACTCAGTGCTTTACACCTATGGAATGGCGTTGGCGGGGAATATGCTTTATGCGGTTGGCGCGACTCGGAACGGGGGATCTGAGCAGCCTCGGTTTGTGGCAATTGATGTATCCAACCCAGCCGTGCCTGTCGTTGTTGGCACGAAAGACTGGACGGGGCTTGGAAACTGGGAGTATGCGCGTTGTTTGAGTGTAAGCGGCACCAAAGCTGTGGTTGGAATCGCTGGGGACAACAATTCGCTGCGCATTCTCGACCTTTCTAACGTGAGTGCCCCTGTAGAAGTTGGGAGCATGGCCGATGTTCAGGCAAAGAACATCAAGATTACGGCGGACGGGCATTACGCTTATGTAACTGACTGGCAATGGCCTACCAGCATGCGCATCGTGAACCTTCAGAATCCTGGCAGTCCATCGGTCGTCACCAACATCACGATTGGGACCTCGGGGGCGAGTGGTTTGGAGACAGTTGGCAATGAACTTTACGCGGCGACACAGAACGGATTATTTGTATACGACATAACCAATCTCGCCGCACCTGTATTGAAGAGGTCCTATTCGACGTGGCACATCTATGGGATGTGCGTGCCAGACGATTCGGTGGGGCAACGCGGGAACATTTATTTGGCGGACGGTGACGGTGGAACTGTCGCTTTGAGGGAGCAGGACGTTGAATCGCCCAAAGTGTATATCACCAATCCGACGTTTTCCTCGACCTATACCAATACAACACCGAGCGTGAGTCTTGGTGGCAGTTCGGAGGACAATGTGGTCGTGACGCGAATGATTTGGTCGAATAGTCGAGGGGGCGGTGGCGAGGTCAGCAGTCCATTTGACAACTGGTTTGTGAGCGGCATTCGGCTGCTGCCGGGCACGAACGTTCTCACCGTCAGCGCTTTTGATCAGGCGGGCAACAGTGGCAGCGACACGTTAACGGTTATCTTTCGTACTACGAACCAGAACCAAACGATTACCTTCCTGGGTATTGCGGACCGCACCTTTGGTGATGGGCCGATTACGCTCGTGGCAGCGGCCAGTTCGGGGCTGCTGGTGGACTTTAGTGTTGTGTCTGGCCCCGCGAGCGTCTCAAACAGTGTCCTGACGGTGACGGGTGCTGGCGTGGTCACGGTGCAGGCCAATCAGCCAGGGAACTCCTCGTTTAATCCAGCTCCGGCAGTGAACGCGAGCTTCAATGTTGCGAAGGCTGACCAGTCCATTACTTTTGTTTCAGTGTCCGCAAAGGTGGCGAGTGACGCGCCTTTCGCGCTGAGCGCCGCGGCAAGTTCCGGGTTGCCGGTTTACTTCGGCGTGTTGTCAGGGCCAGCGGCTCTCAGCAATAATGTTGTGACCCTGCTCAGCGCCGGCACGGTGTCGGTATGTGCGTGGCAGCCGGGGAACTCCAACTACAGCGCGGCGGTGACCGTGGTGCGGAGCTTCGCTGTGGGGAAGATTCCTCAGTCCATCGTCTTCGGGCCGTTGAGCCAGCAGCGGGCAGGGGATGCTCCATTTCCACTTGCCGCCACTGCAAGCTCTGGGCTGTTGGTTAGCTTTTCGGTAGCGGCCGGACCCGCTACGCTGACCGGGACCATCGTAACTCTGACGGGATGGGGTGAGGTTGTCCTGAAGGCTACGCAGTCGGGCAATAGCACGTACGCGGCGGCAACAGACGTGGTGCAATCTTTGTTTGTCGTGCCTCCCGACTGTACCCTTGCGAATCCGCAACGGATGCCTAACGGCACTTTCCAGGCCGTTTTCTATGGGGTGGTCGGCAGCAATTATACGCTTCAGGCATCGACGAGCCTGACAAACTGGGGCTCTCTGTTCAGCTTCGCCTGTACGAACTCGCCAACTCCCGTGGTGGACACCACGGCGACGAATTACAGCCTCCGCTTTTATCGGGCGGTCGGGCAGTAGGGGCGGGCGGGAAAGTCCACTCTGAGAGCAACTGGACGCGTCCAGTTGCTCTCAGAGTGGACTTTCCCGCCCGCCCCTACTGCCCGACCGCCCGATAAAAGCGGAGGCTGTAATTCGTCGCCGTGGTGTCCACCACGGGAGTTGGCGAGTTCGTACAGGCGAAGCTGAACAGAGAGCCCCAGTTTGTCAGGCTCGTCGATGCCTGAAGCGTATAATTGCTGCCGACCACCCCATAGAAAACGGCCTGGAAAGTGCCGTTAGGCATCCGTTGCGGATTCGCAAGGGTACAGTCGGGAGGCACGACAAACAAAGATTGCACCACGTCTGTTGCCGCCGCGTACGTGCTATTGCCCGACTGCGTAGCCTTCAGGACAACCTCACCCCATCCCGTCAGAGTTACGATGGTCCCGGTCAGCGTAGCGGGTCCGGCCGCTACCGAAAAGCTAACCAACAGCCCAGAGCTTGCAGTGGCGGCAAGTGGAAATGGAGCATCCCCTGCCCGCTGCTGGCTCAACGGCCCGAAGACGATGGACTGAGGAATCTTCCCCACAGCGAAGCTCCGCACCACGGTCACCGCCGCGCTGTAGTTGGAGTTCCCCGGCTGCCACGCACATACCGACACCGTGCCGGCGCTGAGCAGGGTCACAACATTATTGCTGAGAGCCGCTGGCCCTGACAACACGCCGAAGTAAACCGGCAACCCGGAACTTGCCGCGGCGCTCAGCGCGAAAGGCGCGTCACTCGCCACCTTTGCGGACACTGAAACAAAAGTAATGGACTGGTCAGCCTTCGCAACATTGAAGCTCGCGTTCACTGCCGGAGCTGGATTAAACGAGGAGTTCCCTGGCTGATTGGCCTGCACCGTGACCACGCCAGCACCCGTCACCGTCAGGACACTGTTTGAGACGCTCGCGGGGCCAGACACAACACTAAAGTCCACCAGCAGCCCCGAACTGGCCGCTGCCACGAGCGTAATCGGCCCATCACCAAAGGTGCGGTCCGCAATACCCAGGAAGGTAATCGTTTGGTTCTGGTTCGTAGTACGAAAGATAACCGTTAACGTGTCGCTGCCACTGTTGCCCGCCTGATCAAAAGCGCTGACGGTGAGAACGTTCGTGCCCGGCAGCAGCCGAATGCCGCTCACAAACCAGTTGTCAAATGGACTGCTGACCTCGCCACCGCCCCCTCGACTATTCGACCAAATCATTCGCGTCACGACCACATTGTCCTCCGAACTGCCACCAAGACTCACGCTCGGTGTTGTATTGGTATAGGTCGAGGAAAACGTCGGATTGGTGATATACACTTTGGGCGATTCAACGTCCTGCTCCCTCAAAGCGACAGTTCCACCGTCACCGTCCGCCAAATAAATGTTCCCGCGTTGCCCCACCGAATCGTCTGGCACGCACATCCCATAGATGTGCCACGTCGAATAGGACCTCTTCAATACAGGTGCGGCGAGATTGGTTATGTCGTATACAAATAATCCGTTCTGTGTCGCCGCGTAAAGTTCATTGCCAACTGTCTCCAAACCACTCGCCCCCGAGGTCCCAATCGTGATGTTGGTGACGACCGATGGACTGCCAGGATTCTGAAGGTTCACGATGCGCATGCTGGTAGGCCATTGCCAGTCAGTTACATAAGCGTAATGCCCGTCCGCCGTAATCTTGATGTTCTTTGCCTGAACATCGGCCATGCTCCCAACTTCTACAGGGGCACTCACGTTAGAAAGGTCGAGAATGCGCAGCGAATTGTTGTCCCCAGCGATTCCAACCACAGCTTTGGTGCCGCTTACACTCAAACAACGCGCATACTCCCAGTTTCCAAGCCCCGTCCAGTCTTTCGTGCCAACAACGACAGGCACGGCTGGGTTGGATACATCAATTGCCACAAACCGAGGCTGCTCAGATCCCCCGTTCCGAGTCGCGCCAACCGCATAAAGCATATTCCCCGCCAACGCCATTCCATAGGTGTAAAGCACTGAGTTTGGAATTGTGGCCAACAAGGCGGGCGAGCTTGGGGCTCTTACACTGACGATCCGTATGCTCAACCCCAGCGTGTCATATCCGTTACCGATAAGATACACTATCCCATTCTGCGCTATCACCTGCGAGTTTTCACTGATTCCACTCAATTGCGCTAACAGAGTAGGACTGCTAGGCTGGCTAACATCAAAGACCTTCAAGTCCCCAAAAATCCCCGGGGCCGTGGGGTACACGTCAGCACATAAGGTGTTTCCCGTCACAGCCACAGAGGCGTAGTTACCATACATCCCACCATCACTAAAGGATGCCAATGCTCCCGGACTGTAAGGATTAGAGACATCAACAATCCTGAAGCCCGATTGTCTCCCCCCGATATAGGCAGTATTCCCTGAAATGCACATGTTAAAACCGCTTGCAGTCACCCCCGTGGCCTGACCGATCTTAGTAAGCGTCGCTCCGCTTATGTTGAACACGAGAAAGCCCAAACTTGTCACGTCAGAAGCGACATAGAGAAGATTGTTTGCTGCCGATATGGCATAGGGAGAACATGATCCATACCCGCCCGCGCCAGGCGTCGAATCTACAGGCGCGCTCGGGTTCGAAACATCAACCATGTGTATGGCGCTATCGCCTTGTGAGGTGGCGAACACGTAGTTGCCTGACATCGCAAGCGAATAGACGCCATAGGTACCAACCGCAGTCTGAGCGCGCAGTAGCGGGGACAGGGGATCGGAAACATCAATGACACTCACCCCCCCCCAGGTTCCCAGGTAGGCGAACACACCGTTGGCTGATGCTTTGACCAAGACCGAATAGGCGAACCCGCAACTGGTCGAGGAGAGCAAGGACGGCATGGTAGGGTTCCCAAGATCAAGTATTTTTAGCCCGGCGCCCTCATCAGCCACATAAGCCCGTCCACCAAAAATAGCAACGCCGTCCGAAGAGTTCGTCGTCGGGTAAAACCCACGAATCACCGGAGCGGAAGGCGTGCTAATGTCCACCACCTGTAGTCCACCGTCTTCATCGGCTACGTAGGCATACTGACCAAACAAGGCAACACCTCGTACAACACCTGGCAATAGCACCCGCCCCACCTGTGAAGGGCTTGATGGCGTGGAAACATTCATTACCAGAAGATTCTTCCCTTCACCAATGTACGCGTAATTCCCCTGCACAGCCACGCCAAAGCAACTCCCGCCTGCGGAACCCACCAGATCGATGTTGCTCCCGCTCTTCATCCCGCAGGCGAACCCATTGAGATTTGTGGCGCCGTCGGTGGCTGTCTGAACAACCACGCTTGCGGAGCCGTACGCTAGGCTCGGAGGCGTAAGGCAGGTGATCTGGGTAGCACTCGTAACAGAAACATTCGTTGCTACTTGACCACCTATAGTCACCGTTGCGGGAGCCGTAAAATTCAAGCCGTTAATTGTCAGCAAAGTACCCCCTCCCATCGCCCCAACGGGTGGGAAAAGACTCACGATGACAGGCTTGCCCACAGGAGGCACGTAATTGCCGGCCACAACCGTGGTCTGCGCGCGCTGGACCGCCGCCGTGCGAGTGGGCGGAGCGGTCCAACCCGCAACACTATCAAAGGTGATGGTGTAGTTGGTGCCCTGAGGGAGCGAAACGGTGGCCCCGTTTCCTTGCGCCGCACCGCCGTTGACGTGCCATTTCGCTCCCGCAGTCACCGCATCCGGTGGCGAGAGCGTCACCGTCAACAAGCCTGGCGTAGTATCTTGCGTGAAGGTCGCGGTATAGTTCGCCGTTTGTCCCGCAGTCACCGTGATGGATTTGACCGACGAACCGAGCCAGCCGTCCACTGTGTGCAGAACAATCCAATAGCCGCCGGGCCACGTGGTGTAACTTGTGCCGCTGTCGCGGAAATCATTCACGTTCCAGCCCCACTTCACACCAGCCGCTGCTGCCGCCGGTGGTTGGATGGTGACGACCACCGTTCCCATGTTTGGGTCACCGGAGGCAAAGTTAGCACTAATGCTCTTGGTCGTGCTCATCGTGACGGTGGCCGGATTGGTCGTACCGCTCAAACCCCCGCCCCAGCTAACGAAATGGTTCCCCGGGTTAGGATTAGCGGTCAGTTGGACAAGCGAACCGGCGGTATAAACATAAGCACTTCCGTTCCAACTCCCAACGGGCGATGGCGATATAGACCCCATGCCGCCGCCCTGATTCAAAGTGAGCGTGCAAGTGGTTGGCGCGACAACGGTGTATGTTTCCGTATCGGCAGCAACCACGCCACCGGTAATCCCAATTGTGTTTGGGGCAGGCGCAGTATAGCCCGCTGTCGTTTTACAAGAAACTGTGTGAGGGCCGGGCGTAAGCCCGGTGACTGTTTCGCCGTTGTTATGGTACACTCCACTGTCCACCTGCCACTGAGCTCCGGCAGAAATCGCTCCTGCCGGTTGCAACGTAACCGTGAGCGAGCCCGTAGTGGAAGAGGGCGCGTTGACCTGGAACGTCTTGGGGTTTGATGCGGATTGGGAGGCGTTTGTCACTACCACCGTCCAAGTTCCAACCGCTTGCTGGACAGTGATGTTGTATTGCAGCGAAGTCGCCGTGACATTCACAGGGGTCCGGACATAAGGGTTATTGGCAGGGTCACGGAAGATGAGGCTTGAAGCGTTTGCATCGCCTGATGCCTTGAAGTTCGAGCCGTAAATGGTGATGAGTTGTGGGGAATTGGAAGTCGGTAGTGCGGAGGGTGAAATCGAAGAAATGGATGGGGACGGTGAGGTAGTAGTAAACAAAGCCGAAGCATCCGCCGCGTAGATTCCAATCGATGTCAGAATGAAAAGCTTGTTTCCCGAGAGTGCCGCGCGTCCGATATAGGCATTTAGCAAGCAAGGGTCCAAGTTCAGCCAGTGGCTGCCTGCATCGGTTGATCCGATAAACATTGTAGAAAAGCCGCCCGACGCAAAGACGCCACCGTTCGCAGCACTTGGGCTCGCAAGCAGCGCGACGAACGGAAGTTGATCAAGGCTAGCAAATGTCGCCTGGTTTATCGAGGCCCAGCTACTGCCACCGTTGCTCGATTTGAAGATGCCAAAGTTCGGCTCAGGCCAGAATAGGGGCGTAGCGTATGCAATAGTAGAAACGTAGAGGTTTCCACTGGCCTTTTCATATTGCAAATCAGTCAGCATTGCAGCCTGTGGCAGATTCCCGATCGGTGTCCAAGTGGAGCCGCTGTCAGTGCTGAGATATAGCGGAAACGGCATCAACCCCTGCGTGCCTGGAACCGTGTCAAGATTGTTCCCGAGCCAAGGCGTCCCCGGAATCGTATCCATGACGAAATCACTAAATCCCGAGAACAAGACCGTGTAAGGCGAGGTGGGTAGCACGCGAACAAAGGTGTAGTAGTCAAGCGCGTTGGGAGCAGCAGACGCGGGGTATACCACCGTCCAGTTAACGCCGCCGTCACTGGTCTTCATGACACCTTGCCCGGCAACACCAGCGTAAACCACATTGGCATTCAGCGGATGAACATCCAGATCGCAAATCGCCCCTTGCACCTGGTAAAAGCCAAGCGTCTGCTGCCCGTCCACCCTTTGCCACGTTTCCCCATGGTCCGTGCTCCTGAAGATCTCGCCAGTGGCACCAGAAAGCGGGTTATCAAACGCCGTGCCGAAGTAGATGACATTCGGGTTGCTCGGCGAAATCACGATCTTCGAAACTGGATAGTGGTTTCCCGTCAAAGGGTTCGGATCGAAGCCGGAGTTCTTGGCACTCCAGGAAGCCCCCCCGTCGGTGCTCTTGAAAACTCCAGGCCCAAAAACGCTGCAACCAACCAAAATGATGTTCGGGTTGGTCGGATCAACCGCGACCGCGCCAAACCCTCCATCTGAGCTAGCGCCCCAGGGCCCTGAAACCTTGGCCCATAAGAGTGCCGGGCTGCTTTGCGCTAGTGCATGGGTTTGCCAGCACAGAGCGAGAGCCGTAGCGAGAGCCGTAAGCAGAATTCGGAATGTTTTCATGATCTTCATTTCCTCTGACGTGCGCCATCTGCCACAACAATAGGGGCGTGACCTACTTACGCCCCAATCCAGGCACTGGTATGCCATCACAGGAACATTTTCGGGCACGCCCGATGTGGGCGTGCCTCGAACCGTGTCCTGTGAGCAAAATTACCAGTTTTGGATTGGACAGCAGCCGAAGCCGCAAATCTGTTTTGTTTTAGTTTACATCGTTTTCTTTCCCAACGTCCGCAACTCCATCACAAACCGTGATTCTTGACAAGCATGAATTTCGGGGACTTTCTGGCGCCTCGCGCGCGCCTGCCCGACCAGGACACCCTCTCGGCATCTCGCCACCTCCACCGCTGCAAATGCCGGCACGCCTGTAGCCCTCGGGCCGGGCAGACCCAGCGCGCACGGCGCCTCTGAGGTTTGCGCCACCGTAAACAGGTTGATGAGAATGTAATATGCACCTCACGTGCCGCGAGAGTTTGCACCACAAGTGGCTCAGCCGCAGGAGCTTAAGCGCACTACATGGGAGCCTTGCGGGAATGAAGAATGCAGAATGAAGAATGCAGAATGAAGAAGGGCGTGGCAAGGCCGCCCAAAGCCAGATTGCTAACGTCGTAAGCTGCTTAATATGAGTGCCTTGAGCGATCCACGTCAGGCCGCCCCCAGACCAGTACCAGACCGCCCCCGGACCGCGACAGGAGAAGGCAGAATGAAGAATGAAGAATGAAGAACCAGTGGTAAAGCGGCAGGCCCATGTTTCGCGCCAATCAGTGGCCTCTGTGTCTGGCGGCTGCCCGCATATGGGCTACGGACTACCGGCTATCCCTGGCCCCCGCCTTGGCAGGCCGATTTCGCGGAAACCGCCGCCAGCCGCGGGCGCGGCTGGCGCAAACCCGAAGACCACAAACGGGGTCAAAGCGAATAGCCAGGGGTCAGTTCGCAACACCGTTCGCCTCAACCGCAAGACCCCCTGCGATCAACTCTCAACTACTAGGCGAGCGCCACCCCTGGTACACGCCCGCCAAGAACAACTTCCCCCTCCTTCGCGCTCAGCGCGGAGACGATGACCTGGAAAGGGGCGACGGTGGGCTCGCAA
>Ga0118677_10010594_pt1 | contig 14046 bp, 39 predicted proteins | sample AliMusrvi5mmetaG_FD_86154 | JGI IMG/M metagenome (GOLD analysis project Ga0118677, IMG submission 86154) | reverse complement strand
CAATATATATACAATCTTATATGGACAATAAAACATTGCCGACTTACCTCTTTCTTGGCTTATCACTTCTAAATCATTGTTAATAATTTTTAATTTAACCTTCTTTGTACTCACAGATCAACCTTCCTTTTAATATGAATCGATAGAATGAGTTATTATAATATTACAGGTTTTAATTAGGTTTTAAATCAGGGAAAGCATCTATCTGGTTCAGGGTAAGGTAACCATGCGCTTTGAGTGGAGCAAGGACCTGAACTTCCTTGCTCCACTCTAGCTTTGTTGCGGAGGTGGGATTTGAACCCACGATGGGCTTGCGCCATCCAGCTTATGAGGCTGGTGACCTCGTCCTCTAGTCGACCCCGCGATCTTATAAGAATGCCCAAAAGGCATATATTAACATTCCAAATATAGTTACAATGAATCCTTCTAATAACCAATCAGACCAGTCTCTTCGGCTATCCCACCCTAGAATGGCGAGAGATAACATTACCATTGCAAATGTAGAAAGCACTGTCAAGAATATCTGTATGAACAATTTATGTTCCATATTATCTCTCTTCCTTGAAGACAGTGATTATCATTATAATCGCTACAATGCCTCCACCAATGAAGTATGGTACTGGCTTCAAGTCTGCTACAAAATACTTTATGGCGAAGTAGAACACGAACAAGCCTACAGCATATGTAAGTGCTATGTTGACTTTTGTCATTTTTGCTCTCCTATAATGCTGAGATCATACAGTGAAAATAATACTACTACTATGAATAAAAACAGTATGCAATCATACCGCGAATGTATCACTCCCACTACTCGCAATGCTACAACAAAGATACTCATTATGACAGTCCGAACTATTATCTTTATTAAAGCACTTTTCATTTATGTCCCCTCCAGCCGCTTCTTATCTCGGCAATCGTTTTTGACCAGCCTATTTGCCTCTTTGCTAATTTCTTGTTGTGCCCTTTTTGAGCTTGCTTAGTAAGAGTAGCAAGCTCTTTAAAGTACTTCTTTTTCTTATTCATACTTCGCTCCTACTGTTACGATCGGACCTTGCTCTCCGTTTTTCCATCCCTCTTTTCAGATTCCAAAAAGAGAAGTCATAACTCCAACCAGGATCATAGAATCCTAAGGAAGCAATTATCACTATTGACTCTATTAAGGATATAACTGCTCTGAGCATATTCCATCCATTGTTCATTTTTCCCACTCCTCCATAGTTTTTTGCATTTTAATCTTCTTGCCACAATATGGACAGAATTTAAAACCAAACGTTACTTCTTTTCTTGGAAGCACAACATATCCTTCACAAGCAATCAAGTAGTCAGTGTACTTACTTTTCTTATTACATTCCACAGGGAACTGAACCCACTTGCACGTTTTCATAGCTTAGCTCCATCGACTGTATGCTTCAGTATATCTTCTTTAATAAACTTTCTTCTTACATCAAATACCTCAGTGCGACAAACCTTCCGTGTGGGATTAGCTTTAAACCATTTTGTGATACCTCTATACGCTATCTTTGCTTCTGTTTTATTCAACTTCTTTGCCACCATAAATGTTGACATACAATCTCCTATACAAATTTACATTTAACTAAATCATTCTTAATAAATATCATTGTCACATGGTGCTTATCGTCCCACATCTTAAAGCCATACCAAGGTTCAGTGTTGCTATTGCGAACCTCTTTACACCACCAGAACTTGTAATATACTTCTTTCTGCCGCCACGACACAGTCAACAGATAACCTAATCTTATGGTCCAGAAACATATATCAAGCTTACCAATAGTATATTGCTTAATCTTAATCATATATCTCCTATGAGTCCAGATGTGGAGGTGGCCACATCTTTTAGTATACTACCATTCGGAATATTGGTCTCAATCATTAGCAGCTGGTTATGCAGCTGTCCGTTAACGTTTCGACTCCGTCATAGCCACCTCTACGCTTTGCCTACTCCGCTACGAAGTTATTTAAAGTAACTCTTCTTAAGATATGCCCTTAACACACCTGCCGTTTTATAAAATATCTTTGCTTCTTCTTTGGTCATCAAATGGGTAAATGTTCTCCTCCCATTAATAAAGCACCTGATAGCGTATTCTTTTTCTTTAGCCATACGACCTCCTCACTTATATTTCTTTATTTCGCTCTGATTGTGTATCAGATTCACAAACTCTTTAAGAGCAGCCTTAGCTTCACACTTCTTGCAAGACTTTTTAACGCTTACATCTACTATTGTATTGCCACAAGTGTATCCACGACACACATAACCATCTAAGATTTCTTGTATCTTATCTTCAACTGTCATCTCATTACTCCTAGTGATCCCACGTAATAACCCTGTCTTACCATTCCTTTATCACACAGTGGACATTTACCATTAAATTCCTAGTCTCCTTATCGTGGTCCGACGAAAGTTACGTCGCCGAACTTATCAAATTCTCTTCCACAGTATTTACACACCCAACAAGGATGTGCTAAGCCATCTCTTGTAAGCGGTCTTGGTTCATCTGAGTCTGCTTTATGTAATCTAAAGAAGCAGAAGATCTTATGTACCCATTTGTGATCTGTGTGGAAGGCGTCAACTGCCGCTATCACAGCGCAAGCAATGGCTAAGATAATAGGTGCCACACTTAACAGATACCATCCCTTAATGAAGCACACTCTTATGCTATTGACGTTTAGTGCTAAACAAACTAGCATAAGTATTGTTGCATGTGTAAAGTTCTTTTTCATGACTTCCTCCTTTAAACGCATTACCGTAACGCTATTGCAGCTTTATGTTCTTTAAGTAATGCTAATACATACACTTCAGGCGGTATGCATTCTTTCAATTTTGTGCGCACTTCCTTATCCATACTCTTTATATCATCTTCACTTATGAAGAAACGTGTGCATCCAAACATTACTGTAAAGCTATCTTTCCCTATAGAGAGGTTTGGTGCAAACGTTTCACCTACATAATTGGTTGCTACATAGACAAACATATCGTTATTCGTTTGTCGTTCCTCCCACACCTTTGGAAAGTTCATCATTTACGCTCCTACATCAAAGCTATATTTTGTTACCTTAAACTGTGCCAACTTACCCCAACTCTTTTGCAAGTCTTTCTTTTCTTTATTTGCAAAAAAGAGACAGTTTTTTACAGTGGCCCTATGTAAATATTGTATCGTTGGATATATAATAACGTCCCGCATTTCTTCACCTACATCTTTACCCATATATGGATTCACACCAAACATAGTGATGATATGCCAAGGCCTATCTGCAGTGTATCCGCCATCTATTAGATCTTTACCCTTCTTCCATACTACATATCCTTTATCTAAGTTCACGTTGTCTCCTACTGTACTTTAAATGTTAAAAGTTTCTTTTGAGCAGCTGTCTTTGTAGCGAATGTTAACCTTGCATCAACTGCACCTAAAGGCATCTTATCAACAAGCCAGTATGTTATGGATTGATGATGAACATGTTTGTGATACTCTATTGCATCTATTGTTCCATGCATGATAGTGTGCTTATGCAAACTTATAGGATGTGAACAAAATGATTCTTCATAATGCAAACTCCAAACAACATCTCCTATTTTAAACTTACTTTCAAATGTATACTTAGTCATATTGTCTCCTTAATACTTCCAATACTTCTCACACTTCTTAATACCGCCTTTCTCATAATACTCAACCCAAGTTATAGGGCATTGTTCTGGGCAATCTTTCATGCAATTGTTCTTGATGAAGTCTCTAATGTGCTTTGGCTTACCTTTCCACATTTTCTTCCAACCGTAAGGTATTGGTAATGTCATATCATTCTACTAAACCAGTATTGATTTATAAGTCTTTCCATTCGCGCCACTTTGAGTCATTGTAAGGTGCTGCATTTCGTGCACCAAAACAGCCACGACCGCTTCGTCAGTAAGCGAAGCTAAATAATTCGGCGAATACTTAATGAACCAATCGCCATCTTTTGTTCTCCCGCATCTCATAGTACTCAACCGTTTATCGGCAGTAAACTTAACAGTTCCCAATGCTACATTAAACAAAAAGAAACCTCTCCTTTTAATTACCTTCAAAGCTTGTTCTACTGTCATTTAATCCTCCCATCTTTTATGCATTGTTTGCATTTCCTTACAACAATGCCACTTTTAAATCTATACCGCAACCTCTTATCATACCAATTGCATTTAGGCTTTTCACATATCCCAACAAGATACTTGCACGATTTCATTGTGCTAATATCTTTGCTTGCAGTATTACAACATGGAATCATATCATTCTCCCTTTTCGTGTAAAGCTCTTTCATTCACCTTAAATAGATTCTTCCGATACCCTTTATTAAGTACATCCCTCCGCTTTTCAGCATCAGGCTTGTCAGTATAAATACTATCAATAACAGTTCCATCATCTTAGAAAAGCGTTCGACTATGTATATCAGTTTCATTTCCCCACCTTTTGCAGGTCTTCTATTTTCACTTCACTAAATGTGCCATCTTTCATTAGCACTATTCCAAATGTCTGTCCTCCTGCACCTTTAACCCACTGTTGCAGAATGCCTGTAAGATTCTTTACAGGATTATTTTGTATCTTCTCATCCCAAGCATAGATCTTAGTCCATTTTACTTTCATTTAAGCCTCCTTTATATTTGTGGTCCTTCTTATTCAAAGCTTTTGAATGTATACGCTGGCTCGTCATCACACTTCTCACCCTCCGAAAGTATCTTGCTTAACTTCTTTATTACTTTTGCCGTATCAGCTTTGCTGAACTTCTTTTCTTTACACCACTTCGTAGCGTCAGCAATGCTTGCGATATCTACGTCGCCACAGTCTTCAGTGTATAAGCTGAATGTGCAATCCTCAATAAAAGTATTGACAGCATCATACATCTTTTCTTCTATATCTTCTTCATCGTCGGTCATTTTGGGATCAGCTTTGATTTCTGGAAGCTTCAGCTTTTTATAAAGCTTAGCAATAGACTCATCACCAGAGCCGCCTCCCCATACGAATTCAACCATTGCTCTATTCACTCTCTTGTCAGCAGATACTACAAGTGCTGCTGTCGTTTCACCACACGCTTCAAATATTTTCATATGCTCTCCTTAATAAGTGTATGAGTTATTTTACCTTCCTAATTTTCTTTGTCTTTGATAGTTTCATTTATCTCCCATAAGCAATCTGTTAATTTTTCTAATTTGGCATTTATTGCTGAACAAGCATTTGCTATTGCAGCTCCCACGTACGCCATAACAAATATAATTCCACACAATATAGCATTTGTCATTCCTGTATCTGATCCTCCACAACCACTTAGCATTAATAGTACAAATACAGCTAGCAAAATACTTTTCATACGAACTCCTTTTTGATTATTGCAGGTAGGTTAATAAATTACTTTGCAGATTCTTTCTTTGCAGAGGTACTGCATTTAACTTTCATACTTCCTCCGAGGTTAATATGATTGCATTTTCAAAAATCCAAAATTGAAAAATTCAATCTTGCTAAATTGCACAAATGACCAACAAAATTATAAACGGCAGAGTCAATAAGCCTGCTCCTACTAATCCTGTTATTATAATAGCCTTCCACATCTCTTTCGTTAGAGGGATACCTTCCTCAATACATTGAGTAGAAGGACCAAACCTAAACCGTTGCTTATACATATAACCTCCCTACATTAGTTCATTAACAAGTCCCATTAAGCATATGACTACGACGCACCCACAAAGCGTTACTGCGGACTGCCCCCACGGATTAGATATACAGCCTATTAAGTAACCTATACAGAGTAAGCCTATACCTATTGCTCCTATCGTTGCTACCCACCTTTCTTTTTCCATATAACCTCCCTACATAATTGATACGGCTGGCTTTTTGAAGTTGGAGCGCCGCATTATTTGGCACCCCCTGTTTTTGCACTCTTTTCACGTTAAGATTTATTCGCGCACCTGAAACACATCGTAAACGTACTCGTTCGCCGCTCTACCACGCTATTAGCGCGCAAGAAACACGCTTAAAGATGCTCTTCTAAAGCTGCATAAAGCATGTTGATTAGCACAACCATAGTACAACCGCCTACCATTGTACATATGGTATGTGTATCCTCTGTTACTTTAGCAAAGAGACATAACGCTGTACATATCAGTACTCCTATCAGACTTACAAACAAATGCTTTTCTTTATTACTCATAACATCCTCCTTCCAACATTATAGTATGGTCCTTCATATTATAATATTAAAGGTTATCATCTGGTTTATAATTTGTATGTAGAACCAGGCGTTTCTGGCTGTGGAACTACCTGTTCAGCCTCTCAAGCTTCTCGTGAAGTCTCTCCAGCTTAGTATTGTATTGCTCAGCTACTTCTACTTTCCCTGTCTTATTGTAGAAGTGCTCGCCCTTTGACTTGAGGAACTCTATCTCCTTCTTAGTCTCTGCAACAATAAGCGCTCTCTTGAATGCGTTCATATTCTCTCCTTGGGATGTATACGGGCGATATTCTCTCTTAATAAGAGCCTGCATTTATCAGCCGTGTGAATGCGACGTTCTAAACACCGTACAAATTACTAATTGTTCCTGCTTTTATCAGTGCTTGCTGTAATGCTGTGGTAGGATTTGAACCTACAGTGCGCATCCGCTTTCCCGCCTGCGTTGGCGTTCGGCAGTTCCTCCGCCAGTTGAGGCACACAACACTACAGCAAAGACTGCTTGCTATGGGAGGCATGACTGCCACCGCCGCGCCCATCGTCGGGCTTCAAACAGCGTTGCTTTCGTCATGCGACCGTCTAGAACGGCTCCCATAGCAAGCAGGGAAGCCTGCTATTTATGTGGCAGGCTTCCCGTTCTTGCTTGCCTACCGTTTGCCTTGAAGCTTGGCAACGCGGTAAGTGACAGAAGCATAGCTTCTGACGAATCCGGCTTCGATCAAAGCTTCATGAATCCCTTTGGTCGATTTGTTCTCTTTGTACGCGGCCTCTATTACAAGGTCCTCGTCTTTAGAGTACTGGCTCCTAGAGCCGGCTACCCCTGCGCGGGGTTCGAGCTTTACACCGTTGTCCATATATTCCTCCTTTTACTATCATTCAATGTTTTGAATGTATAGTTTAGTTTCATATTAAATTATTAGTGGTTATAAGTTGTTTATAAAACTGGATCAATCTTGTTATCTTATTCACATTATACATATAGCAATTGAGCATAATATAATATTCGTGGATATACTCTGGTTTATGATTTGGATGAATAACCAAGCGGAAACTTGCTCGGAAGAACGGCAGCTCGGCCGTCAACGGAACGTAGGTCTTCCTATGAAGGAGCGGAACATACTTCCCCTTACAAGAGTCTGGCTGACTCCTCCCCTTACTCGGAGGCGGCACATATCCTCTCCTAATATATTATTGGAGGGTATACCTTGGTTCAAAATGAGGCTAAACCATGCGAGCAGAGCGCGGGCAAAAGCTATTAAGCTTCGCCCGCGCTCGCTTATTACTTAGCTGCCTCAGTCTTAGCTGGCGCTACAACTGCTTCCGCAGCGAACTTCTTGATTTCCTCAAGATTGTCTACAATCAGCTTTGCTTTCGCCTGGCCGAATGAGAAAGGAAACCTGTCCTCCTCGCTTCTGAAGAGTTGCAACACCGGCTTGCCTTGATACTCAGAACGTTTAATCATATTACCTCCTGAAGACTTTTTCAAGCAACGCTTTAACATTGCTCCATACTGTTGATAATGCTTTCTTCTTACCAATTCCTTTAACTATAACTTTGTGAGGATCTCTTGCCGGTGGCTTAGGCAAACCAAACACCATAAGGAAATGATCGAGAAACGTGTGTCCGTATGCCCACGCGTCTAACTTTACGACAGTCTTGTCAGGATAAGTAACTTGTATCCCGGCAAAGTGTCCTTCAGTTAAATCATCACAGATATCAGGCTTCTTCGGATTTGGATAATCACAGACATCGTGTCCGACACTTTTCTGTCTGCAGAGGTGATCAATGAGGTTCTCATTTTTCACCTGCTTGCTGTAGTTGAGAGCAATGTATCTATAGATAGCAAACCGTACATGCCGTTGAGGCTCTCCATTGATATAACCTATCATTTGATTCTCTACATCTGTGAGCTTCTTACTTGCTGGTATATTCACAATTACCTCCCGCAACACTTTTTGTATTTCTTCTTACTGCCGCAAGCACAGAGCTCATTCCGCCCTGGTACCTTTGGCATGTCTTTAACTGCATAAGCTGGCGTATTGTCGCCATGGTATTTCTTACCAGAATTACCTTCCAATGCGTTCCATGCTCTTTGAGCATCTTTATAAGCAGGCATCTCTGAGAGCATTGCTGCAGCAGCAAGGAAGACTTTTAAGTTGCTCATGTTATCTCCAGTATTGTATTGCAAGCTGTATGATATCTAAATGTTCAAACCAGTTAACAATTACTTCACCTTTCCATAACATTAAGAGTGGAAGACCAACTAAAATTAGTCCTACACTATTAGGTATGTTATCCGTGCGCTCCATAAAGGATTCTGCTTTGATATGTATTAAATCGCACAGAGTCATTGTTCCTCCTATTTGGGTAAGTAATCTCCTACTTTGTGTTCCTTATTGATTAACTCCTTGCGGAGATCATTAATGGCATCATCTATCTTATCGATAGCGTGCCTGAATTTGGTATCACCCTCATCCTGCCAGTTCAGCTCTTTGGAAGCTTTGAATGTCCAAACCTTTGCTTCCCTCAACAGCTCATTAGCTTTCTTGTAGTCTGACATACTCCCTCCGTTATAGTATATAACTTGTTGTTCATAATATATTATTATCGGATATAATCTGGATTTTGATTTGGTTCGAGGTGTGCCTTTCCACTAAAAGGCAAAGACATGCGACTTTTGCCGCGCAATAAAATATACCGCATTAGGTTTTTGCGCAGGGTTTTAGGCCTCCAAAGTAAAAGGAAAGGGGCCTTTCGGCCCCATCTTCCTTAGAATGGTATCTCGTAACCGTCTTCGCTTACTATCTTCAGATCCTCAAGAGCAAACATTCTGTCTGCTTCATTGACATTATTCTTTTTAAGCCACGCCAGAAGATCGTCGCGCTTTGCAATCTCTACGTCGCCGCAATCTTCAGTATAAAGTATAAACGTATGCTCATCAATATACTGTTCGACCGGCTTTGAAAGCTTATCGAAATCTGCATCGAAATGGTGACCGTACTTATCAGGCTTACCTACCTTTGGTAATGTGAAGCCTAACTTTGCATAACACGTTTCCCAGCTCTCTCCTTCAGCTCCCATGCCAAGAAAGAAGTCGAGTATCTCGTTCGTTAGCTTCTCTTCGTTCGTCAGATATACTGCCGCACTTGTTTCTGCTATTCCAATTACTGTTCTCATACTCCCTCCTTTACTCTATTCTTACTCTTTAAACATTCTTCTAAATATTTACTCTCTTTCCAGCAGAAGCAATTCCAACTTATTCCACAGTTATCTTTCTCTCTTATCTTTGCAAAGCCGCTCTTCAACACTAACTGCACTTCTATTCTCGTAGCAAAGTAATCGTTAGTCATAAGCTTCCTAGTTATTCTATCTAACGTAGGAGGCTTAATAGTCTTCCTATCACTATCAAAGTATGCTTTCCACATTTCTTCTAAGGCGTCAGCCACTACTTGTTCATTCATACTATCTCCCCTGCAGTTTTCTGCTGTCAGAACAGAAGCCAGTGAAGCTCTTCATGCTACGATTCTTACAATTACACAGTCTTACCTTAATACCATATTGTGCAGCCTCGTCTGTCATTGTGCTCAGAACGCCTTGTCTATACCCTTGATCAGGCGAAGGCAAGTCAATCGTATCAATCTTGTATCTAATATCTTCCATATCGACATACTCGCCTGTCCAAGCTACTGCTCCGTTCAGTCTTTCGTTACATCCGTCGTTATAAGCAAGGTTATGTATCTCTTTCACCTTAGCTATTCCCATCTTCTGCTCCACAGCATCCATTACTTCATCAGTCAAGAACAAGAATGAACAATCAACGTTCTTGATTCCGGCAGTAGCAAGCGTCTTAAACGTCTCTCTAAACCATAAGGCGCCGTCATTCACCGTAGGTATGATCGGATCAATCCTCGCATTTACATTTGTCTTCGTCATCTTGCGGACATTATACAGTCTTACACCGAGCGGCATCACGTTTGATTCCCACTCTAGATCTCCGCATCCTGTATCAATCATCAAAGTAAACCTGTTTCCCATCGTTTCAATGATCTCAGCAGTGTCTTCATGAATGAATCCTTTCGTCAAACAGCTGATGTTAACTGGATACTTCTGCAATACAGACAGTACAGACTTCCGTATCCTGTCTGCCTCCTGTCCATCTTGAAAGAAATCAGTCACATATCCCAGATGAACATTCTCCACTTCAGAAGCATGCATCTTTAAAAAGCTCTCAACGATCTCAGCAACGTTGTCAAAGTATGAAACCTTCTGTTTGCTGTCCACTCCTTCGACACAACCGCTGAAACAATAGATGCAACCATTGCTGCATCCTTTACCAATTTCAACTCCAATCCCCTTTCTAATGCAAGGAGCAACACTTAACGTTATTGCATCAGACTCTTTAGCTCTCATATCGTCTCCTTTCTTATATAACTTTGTTTCATATTATAATATTCTCGGTTTTATTTAGGATTTACGTCAGGTTAATCGCTCTAACGAACGACCAAACGAAAACCAAGCGTTCAGGGCGGGGGAAATAAAGCCCCCGCTTCTACTTAGCCTGAACTTCAATACGAACTTCGCATGGTTCTAGTTGTGCTAGTCCACTCCTTTGATCAGGAGGTAATGGACATATAGGATTGCAACAACCGTGGCAAGAATATTTCATCTCCCCTCCTCACCTTATGCGAAGGGATAGTCTCTCAACTATCCTCTTTATCCACTTAGGCAATTTTCACGTGGCGATGCCTTCGCTCCCTCGCATAAGGTGGGCGCCCTTTCGAGCGCCCTCTCTTACTTACCTTTTGCCAAGCAGTTTGGCAATCCGGTATCTTATCGAATCGACAGTCCTGCCAGGCAGCACAGCCACCATGTCAGCCGGAATCGAATAGCTGGAACACTTTCCTTCTTTCCAGAACTTCTCGATTGTTTCGTCCTCCGCTTTCGTCCAGCGGCTCTTCGCACCAACACTTCCAGCTCTCGGTTCCAACTTTATACCATTATCCATACTACCTCCTCTCTCTCATTAGAAACTGTTAATAATGTTTGTATGTAGTTTTGTTTCATATTATAATATTCTCGGTTATAACTTGTATTACTTTTTGGTTCATTCCAATCTTACTTTCAAACCTATAGGAGTAGCCTTTCATATTATAATATTGTCGGCTTTCGTCCGGTTCAAGGAGAGGAAAAGCCATGCGAGTTTGGGTGCGGTATAAACTACTTACCGCACCCGTGCTCAAAGAGAGGGAGTTATTTTTTAGGACGCTTGAAGATAAGTTGAAAGCGATTAGGGTCTTTAGGCATAGGAATAATAGATATTAAGTCCCAGCCGAAGCTGCCATACAAACTTAACGTCTCGTCTTGATATATAATGAGCTCAAACCTGTCTGTTTCTCTTGCTTTGAGTTTATGATAAAGGATAGCGTATTCCCATGTCGGCATATTAATCTCCTTTTATTATAAAAGGTGGTACTAACAGACTCCTCTGGGCTTTAAGAAATCTATGTCGATTTGGAGCAATTGTGCTTCGTGCTCCCACGTCTTAATATCTTTCTTCATGTATTTAATGTGGCTGAGAATCTCTTTCTGTTTTGCTATGCGGTCTTTAAGAATTTGTTCCCGTGAAGATGGCGGTGTAACTTGATTGGTTTGGTTTTTATTCATGACTCCCTCCTGTATCTTTGCCCCGAGGCTACGAGTCGAACGTAGTTGTCAGCATACGAATCGTGCCATCGTATCTGCATCGCATGCTAATGATAGCATATTACTCATGGTGCCATGCGAATAAGGCTCTCCGATCACCTACTTTCCTCGGGATATTCGGGGGAGAGGCAGTCAATCGACTCAATATGCCTCTCGCCCCTAGGTGGCCGAATGGCTACCTATGGTCCAATTAGGGTGTTTCCATTGGGGACTTACTGTCCCTATATTTTCCGGTTTTACTGCTCGGCTGCAGGAGCCTCTGCTTCTACCGCAGGTTGCCCCGGAGGTACCATCGGTTTTGCATTCTTGCCGACCTTCCCTTGGAGGTACGATATTCTGTACGAGACAGAATAGTATGACCGAGGGAATCCTGCAGCATGCATGGCTGCCCAAACGCCTTTGGCGTTCTTGCCTTCTTTATACGCTGCCTCAATGCAAAGGTCTTCCTCCTTTGTGTATTGTTTCTTTCCTCCCACTACTCCTTCTCTCGCCTTTAACTTTATTCCATTGTCCATATTGTGTTCCTCCTTTGTCTCATATTACATTATTTAAGGTTAATAATTGGTGCTAAGAATGGCTATTTGTCCCTATGTTTGTCATACCAAATAATGAACCTACAGATAAGATAAGGCCCAATAAGAGCCCCTACTACCATTCCTATGATGAAAGCTACCGGTTGGAAATGCATGGTTTCTCCTATGGCTCTCCTATGTCTAAATAATGTCTAATTTATTGTGCTTATAATAAGATATTATTGTTTTTAGAGTGGCTCACAAGATGTCTACATTCTAAAGCCAGACAACAACCAACCAGCGCGATACGTGGCTGGATAGGCAATGGTTGTGCACGATGTGTCTCATATTATAATATTAAAGGGTGAAGGGAGGATCGTACAGTGGTTTGACCCACGAGTCATGCACCCTTTAATGTGTAAGAAAATTGACTAAGATTGAAAAGTTTTCACAAGAAAAGTTTCTATTTGAAAGAAAATATTCGTGATTACACGTTAAAAAGTTCAAGTTTGGAATAAATATGTACGAAATAACAGTAAAAACACGCTAAAAGGGCTATATTATGGCTAGATTATGGCTAAAATAGCACGATAATACGCCTGTATTTTGCAGGCTAATTAGCTCTTTTTATGAATCTGCTCCAAACTCTCCTAAAAATAGAAAGCTCTCCGTTCAATGCGGATGCTTTGGCTTCACTGCTACACCGCACCAAATTGATATCAACTGTTGAATTTCTCTCACGTCGTTAATATAATCTTCATATGACTTAGGAGGAATAAAATGAGTGAAGTGTGGATTGTATTTGATGGTGATCATTCTATTGTGGAAGTCTGTAGTAGGGGAGAATGGGCTGTTGATAAAGTATATAGGATGCAGCAACATCATCCTGGGGCTTTCTTCTATTGGGAGAGGTATAGTGTTCTATGACAATACAAGGTAAGCTTAAGTATGTAAGAATGGATAAGGATTGTTTTGTCTTTAGGGAACGCTCTACAAATTGGGATACAACGTGGTATCTAATGTGGCATCTCAATAAGAAGATTATAGCTAAGCCTCGGTATAGCTTACATTACCATACTGAAGTAGATGTTCTTAGGCAGCTTGCTTATTCTATTCCTTTATGTGATTATACAAAAGGATTACTGCTCGAACATCCAGTGGCTTTAATAATACGAAGGAGTGGCTTATATGTTGAGATATAGCCACATGGAAAAGGCACAGTATGTATTTAAGTATGAAGATTATGCCTGCGCAGGTGGACACTTACGATATGCTAGATTAGTGTGTTTTGCTAACAAGAAGTGGCCCTTATTCGTAGTAATGGACAGTGGAAGACCTACAACTATTAAGTTCTCAGTGAAAGACTTGGTAGTATATATACCTAAAAAGGACTATATTAAGGGAATATTGCTCGGACATCCTGTAGCTTTAGTGCTACGGAAACGGAAAATGTATAAGCATGAAGGTTAAATATAGATATATGGATAAGGATACATATTACTTTTGGACGTATGATTTTGAAGGGAATAGATATAATGCTTGGATAACCACTTATCTTAATGAAGATCAAAGAACAATGTGTCAGTGGCCTTTATATGCTCGTACTGAAAATGATTATATTAACGATCAC
>Ga0118677_10010593_pt1 | contig 14047 bp, 14 predicted proteins | sample AliMusrvi5mmetaG_FD_86154 | JGI IMG/M metagenome (GOLD analysis project Ga0118677, IMG submission 86154) | reverse complement strand
ATGACCGCCAGCGTCAAGTTTTCGACGCCGTCATAATCGGTGCGCCATTGCGGCATGCGTTCGCGCACATGGCTCTGGATCGACTGCGCGAGTTCCTGGAAGACAGTGCTCGTCGTCCGCCCGCAACCCGGACAGGCCGCGACCATTGGCGTAAAAGCGCGCAGCCCCATGGTCTGCAGCATTTCCTGGGCGACGATGACTTCCTGCGTGCGCTCGCCGCCGGGTTCGGGCGTCAGCGAAACGCGGATGGTGTCGCCGATGCCCTCCTGCAGCAGCACCGACATCGCCGCGGTCGAGGCGACGATCCCTTTCGATCCCATTCCCGCCTCGGTCAGGCCGAGGTGCAGCGGATAATCCGAACGGCGCGACAGTTCGCGGTAGATGGCGATCAGGTCCTGCACGCCGGAGACCTTGCACGACAGGATAATGCGATCGCCGGGCAGACCGATTTCCTCGGCCCGGGCCGCCGATTCGAGCGCCGAGGCGACCATCGCTGCGCGCATCACTTCGACGGCGTCAATCGGTACGGCGCTGGTCGCGTTTTCGTCCATGATGCGCGCCAGGAGATTCTGGTCGAGGCTGCCCCAGTTCACGCCGATGCGCACCGGCTTTTCGTACCTGCAGGCGGTTTCTATCATTTGCGCGAACTGCTCGTCGCGCTTCCTGCCCTGCCCGACGTTGCCCGGATTGATGCGGTACTTGGCGAGGACTTGCGCGCATTCGGGATAGTCGGTGAGCAGGCGATGGCCGTTGTAATGAAAGTCGCCGATCAGCGGCACATTAACGCCCATGCGCTCAAGATGCGCCTGGATAAGCGGCACGGCGACCGCCGCTTCCGGCGTATTGACCGTGATGCGCACGAGTTCCGACCCGGCGCGCGCAAGTTCGGCGCACTGAATCGCCGTCTTCGGCACATCGACGGTATCGGTGTTGGTCATCGACTGGACAATGACGGGCGCGTCGCCGCCGACGCTCACCTTGCCGATGCGCACGGCGCGCGTCGGCCGCCGCCGCGCGTCACTCTTGCTCGCTATGGGATCTGCTGACAAACGCTCGCTCTCACTCAACGGTAATACGCGCCACATCGTCCTTGCTGCGCTTGGACAGGTCTACGCGCTTGCCGCGGTACTGCAGGGTGACATGAGCGGCATTGCCGACGACCAGCGCGAAAGGCGGCTGCCCTTCAATTTCACGCTGACTGCCGGCGAGGCTCATCTGCGAAAAAATGATGCCGCCGCTGCGATCGCGGACTTCGACCCATGATGGCTGCGAAAAAGTAAAAATCAGCGTGTTGCGGGCGGATGCCTTGACCGGGTCGGCGGGCGCATCGGGTGCCGGCGCCGGCATGACGACGGGGGCTACCGGCTGCACGGGCGGCTTTTCGCTCGCCGCGACCGGCACTGTCGCCGGCGCCGCGACCGTTTCGGGCGCTTTCTCCTGGGCCGCCGGCGGCACGGCCTTGGCCGTCGTCGCGTCGCGCGCCTGAACCATCGCTTTCACGGTAGCGACTGCCGACTGCAGCATATCCTGCGGCAAAAAGAAATACGCCGAAACGGCGAGGCCGAGCGCGGCCAATCCCGAAAACATCCGCAGATAATCGCGCCAGGCGACCCTGCCCTCTTGCGGAACCCGCACATTGGTTCCGACCGGCATCTCGAGTTCGGGCGTATTCGGCATTTGCAAGCCGTCGAGCATGGCCATCAGCGCATCGCAATTGAGGCCGAGCACGCGCGCATAATTGCGCACAAACCCGCGGATGATCGTATTGCAGGGCAGTCGCGACCAATCGTCGGCCTCCAGCGCTTCGACCTGGTGCGGACTGAGCTTCAGGGTCTTGGCGATATCGGCGACGGTGAGCATCTGGCTGATGCGCGCCGCGCGCAGTCGCTGGCCGACGCTCGCAAACGCCCCCTCATCGGCGTGCCCGGTCAGGTCCGCTGTCGCGCCTTGAGAAACAGCATCGGCGCTCATGTTCAAGGGAACAATCTGCCCGCTCATTCGTAGTTTCCTTTCAACAATTCCTGATACTCGGGCGAGTCGGGATATTTTCGCCGCAACTGGGAAGCAAAACTGCTTTCGGACTGTGCGTCGTTCAGGCGGCGGGAAACACGCAGATACAACCATAAGGTTTCGGCGCCCGGATCGCTGCTCAGGCGAACGACATTCTTCAGGTGCTGCGCGGCGGCGTCGTAATTGCCGCGCTTGTAACTGATGCTGGCAAGTTGATAGTAGGCCTGAGGATTATCGGGCGAGAAGCGCAGGCTGCGGCGGACATACTCGTCGGCCGCAGCGAGGTCGCCGAGTTTCAGGGAGCAGGTGCCGGCGTTCAGATAAGCCACGTCCGGCGTCTGATAGAGCGGGTTCTTGATCGCGCGCTGGAACAGCGCGATCGACTCTTTCTCCCGGCCGATCTGGCAGAGAAACCAGCCATAGTTGTTGCTGATCTCGGGATCCTTGTCGTCGAGGCTCAAGGCGCGCCTGAAATCCTTGTCGGCGGACTCGAACTCCTTGATGTAGTAAAGGACGAGACCGCGCGTGCTGTAAGCCGGAGCGTAGTTCGGATTGATCGAGATGGCGATGATCAGTTCTTCGAGCGCGACGATCAGGTTGCCGTTCTGGAAATAGAGCGAGCCCAATTCGGTATGCAATTGCGCCCGCGTGTGCACATCCTTGGGTACCGGCGTCGACGGCGAAAAGGCATCGGCGGCGGGCGGCGCCGAATTCTGTGCCAGCGCCTGCGGCAGCGCCCATGGATACGGGCAAACACAGGCGCAGACTATGCCGACTTGCCGTGGGATCAAGCCGCGAATCCGTGCAATTCAAACAGCGCAGACCTATCCCTATGCAAAACTATGGCGGACCGATAGGTGGCCCTGATCATGGTTGCAGGAGCAAATTCCCTCAGAGTGGCGGTTCACAGGTGGCGGTAGCCGTCCCGGTTGGTCCCCTTCATCGAACCGAACGCACAGATTCCCTGCATCTGGCACACGGAGTGCCGGACGTCCGAATTTGTCCTCCAAAGAACCGATCCGTCGCATCTGCCCCTCGGTTTCCCAGTCACCGTAATCGACCCCCGCGCGCTATGTCGAAGCGCATTGGCCGGCCATGCCGGAAGATGATTGTCCGGTGCCTCCCTCATCCTTGGTTCAAGGTTGCGAGTCGGGACCCAATCGGACCATGTTTTCCAGCCCGCCAGTCTGCGGACGGCGTCGTATTTCCGTTGCCAATTTGCAGGGATGACAGCGTCGGTGATGCCCGGTGACTATTTCCGCCGGTATGACTCCAGGTGTTGAGTTCCGACGGCGCGACGTAATGTGCGTTGTCGGCAGCTTCCTCCGCGAGCTTGTCTGCGATCTCCTCGGTGACCTGACAGGGGATGAATCGTTGCCGGAGGCATCGATCATCATGCAGGGCTCGTGCCCTAGAAGATTCCCAGGCGTCGCGGTCCGGCGGGTCGGTTTCATCGGATTTTTATCGGATCAAAAGCCGCAATCCCTTGTAGAATAAGGGAAAAATAGTGTGCGCTACAGGCTTCCAGCCTGTGAGGGAAGACAGCGCGTCCCGCCTGTCCGCCCATGAAACGACAGGCTGGAAGCCCGTCGGCCATGACAGGCGGGACTCATGTCCTCCGTCACAGCGGCTTCTTTTTGATCAACCGGAAGCGGTCGTGGTAGGCCCCGGCGTTGAATTTCCGGCAGCAATCGTAACACGCGACGGCTCGCCGGATGGGTTTCACCCGGTGGATGATGACAAAACAGTGTGGGCAAACGTAGGCGTGGTTGCGTTTCACCCGGCGACGTTTGAAGGGCAGCGTGTGGAACGGTTGCTCACCCGGGATCCCCAAATCCGCGCAGGCGGTCTCCCATTCGGCACCGTGCGGATCGATGCGCCGCCGCCCGCTGCGCTCGTATGCGATGAGGTGCGCCAGTTCGTGCTTGAGCGTGCGCCAAAGCTGGTCGGGTTCGCAGTCCCGCAATTTCGGGTTGAGTTCGATCAAGCGGTCGGGCCACCACGCGCGCCCGGCGGTCGTCTGCATGCGGGGGTTCCAGGAAACCCGGACCTTGCGGGCGAGTTCGGGCAGCAACAGGTTGTTCGAGGTTTCCGCGCACCATGCTGTTAGGCCGCCGTCCTCCTTCGCGCATGGGTTTGGCGACGGTGGCGGAACCTGCAAAACCCGCAGCCACGACGACCAACGGAATTCAAGTTGTGACATGCACCGGCCCATTGACAAAACGCTTAACAACTTCCGCCCCCCATGGCAACCGGGAGATCAGGATTTTTTTCTAACATTCTCGGGCGGGATTCCACCCCGGAGCCGACCGCCCGGGCGAGGGTGCCGGTGACCATGGACCGTTGCCGGAGGAAGGGGCGACACGAGCGCCCCCCCCCCGGACCATTGTGGCGCTGGCATCCTGCCCGCCGCCTTTCATTCTTTCCCAATATTTGAGGCCGTCTTTGAATAATTTCCGTTGTGGAGCGTTAATGAATCATGAAGACACAATCATTCCCATTCCTCCGCAAGGCTTCACTCATCATTCTGGCGGCTGCGGTGATTTCCATCACAAGTTGTGTGGATCCCTATTACGGCGGCGGCAATTATGGCGGCCACGGCGGTTATCACGGCGGTTATCACGGTGGCTATCACGGTGGCTATGCCAGCAATCATGGCTGGAATAACGGTTACGGCGGAAACTACAGCCGTTATGGTAGTTACCATGGCGGTTACGGCGGATATAACAAAACCTACGCCAATTACAATCATGGATATTCCGGATACAAAGGCGGCTACGGTAATGTCAAAGCAAATAGCGGCGGCTACAATGGCGGAAATCATGGCAACCACTACTCCAAATACCAGAACAGCAGCCCTTCGGGATATCACTTCTGAATTCGCGTGCGAAACCCTTTGATTCATCCCCGGCAAAAAGTGAGGTCAAATCAAAGGTGACCACTTGCCGAGGAGTTTCCACATTGAGGCTCGATGATCCATTTCATGCCACCACATGTGGCAACGCCATGGGTGGTGGCATCATCACAAAAAAGGATTGGCCACGCGTTCCTGGCCGAGGGTGGTGGCCGGACCGTGGCCGGGAAGGAGCACGGTGTCGTCCGGCAACGGTGCCAACACCTCCCTCAGCCGGCGCAGCGCGTGTTGATAGGTCGCAGGCGTGGCGCAGCCACCCATGGAACCGGCGAACAAGGCGTCGCCGGTGACCAGAACCGGCCGGGACAGCCCGCCGATATGGAATCCGAGTGCCGGAGTGGCATGGCCTGATAGATCGCAGGCGCGGATCGTGAGGGGTCCGCATGTCACGGTGTCGCCGGGGCGGATGTGAATCGTGCCGGCGATGTCCGCCGCGTGGATCGGCATGCCGTTGGCCAGGAGTTGTTGGAGTGCGCCGATGTGGTCGCCGTGGGCATGGGTGATAAACGCGCGATCTGGCAGATGGCGGCGGCGTGAGCGAATGGCATCCATCAAGTCGCGGGGGTCGTAGCCGGCATCGAACAACGCGCAGGAGCCGTCCGCGCTCACCAGCCAGGCGTTCACTTGTTCGCCACCCATCGGCAGGTCGAGCCGCGCGATGCCGGACAGCTCCGGCGGCTCCGGCAGATAGTGCGCGTGGCGGGCAAACGCCTCGGCACTCAGGCCAAGAACGGGAGCGAATTTGCGGGCGGCACATGAGGAAAAGGTGCCCGCCAGCAACGACTGCGCGTCCTGTTCCGGCACCCCTGCGCGGGATGCGGCCTCCGCAGGCGTGAGGCCATTGCCGGTCAGGGCTTTGCGCAACACGTATGTGAAGTCGTCTTCCAATGGGACCATGGGATCACAGTCAACGGTCACCGGCCATCTGTCAACGGGAAGACGTGGGCGTCTCAAAAAGCGGAGCCTGCCCCGCCGGTTTTTTTGTTGAGTTGCCGGGCCCATCAACCACAGTTGGTTGAAGTGAAACTCGAAACAAGCAAACCATAGGATACATGAAAACAACCGATGAATTGTCATGGCGGGTGGAGCCGTCCGGGATGGAGCAACGCGCACGTGGCGGCGGATTTCATCCGCCATGCCTTTTAATTTTTGGCTTGGCGGTTGGAAACCGCCGCCACGGAGTGCCGCTAGCGTTACCAACTGATGCGCGAGGCGGTGGAGGTCATGGCAGGCTGTTCCGCCAAAGCGGTGAAGCGCGCTTCACCGCAGTCCTAAAGTACCGCCGCTTTCCGCAGCTGACAGATTCATCTATCAGCCGATCTTTCATTTCGTGACTGTGCGATTCCAGAAGAAGCACGTTCCTATGGTGATATTTCGTTCTCAGGGCTTGAATCTCGGGCGGAGGCGGCGCATGATTCCGCGCGTGATTCCCAACGTCCTCGCCGAACGCTACGCCTCGCCCGCACTGCAAGCCATTTGGTCCGCCGATGGGCGGATCGTGTTGGAGCGCGAATTCTGGATTGCCGTGATGAAGGCGCAGCGCGATCTGGGATTGGAGATTCCGGCGGAGGCGATCACCGCATATGAACGGGTCAAGGACCAGGTGGATACGGCGTCCATCATGGCGCGGGAAAAGATCACCCGCCACGATGTGAAGGCGCGCATCGAGGAGTTCAACGATCTGGCGGGCCACGAGCAGGTTCACAAGGGCATGACCTCGCGCGACCTCACCGAAAACGTCGAGCAACTCCAAATCTATCGGTCGCTGCTCATCACGCGGGACAAATCCATCGCCGCATTGCGCCGGATGCGCGAACGCGCCGAACAATGGAGCGATCTCGTGCTCACCGCCCGCACCCACAACGTCGCCGCCCAGCCAACCACCCTCGGGAAACGTGTGGCCATGGCCGGCGAGGAATTGTTAGGAAGCCTGACCGCGCTGGAAGCGGTGATCGGCGCCTATGCGGTGCGCGGCTTGAAAGGCGCGGTGGGCACCCAGATGGACCAGCTTTCGTTGTTTGACGGCGATCCCGCCAAGGTGGCCGCGCTCGAACAACGTGTCGTCGCCCACCTCGGCATGCCCGCGGTGTGGACCAACGTCGGCCAGGTCTATCCGCGGTCGCTGGATTTCCGGGTGGTCGCCGCTCTAACAGACATGGCCTCCGGGCCCTCGTCATTTTGCAAGACTCTGCGCCTGATGGCGGGCCATGAGACGGCCAGCGAGGGGTTCGCGCCCGGGCAAACCGGCTCCAGCGCGATGCCGCACAAGATGAACTCGCGCTCCTGCGAGCGGGTGAACGGTTTCCATGTGATCCTCAAAGGTTATCTAACGATGGCCGCCGGTCTTGCCGGTGACCAGTGGAACGAGGGCGACGTTTCCTGCTCGGTGGTGCGCCGCGTCATGCTGCCGGATTCCTTCTATGCCATCGACGGCATGTTGGAAACCTATCTGACCATTCTCGACCAGATGGACGCCTATCAGGCGGTGATCGGTGCCGAGACCGCCCGTTATCTGCCATTCCTGATGACCACCACCATCATGATGGAAGCCGTCAAACACGGCGTCGGCCGCGAAACCGCCCACCTCGCGATCAAGAAACACGCCGTCGCCACCGTCAACGAATTGCGTAGCGGCGACATCGACCGCAACAATCTGATAGACAGGTTGGCTGGCGATGCGAACCTCGGTCTGACCCGCGCTGCGTTGGATGCCATCCTCGCCCGCGGTGACCGCGAATCCGGCGCCGCCAAGGCGCAAGTCGCGGCCTTTGCCGCAGCGGTCAGGAAACTCGAGACGGCCCACCCGCAAGCCGCCGCTTACGGGCCGGGGACGATTTTGTGAGATATGCGGCATTTCAATCCACGAATCACCCGCGGTGGCTGGCATGCCATGCGGCGTAAACCATGGGCGAAATCTCCGAGGGCTTGATTTCCGAGCGGCCACCCCAGAAGACGTTGGTGTAGGAAACCGGGATGCCGACGCTGGCCAGGTGGCGGTCGATGGCCGCCTTGTGTTCGAGGACGCGGGATTTCTCCGTGCCATGAACGACACCCATGATGTTGACGTTGCCGAATTGCGGGCCACCCTCGCGCCAATAACAATGCGTCATGCAATAGTGGCGACCCACCTCGGCCCCGGCTTCAATCTCGCGACCAGGCGGAACAGCCCAATGAAACAGCCCATTGAAACGCGTGACGCGCTCACCTCCGGCGGATGGTTTCACGTGTTCCAAAAAGGTGGAAAAACGGCCGATGACCTTTTTATGGTTAAGGGTTTCGGCGATTTCGCAGAAGTGTTCCAACGGCTGTTTGACGCGTTCTGCCCGGCGGTCCCACGGGTTGTCGCGGATTTCATCCAACGTAAGTTCCTCCTTGAGGGCTAACAGCACGTTCCATTCTTCCGGGGTGAGGGTGACGGTGGCGGTGGTCATCATGGTGGCTGGTTCATCGGCCATGTCGCCGGGTTCCAAGGTTTTGCGGCGGGTGTGACCGACACCCAGGGCGAAGACGCCGTTGGCGGGCATGAGCAGGTATTCGGTGGCACCGGTGAGACCGAGCAGGGCGCGGGCGTGGTGATCAAGCGACTCACCGACCGGCACTTTGAGCGTGGTCCACAGCCGGTAGCCGGAGCCGGAAACCTGGCCGTCGGTCGAGCGGATCACGACGTGGCCGGAAAACGGGTCTTCCTTGGCCATGAAATCGAAGGCATCGTTGAGTTTTTCTTCAGGGACTTTCCAGGCGACGAGTGCGCCGTGGGCGAGTTTGGTGGCGAGCAGCGTCTGGCGGACCCGGCGGATGACCCCGGCCTCCATCATCGCGCGGATCCGTGCAAGCACGGTGGCCAGCGGCACACCCGATTGTTCGGCGATCCGGTGGAACGGCTGGCGCTGGAAGCCGGCGATGAGATCTTCGGAAACCGCCAGAATCCGGGCGTTGATTGGCTCGTTGTGTTCGATGCTTGAGGTCATACGGGGTGAATGATGTGAGAATCCAGAGACCAGAAACCAGACAGAAGACAGAAGATGAAGATGAAGATGTCGTCACGCCATGGTGCGCCTGAAGCTCTCTTCTCTGGATTCTGGTCTCTGGTGTCTGGATTCTGTCGCGAGATTACTGATTACTGATTACTGATTACTGAGGCGGACGAGTTCGCGAAGGTAAGCCAGCGCCGGCTCGCGATCAAGGATTCTTCCTTCGAGTTGTTCGTTTTGCACGGCCTCGAGCAATTCCTTGAATTGCGGGCCGGGCGTGAGACCCAGCCGGATCAGGTCGCGGCCGGTGACCAGCGGCGGCGGAATCAAGGGTTCGGCTGCGAACTCCACCGCCTTGGCCAGAAGGAATTCATAGTTGTCGGTAAAGCCGTTAGATGAGGCGCAATCGACGCGATGGAGTTCGAGTTCCTGGGTGAATTCGGGTTCGGCCATGAAGCGTTTCAATTTGGCGACGCGCATTTTTTGCACGTTCATGAACTGCATGTGGCGGGCCACCATCGGGACCACGGCAGCGATGACATGATTCGGATAGCGCAGCCGGCGGAGGATGGTGTCGGTCATTTGCGCGCCCATCGAGTCATGGCCGTTGAAGCGGATCCTGCCGGTATCGTCATCGAGAGTCCGGCACGGCGGTTTGGCGATGTCATGCAACAGGACCGCTAGACATAACTCCAACGGCGCGGCTGGCACGAGCATCTCTAACATGATCAGGGTGTGGGTGTACACATCCCCTTCCGGGTGCCATTCGGGCGGTTGATCGCAGCCGATCAGCGGCAGCACCTCGGGCATGAAATGCCGGATCAGCCCGCTGTCCACAAGGTGTTCGATGCCGGTGCGGCGGCGCGGCGAGGTGAGGATCTTGGAAAACTCGTCGCGGATGCGCTCGGGGGATATCCGATCCAACAAATTGGCGCATTGCCGGATCGCGCTGGCGGTGGCTGGATCGATGGTGAAATCCAAAGTGGTGGCGAACCGCACGGCGCGTAGCAACCGCAGACCGTCCTCGGTGAAGCGTGCCACCGGATCGCCGATGGCACGGATCACCCGGGCCTGCAGGTCGGTTAGACCTCCGACGAAATCTATCACCTCGCCGGTTGCCGGTTTTTCAAACAATCCGTTGACGGTGAAGTCGCGGCGTTGGGCGTCATCCAGCGGGGTGGAAAATGTGACGGATTCGGGCCTCCGGCCGTCGCGGTAGCTGCCATCGGTGCGGAAGGTGGCGATTTCCACATGGTGGCCGCCGTGTTTGGCGATGACCACGCCGAAGTGCGCGCCCACTTCGTTGGCGCCGGAGCACAGCGCGATGACCTGGGACGGCAACGCGGAGGTGGCGATGTCATAGTCTTTCGGCGGTTTGCCTAACAACCGGTCGCGCACGCAGCCGCCGGCGAACAACGCCTCGTGCCCGGCGGCTTGCAGGCGGCGGGCAAGGACGAGCGCGGCATCGCGGGCCGGCATGGCGGGTGGGGTGTTCATTGGGAAAAAGGCAGGAGCGGGCGGCTGCCCTGATAGATCGAAACCACGCCGCCGGTCAGCGGGGTGGCATGGGTTGCGGCAAACCCGCATGATTCTAACAATCCAGTCATGGTGGTGCCGGAGGGAAAACTTTCGATCGATCCGCCGAGGTATTCGTAGGCGTCGCGTTGGCCGGTGAGCCAACCGGCCAGACGCGGCAGGATGCGGTGCAGATAGAACCGATAGGGCCGGCGCAACCATCCTTCAGGAAGCGAAAAATCGAGGATCAGCAGATGGCCGCCGGGTTTGAGGACCCGGCCCATCTCGCGCAGGGCGGCCGGGTAGTCGGCCATGTTGCGCAGGCCGAAGGCGACCGTGACCCCATCGAATCCGCCATCCGGGAACGGCAACTGGAGCGCGTCGGCCACCATTGTCTTGGCGACGCCCCGACTGGCGGCATGGGCCAGCATTTCCTCACAGAAATCCGTGGCGATCACCTCGCAATCCGGGCATTGGCGCTGGATCTCCAACGCCAGGTCCCCGGTGCCCGACGCCACATCGAGCACGCGGGCCGGGCTCAATCCGCGCAAGCGCGTGGTCACGACCCGGCGCCACCAAATGTCCGCGCCGCAGCTCAGAACATGGTTGGTGAGAACGTAGCGGTCCGCGATCCGGGCGAACGCGTCGCGAACATAAACGGCATCGGGCATGCCCACAGACTCGCGGCGAATCGCCCGCGAATCAAGCGGCAAGCAGCGGGCCGACAAGACAAATCAATTGGGGTGGCGCAGTCCCGTGCGCCGTCACGCTGCCAAGCGGTCTCCTGACCGCGTGGGTCATGCTTTATCGAAAAGGATCCTGAAAACAGGAATTGACAAGTTGCCTGCGCACACATAACCTGTGCGCATGGCGAATCTCACGCTTTCCATCGACAAAGAACTCCTCAAGCGGGGTCGCAGCTACGCCCAATCGCGCGGCACCAGTCTCAACGCACTGGTTCGCAATCTTTTGAACGACGCCATTTCCAGTCCTGACGCTGCGGTCGATGCCATGGTCGAGCGACTCAGGCAATCGTCGGGCGACTCCAAAGGCATCAGGATTTCCCGGGAAGAACTTTATCGCCACTGAACCATGGCCCGACGAAGTTTTCTGGATACCAACGTTCTGATCTACGCGGTGGATCGCGCGGATGCGGCCAAACAAGCCATCGCCCTTGGGCTCATCGCCCGGCATGCCAAGGCGAGAACCGGCGTCATCTCCACCCAGGTGCTTCAGGAATTTTATTCGGCGGCGACGCGCAAACTCGGAATCGAACCCATCCAGGCCCGCGAGCAGCTTCGCGCCTTCCGCGTCTTCGACATCGTTCAAGTCACTCCAGCGATCATCGAGGAAGGGGTCGATTGCTCTATTCTCAACCTCATCTCGTTCTGGGATGGACTCATCGTAGCCAGCGCCTCCGCTGCCAAATGCGCCGAACTTCTGTCTGAAGATCTCGCCAACCGCCAGATCATTCAAGGAGTCACCGTCAGGAATCCGTTTTGCTGACATATCCTGATCCGTTAGACCGGTGGCTGTCACGGCGATTGCGCTACGCGAAGCCGGTGACTTCCACCTCGCTGTGTTTCAAGCGTGCCTCATTCACGATTTGTTCCAGGCGCCGGGCGGTCGCATCATCCATCCATTCCTCGCCGCATTGGGAGCAAACCGTGGCTTGCACCCGCCGCACCACCACCACTCCGCTCCCCAAATCCGCAGTGAATGTGGTCTTTCCGCTCGTCTTGTTGCCGCCGCACAGCGGGCATGGATTGGTGTTCGTGTTCATTTTTTTGACGAGGGTCTGCTCACGACCGGTGTAAAGTTGATCGTTGGTCATAGCACACTCCCAATTTTGTATTCCGCTTCAACTTCCCGCAGCAAAAGCAACCTCTGTCTGGCATCCAAAGCCTCTACTGCGGCGAAGTCCGGGTACGCGTCATACGTTTTGCCATCGAGGCTGCGGCCTGTTTGTTTCTTGCGTGTTCCGCCCCACTGCTTGAAGAAAAATGCCACATCCGCCTTACGGCATTGGTCACGAATGTTACGCACCCACTCGGTCTCCATCGACCGTGCGCCCGGGCTACTCTCGCCTCCGACAATGACCCATTGAATGCCGCGCAGGTCAAATTTCCCAAGATCCTCCAACAGCGGTTCAATCGAGAGAAATGCAAGCGCTGGCTTGGCACCACGCAGTTTGGCGATGCGCGGCAACCCATGTTTGCGGTTTTCCACGCTCACGCCCCACCAAATGTGAGCGGCCTTCGCCGCCTTCCGCAGCTTGCCGCGAAGTAATTCCGCCATGCGGTCGGCCCGTTTCGTGAGAACCTGATAGGTATGCCAGTTCGCCGCCATCATCACCCGGCAGACTTTTTCGATATACCCGTCCGGCACGTCTTCGTGAAAAAGATCGCTCATTGAATTGACAAAAATCTTCTTTGGCTTTGACCAGCGGATCGGGTCGCCAAGTTTTTCCGGAACCAATCGCAAATCGAAACCGAACTCGAACGGATGGCCCGGCACGCCGCGAAACCGCTCCGCAAAGGTCTCGGCGTAGCAATGGACACAGCCGGGACTGACCTTCGTGCATCCCCGCATCGGGTTCCACGTCGCATCCGTCCACTCGATCTTGCTCTGGGCACTCATGTGTTCATAAGGACAGTATTGGAGAAAATGGCGGGTGGCAAGGGGAAAGTTGACGTGGCGGGCAGGCGAGTGCACCGTTGACTTTTCCCTCGTTGGCTCATGGTTTTTTGGTGCGATAGGGCGCGGGTTTGTCGTGCAGGACGGAGTCTTTCTGCGGTTCTGATAACGGTTCGAGCACCACACTCAAGCGGGCATTCAGGGCGGCGGCGACTCGGCGGAGCATGCTGAGTGAGTGCCCCTCATAGGCGGGCGATTCGAGACGGCTGATTTGCTGCTGGGTGGTGTCGAGCCGGGCGGCCAGTTCTTTTTGTGACAGGCCGGCTTGTTCGCGCAGTCGTGTGAGCTGAAGGGACACATCCCACGCTTCACCAGCGGCTTTGAAACGCTCGGCGAAGTCAGGATCCCGAAGCTGTTGCTCCAGGTAGTGGTCGAAGTTGGTCCTTTTCATGGCATCAAGGAAATCAGACACGGGGCACCGTCCATCATGGGTTACATAGAATTCTACCGTGAAGTCCATAGGAAGCAACATCAAAATTGGTGTGAACGGAAATTAGGCTGTAGGTTTGAGGACGCGGCCCATTTCAGCAGGAACACGATGAGCGGGGCGATGGGTTCAGCCGGTGCGGCAGGAGCTTGGGTGGTCATGATTCTTGAATGAGATTGGATGAAAACATGCGCTGTCCTGCTAAGCGTTAGGTTAGGGGGCGGTGCGGTGGGGGACAAGCGGAAACCCGCAGGGAGGGGTTGGTTGTCCTTTCTCTTGTTGGGTCATGGTTTCTTCCCGTATGCGTGGGACAGGCGTGGCGAATGGATCTTGAAAACCGGAATTGACAAGCTGCCTGTGCGCACATAGCCTGTGGATATGGCAAATCTGACGCTTTCCATCGACAAAGACCTCCTCAAACGGGGTCGCAGTTACGCCCAAGCGCGCGGCACCAGTCTCAACGCACTGGTTCGCAATCTTTTGAACGACGTCATTTCCAGTCCTGACGCCGCG
>Ga0118677_10010590_pt1 | contig 14052 bp, 6 predicted proteins | sample AliMusrvi5mmetaG_FD_86154 | JGI IMG/M metagenome (GOLD analysis project Ga0118677, IMG submission 86154) | reverse complement strand
GACAAAAATGGGAAAGTACAACCGAACGACAGCGAAGAAAACCAATTTGAATGCAGCGGCCCCGGCAGGATCGCTGGCTTGGGCAACGCAAATCTCAAGAGCGAGGAACCTTATCAGGGAACACAATGCCGCGTTTTCCACGGCCGTGCCCTGGTGGTGTTGCGTTCGGAGAAACAGCCGGGCGCGCTGACGCTCAAGGCCAATGCCGCCGGACTGCAAAGTACAGAAACCGTCGTTGAATCAAAATGAAGATCACTATTTCTCTCCTCACCGCCCTGCTGCTGTCACCGCTGGCCGCGTTGCACGCCACCGATGCTCCGCAACCACCGGCCAATTCCAAGATTGACCGGCACGCGCTGGTGACGCGGCATAATATTGAGTGGAATGATCCGGCGGGACAAATCCCTCTGGGCAACGGCGAGCTTTGTTTTAACGCGGACGGCACCGGGTTGCAGACCCTGGGCGGTGTTACCGTGTCGCATTGGGGCTGGCATTCGGATTCGCTCCCGGCCGGCTGGACCGCCGATCGCGTGCCGCCGACCGGAACCTTTCGAAAAGGCCTAAATACACAAGATTTTCCACCAGGCACCGACGCGATCCGGAAATGGATGATCGAGAACCCTCATACTCTCAACTTGGGCCGGCTGCGCCTCTGCAAGGCGGTCGGCGAAGCGTTGAAGCCGACCGATATCTCGGGGTTGGTGCGAAAGATGGATCTGTGGTCGGGCGTGCAAACCTCGATCTATCAGGTCAACGGCGAGCCGGTGCGCGTTGAGACGTGTGTCCATCCCACGCTGGATGCGGTCGTGGTCCGAATTGAATCCCCGCTCATTGCCAGGGGCGAGCTGCAGGTGATCGTCGATTTTCCGGGACCGAGCGGGAGCCAGACCGAACCGAAGCGCACGGGGGACTCGCGCTTCGATGTGCTTCGCACCGTTGACGCGGCTACTTATCACGTCGGATTGTCATGGTCGGCCGGCGGCATGCTGACTGAGTCCGGCGATCACTATAGCCTCTCGGCCAAGGGTGTTAAGCAGCTAGAATTGGTCTGTGCTTTTTCTACGGAAAAAGCCACCGACCCGCTGCCCAGCGCTCACCAATCTTTCGCCGCCACGGCCCAGCACTGGAGCAATTTCTGGAGCACCGGCGGGGCGATTGATCTTTCCGGGAGCAAAGACCCCCGCTGGATGGAGTTGGAACGCCGGATCGTCCTCTCGCAATATCATATGGCGGCGCAATCGGCGGGAAGTTATCCCTCGTCGGAAAGCGGACTGATGGGCAATGACGGTTGGCACGGGCAATTCCACATGGAAATGGTCTGGTGGCATTTGGCGCATTATGCTTTGTGGGATCGCTGGGCGATGTGTGAAAGAGCCCTCGGGTGTTATCAGCGCTTCACGCCTGCCGCCCGTGCGCTGGCGACGCAACTCGGCTATGCGGGTTTGAAATGGCCGAAGTCGGTCGGGCCGGAAGGGCGCAGCGCACCGTGGGGAGGCAATCACATGTTGCTCTGGAAACAGCCGCACCCGATCTTTTTTGCGGAGCTCGATTATCGCCTCCATCCGACTCGGGCCACCTTGGATAAATGGGCGGACGTGGTGCAAGGAACCGCCGAGCATATGGCCGACTATCCGACGTGGGATGCAAAGACCGGCGTGTATTCGCTGGCTCCCGTGATACCGCCCAGCGAGACAGGCGTCACGCGGGACTCGGTGTTCGACCTCGCTTACTGGCGCTTCGGACTTGATAAGGCACAGGAATGGCGCGAGCGGCGCGGTCTGGCGCGCGAACCGCATTGGGATGACGTGCGTCAGCACCTAGCCCCGCTGCCGGTAGACGACGGCGTCTATCTCCATTCACCAGAATGGCGGGATACTTACACCAAGCGTAACTGGGAGCATCCCAATCCCATCGGAGTTGTGGGCCAGTTGCCGCCGGTAAAAGACGTCGATGTCGAGACCGCGCATCGCACGGCGCTCAAGATATGGACGACTTGGCAATGGGATCGAACTTGGGGCTGGGACTTGCCATGGATGGCCATGGCCGCTGCGCGTACCGGCGAACCCCAAATCGCCATTGATGCTCTGCTCAAGGAGAGTCCTCGCAATCGCTATGACCAACGCGGGGTGAACATCGGCGGCGGCCCAGGTGGCTATCTGCCGGGCAATGGCGGCCTGCTTTATGCCGTGGCGATGATGGCCGCTGGATGGGATGGATGCCCGGATAAGCCCGCCCCCGGCTTCCCCGCCGACGGCTCGTGGACGGTGAAATATGAAGGCCTCAAGAAGGCACCTTAAAGAATGGACATTATGAAACCCTCACTCCCACTCTATACCGCCCTCCTGCTGGCATGGTTCGCCATGATGGCTCAGGCCAAGGAAACAAACAACACGCCGCCAGGAGATTTGGCGAAAGGCTTTGCCAAGCCTCCCGCCTCGGCGAAGCCGCAAACGTGGTGGCATTGGGTCAGCGGCAACGTTTCCAAGGAGGGCATCACGGCGGATCTCGAGGCGATGAAGAAGATCGGTTTGGCGGGGGTGCAGATATTCACGGTGGACCAGAGCGCAGTGAAGGGGCCTGTCAAGTTCATGAGTCCCGAGTGGCGGGAACTTTTGCGTTTCGCGATGGATGAGGCGAAGCGGCTAAAGCTGGAGATATCCATTGAGGGGTGTGATGGCTGGAGCGAATCGGGCGGGCCTTGGGTGCCTCCGGCTGAATCGATGCAGAAAGTCGTCTGGAGCCAGCAGCGGGTCACCTGCGGACAGAGGATCACGCTTGATCTCCCGCAGCCAGAGAAGGTCCGCGATTTTTACGAGGATATCGGCTGTTTTGCATTCCCTGTTCCGGCGAACATCATTCCCGCCCCGGTAAAGATCTCCTCGAGCGAGCCTGACTTTGATGCGAGCCGACTGCTGCATCCCGACGGGAAGCCGGTCGCCATGCCGCTGCGGGGAGAACCGCAGTGGATTGAATTCGAGTATGCGGCTCCCGTGTCACCGCAGTCCGTTTATCAGGCAGCCAATGTCACTCCGTTTTTTCATCCGATCCTTTTCCAGGAATTGCAGGCCGCCGATGAGAGCGGAACCTTCTGTAAAGTCTGTCAGCTCGGCTACGGCAGCTATGCCAACTTTGCTCCGGCCACCTCGAAGCGGTTCCGGTTCTGGCGCGGAGCTGTGGAGAAGAAATACATGGACAAATACAAGGAGATTCCCCTCGTGGAGCTGAGCCTGGGCGGGATCCGGCTGGATCGCTTGGAAGCGAAAGTCGGAATGGATTCCAGTTTAGCGGCCAATGAGTTCCAGGAACTGGCGCTTGCCGCGGGCGAGGCCGTTGATCCAGCCTCAATTGTCAACCTGACGGGGCAGCGGGAATGGCAGGCACCTCCCGGCAATTGGACCCTTCTTCGCATCGGCCATACCAGCACCGGAGCCACGACGCATCCTTCCACCACCCCCGGCCTAGAATGTAATAAGCTTAGCCCCGTAGCGGTGCGGCATCACATCGAGAACATGTTCGAGCCCGTGATCGCCGACTCGCCCGCTAGCGTCGGCACCACCTTCAAGTATATCCTGCTCGATAGCTGGGAATGCGGGTGTGAAAACTGGACGGCTGAGCTGCCAGCGGAATTCCGAAAACGCCGGGGTTATGACCTCATCCCATGGCTTCCGGCCCTGACCGGTTCGATCATTGGTTCGGCCGATCAGACTCAGCGCTTTCTCTGGGACTACCGGCGCACGTTGGCCGATCTGCTTGCCGAGAACCACTACGGTGAGATCCAGAAGTTCGCCCGCGAGCACGGCATGGGCCTCACTTCCGAGGCCACTGGGATCGGCATGCCGACGGTGGCCGATCAGCTCCTCTGCAAAAAATTTACCGATATCCCGATGGGCGAGTTTTGGGTCAATCGTTCCCGAGATGAAAATATTGATGACCCGAAGGAGGCCGCCTGTGCCGCCCATCTCTACGGGCAGAACATCGCATCGGCAGAATCTTTCACCTCGGTAGCTGAGACGGCGGCTTGGAAGAACGACCCTTTTTCGTTGAAGGCACTCGGGGATCAGGAGTTCTGCCTGGGTGTGAATCGCTTTGTCTTCCACCGCTACGCCCATCAACCGTGGCTGGACCGCAAGCCCGGGATGAGCATGGGGCCGTGGGGAATAAACTTCGAGCGGACAAACACTTGGTGGGATCAAGGCTCGGCTTGGATTGACTACATTACCCGTTGCCAATACCTGCTCCAGCAGGGAGTCTTCCGGGCTGACCTCTGTTATTTCTACGGCGAGGGGGTTCCCGCTACCGTCCGCCATAGTTCCCTCTCGCCGTCCGTGCCCAAAGGTTATGATTACGATGTCTGCAATGCCGACGTAATTCTCAACCTCATGGAGGTGAGGGATGGACAGATCACGACGCCTAGCGGGATGAGCTACCGGGTGCTGGTGCTGCCGCCGATCGACCGGATGACCCTGCCTGTCCTGCAGAAGATCGCCAAACTGGTCAATGACGGGGCCGTGGTCTACGGTCCCAAGCCGCTCCATTCGCCCAGCCTCACCGGCTATCCGGCTTCGGAGGATGAACTTGTCAAACTCACCGACGAGGTCTGGGGGAACTGCGATGGGAAGACCGTCACCGAACATCCCTACGGCAAGGGGAAGATTGTCTGGGGTGAAAAGCTACAGAAGGTTCTCGGTGTGCCTCCCGACTTCACCGCCGCGAAGGGCGATCTGCTTTTCATTCACCGCAAGGATGCTGATGCGGAGATCTATTTCGTCTCGAGTCAGGAGAGGCAACCGGTCACGACCGAATGTTCCTTCCGGGTGGCCGGGAAAATTCCCGAGCTCTGGCATCCCGACACCGGGAAAAGGGAAACCGTCGCCCTCTATGCCTGCAAGGATGGAGTGACGACGCTTCCGATCCCCTTTGATCCGGTCGGGTCGGTCTTTGTGATCTTTAGCAAGGGGGCTCCCGCGACCCCGCCCATCAGCGCGATCGCAGTGAATGGCAAGGATCCCTTCGCTGCTGGTTCCTCCACGAATCAGGAAGCGCAGGTTATCGGCATTCCGACACTCTCAGATGGCAAGGTCAGCTTCACAGCCTTTGAGAGTGGCCCCTACTCGATTATTACCGGAACCGGAAAAACGGTCGCGGGAATTCTCCCGCAGATCCCGGCCCCGCTGGAGCTGGCTGGCCCGTGGGACCTCACGTTCCCGCCGAAGCTGGGAGCACCTGAGAAGGCGACCTTTGAGAACCTGATCTCCTGGAGCGACTCAGCGGTCGAGGGGATCAAATACTTCTCTGGCACGGCGACTTACACGAAGGGCTTCGATATTCCAAAAAATCTCCTCGGTGCAGGGAATCGCCTCTTCCTCGATCTGGGCGAGGTGAAGAACCTCGCAGAGGTGAGCATCAACGGGAAGCCGCTCGGGATCTTGTGGAAGGAGCCGTTTCGCGTGGAAGTCACGGGCGCAGCCAGACCAGGCACGAACCAGTTGCTGGTCAAGGTAACCAACCTCTGGCCCAACCGCCTGATCGGGGATGAGAAATTGCCTGAATCTCAGCGCATCACCTGGGCCTCGGTTTCCCTCTACAAGGCGGATTCGCCGCTGTTGCCTTCGGGCCTGCTCGGGCCGGTCAAAGTCATCTCTGCACAAACCATTTCTATTGGTGAATAAACGGCCATCAAAAACACCCCCCGCTACGATGCAGATCGGCCGGTATGTCTTGCCCGTCGAAAATAAATGTTATTTGGAATGGGTCGCCTACGCCTCGCCACGACTAGAGGAATGAAAGGGATGAAAACTGAACGCCTCTGTGCTCCGCCTTACCAGCGGCACAAATTCATGCAACTTGGCACAAATAATGACTTATGCAAATGGAGCCGGTTGCTCGATGATTGGCTGAAAATGAAACACCCCCTCCCACTCCTCACGTTACTCTTGCTGGCTCCGATGGTCGCGCTATCGGCAGCTGAATTGTATGTCGCACCAAACGGCAGCGATGCGAGCGCCGGCAGCAAGAACCAGCCTTTCGCCACACTGGAAAAAGCCCGTGATACCGTACGGGGGCTGAATGCCTCGGGAAAATATCCGCACGAGGGCGTCACCGTCTGGCTGCGCGGCGGCCTCTACCAGAGGCAATCTGCATTCGAACTTGACGCACGCGATTCCGGGCAGCCCGGCACTCCGGTCGTCTATGCCAGCTTTCCGGGCGAGTCGGCCCGGCTTGCTGGAGCAAAGTCGATTCCCGCCTCGGCCTTCCATCCCGTGACCGACCGGGCATTCCTCGATCGGGTTGTTTCCCATGCCGCGCGACGGCACCTTTTGCAGGCCGATTTGAAGGCTCTCGGTATTACCGACTATGGCGAACTGCACCCGATGCATGCGTTGGATTTCGGTTCCAGCAGCCATTACCTGCCCTCTCCCATGGAACTTTTCATTGACGGGAAAGCCATGACCCTTGCCCGGTGGCCCAACCGCAACGACGCAGTTCCCTTCTTGGGGTTAATCGAAGCCGCCACCCAGATGGTTGACAAAGATGAGAAGGGCAACCCAAAAGAGTATTCCACGATCCTCTTCAAGGATGTGCCCATCAAGCCTTGGGGAACCAGCGACGATGGAGATTATCCGGCTCTGTTTCCTCAACAGGCAATCTCACACATGGTTCAGTGGGGGCCCTTGGACGATGCGTATGTGGTCGGCGGATTGGTTCGCGCTTATGCGAATACGAGCCGTAAAATTGCTGCGGTGGATGCCAAAAAGGGGACAATATCATTCGCGACGCCGATTAGGGGGTTATGGCCCACCTATTCGGACTGCGCGAGGCTATTTTACTTTTCCAATCTCCCGGACGAACTCGATGTGCCAGGCGAGTATTATCTCGACCGCAAAACTGGCGTGCTCACCATTTATCCTCCCGCTGGCTGGAATGGCAACTCGGAGGTGCTTGTCTCAACCTTGAACGATGTGCTGGTGTCCATGGAGAACTGCTCCCACGTCCGGCTGCGGGGGCTGACGCTCGAAGCAACACGCACCAGCGGCGCCTACATCGAGCGGGGTGAGGATAATGTTCTGGAGAATTGTGTGATCCGCAACGCGGGTGTCGTCGGCGTGCAGATCGGCTTCGGGTGGGATACTGGTCTGGAAGACAAAAGCTCCAATGGCACTGTTTATTCACCGGAGGCGAAGGCTGCGGGTCCCGGCAAGCCGTTGCCTCGGCTGCCCGGTTCCTACCGGCATGTGCTCTGTACTGGCATGCAAAACTTGCCGTGCCGTCTACCGGGGGCGACGGCGCTGGATCGCCAGGGCGGTAGCCACAACGGTCTCGATGGGTGCACGATCTATGATACCGGTTGCGGCGGGGTGCTCCTCGGGGGCGGGGACCGCAAGACATTGGCGCCGGCGGAAAACTTCGTGCGCAACTCCAACATTTACCGCACCGACCGCCGCATCCATATGTATTCCGAGGCTGTCGTGGTGGATGGTTGCGGTAATCTGGTTGAGGGCAATTATCTTCACGATAACTTTGGGGGGCTTCTCTACTTCCTCGGCAACGATCACCTCATGCAATTCAACGAAATCAGCCGGGGCCTTACCGGGTCGAAGGATGGCGGAGTCGTCGAGACCCGTCAGAATATGAGCATGCTAGGCAACAAGCTGCGTTTCAATTACTTTCACGACAACGAGCGGGGGAGTCCGGATCACAACGCAGGAAACTGCGTCATCTATCTTGATAACGCCACCTGCGGGGTCGAGATTTTCGGAAATGTGTTTCTGCGGAATATCGGGCGCACGGTAAAGCCTTGGGCTTGTTCGCCGATCGGCATCACCGGTGGGCATGACCATGTGATCTCCAACAACCTCTTCATCGACAGCCCCGGGGTTAAGATCAAAGACGGATGCGACTTCAAGGATGCCCGAGGGACTCTTGTCGGCGCTAGCGCCATGCTGATCAAAGATGTGAATGTGACGGTGCCGCCCTACTCGACGCGGTATCCCGATTTTAACAAGACTTACATGGGTGTGGCCGTGAACAACGACCCTAATACCCCACTCTACAACCGGATCTTTAACAATGCCCTCATCGGAGACAACGAGGGAGTTCCTCCCGGTCGTTATCCCGACAAGGACTACCACCACCACAATGTCGAGATCGACACTGATCCCGGATTTGTCAACGAATCGGCGGGCGATTTCACCCTCCGTCCCGATTCACGCGTTTTTAAGGAGATTCCCGGCTTCGAGCCGATCCCGTTTGAGAAAATGCAACGGGCCAAAACCCTTCCAGGGATCAAACAATGAGGAAAACCCTCCTAATAAAGAGATCGCCCATGAACCCCATCCTTACAGTCATCGCCGCTCTGCTGCTGATGCCGGTGGTCGCCACGACGACCCAAGCCGCGTCCCCTCAGGTGCCGCCCAACACCTTTATCAAGGTCACGACCGACCACCCCGACGCCATCTACAAAGTTGGGGAGAAAGCGGTCTTTACGATCAGCCTTGATTCCAAGGCTCCGATCGCTGTCGGCGAGCTGCCATGGGCGCTCACGCTTGACGGGGCCAAGGTGCTGGGGCAGGGGAATGCGACACTCCAATCCGGCACGGCGACGGTGGAGGGAACTCTTGACCAGCCAGGCGTGTTGCAGCTGAAGGTGACTCCTAAGGAAGATGTGGACAAGCTGGGCACGGGGATGGCGGGAGCCGCCTACGATCCTTACAAGATCGAGGCCACGGCGAAGCTGCCGACAGACTTTCAGGAGTTCTGGAACGCGCAGAAGGCGGAGCTGGCGAAGATTCCGATCGATGCGAAGATCGAACCGGTTACGCAGGGCGATCCCGATGTCGAACTCTACGAGGTGAGCTTCGCAAATATCGACGGCCTCCGCTCGCATGGCTACCTCGCCAAGCCGAAGGGTGCCACCTCGCTGCCGATTATGATTTCCCAGCCCGGCATGGGGGTCCATCCGAACGGGTTGAAGGAATCGCGATGGGTTATTGGCAACGCGAAGCTCGGCTTTCTCTCCCTCGACATGACCGCCCACGACATGCCGCTGGAGTGGACTGCCGAAGATGAGGCGAAGTGGAAAAAGAACGTGGGCTATCCCTACATCGGCAGCGACGATCGGATGACCTATTACTACCGGCATGTCTTCACCGGCATGGTTCGGGGGATCGATTACATGACTTCACGACCCGACTGGAACCACAAGGCGATTATCAGCACCGGTGCCAGCCAGGGCGGTGGGCTCGCCATCATCGCCGCTGCGCTCGATCCGCGTGTTACGGCAGTGGTGAGTATCGCGCCGGCGCTCGGCGAGCACACGGGGCCGCTCTACTGTCGGCCCGATGCCGCTCCGAATAACTTGATCATGGGGCGTGACAAGAAAACGCCGGATCCGAAAATCGTTGAAGCTACGGCCTACTACGACACCGTGAACTTCGCCCGCTTTGTCAAAGTGCCAGTGCTCATGAGCAGCGGGCTGATCGACACCGCCGTTCCTCCGATGACCGCCCTCTCCATCTACAACACGCTTAAGTGTCCCAAGCAGATCGATCTGGCTCCGCTAGTCGGGCACAACCAGGGCCCGCACTTCAAAGAAATGCGGAACCCCTTCCTGGTGAAACAGGCAGGGATTCCCGATCCCTCCGGAAAAGCAGATGCTCAGGTCAACATGGGAACACCGATTTATAAATGAAAAAGAACATCGTATTCGATCTGGTCGTTGCCACCGCGTTTCTGCTCACCTCGAGATCGGCAATGTCGGCGCCAGCCGGTTCCGCCCCAGCAACGCAGCCCTACACGCTCCAAGGGGTTGTTTCCGATGCAAACGATCACCCTCTTTCCGGCGTGCGGATCGAATTTCCAGCGGCAAAGTTTATCGGGTATCAGCTGGAGAACCAGTTGCAAACGAGGGGATCGGTGGCCACCTCCGATGCGAATGGGCGATTCACGCTGACGTTCAGCAGCGAACGTCCGTTGGTGAAGGACAAGAACAACCATTATGCAGCCATTGACTTCGATAAAGAGGGCTACCTCGGCCAAACGATCGACATCAGTGATCTGGCCTTCTTCGAAAAATCGGTCGCCGTAAAGTTGCAGCCCAATCCCATCACCGAGGAGCGGGCGGAGTTCACCCGGCGGATCAGCCTGGACCATACCTTTCCTGTGAATTCTCCGGAGTTGCAAAAATTCTCCACGACCAGCCCGTCCCTCACAGCCGATGACTGGGAAAGGTTTTTCTCCACGATGGATCATAGAACGAAGAGCGACATCACTGAGCGGGTCACTTTTCAGGCCTATATTCCGAAGAATGCCACCCAGCTAAAGGCTATGTTTCTCTTCACCCGCCACGGCATCGGCTCGGTCGATCACCCGAAACTGCGGGACTTTGCCGACCGGAACGGGATCGCGTTGGTTGGTTTGGGGGGGAATCCGGTTCAAAGGGGATTTTATCCGGTGAGTGTCATTGATGACGACATCAAGAACCTGGGGCAACTCCTGCATCATCCCGAACTCTCCACGGTTCCCATCATCTCGTTCGGTCATTCTAATGGCACCGGCTTTTCCGGAATCTTCGCGTCACAGCGTCCAGATCGAGTCATCGCCTGGATTTCGTATCACTCCGGCGTCGCGTTTCATCTTCAGTTTCCCGGCGTAGAAAAGGTTCCTGGGTTGGCCTTGCATGGCAGCATTGACCCCTTTCTCAAAAATGGCCAGGAACAGACACTCAAGAATCTTCGCAAGAATCGCAATGCGGCGATCGCCCTGATGATGGAGGGAAATGTGGCTCACAGTCCGGTGGAAAAGGACCAGAATGCGACCTGGGATTTCATCGTGCAATTTTGTGAAGCCGCGATGCGGATTCGCCTCAATGCGGATGGAACGTTGCGGCCGGTCGTCATCGAGCAGGGATGGCTCGGAGCGAATTACGATCAAAGCCAAGGCGGCCGACAGGATCTGGCAATCGCTCCGTATGCCGAATTCCAGGGCGACCGATCCATTGCCAACTGGCTCCCGGACAAAACGTTTGCGGAAATCTGGCAGCTCTATGGGAAAACCGCTCCTCAGCCCACCCACTGATCGCTCCGATCGCTCATTCGATTCACAGTTCTAGAATGCTCAAAGGAAAAACATAAAATCCACGCTCACTCTGCCGGAAATCAGCATGAACAAAGACGCCATCGCCATCAGAATCAGCGGTCACAACATCGTGCAATCAAAGTCAAACAAATGAGAATTAAGACAACCACCCGGACATGCCTCGCCGCCCTGCTGCTGGCACCGCAGGTGTTATTAAACGCAGCCGAAACCAAACCAGCCAAACCCAACATCGTCATCATCCTCGTGGATGACATGGGCTACGGCGACATCGGGTCGTTTGGAGCGAAACTGCAAAAAACGCCGCGACTGGACCGCATGGCCAAGGAAGGCACCAAGTTCACCAGTTTCTATGCGGCACCGGTCTGTTCCGTATCCCGTGCGCAGGTGATGACCGGTTGTTATGGGCCGCGCGTTTCGGTTACGGGCGTTTACCTTCCGGCCAGCCGGAACGGTCTGAATCCGGCCGAGCCTACGATCGCGAAGCGACTAAAAGAACTGGGATACGTCACGGCTTGCATCGGCAAGTGGCACATTGGCGACCAGCCGGAATTCCTGCCCACGAAGCACGGGTTCGATCACTACTTTGGCCTTCCTTATTCCAACGACATGCAGCTGGCCGCCAAGGGCACCACCACGCGCGTTGTCCCGCTGATGCGCGATGACAAGGTGATCGAACTGCTCCCCGAACCGGAGCAAACCCGACTCGTGGAGCGCTACACTGACGAGGCCCTCAGCTTCATCCGCATGAACAAGGACAAGCCCTTTTTTCTCTACTTCCCGCACACCGCCGTGCACACGCCCCTCCATCCCGGCACGGCGTTCGCCGGGAAGTCGGCCAACGGGGCCTTTGGCGACTGGGTCGAGGAGGTGGACTGGAGCACTGGTCGCATCCTTGACACCCTCCGCGAGCTCAACCTTGACGACAACACACTCGTCGTCTTCACCAGCGATAACGGTCCGGCTTTCAGGGCAGGAGACATAAAAACCAGAGGCAAAGGAAGCGCGGGCCCGCTGCGCGGTTGGAAGGGAAGCTCTTGGGAGGGGGGGATGCGCGAGCCGATGCTTGCGAGGTGGCCGGGAAAAATCCCTGCTGGCAGTAGTTGCGACGCCGTCGCGGGAACCATCGACATCTTGCCCACCTGCGTCGCGCTCGCCGGCGGCACCGTGCCGCCTGAGCCGGTGATTGACGGACGGGACATCTCGACGCTTCTGTTTGGAAAAAGCACGCAATCCCCGCGCGAGGCGCACTATTATAATGCGATGTATTCCTCCATTGGAGCATTCCAAGCCGTCCGCCAAGGACCATGGAAGCTCGCCCTTGATCCGCAGAGGGAGGGTATGGGCATCCAAGAAATCTCCCCAGACGCCGCCGGAAACGCCCCGCGTCTTTACAACCTCGACACCGATATCGGTGAGCGCACCGACGTGGCCGACAAACATCCCGATATTGTTGCGAAACTCCTGGACCTCGCCACGAAGAAGAACGCCGAGATCAAGCGTGATTGCCGTCGGGCCGGTGTGAGCGCCAACCCGGTGACCCTCTACCCCACCGAAAGCGGTGTGCCATCGCGCGCCAAGGACAACAAGGCGAAGAAAGAGGATCAAGCTTCCTCCGAAGCCGTTCTTTTAAAAGCGCAAGAAAAATAGAAAGGAACAATCATGAAAAGCCCCCTCTTAAAAATAAACCCGACGAAAACTTCTCTCCTCACCGTCCTGCTGCTGACCACGCTCGCTATGCAAGCTCAGGCCAGGGAAACAAACGACGCGCCGCCGGCTGGAGATTTGGCGCAAGGCTTTGCCAACCCGCCCGGCTCGGCGAGGCCTTGGGTGTATTGGTTTCCGTTGAACGGCAATCTGACGAAGGAAGGCATCACCGCAGACTTCGAGGCGATGGCGCGCGTCGGCATCGGCGGGGTGCTCTACATGGAAGTGGATCAGGGTGCGCCCAAAGGCCCGGCGGATTTTGCCGGACCGCTCTGGCGCGAACTTTTCACGCACGCCTGCAACGAGGCGCACCGGCTCGGGCTCCAAATCAACATGAACAACGATGCCGGCTGGTGTGGCAGCGGCGGGCCGTGGATTACCCCGGCGCTGGCGATGCAGAAGGTGGTATGGACGGATGTGGCTGTGGCGGGGCCATGCCGGTTCGAGCAGGTGCTGCCAGAGCCGCAAAAGGTGGCGGAGTATTACGAGGACATTGCCGTGTTGGCGTTCCCGACGCCGGCGGATTATCGTATCGAGGACATCCTGGCCAAGGCGGCTTTCATCCGGCAGGAGGTCCCGCCGCAGAAGTTGCCTGTGCCGTTGCCGGCTGAGAAGACTATCGCGCGCGGCCGCATTTTGGAGCTTACCGCGCAGATGACCAAAGATGGCCGGTTGGTGTGGGATGTGCCCCCGGGCAAGTGGACGGTCGTGCGCTTCGGGCATACTCCCACCGGCAAGGACAACCATCCCGCGCCGCTGGAGGGTCGGGGATTGGAGTGCGATAAGCTGAGCCGGAAGGCGGCGGACGCCATGTTTGAGGGGCTCATGGGCAAGCTTATCGCGGACTCCAAGCCGTTGGCCGGGAAGACGTTGGTGGCGACGCACATTGATAGCTGGGAAGTCGGCTCGCAGAACTGGACTCCGGCTTTCCGCGCGGAGTTCCGGCACCTGCGCGGCTACGATCCCTTGCCTTTTTTGCCGGTGATGACGGGGCGGGTGGTGGACAGTCTGGAGGTATCTGAGCGTTTTCTCTGGGATTTGCGGCAGACGATTTCCGAGCTGGTGGTGCGGAATTACGCAGGCCGTTTCCGCGAACTGGCGCACCAGCATGGGCTGCGGCTCTCCATCGAGGCTTATGATGGCTGTTGCGACGACATGACTTACGCCGGGCAGGCGGACGAGCCTATGGGCGAGTTTTGGTCGTGGGCGTTTGGGAGCGGTGCCGACTGGTGTACGGAGATGGCGTCGGCAGCC
>Ga0118677_10007281_pt2 | contig 14052 bp, 14 predicted proteins | sample AliMusrvi5mmetaG_FD_86154 | JGI IMG/M metagenome (GOLD analysis project Ga0118677, IMG submission 86154) | reverse complement strand
CACCTGACGGCCGCGCCTACTCGTCGGGTATCGGCCAGGAGCCCTCGAACACCTGCTCCGCCGGCCCCGTCATCATCACAGGACCGGCCTCGGTCCACTCGACGAACAGTTCGCCGCCGAGCAGTTCCACCGTCGCCGCGCGGTCCAGGCGTCCCGCAAGGGCGCCGGCCACTACAGTGGCGCATGCACCGCTCCCGCATGCGAGCGTCTCCCCTACGCCGCGCTCCCACACGCGCAGCCTGACATGGTCGCGGGCCACCACCTGCGCGAACTCGACATTAGTGCCTCGCGGGAACGCATGATGCCGCTCGATCAGGGGGCCAAGCGAGGCGACGGAGGCGACATCGGTGTCGTCCACCCACATGACCGCATGCGGGTTGCCCATCGAGACGCACGTGAGGTAGGCGTCCCCCGCCTCGGTGTGGAGAAGGGCGTCGACCACGGGCGACCCGCCAAGCGTCGTGGGCACCATCCCGGCCTCGAGCACAGGAGCGCCCATGTCGACGCGCGCAAGCAGCACAGCGCCCTCGCCGTCGCGCTCGACCTCGATCGCCTTCACGCCACAGGGTGTCTGCACCGTGACCGAGTCTCCGGCGATCAGCCCGCGGTCCGCGATGAACTTTGCGAAGACCCTCATCCCGTTTCCGCAGATCTCCGCGCTCGAGCCGTCGGCGTTGTAGTAGACCATCCGGTGGTCAGCGCTCGCGTCGTCCGCCCGTCGCACGAGGATGAGACCGTCGGCGCCGATGCCGAAGTGCCGATCGCACAGCAGTGCTATCGCCTGCGGGTCGAAGTCCCAATCCTCGTCACGGTCGTCGGCGACGATGAAGTCGTTGCCGCAGCCATGCATCTTGGTGAAGCGGAAGTCCATGTGTGTGCCCGCCTGCCGCGCGTGACGCGGATCTCGTCGTGTCAGGACCGGTGGCCCTCGTCTCCCACCGATTCTATCAGCGCCTCGGCGGCGTCGACGGCTGCGGACGCCGACAGGGTCGTGACATCGAGCCACCGGACTCGCGGATCCGCGCGGAACCAGGTGAGCTGACGCTTCGCATAGCGGCGGGTGGCTCGCTTGATGGCCTCCGCAGCCTGGAGTGCGTCAGCGTCATCCTCCACGACAGGCACTAGCTCCTTGTAGCCGATCGCCTGCGGGGCCGTGAGAGCCTGTCGGAAGCCGGCGTCCAGGAGGCCGCGCACCTCGTCGAGCAGGCCGTCGCTCAGCATGCGGTCCACCCGGGCGCCGATCCGCGCGTACAGGGTCGCGCGGTCCATCGACAGGCCGATGTGGACGGCTTCGTAGATCGGGGTGCGCTTGTGGAAGGCCGCGTGCTGCTCCGAGTAGGTCGGGCCGCCCGCGTCGAGCATCTCCAGCGCGCGGACGACCCTGCGCGCATTGGCCGGGTGGATGAGGACTGAGGAAGGCGCGTCGCGGGCCGCGAGCAGAGCATGGAGCGCAGTGCTTCCCGAGGACCCCAGAACGGTCTCGTAGTGCGCGCGGGTGGCGGACCCGGCGTCACCTGGCGGGAACCGCATGTCGTCGAGCGCGGCACGGATGTAGAGACCGCTGCCGCCCACCACGACGGGCAGTCCGCCTCGGCTCAAGATGGCGTCGATGGCCTCGCGCGCATCCACCTGGTACATCGCGGCGGAATACGCCGTGCCAGGGTCCACGAGGTCCACGCACCACTGTGTCACTCGCGACCCGGCGCGGGGCGCCTTCGCGGTGCCGATGTCCATGCCGCGGTACACCTGCATGGAGTCCGCAGACACGAGCTCGCCTCCGTGCCGCAGGGCGAGCTCCTCGGCCAGCGCGGTCTTGCCCACACACGTGGGGCCGACGACCGCAAGGACATGGCCGCGGGTGCACGCACCCCCCGACCGTTCAGACATACCGGTCCACTTTGAACCGTTCGAGATGTATGGGCTCTCCCGCGGCGATGCCGCCCTTCTGCATCGCGATGGCCACCTGGTCCTCGCACGTGTCCACGCCCTCCAGGTCCGGAAGAAGGAGGCCCCGCCGGGACCCGCACGTGGTGATCACGCCGTACGTCTTCGGGTCGAGATCACTCAGGGAGCTCGCGTGCTCCGGCGCGTGGAGCACATCGACCTTGATCTCGAGTCCGTCCAGCTCTTCGGCGCTCAGAGGCGGGAAGCGAGGGTCCTCAGTGGCCGCGGCCACCGCGTTGTGGGCTATCTCCTCGGCGAGAGAAGAACGCGTGGGGCCGATCGTGCCGATGCACCCGCGTAGGCGGCCGTGTTCGTGGAGCGACACGAACGCCCCGGCGCGTTCCGGCAGCGCACTGTCGGTCAGACGCGCGCCGGAGGGCCGGATGTGGTCCGTCACATACGCCGCGATGGTGGCGCGAGCCAGAGCCACCGGCTCGGACTCGGCATCCCCCTTCGACCCGCCCTTCGACCCCCGCATCGGAGTCGTGACGGGCAGATCTGCCAACTCCTGCTCGGGCGCGAAGACGGCGACCATGTAGCCGACTCCCCACGGGCCCTCGTAGGACAGCACCCTGGGGGCGACCTGATCGCCCTTCAGGAAGCCGCCGAGAGTGAGGAACGAGCGCCAGCCGCACTCCCCCGCCTCCTCGCGCAGGATCGGGTCGATCGAGGCCAGGGCGTCGAAGTCGCCCCGGCCTATGAGCCTGACGACCTCGGCGTCGAAGTCGGCGGCGCGAGGCGAGTACCCTGCGGGCGCATCGGGCTTCAGGCGGTGGCTCATGTCGCCGCTCGCCACGAAGGCGATGCGTCTCCCGATGCGCTCCGCGGCTCGCCTCACCGCAGCCCCGAACGCGGCGTGGACCCCCGGCGAGAGATAGGTGAAGGAGAGGTCCACCAGCGGGAAGCGGCATCCCGGGTCCAGGAATCGCATGGGCACGAGGACGCCGTGATCCAGAGGACCCTTGGGGTCGATGTCCTCGTGCGGCGCCACGCTGATGCCGGCATGCATCGCCTCGGCGATGATGGCCTCGGCCAGCTCGGCATCGCCTGGGACGTCGTACACGACTTGGGGGGCGCCGAACCGACCCAGGTCGCCTCGGACACGTGCTGCTGTGGTCACCGTGAACGCGTCGGAGTACGCCTCCGTGTGGGGAGACATGATCACCACCGTCTGGGGGGCGAACCTCTCGAGCAGGTGGGCCGCGTGGCCGAGGGCCGTCGCGGAGGCCCGGGCCACCTCCGAGTCGGCATGCCCCACCTCCGGAACCAGTATCGGCGGGTGCGGCGCGATGATGCCGAGAACGTCGAAGGTCATGGGACCTCCTCTAGGACGAGCGCGTCGGGACCGGCGGGTCCGGCTCCGGATTGAGCGTACCCATTATGAACCAGGTCTGCGCATCGTCGAACGTCACGTCAACGAACCGGCCGGCCATCGCGCGGGCGGTGGCCTCGTCCTTCAAAGCGGCGTGCACGACCTTGTTGGCGCCCGTGCGGCCCACCATCATCGCCGAGTCGCGCCTGCTCGGGCCCTCGACGAGAACGCGCTGTCGCGAACCGATGAGCTTGAGGTTGTTCTCCAGCGCCAGCGACTGGACCTGTTCCACCAGACGATCGAACCGAGGCTGGGTCACGTCTTTCGGCACCTGCGAGGACATCTCGGCAGCGGGCGTCCCCTGTCTCGGGCTGTAGATGAACGTGAATGCCTGGTCGAACCGCGCTTCCCTCACGACCCTCAACGTCTGGTCGAAGTCGATATCCGTCTCGCCTGGAAAGCCCACGATGATGTCGGTGGTGAGCGCCAGGTCGGGCATCGCATCCTTGAGACGCCGAACGAGGTCGAGATAGGAGTCGCCCGTGTACCGACGGTTCATGGCCGCCAGCACCCGGTCAGAGCCCGACTGCAGAGGAAGATGCAGATGGCGGCACACCTGTGGTGTTGTGGCCATCGCTTCGATCGTGACGGGTGAAAGGTCTTTGGGATGGCTCGTCGTGAACCTTATGCGTTCCATGCCTGTCGCAGCCACGTCGATCAGGAGCTGGGCGAACCTGGGCTCGCCGTACAGGTCGCGCCCGTAGGAGTTGACGTTCTGACCCAGCAGAGTCACCTCGACGACGCCGTCTGCGGCGAGCCTCTCGACCTCGCCGACGATATCCGCGAAGGGTCTGGAACGCTCAGGGCCTCTGACCCGAGGCACGATGCAGTACGTGCAGTGGTTATCGCAGCCGACCGCGATGGGGATCCAGGCGTGCCACCGGCGCTCGCGGCGGGAGGGCAGGTGTGAGGTGAAGTCGCCCTCCGCGGGACCGCCGACCTCGACCAAAGGTCGAGGTGTGTGCGATGCGGCGTCGATGAGCTGCGGGAGCATGGCGAGATTGTGGGTGCCGAAGACGACGTCGATGTGCGGCAGCGTGCGAAGCAGATCGGCGCCGTCGCGCTGCCCGATGCAACCGCCCACGGCGATCACGCAGCGGCCCTCGCGGTGGAGTGTCGCCAGCGAGCTCACCTGCCCGTAGAGGCGGTCATCGGCGTTCTCGCGGACACAGCAGGTGTTGAACACGACGACGTCGGCCGACTGGTGGGGAGGAGCGGCTGCCAGCCCGTGCGACTCCAGCATCCCGGCGATGCGCTCGGAATCGTGCTTGTTCATCTGACACCCGAAGGTGCGGACCTCGTAGGTTCTCATGGCTCGCAGATGGTAGCACCCGGGGTGCGAGTCACCCCGGGACGCGTGACCTTCAGGACCGCCGAGCGGCGGCGCGCTCCCGCAGGGAGTCGAGCGCACGCGGGGGGCACTCCCCCGCGCCGATCAGCGCTCCCTTGGCTCCCGGACCGTGGAAGTCCGAGCCGCCGGTGGCGACCAGGCCGAACCGTTTCGCAAGCGCTGCAAAGTGCGCTCGCTGCGAGGTGGTGTGCTCGGCGTGGTACGCCTCGATCCCGTCCAGGCCCTCGTCGACCAGCGCGACCAGGGAGCCTTCGCCGGTGATGCCCGGGTGCGCGAGGACGGCCGCCCCGCCGGCGTCGTGCACGAGCGCGACGGCATCGCCCAGCGTGAGTGATCGCTTTGCGAAGTAGAAGGGCGCTCTGGCGCCGATGAGGCGCATGAAGGCCTCCTCGAGTGACGCCACCTCGCCATTGGAGAGAAGCGCACGCGCCACATGGCTCCGACCGACGGCTCCGGCGCCCGCCTGCTGCAGGACGTCCTGCCAGGTGATGCGATAGCCGGCCGCGGTGAGCGACTGGACCATGGTCACGGCGCGCGCGGTGCGCGCGGTCCTCAGTGAGGTCAGCGTCCGGAGAAGACCGGGGGCGGCCGGGTCCACGAAGTAGCCGAGGATGTGCACGTCCGGGTCGCCCGGCCCCTGGGCGGAGAGCTCCAGACCGGCGACGACCTCGATCTCCGAGCCGGCGGCCTCTGTCGCGGCCGCCACGGCGCTGACCGTGTCGTGATCGGTGATCGCGATGGCTGTCAGGCTGGCCTCACGCGCCAGATCGACGACGGCCTCCGGCGTGAGTGTGCCGTCGGAGTGGGTCGTGTGGATGTGCAGATCGATCGCCACGGACCCCTCCGGCGACTCCTACGAGGCGGAGCGTTCCCGCATGTCACGGGGCTCCACCAGGATGCGGATCGCTGTGCGCTCCTCGCCGTTGATGCAGATGTCAGCGAACGCAGGGACGCAGATGAGGTCGACACCCGAGGGTGCGACGAAGCCACGGGCGATAGCGATCGCCTTGACGGCCTGATTGAGGGCGCCGGCGCCGACGGTCTGCATCTCTGCCGCACCCTGCTCGCGGATCACGCCCGCGAGCGCGCCCGCGACGGAGTTGGGGTTGGAGTGTGAGGAGACCTTGAGGACTTCCACTGTGGCCTTCCGTGCCCGGATATCTGCTGCGGTGTTGGCGACGAGCGAAGCGACGAAACCTCCAGTGAGCTCGGATTATACCTCACAGCGCCGGATCCGACGGGGTCGGCGGGCAGGTGAGCCCGCGCGTCGGGCGCTCCACGGGCAACGCCCGCCCGAAGCCCAATGGGTCAGTCGTCCTTGGCGACATTGAAACGTACCGTCACGCAGTCGCGTCCGACCCTGACCTTGGGCTCGCCTTCCAGGTGCAGGTAGTAGCGCTCCCCCACGACGTCGAAGGCGTCCTCGAGCCGGCGCTGGAACTCGGCCACGTCCCGAGAGTGCAGCTGGAGTCCCCGGCGATCCCTGTAGATGTCCGGACGGCGGTCAGCACTTTCGACCAGAGAAGCGTCGACGAGGTCGTGAACACTCGAGAGTGACGCGATCTCCCCCGCTATCACCCGGTGCGCGGTCCGCTCGGAGATCTGCAGACCGATGTCGCCTGCGAGTGAGACAAGGTCGTTGGCGTCTCCCGCCAGCGCGGGACGCTGCCACACAGCGACCGCCGACGGATCGTCACAGAAGAGAAGCTGGCGCGAGTCGAGCGATGAGCGCGCGCCGGCCGTCAGCGAAGCCAGCACCTCGGTCGGCGTACCGCTGAAGACGTCGACGTCCAGATGCTCCAGCGCGAACTCCACGACGCGCCTCACGATGTTGTGGGGCCCCGTCCCTACGCGCAGGCGGCCGGTCTCGTCGCGCTCCACCGAAGGCCACCTGGACTGGTCCGCTCGCTCGGGGAGTGAGGCGGTGGCGGCAACGACGACGACGGAGCACCCCTTGTGGACATCCGACGCGACGATCCGCGCCTCCTCGACGTTGCTCTTGACGGAGAAGAGCGCCATCCCCCGCCCGTGCACCCCCCAGCGGTCCACGACCATCGTCTCGAGCTTGCTGGTCACGCGAGGTTCGAAGATGCGCTCACGCATCGTGGGCGGGACACCCACCCCGTCGTCTATCACAGTGAGCGTGCGGGTGTCTCCTTCGCGGCTGCTGGCCACCCAGATCCGGCGCGCATGCGCGTCCCGGGAATTGCGGAGCAGTTCGACGACGACGTCCTCCACAGAGCGGATGTCGTGTTTCGCCTGTCGCCTCTCAGCCTCGGAGACCTTCAGGCGGACGAAGCCGTCGCCCAGATTCTCCTCGACCTTGACGTACTGATCGCCCGAGACGGCGGTCACGAAGTCGAGGAGAGAGTCGTCGGGAGTCATGCGAGGAGTGTAGCCGGGCGCGCGGCACCGCGGTAGACGGACGTCATCGAGACGTGAGTCGCGCTGCTCACGTGCGGTCCTTCGCGAGCCAGACGATGGGGACGGCGTCGCCGGGCTCCGTGCGGATCACCCGGTAGCCCATGGAGCGATAGAGGGCGAGCGGTACCGTCGCCTCGGCACCCGTGAACAGCTCGAACCGTCTCGCCTCGGGGAACCGGTCCTCGACGGCGCACATGAGCGAGCGCCCCACACCGCGGCGCAGCGCGTCCGCGACCACGGCAAGACGGCCGACGTCGACGGTGCCGTCGACACGGGCCGTTGCCCTCACAGTGCCCACGACGCGATCCCCCAGGCGAGCGACAAGGATCGTCGCTCCGGCCTCGCGGAGGGCACGCAGGTCCTGCAGCGTCTCCCGTACCGCGCTCAGGTTCTCGGGAGGGATGCCGAACATCCGCGCGACGCGCCCGAAGGCGGCGTGCTGCACGGCCAGGGCGTCTGCGAGGTCCGACGCGTGCGCGACCTCTATCACGAGGTCCAGGCGATCATCCGGCAGGCAGGCCACGTCGTGGACAGGTGCGCTCCCTGAGAGCCCGGAGTCAGGACGAGCGGCGCATTCGCGCCGCTCGTCTCCTTCAGGTTCCACAGCCATGGCTCGGTGTCACTTCGCGTAGTCGATCGCGCGGTTCTCCCGGATCACCATCACCTTGACCTGGCCCGGGTACTCCATCTGGTCCTCGATCTCTTTGGCGATGTCGCGGGCGAGGATGACGGAATCGGCGTCGGAGATCTGCTCCGGCTTCACCATCACGCGCACCTCACGGCCCGCCTGCATCGCGTATACCTTCTCGACACCCTTGTGGTCGCTCGCGAGTTCCTCGAGCTTCTCGAGCCGCTTGATGTAGCTCTCGATGGTCTCTCGCCTGGCACCGGGGCGGGAAGCCGAGATGGCGTCCGCTGCCTGGACCAGGACGGCCTCGACGGTCGAGGGCTCCACATCGCCGTGGTGGGCCTCGATGCAGTGGACTATCTCCCGAGCCTCACCCAATCTCTTGGCCAGATCCGCGCCGATGACCGCGTGCGGTCCTTCCACCTCGTGGTCGATCGCCTTCCCGATGTCGTGGAGCAGGCCGGCGCGCTTGGCCAGCTTCACGTCGACACCGAGCTCGGAAGCCATGACCCCGGCGAGGTAGCTGACCTCGAGGGAGTGCTTGAGGACGTTCTGACCGTACGAGGTGCGGAAACGCAGCCGACCGAGCGTGCGGACGAGCTCAGCGTGAAGCCCGTTGATCTGCGCCTCGAACACCGCCTGGTCGCCAGCCTCATGAACCTGCTGCTCGACGAGCTTCTCGGCCTTCGCGAACATCTCCTCGATGCGCGCAGGGTGGATCCGCCCGTCTGCGAGCAGCGACTCGAGCGTGACGCGCCCGATCTCGCGGCGCACGGGGTCGAAGCTCGAGAGGATGACCGCCTCGGGCGTGTCGTCGATGATCAGGTTGATCCCGGTCATCTGCTCGAACGCCCGGATGTTGCGTCCCTCTCGGCCGATGATCCGGCCCTTCATGTCGTCGCTCGGGATGTGCACCACCGAGACTGTCGACTCGGCGGTGTGGTCCGCGGCGACGCGCTGGATCGCGATGCCGACGATGTTGCGTGCGCGCTTGTCGGCCTCCTCGCGGGCACGCGACTCGATGTCACGTATGAGAGCCGCGGCGTCGTGCTTGACGTCGTCCTCGATGCGTTTGAGAAGCACCTGTTTGGCCTCGTCGGCCGTCATCCCCGCAAGCGTCTCCAGGCGGTCTCTCTCCTCCTGGATCGCGTCCTCCAGATCCTTCTCGAGTTTCGCGACCTGGCCCTGCTGGCTCGAGAGCTGGTGCTCGCGCTTGTCGAGGGACTCCGCACGACGCTCGATCGACTCCTCGCGCTGCATGAGCCGGGTCTCGAGCGCCGTGAGGTCCTTGCGGCGCTCCTTCGCCTCGGTCTCCGCGTCCGCGCGAAGCTTGAAGACTTCGTCCTTGGCCTCGATGATCGCTTCCTTGCGAAGCGTCTCCGCCTGCCTTTCGGCATCCTTGAGGATGTGCTGCGCAGAATCGCGGGCCTTGTCGACCTGGCCCCTGCCGAAAGTGTTGCGGAGCACGAGCCCGAGGAGGACGCCGGCGCCGATCGCCACGAGCACGATCACGATGATCAGATAGAGCGGCATGCCGATCCCTCCCTCCGGACGCACGGCGCTGCGTCCTTAGTCGCCATTTCGCGTGCGACGCGGGGACCTGCCGCCTTCCGTTCACTCGTTGCTCTGCGCAACATCGTGAACGCCGACGAGCCGGACGACCCGACGTCCGGCAAAGGCGATGCTCCGAGTATGTGGAATCACAGCACCATGTGGTGCCGCGACCACGCCGAACGCCCAGCGTCAGAGCGCTCGGGCCGTCCATCCCACGTACACACCGCGCCGCGAAGCGCGGTGAGATCACTTCTGCCGGTGACAGGATACGGTGCCGGCGCATGCCGGGTCAAGGAGTCGCATGGCGGGCCGGCCGACCGCGAACGAAGGATTACTGCAGGTCAGCGGGCCCATCGCAATCGCCGACGAGGCCGCCATCGCGCACGTCAGCGGCCTCGTCGAGTGCTCGACGCGCGGCGGCCACCGCCAGCGACGCCGAGTAGCCCTTGTGGGTGAGACGTCCGGCGATCTTCTCGAAAGATGCCGCCGGCCGCGCGGCAAGCGAGCGGGCCTCGAAGAGTGCTCGCTCCGCTTCCACCTCCGGCGTCAGGGCGGCGTCGAGCGCTTCACGCGCGCTGTCCTCGTCCACGCCCTTTGCGATCAGCTCACGCCTTGCTCGCTCGCGACCGAACCGTCGGGTATCCACTAGAGTGCGTGCGGCCACCTCCGTGTAGCGTGCGTCATCCACGAGCCCGGAGGCCTGGAGTTCGTCCACCACTGCGAGGGCGACGGACGCGGGGTAGCCGTCGGCGACGAGCCGGTCGCGCAGTTCGGCGTTGGAGCGCTCGCGATACGCGAGGAGTCGGAACGCGCGGGCACGGGCCTGGACCGGCTCCTCCTCGTCGATCGCGCCGGTGAGGGACTCGTCACTTCGCTCGAGTCCCTTGCGCACCCCCACGGCGCGAACGACGTCGGATGACGTCGTCCGCCACAGCACGCCGTCGACCCAGACATCCCTCCGGCGGCAGCCGCGGTATGGAGCAACCACCTCCGTCACGAGTGCCAAGGCGCCCGCCCTTCCACTGCTACTTCGCGATATCCGCCGGGGGTGCGGCCGGAGCGTCGACCTCATCAGACTCGTCGGTGTCATCGGCGGCCGCGCCTATCGGCGCCGCAAGGCCGCTCGTCTGCGGAACGTTGAGCCTCTCGCGGATGAGAGATTCGATGCCGTCGCGGATGTCCGAATGTTGACGCAGGAACTCCTTCGCGGCCTCGCGCCCCTGTCCCAGCCGTTCCTCGCCGTAGGTGAACCAGGCTCCGGACTTCCGGACGAGACCCTCCTCGACGCCGAGGTCGAGAAGCGAGCCCTCCTTCGAGATGCCGAGGCCGTACATGATGTCGAACTCCGCCTGCCGGAACGGCGGGGCCACCTTGTTCTTGACGACCTTCGCTCGCACCCGGTTGCCGATGATGTCGGTACCCTGCTTGATGGAGTCGATGCGTCGGATATCGATGCGTATGGACGCGTAGAACTTGAGGGCGCGCCCTCCGGAGGTGGTCTCGGGGTTGCCGAACATGACCCCGACCTTCTCCCGCAGCTGGTTGATGAAGATGCACGTCGTGTTGGACTTGGAGAGAGACCCGGCCAGCTTGCGCAGCGCCTGGCTCATCAGCCGCGCCTGCAGGCCGACGGTGACGTCCCCCATCTCACCCTCGAGTTCGGCACGAGGGACCAGGGCCGCGACGGAGTCGATGATGACGACGTCGATGGCCCCGCTGCGCACGAGCATGTCGCAGATCTCCAGGGCCTGCTCTCCCGTGTCCGGCTGAGAGATGAGCAGCTCGTCGATGTCCACCCCGAGCCTTGCCGCGTAGGCGGGGTCCAGCGCGTGTTCGGCGTCGATGAAGGCGGCGATCCCGTTCAGGTTCTGTGCCTCCGCTGCGATCTGGAGCGCGAGAGTCGTCTTGCCGCTCGATTCGGGACCGAAGATCTCCACGACGCGTCCGCGAGGGATCCCGCCGATGCCCAGCGCCGCGTCGAGCGCGAGCGAGCCCGTGGGGATCGCCGGCATGGCGCCGATGTTGGCGTGCTCACCCAACCTCATCAGCGATCCCTTGCCGAACTTGCGCTCGATCTGCTCCTTCGTGATCTCGAGGACCTTGTCGACCTGCTCGCGCTCCATGCGCACGCTCCCTATCCGCCTCGGGACGTGGCCGCCAGGGCCGCATCACCACCGTCTGACCGTACACGAACGTATGTTCGTAGTCAATCAGCACCTTGTGGCCCGGTCGGTCCCAGCATGACCTCGCCAATGCGTTCGTACGTGGGTCCGCCACGTCCAAGTGTGCTCGAGTAGAGAGTAAGTGAGCGCACTGACACGATGCGGTCCGGATCCTTACCGGCGTCGGCCAACAGCGTCTCGGCGGCGTCCACCGCGTCGGCCGCGAGGACGTGGGGCCTTCTCGCTCTCACAAGCGTCACGTGTGGACGGAATCCGTGCGGACGAGGCTCGCTTGGCCCGAGGACGCTCGAGAGCGTCTCCTCGACATGCGAGGCCAAGGCGCTCAGGGACTCGCGCTCCGCTGCGAGGGTCGCCCAGACCATGGCGGCGCGCCCTGGGCTAGGAACGGCTCGCACGCCCCGCAACTCGAGGCGGAAGGGGCTCAGCCGAGCGAGCGGTCGCTCCAACGCAGCGAGGAGCCGCCTCACGTCGTCGTCCTCGAGCCTCCCGATGAAGCGCACCGTCACATGGAAGAGGTCGGGGCGCACCCACTTCTCGTCGAGCCACCGCGGGTCCGACTCTCGCAAGACGCTCTGGAGCGCGCTCAGTAGCCGTCTCGCGCCCTCAGGCATGTCGATCGCGAGAAAGACCCGGTCAGGCATCCTCAGGCGTGCAGGAGGGCGAGCCGCAGCAGGTCGAGAGCTGCGGCCACAGCCCGTGTGCGGACGACGTCGCGATCACCCGGGAAGTGGCGAAGGTCTGTCCGTACCCCGTCGGGCGCGGCCATCCCGAACCACACCGTGCCCGTCGGCTTGTCCGCGCTGCCGCCTCCTGGGCCGGCGATCCCGGTCACCGACACCGCGAAGTCGGCCGCCAGCGCGTCGCGCGCGCCTGTGGCCATCGCTGCGGCGACGGGTCCCGACACGGCCCCCTGCTCCTCCAGCGACTTCGGATCGACACCGAGCAGCGACGACTTGGCGGCGTCCGAGTAGGCCACGACCCCACCGGCGTAGGACTCCGACGCGCCGGGAACGTCGGTGATCGCCCCACCGAGCATCCCTCCGGTGCACGACTCGGCGGTAGCGATGTGGAATCGCCCTGCGCGTGCCAGCCTCAACACGACCTCTGCCAGGGAGGAGCCGTCGCGAGAGTAGCAGGACTCGCCCAGACGGTCGGCGATGGCCGCGGCGGCGGCCTCCACGCTCGAGGCGCCGGCCCCCCGGTCGAACAGCACGAGGCGCACGTCGCCCGGCCTGGCCAACACCGTGAGCTCGATGTCCTCGCGACCGGCCAGGACGTCCTGCGCGACCATCTGGACATCGGACTCCGACAGCCCGTGGCAGCGCAGCGTCGCGGGCTCGGCATGGCCGCTCCCCCACTCCGCGCTGAGCACGTCGAGCATCGGTCTCATCTCGCGCGGCGGCCCCGGCAGCAGGACGAGGCTGCCACGCGCCGTCCGGACCACCTGACCCGGCGCTGTGCCCTTCACCGCGGGCAACACGCGCGCACCACCTAAGACGTCGGCCTGCAGGTAGGCCTGCCGGGCCGCGCGTCGGTCGGTCTGCCTGGCAGCCGCCCCACGCAGGCCCTCGACCAGGCGTTCGTCTCGAACCAGAGGAAGCCCGAGTCCCGAGGAGGCGGCCGCGCGCGTGATGTCGTCGTGCGTCGGCCCGAGTCCGCCGGTGACGACCACCACGTCGTACTCTTCGGCGCAGCGCCTCAGAAGCGGCGCGAGGAGGCCCTCGTCATCGCCGACCGTCACCGCTTCGAGGACGTCGATGCCCGCGCGCCGCAGGGCATGCGCGATCTCCGCGGTGTTGGTGTCCACTGAGAGGCCACGCACGAGCTCCGTTCCCACCGTGACGATGGCCGCGATGCGTCCGCTCATCAGGCGCCTCCAAGACTCGAGAATATCCGCCTCATGCGGAGGAGCTCCACGGCCCCGCGATCACTTCGCGCGCGTGGTAGAAGTACTGCACGGCCGACACGGCGGTGAGCACGAGTGCGGCGGCCATGATCGTCCAGGCAACGAACCGCACCTGCGGGAGCAACGCGGCCGGGATGATCGGAGCGGCCATGAGGATGAATGCCACGATCGCGATGATCTGGAAGACGGTCTTCACCTTTCCCCACGATGAGGCCGCGATCACGACCCCTTCAGCGACGGCGACCATCCGGAGCCCGGACACGATCAACTCTCGGCTGAGGATCACGATGGCCACCCATCCGGGCAGATTGCCCAGCTGAACGAGGCCGACGAGCGCGGCGGTCACCAGAAGCTTGTCCGCGAGCGGGTCGATGAACTTCCCGAAGGTGGTGACCTCGTTGCGCGACCTCGCGAGGTAGCCGTCGACGGCATCGGTGGCCGCAAGCGCCGTGAACACGGCCGCCGCGATCCAGGGACGCCACGCGACCCATCCCGGTTCTGAGCCGAACTCACCGAGCAGGAACACAAGGAACACCGGGATGAACGTCATCCGAAGTATCGTCACCCAGTTGGCGAGACCGAGCCTGCGCACGGACCTCAACGCACCTCTCCGACAAGGTCGTACCCGAGGGCCTCGACGATCTCGGCGTCCACGATGGTGCCGGGCGCGATCCCCTCGCCGCCTTGCAG
>Ga0118677_10010589_pt1 | contig 14054 bp, 13 predicted proteins | sample AliMusrvi5mmetaG_FD_86154 | JGI IMG/M metagenome (GOLD analysis project Ga0118677, IMG submission 86154) | reverse complement strand
GGATTCCACTGGAGATGGAAGAGCGCCTTGTCGCAGTTGAGTCTGAGGAGCGTGGCCTCGTGTTTCTGCTCCCCGCTTCCTTCCGGCACCTCCCACCGCAATTCCGGCCAGCGGCCGGACATGGCCGCCAGCAACTCACCGACCGTGTGGTTGACCGCGGCGTCGGGCCCGAAGTTGAATGCCTCTCCGTTCAGCAGATTTTCTGGCTCGGCCAACCGGGCGGCCAAGTGAAGGTAACCACTGAGCGGTTCGAGCACATGCTGCCACGGGCGCGTCGCCCCTAGGTTTCGGATGAGGGCCGGCTCGCCGCGCGTCAGCGCGCGCACGCAATCGGGAACGATGCGGTCCTCCGCCCAATCTCCTCCCCCGATGACATTGCCCGCACGGCTGACCGCGACGCGGGTCGGGCCGGATCGGAAAAACGAGTACCAGTAGGATTGCGCGATGAGATCGGCGCAGCTCTTCGACGCGCTATACGGGTCGCGACCGGCGAGCGCATCGCATTCGCGGTAGCCCCAGCACCACTCGTCGTTGCGGTAGGCCTTGTCGCTCGTGATCATAATGGCGGCGCGCACGGATGGCGTCACGCGCAGGCATTCCATCACGTTCACCATCCCCATCGCGTTGACTTCGAATGTTGATGCCGGGTCCGCATAGGATTTTTTCACCAGGGCCTGCGCGGCCATGTGAAAAACGAACTCCGGCTGGAACTCCCGGAAAACTCCGGCGAGGCGGCCGCGGTCGCGGATGTCTCCAGTGAAGTGCCCCATCTCGCCCGCGAGCCCGATCAGGTCAAAATGCGATGGGTCGCTCACGCTCCCGAGCGAATATCCCGCAACCTCCGCGCCGAGCTCCTTAAGCCACAGCGAGAGCCAGGATCCTTTAAAGCCGGTGTGGCCGGTCACAAGAACACGTTTCCCAGAATAGATATTATTGAACATGGTGGGTTACTGAAATGAGAATTTCCCCATACGCTTGTGTCACCCGGCCCAAGGCGCTTTCCCGGATTGCCACAATTCCTCGAGCGCGTGCTTGTCTCGCAACGTATCCATGCACTGCCAGAACCCGTCATGGCAATACGCCATCAGCTCGCCTTTTCTTGCGAGCTGCTCGAGCGGTTGCCGCTCCAGCATGGTGGTGTCGTCGGCTATCAAATCGAAGATATCGGGTTCAAAAACGAAGAATCCGCCGTTGATCCAGCCTTCCCGCGCCTGGGGTTTCTCCTCAAATGAGACAACTCGGTCTCCCTCGATCGCCAATTCCCCGAACCTCACAGGAGGTCGCACGGCAGTGACTGTCGCCAGCCGTCCGTGGGATTTGTGGAATTCCACGAGCCGCGAGATATCAATATCCGATACACCGTCGCCGTAAGTGAGCAGAAATGTTCCCGTCGGCTGCACGAGTTCTTTCACGCGGAGAAGACGGCCGCCGGTCATCGTCTCCGCCCCGGTGTCGGCCATCGTGACCGTCCAGTCTTCGACCATCGGGTTTCTATAGCTCACGGAATTTGAGGCCAGCCTGACGGTCAGATCGCTTTTTCTGGCGTGGTAGTTGAGGAAGTAATCCTTGATGGAGTCGCCTTTGTATCCGAGCGCCAGCACGAAATCGCCGAACCCGAACCGCTCGTAGATTTTCATGATGTGCCAGAGGATCGGACGGTTACCGATCTCGACCATCGGCTTCGGCTTGGCTTGCGTTTCTTCGCTCAGACGTGTGCCGAGCCCACCGCATAGGATGACAGTTTTCATAAAGTTTGTATTAGCCTAAAAAAATACTCCGCCAGCCACGCAATTCGGGATCGAAAAGGAAAAAATCCTCCCCATCAAACTCATGCGGTCCGAATCTGACATCATGGATTGCTCTCGAAAGCCCCTCGCGATCGGTCACAAAATGGGCGCCCTTCCGGTTGCGGAGAGGGCTGTAGTTCAGGTCGCTGCACGGATACAAAACGATGACCGGCAGACCCGCGAGATAGGCATCCAAAGCGGCAGAGGTGATATTGCTGGAATAAGCCGCATCATAGGACGGAAAAAGTTTCGCGATGGGCGCAGTCACAATCTCCATTTTCAAACCGCCGTATCGGGATAGATCGGGCATGTGGTTGGGATGCGGTTTGAGCGTGAACTCGATGTGCGGGGATAATGCCTGCACCGATGACGCCAGAAGATCCAACATGCGGGCGGTTTCAGCAGGGAGATAGTCTCCAAGGACAAGCACCCGAAAAGCACCATCGTTTTTCGGGCTCTTTTTGGGCGATCCGCAAAACGGCCGGAGGTAGCCGAACCGCAATGCCTCGCATTCGCACACTTCGAAGGGGATTCCGGAATCTGATATCGCCTCGCGCATCCCTTTCCCGTTGATGGCCACAACATCCGGGAGGGGCCTGGGATGCGAAAAGGAAGGATCCTTTCCGAACCCAAAATACCGGAGATCCCAGAATCTGATCGTCGAGTGGGCAACGCCGACCAGTTTCCCGTGCCCGTGCCTGCGCCAGCTATGAACCCATGCCTGTTCCCATGGCTGGTTTTCCCAAAGATAAATTCCGAGGGATTGGCGCGGGACGGATGCGAGGGCGGCATCGAAAAGCTCCTTCCAAAACAGATTCATCACGGCACGGCTTCCGCGAAGGGTCGAATTCCAATCGTCTGATACCAGCGGCCAAAGACGAAGCGTCCCTTCGTCGGCCAGTTCCATGTCGAGCCCAATCCGCCACGAAACAAACATCAGACAGAGCCAGTTTCGAAGCGTTCGCATCACGACACCCCAGGAGAGAAAATCGTCAACAAACGAGTGCCGTTCGTTGCTGGCTGCCTCCGCGTTGAATCCCTCCAGCTTGGTCAAGGCGTCTTCCGCCCGAGGGATATCCGGGTGCGGATAGAACAGATGCCCCCAATTCACGGGGGTTTCGAGGTTTCTGACAAGATCCGTAAGCTCTCCCCAGAAACGGGACCGAAACTCTTTGGTTGCAGGTTCCAAATGGAAAAAATAGGACAGGATCGTCGCTGCTTTTTCCCCGCCTTTCCACGGTCCCGCCTGCCTTCTTAAAAACTTCCTTCGGATCCACACCTGGCGGACCAGCGTTGCCAACCCGTGCAAAAAATGAAGCGGCTTTCCGCCGGGGCCGGTTTTGATTTGCGATTCTCCGCTCAGTTCCGGAGGGATAATCTGCTGAAATTCCAATCGCTGCTTTTTGCAAAATCCGGCAAGAATTTTCCGGAGCCGCCCGTCGCGGCTGACGAGCACGACCTTCCGGGCCTTATTGTCCGCGAGGATTTCCTCGAAGGCGAACAAGCGCAAGACGTCTTTGATCCAAGGGGATTTCCACGGGCATTTTTCCGCAAGCGGCGTCATCCACCAGTAACTGAAGCCATCCCCAAGGGACAGGTGCTCGATGAGGCGTTTCCCAACGATCTCAGTCTCCCGGAAGTTTGCCGCCCACTCAAGAAATTTTTCGCGGAACCGCACCCCATTTTCCTCGACATAATCCAGCAGGGACACCTCCCCGCTAACCAGGTGCCGGTTCCAAGTGCATACAGTGCCGTCGTCCATTTGAGGCGGGTTTTCCGGCGCATCCCAAAGGATGACCTTTCCTCCGGAAGGCATTGGTCGCGAGGTGGAATTCAAGGGATGGAGTGGCAGTCCAGGCCGTCAATTGCCGCGCGGCCCATCGCCAGAACCGCCTCGTAAGAACTTCCGCCGATATGAGGGGTCACCAAAAAGTTGGGCATCTCCAAAAGCCGCAGGTCGCGCGGGGGTTCGTCGGCCAGGACGTCAAATCCCGCTCCGGCCAGCTTTCCCTCGCGTAACATTTCTCCAAGGGCATCTTCATCAACAAGCCCTCCCCTTGCGCAATTGATCAGAATCGCGGAAGATTTCATCCGGGCTAGGCGCCGGGCATCCAACATCCCGCGGGTCGTTTCATCGAGCGGCACATGGAGAGTGACGATGTCCGCATGGGCAAGAAGATGGTCCAGCGAGGCCGCCTCGACGGAGTTTCTTTCATAAAAATCGGGGAAGTCCAGAATGTCGTTCGCCATTACCCAGCAGTCGAACGCCCGCAAAAGTGGCACCAAGTCTTTTCCGATATGCCCGCACCCGACAATGCCGACGGTTTTGCCGGTCAACTGGCGTCCGACGTGCTGGCGCCATGTTCCGGAAAGAACCTCCTTGTTCGAGGCGGGGATATGCCGCAGCAAGGCGAGGGCGAAGGCGATGACAAGTTCGGAAACGGACCGGCGGTTGACGCCAGCAGTCCACCCAAGGCTCTTCCCGAATTTCCGCATCGCCTCTCGGTCGATCATGTCGAGGCCGACGCCATACTTACCGATCACCTTGAGTTGGGGCAACTCCCTGAGCACCTCTTCGGTAAGGGTTTCCAAGGCTGTGATGGCTTTGTCGTGGCCGATCAAAAAGCGGACTAGCCCAGCCCCTTCGAGTTGTTCTCCCGCATCGTTGAAGGTCACCCGCGCATAGCGGGACAACAGCTCCTCCCGAAGCATGGGATTTTTCGAAAACGAGCGGGAGCAAACCGCGACGCGGTCTTCGGTATTCATAGGTCCGCCTCCAGGCGGCCGTTGTCGGCATAAACATCCAACGCCGACGCAGCCGCTTTCCCGCTCCAGCGGACCCGCCCACCGGCCCCTTCGACAATCGCAATCCCGGCAGCGACATCCCAAGGCATAATGTCCTCTTCAAAATAGGCGTCTGCGATTCCGCAGCCGACGCAGACCAACGACATCGCCGCTGATCCGAACATGCGGACTTTTGCAAAACGGGCCGCCTGATCGCGGAACCGTTTCCAAGCCTGATCGGCGGAGAGATCAAATCGGACGGGGAACCCGGTGCAAACGGCGGCCTGGGAAATATCACCGGTCCGCGACACTTGGATTTCCCCGCCGTCCTTCCACGCCCCTAATTCCTTGCCTCCCCAAAAAAGCGATTTGTTCACGATGTCAAAAATCACACCAAAAACCGGACGGTTTGCCTCCCATAATGCGATGGAAACCGCACACGGCCCCAGGTTCCTCACGAGGTTGAATGTGCCGTCAAGGGGATCGACAATGAACCGGTATCCACCGGGGTGTTTTCCTGGGACAATCCCCCGCTCCTCACTCAAAATTTCCAGACCGGTTCCGGCCAACGCGTCAATAATAACATTTTCCAGCACGGTATCGGCCAGCGATTTGACTTCGCGGGGAAGCTCCTCGCTGAAAGAAAACCCCGAAAGGCCCGATTCTGTCAACCGTCCTCCGGCCTGCACCGCCGTGGATTTTGCCAGCTCGATCAGTGCCAGAACGTCAGCCATTGGGGTCAGGAATGCCGTAGGTTTTTCTCCAGGCCGGGTCGGCATAATAAATTTGAAAGACGAGCCTCATCGTGCGGAGCGCATCGTCCGAGCATCCCTGGCCGACCGGCTCATTTTTCAGGATGCAGTCCGTAAATGCCCTGATCTCGGCATCCCACGACGGGTCGCGGTTGTAGCGCGTGACGGTCTCGCGCGGATCGCCCTTGTCGTTGTCGGGGTCCGCCTGGACGACGGTCAGCGTCTCGGCCCCGTAGCTTTTGGTGCCGGTGAGAATGCCGCCCAAAATCAGGCTCCCGCGTTCGAGGTTGATGTCGAGGTGAAACCGGTGCCTCCATTGGGTCGCGGAGGAATTCAGCATCCCGACAATTCCGGTTGGTGTTCGCATCAGCGCATAGGCGTTGTCTTCCACATCATATCCCCAGTGGCTGTTGGAAATGAAGCTGAGCACCTCGGTGAAATCCCCCGCGAACAGGCGCATGAGATCGACCATGTGAATCCCTTGGTCGAGCAGGACCCCACCTCCGGCAATTTCCCGTTTCGCCCGCCAGTCAGGCTGATTGAAGGTAATCAATTTTGCTTTTCCATAGACCCCCCGGATGTTGATAATTTTCCCCAATTCTCCCCCGCGAAGAATCCGAACCGCATCCACGACGGATTCATTATAGCGGTGATTGAAGCCATACATGAGCTGGAGCCCGGGTCTTTCATTCTCGCATGCGATTACATCGAGGATTTCGCGCACGCTCCTACCCGGTGGCTTTTCGCAGAAGACATGGAGTCCTTTCCGCAATCCGGCCGACGTGACCTCCGCCGCGATATCGTTCGTCAGGCAGACGATCAGAACATCCAGATCCTGTTCGAGCAGGCGGTGGTAGGTCGCAAAATACCGGGTGCCCTCCGGCAAGGTCCCCTCCCCCTCAAACGCGCGGTCGCAAACGGCCACAACCTGCATGCCACCATGTCGTCCTATGCACTCGTGGCGTCGCTTACCGACAACGCCATATCCGGCGATACCAACCTTGAGTTTTTTCATGCGCTAATATCCGTGTCTGCCGGTTTGCGTGCGATCACCCACACGTGCGAGCTGAGCCGGCACTCGCACAAAAACCTTTGAAACGCACCGGCATTTTCTTCGTCGGCCAGCAGGTTGCGGAGGAAGCGCTCCCGTTGCAGGAGCGAGGGGTCGCGCTTCATGGCGTTGCGAACAATATCCACATCCAGCTGGCCGGGCGTCGTCACAGAAATTTCAACCAGGCCGGCTCTCTCGAAAAGGCGGTGGAATCCAGCCACGGAAAGAAAATTGATATGATGAGGGAACGAGATCTGGCCGGATTTCTCCCAAAGGATTTGCAGGTCAAATCCGTCAATCCCCAAAGTGCTCACAAACACGTATCCGCCAGGACGGGTGAGTGCGACCAGGTCCCGGATGAAGTGAAGCGGTTCATAGACATGCTCGAGAACTTCAAAACAGGTGACAAGATCCGCGGTGTCGTTGTGGCCCTTGACATTTTCCACAATATCTTCGACGACATCAAAGCCTTTGGATCGGCACTCCTGCGCGAGCGAAGCGGACGGCTCGACTGCCACCGCATGGGTCCGGGGAAAACGCTTGCGCCATTCGTCGAGAAGAATGCCATAACCGGCACCCACATCAATCAGCCGTTGCACTTCCAGGCTTCTTTCCTGACAAAGCCCTGCCAACCGGTCCACCCGCGGACGGAAGATTTTCTCGCGCCGGATTTCCGCGACCGATGGAAAGAAGACTTCAGCCCAGTATTTTGAGGATTCCGACCCTCGATAGAACGCTTCAAATGCCTCGATCGGCGGGCGCGGGTTTTGAAACAAAGTCCCACACCCCGCGCAAAGTGCGTAGGCGAAACCGTTCTTATCGAACTGGCGCGTCGATCGGGTGTCCGCACAGGCGACGCAGGGAACGTCAATCGTGGCAGAACCCTCGAAGCAGGTCTCCGCGTCCCGGGCGCATAGTTCGAAATAACGGTCCAGCAACGCCTGCGGTCGGATATCGCTTTCTTTCATGCCGGCAGATATTGTGCGAGGGTCGGATCATCGGCCAGACGCTCCTCGGCCCGGGCAAGCTCGTCGGCCGTATCAACACCGATCGTTTCGAATTCCGTCAGAACCATCCGGATGGGTCCCCCGTTTTCGAGCACGCGGTTCATATCGACGGATTCAATTTGTTCCAGCCGCGTCTCCTCCATGCGGATGAAATCCAGGAGCGTCTCCCGGCGGAACGCGATGATCCCTGTCTGCATGAACATGGGGACCCCTTCGATGCCCTTCCATGGCGAAGGAATGGGTTCGCGCGAGAAGTAGAGCGCATCCTGGTTTTTGTTGACAGTCACTTTGACGTTATTCTTGTCGTGGAATTCCTCGATCGTGCGGAGTCGGGACATCACGTTGACGATGTTCACAGACAGATCGTCAAAGTGTCCCAGCGTGGCTGCAATAGTCTCCGGCCGGAGGAGGGGCTCGGCGCCCTGCACCATCACGACAACATCGACGGCTTCTCCTCTCTCCCGCTCGATGTGAAGCAATGCCTCCGCCGTCCGTGTCGTCGCACGGGTGTGGGACGGCGATGTCATGACGGCCCGGCCACCGATACTCCGGATATACTCCGCGACGGGTTCATCGCAGGTCGCAACATAGGCGGCGTCAAGGCCCTGCGCCAGACGCGTCCGGTGATAGCAGTGCCCGACCATAGGCATGCCTCGCATGAGTGCCATCGGTTTGTTCGGGAAACGGGACGCGCTCAGGCGGGCTGGGATAATTCCGATCGCTTTCATTTAATAAGAGTTTGAAACCTCAAAGCACCCGCTCTCGCGGAAACATCCAGCATCCGTTGGTCCACGCTGTACGCGATAAACGTATAACCGTCGCCGATCGCTTTCTGCAGCAACTGCAAATCCGGCTCGACAATGTGGGTCCCAACAGCAAAGGGATGATTGCTGGCGATCCCGCGAATGCGGTCCATGGCGGACAAGAAGTCCGGGTTTTCAAACTGCCCAGGAATCCCCATCGAGCAGGAAAGATCGTATGGGCCGATGATCAGTCCATCCACGCCTGGCACGGCAATGATGTCGGCGATTTGATCGACCGCCGCGATGTGCTCGATTTGGACGATCACCACTGGGCCGTCGGACTGCCAGACCAGATACTCGGCGAAGCTTGCACCGTATCCCTGCGCACGGGAGAGCCCGACCCCACGGGTTCCCTTCGGGGCATAGCGGGTGGCCGCGACGGCCCTTGCCGCCTCGTCAGCGCTGCAGACCATCGGGACCATGATTCCATGAGCCCCGGCATCCATGACCCGCTTGATCAGATTCGCATCGTTTGATGTCAGCCGGACGAGAGGTGTCACCCCGCACAGATCGATGATCCGGATCATCTCGCAAGCGACATCGATGCCGATCGCGGTGTGCTCCAGATCCACGACGAGCCACTCGAATCCAGCGCGGGCCATGATTTCGGCCGTGCTTGGATTTCCGATACTGATCCAGGACCCCAGACTTAATTTCCGCCCGCGCAGTTTGGACTTGAACATGCTATTTCGCTCCCCTCAGCCGCTTGTTGACATAGATGACGTCCACCCAGTCGGTTCTCCCGTTCATAGGATTTTTGGAGATATGGCTGATATCATAAAGGTGAAATCCAGCGGGAAGCAAAAACCGCTCGATATCCGAAAAGGAAAGGCTTTTTTCATAGTAATCAAAAAACATGAGTTCCGTGAGAACCACATCAACATCCCTGAGCCTGTCGCCCAGTCCCTCAAGAACCTCCGGCTCGTATCCCTGGGTGTCGATTTTCAAAAGGTTGATCCGTTCGATGGCATGGCAGGCCAGATAATCGTCAAGCCGAAGAACCGGCACGCGCCTTTGGTGGTTCAAGGTGGCTTCATACGCCCGGACCGCTTTCTGATCCTGCCCGGCCAAAGTTTTCAAATGCACGGAGTCCAGGCTGCCGAGGTTGATTTTGTTGAATCCCGAAATCCCCTTGCTCGAATCGTGCGTGAAAAATATCGAACCCTCGCTGAAAGCATTGCCGACGGCGGTGCGGTTGATCACGATATCATCTTTTGGAAAAGCGTTTTTGACGGCTTCCAGGTCATTCCAGCATTCCTTCTGGGGTTCGAACGCATGGATTTTTGCCTCCGGCCAGAACCCCTTGAATTCTCGGATCGCCCCCCCCTCGTTGGCACCGACGTCAAAGACCGTCGGCTCCGGGCCGGGGATCAGAAATTGAAGCGTTTTCTGGCGTGAAAAGTTTTTGAGGTATTCCGCTGTGCGCTCCTCGTTGGATGGATAAGTTTTCATGTTTAGTATGGATACCTTTTTTCGGCTACTTTTCCCAGATTTGATTGTAGGCGCATGAAAAAACGCTGTTATGAACAAGTTCCGAATGCGCCTTTTCAACAAGGCGGAAGCCAGCCTGCTTCAGGGATGCGGCAGACTCCTCGACCTGTTCCAAAAATTCATCGTTTATTTCGACGAGTATCCCCTTGACGTGGTTGAGAACATCAATCCCGCCTTTGAGAATAAGATGCTCCAACCCATCCACATCCATCTTCACATAGTCTGGAAGCGGAATTCCAAATTTGTCGGCAGTATCATCCATAGAAACTCCCAGGGTTTGAAAGGAAAAGATTTTGTTTATACACTTTCCATCGTGGCCAAAATCTTCCCCGAAAGTGGAAAGTGCCCCCCCCCACTCCATAGATGACATATTGAGACTTTGAGTCTCCATTTTTTGGCAAAGTGGCAAGGGAAAAAGAGTAACGCGATCAGAAAGGCTGTTGAGGTTTATGTTTCTGGCCAGGATTTCCAGATTAAATACCGATGGCTCGAATGCGTATACTCGACAATCGCGCGATTTGGCCGCATAGCACGAATACAGGCCGACATTAGCTCCTATATCCCATAAAGTGGAGCGGTATGGCAGGGAATCAATCCATCGCAGTGTTTCCGGTTCTTTTGAGGAAAACGTAGTGGCACGGGATTTATTCAGCAGATTTGGAATGGAGAGCCACAACTCGGTGTTCAGATGCTGGACCCGCATCTTTCGATCCAAGCAAACCTTCAAAAAGATATCTGCTGCCTTATCAAACGAAGGAATCCGCAAGAGCACTCGAAAGCTCCAGTTTAGGATAAAAATAATTCTGTTTTTCATGGAAAATCCTTTCGGTAAGAACGTCATATCTTCAACTTCAGCAAAGCATGCGCATATTCGCGATTCCCGTAACAAGCGTCACGCTCAATAAGCTGATAAACGACATCAAAACCCGATTGCCTCAGCAAATCGATCAATCCGGCAGCATTCGGCAACACATCTTCTCCGTAGTATGGCTTTGTTGCAGGAAAAGACTGACCGATATAAACATGCCGACTGCTTCTCGCGACCAAAGCATTAAGGTAGCCATCGAGGTCATCAAGCACATACCAAAGCACGTCTTTGCTGACAACCATCTCAAACTTATTCTCCGGTAATGCCGATTTTAAGTCTCCAGCAACAAAGCGGATTAGCGGAAACAAATCCTTCGCTCTGGCTGTTGCAGTTTCTGAGACATCCAAGCCCACAATATTTTCCAGACCGTCAATTTCGCTCCGCAATCTCTCGGCCATATAACCAAGCCCGCATCCAACGTCCAGCAGACTGGCAGGCATGCAACGCCGTATGATGACAACGCACATATCGCTAAAAATCGAGTTGACAGTCTCATCCTGATGCCAGGGTATTTGAGAGGAGTTGCGGTACATTTCTTCAAATTCGCCAATAAATCTTCCGTTTTTAATGACATAATCCTGATAGCGGCTGACTTCACAGTATTCCTGATGTTTGGTATCCATCACGAGATCCTCAGCCAATCCACTTTGCGAATTCATTTTCCCAAGCATCGGTCCAATTTGATGACATCACCGCGTATCGGCTCACGAATTCATGACGTGCGGATTGAAGGTTGTGGCTCTGCCACCAGGCATGCGGACGATCCTTGATGGAAAGCACAAATCTCGCGGCCTCCCGGCCGCTGTCGTGCAGAATTCCGGCGCCTTTCAGGGCGGTGATGAAATCGAGGGAATTCTCCCGGAAAGCATAGGTTTCTGGATCATAAAAGCACACGGTCGGAATATTCAATGCAAGAGTTTCAAGCCAGGCGGTTCCCAGATAGTTGTGAACGACTAGGCCGGAGCCAACATAAGACAGGATCCCGGAGATACTGGGATTGTCGATGGCGAGAGTTTTGTCGATCACTCGAAGCGTTTCCGCGGTCCGCATCGCGTAATCGATTGGAGATGGGCGGAGCGTGATGGCGGCGCGCCCACGTAATTCCGTCACAAATGCTGCAGTCTGGTCGAGCATTGTTTCGATCGTTCCCGGCATCGGCTGAAAATGCAGCCGGTAAACGAGTGGCGGATAGGCCATGCAGTTGAGCAAGATCTTTGTTTTTTTTTTGCCCGGAAAGAATAATCCGGGAGAAATTGCGCCGGGCAGAACGCGCTGCTTCGGCGATCCGCCGGACCAGCCCAGCGTATAAAACCGGTCGGAAACGCGGGTCTCATAGTTTTCAACGGCGTGGATGCGGTCCAGCCCGTAGTTTCCGCCGTGCTGGTGGACCAGAATTTTTGTGCCCTCCAGGTGCCAATCGGCCGCAAGGATTTTAAAGAGGGTGTGACCGTGAAGGCTGTTTGCTGTGTAGATGGCCTTGGGACGGGGAATTTGCAGCGAGCGCGCCTGTTCCCTGAGGGATCGGAATGCTTCCAGAAAAGCAACTGGAAGGAAGAGAGGAAGAAGCCTGCGGAATACATCCTCATATGTCGTCCCTGTGTAAGCCTTCGATGCGGCCGTCCGCCAGGAAGTATCAATCTCCTTTGTCGATTGTAGGAAATGATCGAAATGCTCCTCGCGCGCCCATTTACGCCATTTCCAGAGTGCCGCATTCCACTCGACGGGACGGCAGCGGCTGAGATGCGGCTGGCAGAAGACAAACCCCGCATCTTTTCTGGAAAATGCCCCGAGTCCAGACCTCTTTAATCGCCTGAGTTTGTGCCTCCAGCTATTCTCCGACTCACCGACAACATGGATTGAACCGGCTGAAAACTGAATTATATCGTCCCCTCTCTCGCCCAGCAGTCCGGCTACAATCGCAGTGATCTGTTCGCTTAGTTTTGGATTTCCAACTATGCAGCCAAGGAAATGGCGGTAATCTGAAAAAACCGGTATTAAGCGAGGGCACTCGGGATGCGGCATCCCACGCTCCACATGAAGGTAGGCGGCATAGACAACATGGGAAAACGTCAGCAACCACTCCCCAAACAGCAGCTCGTAATAGGCGGCATCGTGATCCGCATGGTGATATTCGTTGAGGATCTGGGTTAAAAAGCCCAGGTGTGCAGGAGTTTGACTTTCGAGATATTCAAGTGCTGGAGCCACTTCCTTCCGATCCCATCGGATTCTAGATGTGGAGATCATGGGGAAGATGCGGTAGGCTGACGGCTTTCGTGGTGCTTGCTCGCCGTCATGACACATATATTTTCCGCTATCGCAGCAATGTATGATGTGTCCGCCTCATCGTTAACCCACACGTTGAGAATTTCCCTTCCGACTTGGTCCGCAATCGGAGTCACCCCCAGCCACTCCTGTTCCAAAAATTCATGTGCGGGTGGAAACCAACTGCTGACTTTGCATTTCTCTTTCAAAAGGGCATGCAGCACCAAATTTCTTGTCGCAGGAACAAGAATATTCGCCCGCCAAAACACAGAATCCAACGCGCTTCGATGGCAGTGAATCATTTGGGTGCCAGCTTCGATTCTTTCGAACAGATATTCGGCCAAAAGTCTTCTCGATGACAAGTTCCGATCAAGTCTGTCGATGCCCTGCAAAGCGGCCTCATAATCCCATGGTTTTTGGGTTGAAAAAACCCGTAGGATTTTATCCGCAATATCCAGGAACGGAGGGAGATGCTTTTTCAAACTCCCACCGTAGTGTTGATTATACAGCTCAGTGTGCCGCAAACTGAATTCGTCCATTTGTTTAGTTTCTGCCTCGGTGCGGGACGGGAGTTGTTGATGCTTTCTCCCGATTTCGAGAGCCAGAGAGGCATCGTCGGTTAGAACTGCTCCGCCGCCGCCAATGTCAACAATCTTTCCCCGGCCGAAACTCAGGACGCTGGCATCACCAAAGGATCCGAGCGGGCGGCCAGCAACTTGGCCACCCTGCGCTGCGGCAACGTCCTCGATCAACGGAATGTCGGAGGCTTCACAGTAATCCGTCAGCGCATTGATTCCGCAGGCATTTCCGTAGGCATGGACTGCAAGAACGGCATCAAATTCCTGATTGGACTGGGAAAGGGTCTCAGGAGTGAGGCCAAGAGTTTGCGGATCAATGTCACAATAGACAGGTGTCGCCCCCGCGGATTTGATTGCAAGCGGGACATCCAGACAAACTCCGGCTGGAATGGCGATTCGTGCACTCTCCAGCCCCAGTGCCCTGAATGTCAACGTCAAGCCCACGCCCGCGCTTGACACAAGCACACAATGTTCGCGCTGATGCAATTTGCATAGCGCCAGCGCCAGCGGTTTTGAAGCCGGATTGACGGAGTTGTCAGCCAATCAAGTTACTCCCCGACATTTTGTTTGCGATTGACATAGTTCTCGATGTGGATCTCGCGGCCGTTGATCGTCGCTACTTCGTCAGCCGCTGTCTTTCTGGGATAGTAGCATCGCACACATGCAAAGAT
>Ga0118677_10010588_pt1 | contig 14054 bp, 14 predicted proteins | sample AliMusrvi5mmetaG_FD_86154 | JGI IMG/M metagenome (GOLD analysis project Ga0118677, IMG submission 86154) | reverse complement strand
TGGCCGCTGGCATTCGAGCCCCTTCTGAACCTGCGGCGGCCATGGAGATGGGCTGCGGGGCCGTTCTGGTCAACAGCGCCATTGCTGCCGCGGGTGATCCTGCGGCCATGGCTTCTGCATTCGCGATGGCCGTCAAAGCCGGGTCTGCGGCCTGGCAAGCCGGCCTTATGGCACAAAGCGGGCATGCCGTGGCCACAAGTCCGTTGACTTCATTTCTGGCAGGGGATCCGGCGTGATTACAGAACTGCCGCTGGAACTGGATCCTTCATCCTGGCTCTCCCTCGCACATTCGGCATCCGAATCGGATGTGCGCCGGGCCTTGGCGGCTTCCACGCCGACAGAGGCCGATTTTGCCGCCTTGGTCTCACCGGCGGCGGAAGGTCTGTTGGAAGAAATGGCTCAACGCGCGAAACGCCTGACGGAAACCCATTTCGGGCGGACCATCTCCCTCTATGCGCCGCTCTATCTTTCGGATTATTGTCCCGGTGGTTGTGCCTATTGCGGGTTTGCGGCCGACCGCAATCAGAAGCGCAGTCGATTAAACCACAATGAGATGCTACGCGAATTTGAGGCGCTCAAGGCGATGGGTTTCGAGGAAATCCTGTTGCTCACTGGTGAGCGTTCACCGCAAGCAGATTTCCCCTATTTGCGTGATGCGGTGGCTGAGGCTGCAAAACATTTTTCAGCTGTTACCGTCGAAGCCTTTCCCATGACGACTGCGGAGTATCGCGAATTCGCTGCGGCAGGCTGTGTGGGCGTGACACTATATCAGGAGACTTACGAGCCGGTTCAGTATGACGTTCTGCATCGCTGGGGCCCGAAACGGGATTTCGCTAACCGGTTGGATGCGCCCTCACGGGTACTGGAGGCCGGAATTCGTACGGTCGGTCTGGGCGCACTTCTGGGCATCAGCGATCCAATGTTTGATACCTTGGCTCTATATCGCCATGCCCGGGCTTTGCGGCGTAAATATTGGCAGTCCGGGGTTACGATCTCCTTCCCGAGAGTCTGTCCCCAGGAAGGGGGATATCAGCCGCCGTTTCCGGTGGATGAGCGTTTCCTGGCCCGGATCATCTTTGCCTTCAGGATTTGCATGCCGGATGTCCCCCTGAACATGTCCACCCGCGAAAGTGCCAAATTCCGCGATGGCATTGCCGGGGTGGGGGTTTCAAAAATGAGCATCGCCAGCCGGACCACCGTGGGTGGATATTGCGAGCCAACGACTTCGCCGGATGGCCAGTTCCAGATTAATGATGCCCGTGATATCGAGACATTCTTTACCGCTTTGCGTGCCAAAGGACTGGAGCCGGTTTTCAAGAATTGGGATCGGGTGTATAGTTTGAATCAAGGTTGCTAATGAACATATTACATACAGAGCGAATGGATCGGTTCCAGGTGGCGGGGCTATATTTGGTCACATCTCAGGCTCTTTCTGCAGGACGAAGCACTATTGAAATTGTCAGGGCTGCTCTGGCAGGTGGGGTTAAATTGATTCAGTTGCGGGAAAAAGACATGTCCTTGCGTGAATATGTCAAACTGGCGGAACAGGTCAGGGCGATGACGTTGAACACCGGATGTCTTCTGATCATCAATGACCGTGTCGATGTCGCCTTGGCTGTGGGGGCAGATGGTGTTCATCTCGGACAGGATGATTTTCCCATACCGGCGGCCCGGAAGTTGGCGCCTGATCTGATTATTGGGGCTTCCACGCACAACGTGGACGAAGCACTCCGAGCTCAAGAAGATGGTTCCTCTTACATTAATATTGGACCAATCTACCCGACTGGCACCAAGGTGTGGGAAGGTGAATATCTCGGGCTGGATGGGTTACGAACCATCGCCGCAGTGGCGCGTGTTCCCTTTACTGTGATGGGTGGTATCAAGCAGGCGCATTTCCCTGGCCTCATTGATGCCGGCGCCCGCATCATCGCCCTTGTTACCGCCGTGACCGCCGCCCCGGATCCGGAAGAGGCGACGAGGGAGCTAATAAGGAAAGTCCAAAGTCACGAGTCCAAAGTCGAAAGTTAATAAATTCAACTTTGGACTTTCGATTCTCCTAAACGTTCTCCAGCCCGCATCCCATCGAGGGCTGAGCTGACGATGCCGCCGGCATATCCAGCTCCCTCGCCAACGGGATACAAGCCGCGGGTGTTGGTGGACTCGCCTTCTGGATTTCGCGTGATCCACAGTGGACTGGAACTGCGGGTTTCGGGGGCATAAAGTATCACTTCATCCAGTTTGCTCCCGTTTAATTCCTTCAACATCTTGGGAATGGCGATCTCGAGCGTCTGGGTAATGAAGGCCGGCAGGATGGTTCGTAATTCGACAGGGACGGCTCGTGGACAAGACCGGTTTTCCGGTAGAGCCGGAGAGGTTTTTTTCGCTAGAAAATCGACAAGTCGGGATGCAGGCACCATATAGTGACCACCTGCCGCCGTGAAGGCTGCTTGTTCCAACTTCCGCTGAAATGCCAAACCCGCCATGGCGGGAATCTCATGAGCGGGATAATCGGCAGGAACGACCGGCACCAGAAAGGCGGCATTACCCATGGTTAAAGAACGTTTAGAATAGCTCATTCCGTTGGTCGTCAGCAGGCCGGGTTCTGAAGCACAACTGATTACCTTGCCCCCTGGACACATGCAAAAGCTGTAACAGGAGCGGATGCCATGTTCCTCACGTCGGGTTAGCCGGAAACTGGCCGCACCGAGTAATGGGCTGCCGGCAAAACGACCATACTGGGCTTTGTTAATTGTGGCCTGTGGCAATTCAAGCCGGACACCGATGGCGAACGGTTTGGGCGTGAGTTCCACGCCAGCCTCAGCCAACATGGCGTACACATCCCGGGCACTGTGGCCCACCGCCAGCACGCAGAATTCACAGTGAGTCTCCTGACCGTTGATTACGACGGCCTGAAGTTGCCCGTTCTTGATGATGACGTTTTCCAGGCGCGTTCCGAACCGGACTTCGCCACCGGCATCGATAATGCGCTGGCGTATCCGGGGCACAATATCCAGCAGGAGGTCACTGCCAACATGGGGTTCGGCGTCAATGAGCACGGAATCACTTGCGCCGCAGGCGTGCAGCAGTTCCATGAATTCCCGGATTCGGCCCCGTTCCTTGCTGCGGGCGGTGAGTTTGCCGTCGGAAAACAGGCCTGCTCCGCCTTCTCCGTAGAGCACATTGCTTTCGGGATCCAGAGTGCCGTCATGCCAGAAGTTGGCCACCTTGATACCCCTTGCGGAAGCCTCCTCGCCGCGTTCAATTAAAAGAGGGCGGGCACCGGCCATTGCCAGTTTATAGGCGGCCATGAGACCGGCGGGGCCAGCGCCGACAACAATAGAGCGGGGGATGCCTGCTTTTAGCGGACGTAATGAGACGGGGGCGGGAGAAGCGGTGGGCGGAAGCATCTCGATACTCGGGAGGTGTGCCTCTTTAGGGAGTGCGTTGAGTTGAAGATCGACGGCCACAGATAAAACATAAACCGGCTCAGGATTGCGTGGCCGGGCATCGAGCGAACGGCGGAGGATTTCGGGATTTGAGAGATCGGATGGTTGACAGCCGACTTTCTTGCTTATTCGTTGTAATAGAATGGCATCGTTATAACTGAGGGGGACATTCACTTGTTGTACTTGAATTCGCATGCCCGCACCTTAACCTAAATGCGTCAGTCAAAACCACTACGAAACACGCGAGAATCGCGAAAGGCATTGATTATAAATTCATATCTTTCGCATTTATTCTCTGGTAAGAAAACAGGATGCAAAAGGCCATTGAAACAGGAGAAAAAGATACGAGTGTGCAGCACCCTCGCGATCCTCTTCATGGCATCAAACTGACGATGATCATGGATGAGTTACTGGCGTATTATGGATGGGATGAGTTGGGCAAGAGGATTCCTATTCGTTGTTTCACCATGAATCCAAGTATTAGCTCCAGCCTGAAATTTCTACGAAAGACCCCTTGGGCTCGCGAGAAAGTCGAAGCCCTGTATTTGGCCTATAAAGCAGGCACTGCAGCCAAGGCCGGGGTAGGCTGGTCTCCAAGCGACGGCTAGCCTCCTAGACTTTCGACTTTGGACTTTGCACTTTGGACTTGCCCAAAACAGCCCAAAACGAGTCTCTGACTGTTTATGCGGCCTGACTGTATTTTGAAAATTAATCTTAGCTTTTGGGAAATTTGTGCTGTTAGCTCATGGAATGCTGGGTACCATCTGACTTATAGTCATTATTTTGAACAAAAGTCGTGACTATTGTTTAATTAATTGAATAATAGTCGGATATGAAAAGATATCTTGAAGATGTTATTGCGCGGGATATTCGGCGGAAAATGGTTTTGATTGCCGGTCCGCGGCAAGTTGGGAAGACGTTTCTTTCCAAGGCTATTATGGGCGGTTTTGGCAACCCCCAGTATCTCAACTATGACAACATGGCTGATGCCCGGATTGTGGAAACTCAAACGTGGGCGCAAGCCTCCGATGTGTTGGTTTTCGATGAAATCCACAAGATGGCGAACTGGAAGAATTTCTTAAAGGGGGTATTCGACTCCAGGGAGCCGGGCCAATCCGTCCTGGTGACAGGAAGTGCGCGACTCGATACCTTCCGGCAAACGGGGGAATCCCTGGCAGGCCGGTATTTCTCCTTTCATCTTCATCCGCTCTCTCCAAGGGAACTTTCCGGTCAAATGTCACCTCAGGAGGCGCTTTCGCGGTTGAATATTCTAGGTGGGTTCCCGGAACCATTTTTGTCCGGTTCAGAGGTTGAGGCGAAGCGGTGGCGGAACCAGTATTTCACGGATTTGGTACGGGAAGATATCTTGGATTTTAGCCGCATCCATGAAGTGCGTACCATGCGGTTCCTCGTGGAAATGCTCCGGTCGCGAGTAGGCTCGCCATTATCCATTGCTGCCCTGGCGGAAGATCTCAAGGTGGCTCCCAATACCGTGCGAAGTTATGTGGACATTCTTGAATGTCTGCATATCATTTTTTTAATACGACCCTTCCATTCCAACATTGCCCGTGCCATTCAAAAAGAGCCGAAACTATATTTTTATGATTCAGGTTATGTAGAGGGGCAGGCAGGCGCCCGCCTAGAAAATACGGTGGCGATTTGCCTCCGCAAGCATGTGGATTTCCTGAAGGAAACTCAAGGTGAGGATATCAGTCTGCACTATGTGCGCACCAAGGACAAGCGGGAGGTGGATTTTGCCTTGGTCAAGGCCGGGGAAATTAAGACGCTTCTGGAAGTGAAGCAGTCGGACGATACTCCGACGCCCTCCTTGAAATATTTTCACGAACTTCTTCCTAGTGCGGAAGCGATTCAGTTGGTGGAAAATTTGCGGCAACCACGCTCGTTTGGCGGGGTTCATGTTGTTAATGCTGCCTCTTGGCTGGCGGAGCAATTGGCCGTTTAATGGATTTTGACTTTCAACTTTGGACTTCAGACTTTGGACTCTAGGCTGGATTCGCGGCCGGACAGATAGCCTCCAAATCCTCATACTTCCACATCATCGGAAAGTCTCGGCATTGGCGGGGTTTGGCAGCCTGAATGCGGCAGGCAGATGGGTTGCCTTCCAGAAAAATACAGCTCCCGTCAGGTTGATCCGTAAGCACTAATCCAAGCCGGTCTTCCCTGAGGCGGGTAAATTGTTCAGTGAAGGAGGAAACCTCCATGCCGAGTTCAGATGCAATAATCTCCGCCTCGCCATGGGTGAGGCGCACCTCTCCTTCATGGCGACAGCAATTCCCGCAGCGAAGGCACTGGAAAGGCGCGGCTATTTTCCCACCTCAATTACGCTGGGATCATAATTGGCGGGGGCTTCGAAGCCGAGCAGGTTGAGACAGGTGGCCGCCAGACTGCTGATGCCGAGTCCCTTGTGCTCACTCAATTTGAGTTTCGCGCAATTGGCGGGGTCATAGACAATGACTGGAACCGGATTAAGCGAGTGGGCGGTCTTGACCTTGATCTTGCCGTTCTCCGTTTTCACTTTCCCGGTCTTCTTATCATGCTCATACATGTCGTCAGCATTTCCATGATCCGCTGAAATCACCAGAATCCCGCCCGCCGCCTGAATCGCCGGGAGGAGACGTCCGATGCACAGATCCACGGTTTCAACTGCGATTTGGGTGGCCTGATAGACCCCGGTGTGCCCGACCATATCGCCGTTGGGGAAATTCAACCGGATGAAACGATGGGTATTTCCGGCAATTGCTTTTAAGACGGCGTCAGTGATTTCCGCGCCTTTCATCCAGGGGCGCTGCTCAAAGGGGAGGATATCCGAGGGAATCTCATAATAATCCTCCAAAGCGGCGTTGAATTTACCCGAACGGTTACCATTGAAGAAATAAGTGACGTGCCCAAACTTCTGGGTTTCGCTGATGGCCATTTGTTTAACCCCGGCTTTGGCGAGATATTCGCCCATGGTTTCGGCGATGGCGGGCGGTTCAACCAGATAGTTTTTCGGCAGTTTCAAATCCCCGTCATATTGCATCATTCCTGCAAAAAGAACCTTAGGACGTGGTGAGCGATCAAATTCGGTCACACTGTCATCCTCGAATGCGCGGGTGATTTCAATCGAGCGGTCACCGCGGAAATTAAAGAAAATAACGCCGTGGTTGTCTCGGATCTGTCCGATCGGTTGACCTTTATCAGCAATCACAAAAGCCGGAAGATCCTGATCAATGACCCCCGGGGTGGCTTTCCGCAACGTCTCGATGGCGGCGCGTGCCGAGGGAAACTGGGTGCCAAGACCCCGCACATGAGTATCCCAGCCGCGTTTAACCATATCCCAGTTGGCGTTATAGCGATCCATGGTGATGTTCATACGTCCGCCACCGGAGGCAATCCGGTAATCTACGCTACCGTCCGCATTGAGTCCTGCAAGGAACTGTTCAAAGGGATCGACATATTCCAGAGCGGAGGTTTCGCCGACGTCCCGGCCATCGAGAAGGATATGAATCCTGGCGCATTTCACGCCCTCGGCCTTGGCCTGTGTGAGCATGGCCTTGAGATGGTCAATATGGCTGTGAACGTTCCCGTCCGAGAAAAGACCGATGAAATGAAGGGGGGTATTATTTTTGAGGCAATTGGCAATCTGGGCTTTCCAAACAGCGCCCCGGAACATAGCCCCGGAGTGAATGGCATCACTGACGAGACTGGCCCCCTGGGCAAACACGCGGCCGCAACCGATGGCATTGTGGCCGACTTCGCTGTTTCCCATGTCTTCATCGCTGGGAAGGCCGACGGCGACACCATGTGCTTTGAGTTGGCTGTAGATCGCATGGGCTTTCAACCAGTCAAGATTCGGGGTCAAGGCTGTGCGCACCGCATCCCCTTCCTCATATTTGCCAATACCAACCCCATCCATAATGACCAGTACGACGGGGCCTTTGGGGCCGGGGAAAGCCGATTTCTTGAGTGCCTGCATGTTTGTGTCCTTTGGTTAAAAATGGCCTGAATTATAATTGATAAGCGGGGCGCGGTAAACCTCAAACAGTTAAGCAAAGCCCGCTTCCTCTAATTTGGTTTTCTCGATGGTGGTGCTGGTGGCGATGGAATGCAGGCGGGCGAACAGACCATTTTTTGCTAGCAGGGTGGTGTAAGTCCCTTCCTCCATTACCCGTCCTTCATCCATAACTACGATGTGGTCGGCATTGCGGATGGTGCTGAGTCGGTGGGCGATGACCACCACGGTACGGTTTTTACACAGGACGCCTAACCCCTGTTGCACGATTTGCTCGGATTCAGGATCTAATGCCGAGGTGGCTTCATCCAGGATAATACATTGGCTGTTAGTCAGCATACAGCGGGCAATGGACAAACGCTGACGTTGGCCACCGGACAACTGACTGCCGCCTTCCCCGACCTTATGTTGCAGCTTGTCGGGGAATTCGTTGATGAAATCCCAGGCGCAGGCGTACTTGAGTACCTGGATGAGTTCTTTTTCTGTCACGTTCGGCCTGATACATCGCAGATTCGCCTCGATCGTGGTGTCAAACAGGAAAGGATCCTGTAAAACGACACCAAACTTCATGCGGTATTCGCGAACGGGCAGATCCCGAATGTCGTGACCGCCAAATAATATGACACCACTTGCCGGGTCATAAAATCGGATCAACAGGTTTGCCAGTGTGGTTTTGCCGCAACCGCTGCGCCCGACTAAAGCCACGGTCTTATAGGCTGGGATCGTGAGGTTGATATTCTTCAGAACGGATCGGTTGGTATACCCGAAACTGACATTTCGAAATTCCAGGCTGGGTTCAATCGAGGCGGGCATTACCGCGCCTTTGCGTTCCGGTAGGCTGCTTTGAGTATCCAGCACGGTATATAACTGGTCAAAGGCGGAACGTGCTCCCATCGTTTGCCCATAGACGTTGGTCATCGCCTGAATCATGCCAATCAAGGTGCCTTGATAACCCATGAATGCCACCAGGGTGCCCAAGGGAAATTTTGTCGAATTCGCCATCACTAACCAGGCGCCGCCTACGATGACGCATGCTGTGATGGTATAGGTTAGACCTTCTGTGACAAAACTGAGCTTCATTGATTCCAGGGTGGATTCAAGCCATTTGACCATGGCCGGCCACAATTGGCGCGTAAACTCCTCCTGGGCCTGGTCCTCGAGGGCAAAGGCCTGGATCGTTTTATGTCCGCGTAATTTATCCATGATCACGCTGACAATATGCATTCCTGCTTCGGTGGCATCTTTGGTCTTAGCATAAATCCTTTTGGATAAGATTTTCGCCACGACGACATAACCAATGGCGCCTGCAAGAATCACCAGGGTCAAAGCCGGGCTGAAATATAAACAAAACCCAAGGCTGAAAATCAGCCCCACAACGAATACCAGCGTCATGAAATTTCCGAGTGTGTTGATGGAGTTTCCAAAGACCCGTTCATACAGGAATCCTGATGGAAATTTGTTGTGGAAACGCAGTGATAGCGACTGTAAATGGGCGAAACTCGTCAAGCGTAACTGGAAGATGATTTTCTGCTGGGTGTGATACACCATGGTCATGGCCCAGAACCATAAGCCCATACGCACAAACATGACTGACAGATAAACCGCGGCGGCCTCCAGCGCCAGCTTGATATTCCGTTGTGGGATGGCGATATCAATCACGTATTTTGCCAGCAAAGGCTGCAGGGCCACGGCCATCCCCACCATGGCGACCAATGATGCGGCCAGCAGCATACGCCACCGATAGGGTTTGACCATTGGCCAAAACCGTTTGCCTATCTCGCTCCAGGTATAATTGCGAATCTCTCCAAATTGGTGCATAATGAGTCCTCCCGGATGGGCGATAAATCTGGCGGGAATTCGGGTTACTGTCCAGTCAGGAATTGATAGGCTTTCTGGTACCGGGCCATTCGTTCTTTATCTTTTTCCACGAGGCCGTGTTGACGCCGGAAATTCATGTTGTCTTCCAGGTCAGCCAACTTGACTTTCCGTGCGAGGGGATTTTTCGAAGCTCTCTCCACATAGTCCTCGTAATCCTCATTCTTCCGCCGGGTCAGACTGTCGACCGCCTCGATCACTTCGGGCTGGAATCCTTCCTGAGCGAGTTCGGCCAGAGTGAGAGGACTATCTTCAATGACATCATGAAGGATGGCGGCTATCCTTTCGGTTTCGCCGGTCATTTTCAGCATGACCCGGAGTGGGTGAAGAATATAGGGCTCTCCGACCTTGTCGGTTTGTCCCGCATGGGCCTTCACCGTAATAACTATGGCACGATCAAGATTCATGGTGAAACCATAACTGAAATTTTCAAAATAGACTACAACTGCTGGCAGATCGGGCAGAGATGGGTTCCCCTTTGTCCGACGATGGTACGTATAATGGTAGTCTTACATCGGGGGCAGGGCTCGCCGGTACGTCGGAAGACATTAAGTGCCTGGGCATTAAGTCCCCGTCGTCCCGCCACGCTGAAGAAGTTGGTCTCCCCGGTGCCTAATGTGGTGCCGCAATTATCCACTCCCCGCTGTAATACGGTGCGAATTGCCTGATGGAGTCGTTTGATTTCACCCTGGCTCAAGGTGTCGGCGCGGCGTTCCGGATGAAGTTTGGCCTGCCACAAAGCCTCATCAACATAAATGTTGCCCAGACCCGCCACGCAACTCTGGTCCAATAGCAATGGCTTGATCCGGCGGGACTTTCCCTTGAGTTGCTTTTGAAGAATTTGGGCGGTGAAAGTGTCCTCGAGCGGTTCGGGGCCAAGGTGAGTTAATCCTGGGACATCTTTGCGGATGAGTCGGAAACGACCGAACTTACGGGTGTCGTTAAAAATGAGTTGGTGTCCATTGCCCAGAGTCATCAGCACATGATCGTGTTTCCCCGGAGTTGGTTTGACATCGGCATACCGGAGTTTCCCGGTCATTCGGAGGTGGATCAGCAGATTGGAACCGTTATCAAGTAACATCACAATATATTTCCCTCGCCGCGAGAGCTGGATAATGGTGCGACCGCTGAGGGCCTGTATGAATTGGGGAGGGGACATACCCTCAATCATTCTGGCCCAGCGGATATCAACCGCACGGATCACGGCCTGTTCAAGGCCATGGGCACGCAAGTCTCTCACCACTGTTTCAACCTCGGGAAGTTCTGGCATAATGTCACCTTTTGTAGACTGATTGTTAATCATGTGATAAACCTACGGAAATTTGAACCACAATCTGGGAGCGCACGGAATGAAGAACAGATCGGCGATAGTGGCGCGAAAAACGCGCGAGACAGACATCAAGGTTTCAGTAAATCTCGATGGCGCAGGAATCAGTAAAATCGACACTGATATGCCCTTTTTGAATCACATGCTGGAATTGTTCTCAAAACATTCCCTGATCGATCTCACGGTGGTGGCCAAGGGTGATTTGGAAGTCGATTATCATCATACGGTTGAGGATTTAGGATTGGTGCTCGGGGATGCCATTGATCAGGCACTGGGCGACCGCAAGGGGATTGTGCGTTATGGCTCGGCCTATATCCCGATGGACGATGCCTTGAGTCGGGCGGTGGTGGATCTGGGCGGGCGCCCTTTCATGGTTTATGAAGTGGCCAACCGCACCCGGAAGATCCGTGATTTTGATCTGCTCCTGATTCGTGAATTTTTTCAGGCTTTCACCGTAAAGGCTCGTATGAATCTGCACATCGCCCAACTCTATGGGAAAGAGCCTCACCACGCGTATGAGGCTATTTTCAAGGCGGTAGCCCGTGCGATGAGTGCCGCCTGACAGAAGGATGCGCGGGTAAAGGGTGTGCCTTCCAGCAAAGGGGCCATCTGATTTGAAAATTTATCCTGCGATTGATTTGAAGGACGGAAAGTGCGTCAGGTTGCGGCAGGGAATGGCGAATGCCGTAACGGTCTATTCCGAGGATCCGGTTGCCATGGCGCGACAATGGGCTGATGCAGGTGGTGATTGGTTGCATGTAGTGGACCTGGACGGGGCCTTCGCCGGTCATCCGGTCCATCATGAAGTCATCAAGGCCATGGCGGCGGCCATTTCCATTCCGCTTGAACTGGGCGGTGGACTCCGGACCGATGCCGATATCCGCCAGATGCTGGATGCGGGCGTCAGCCGGGTGATTCTGGGAACCCGGGCCTGTGCTGATCCCCAGGCTTTGGCGGCTCTGGTGAAATTATTCGGAAACCGACTGGCCGTAGGCATCGATGCCCGCAATGGTAAGGTTCAAGTCAAGGGCTGGGTGGAGACCACCGATACATTGGCGGTCGATCTGGCCGTAAAAGTGTCAGCCGTTGGCGTGAGTACCATCATCTATACTGACACGGCAACGGACGGCATGTTGACAGGGCCGAATCTCGAAGGTGTGCGCACCCTGTGCCGTGCAGTAAAGGCCAATATCATCGCCTCCGGGGGGATTTCCAAGTGTGAGGATATTGCCGCGCTCGCGGCACTCAATCTGCCCAACCTTGACGGGGTAATTGTAGGGAAAGCTCTCTATGAGGGGGCAGTTACCATTCCCGCCATGCGGGCGGTGGCAGGAGCGGTTCCTCGATCATGATGATTGAATCTAAATGCGAGCGGCTCCCTTCCGGGATTCGTGTGGTAACCGCCCCCATGCCGCATGTACAAAGTGTCTCTATTGGCGTTTGGGTTGGGGCGGGGGGGCGTTGCGAATCCGCAGCCCAGTCCGGGATCAGTCACTTTCTTGAGCATATTCTCTTCAAGGGAACCACCCGGCGTACCGCGCGTGAGATCTCCCAGGCCATCGAGGGGCGTGGTGGGGATATCAATGCTTTCACGCAGGCGGAGAACACTTGCTATTACGCCCGCGTTGCGGCGCCCCATACCTGGCAGGCTTTGGATGTTCTTCTCGACATGATCCAGCATCCCCGCCTTTCGCCGGCAGATATCAAAAAAGAACGAGACGTCATTATTGAAGAAATCATGATGGTCCGGGATCAGCCTCACCAGCAGGTGGAAGAGACGCTGGGTGAGTTGATGTGGTTAAACCACCCCCTTGGACGACCTCTGGCTGGAACCTGCGAGACGGTGCAAGCCATCGGGCGTGAGGAGTTGCTGGCCTATAAGACTCGTCATTATGTTCCCGGCAACATCGTCGTCGCTTTTGCGGGCAAAGTGGACCATGAATCTTGTGTTGCCCGTGTGCAGGCCGCCTTCCCCGAAAAAGGGGGTAAGGTTCCAGGTCCATTCGCCCCCATTGGCCGGACAGTGAAGCGCAAACCACTGGAGGTGTTGCCGAAAGATGTGGAGCAGGTGCACATGGCGCTCGGGTTCCGCTCATTCGGGCGAAGGGATCCCCGGCGTTTTGCCTTAAAACTGTTCAGTGTGATTCTGGGTGAGAACATGAGCTCGCGGCTGTTTCAGGTTGTGCGGGAGCAGTATGGACTGGCCTATGCGATTCAATGTGGGGGCCATTTGTTCCATGACACCGGTGGGTTTGTGATTACGGGCGGACTGGATCGTGAGCGGCTGGATCGTGCGTTGGCGTTGATCGCCCGTGAGTTACGCCGGATCAAGGAAAAGCCTGTTGGCAGGCGGGAATTGGAACGGGCACGTGATTATTCAGTTGGACAGATTCAACTAGGACTGGAAAGCACCACGAGTCAGATGATGTGGATTGGTGAACATATTTTAGCCTACGGACGCGTGAAGGATCCGGAAGAAGGAATCCAATCCCTGAAAAAAGTGACTGCCGCTGAGATCCAGCAATTGGCCGGGCAGATCTTGTGTCCTTCAAAAGTCAGTCTGGCGATGGTAATGTCTGATTCGGATGGAAGCATGAATGCAAAACTGGATTCTTGGTTGGGCACCTTTTAACGTATGAGGTGATTATGAAACTTCAAGGTAAGACAGCATTGGTGACAGGCGGGGCGGTCAGGATTGGCAAGGCCATTTGTGAGGCGCTGGCGGATGCAGGGTGTAATGTTGTCATTCATTGCAGTCGTTCGGTACTGGCCGCACAACAACTTGCCGGAACGATCCAAGAGCGTGGAGTGAAAGCGTGGGTTGTGCGAGAGGCGATTGACTCTGAATCTGACTGTCAGTCCCTGATATCGGCGGCCCTCAAACAGGCGAAACACCTGGATATTTTGGTTAATAATGCGGCCGTATTTCATAAGAACCGGTTGGCCACGGTGACGGAACGAAAGCTGGCGGTGGAATTCGGGATCAATTTGTTTGCGCCGATTTGTTTGACCCGTTTTTTCGTGGAGCAGACGGAGCAGGGGGCTGTGATTAATTTGCTGGATCGGCGGATTATGGCCAACGATCCCGACTGCCTTCCGTACTCGTTATCCAAAAAAGGGCTGGCCGCTTTCACCCGTGAGGCGGCCCTTGCCCTGGCACCTGCCTTCACTGTCAATGCCGTGGCGCCGGGCGCCGTGTTGCCGCCCCCGGGAAAGGGCACCCAGTACCTTCATGACCGTGCGGGCCGGATTCCTTTGAACCAACGTATTACCCCTCAAGCCGTGGCCGCCGGGGTGGTGGCGATGTTGCAATTGGAAGGAATTACTGGCCAGACACTTTTTGTTGATGGCGGCCAGCATTTGCTCGGGAATGGTGTGTGAAAAACAAGGAATG
>Ga0118677_10010587_pt1 | contig 14057 bp, 7 predicted proteins | sample AliMusrvi5mmetaG_FD_86154 | JGI IMG/M metagenome (GOLD analysis project Ga0118677, IMG submission 86154) | reverse complement strand
TTGCCTGTTTGCATAACCTTCTGAACGGCGAATTTCATCGATTCGGCAGATGCAAACTGACCTTTTTTTATATTTACGGGCTTCCCACTTGCCGCGCATGCCTGAATGAAATCGGTCTGTCGGCACAAGAAAGCGGGCGTTTGCAGCACATCGACAGCGTTTGCTACTGCTTGAATCTGCTCCATGCTGTGGAATGCGAAGTCGGCTCGTGCAACACCACGATTGGCGGAGTCGCCGAGGCAGGAAATCGCTTGGCCTTCAGCCGGACGTATAATGGATTTGGTTACACAGGGGTGCGCATTCGCGACGGCAGCACTAACAACGCCATTCTGGGCAACGCCATCTTTTCGAACGATGGCTTGGCCATTGATTTGGGCAACTACGGCGTGAATCCGAATATCGCGTGCGATGCCGGCTCCGGCGCTAATATGGTCCAGAACTACCCGGTGCTGACTCAGGCCGTCAGTGGCAACGGTACCGGAGTTCGCGGCACCCTCAACAGTCGCCCTAACAGGACGTTTCTGCTCCAGTTTTTCGCCAATCCCTCTTGCGATGCCCTGGGCTACGGCGAAGGGCGGACTTACCTCGGCCAGACGAGCGTTGTCACGGGCAATAACTGCAGCGCGAGCTTTGTGGCCTCGTTGCCCGGTTCTGTCCCGACCGGCTCTGTAATCACGGCCACCGCAACCGATAGCGCTAATAACACATCTGAATTCTCGGCCTGCATCCCGGTGACTTCCGTGCCCAACCTGGCAGTCAGGCCGGCCGCCAACCACCAACTCAGCCTGGCCTGGACGAACACTGCGACCGGCTTTGTCCTCGAGCAGACCGACAGCCTTTCCCCGCCTATCCAGTGGACCGCGGTGAACAACAGCCCTGTCCTCACCAACGGCCAGTTCATCGTCACCCTTTCCGCTGCTGTGGCCAAGCGGTTTTACCTGCTGACCTTTCAGTAGTAGCTGCTCTTTCTGCTTACCAGCTCACCCATTTCAATGAGTTCGGATTTATTTCGGGTTTCGGGTTTCGGGTTTCGTGCTTTCCGCTCTGCCGCCCTGCCTATTTTCCAGGGGTTCTCCTCCATCGCCATCCGTTCGCTCGCGGTGCTGGCCTTAGGCTTCGGGATCATGCCTCGGGCCGCGGGGCAAGCCTCGATGCAGACCATCTTGACAAATGGGCCAGTTTCCAATCGATTCAACGTCGTTCTGCTCTCGGAAGGTTACACCAGCGCCCAACTCGCTCAATTCCTCGTGGATGTAACCAACGCGGTGAGCGAACTGTTGGCCCACCAGCCTTACCAGGAATACAGCAACTACTTCAACGCCTTTGCCATCCAGATCGCGTCCGGCCAATCCGGCTCGGATCACCCTTCTTACAACAGCTACGTGAATACGTATTTCAACAGCACCTACGACGTGGCTTCCGACCGCCTGATTACGATCCCCCCAAACTTTGCTGACGCCAATTATAGCCACGGCCAGGGAAAGGTGGATGCGCTGTTGCAGACGAACATGCCGGACTACCATCTAGCCATCCTGCTGGTGAACGACTTCACTGACGGCGGGTCAGATGGATTTGGCAAAACGGCGATTAGTTCTATTGGCTATGGGTCACCCGAAATCCTGACCCACGAGACCGGCCATGTACTGGCCAACCTGGGGGATGAATACACCAATGCCAACCCGGGGTTTCCTAACACCGAAGAACCGAATACGACGCAGCAAACTAGCCGTCTTCTGATCAAGTGGAAGGCCTGGATTTCCACCAACACTCCCATACCTACGCCGCCCACTTCTGCTTATAGTTCGGTCATCGGCTTGTTCCAAGGAGCCCATTACCATTCCACCGGGTGGTATCGTCCCAGCCTCGATTGCCTGATGCGTGATCTATATGTCCCGTTCTGCGACGTCTGCAGCGAAGCCTTGGTCTTAGCGATTTACCAAAAAGTGCGGCCGGTAGACACTTTCGTGCCCACCAGCACCAATCTATTGGTTTCGACCGCGCTCCCGCTGACCTTTAGCCTCACTCTCCTCGATCCTTCGACGCATAGCCTGAGCGTCCAATGGTACACAAACAGCATAGCCCTTTCTGGCGCGACCAATCCCTTGATCACTCTCTTGCCGACCGCGCTCGGCAACGGCCACCACACGATCAGCGCCGTCGCTCGGGACAGCACTTCACTGGTGCGCAATGATCCGACGAACCTTCTGGCTCAGACGGTCACATGGGCAGTGAACGTGAGCCTGACGCAACTGCGCCTGGATTCTCCGCTCTGGTTGAGCGGAGGGAGATTCACCTTTCGAATCGTTGGAAACGCCCTCCAGGGCGTGGTGGTCGAAGGTTCTACTAACCTCCTAAACTGGGTTCGCCTGGCAACGAATTCACTGTTGGCGGGTCAGGTGTGGTATACGAATTCCTCCGCAGGTGCCTGGCCTCGCAGCTTCTACCGAGCCCTCATGCCCTAGCGCAGGCGTCTCGCTCAGTAACATTCGACTGCATCACGAAGCTGCCAAGTAAAATAAAAAAGGCGCGAGCTGATGCTCGCGCCTTTCAAGTTTCTTGACTTGTACTACTCTTTCCGGCCGAGTCGGCGTGCTGCAACCAGCATCCCTAGCCCGCCCAAAACCGAGAGCGCCAACATCGAAGGCTCAGGCGTCGCCACCGCTACCATGTCCGCCCCGAAAGCAGCGTTCGGCGGTACCAAGCTGTTCGTCAGCAATAGCCAGCCTCCCCCGTTGTTCTGCCAATAATCCCCAAACGTCGTCCCAACGGTCGGTGGCCCGTAAAGATCCAAGCCCACCGAGTCACCCAATCCCATTCCTGAGAACTGAACAGTCCAAGTCAGGTCTACCGTGGAAGTCGTCGGCAGGAAGAGGAACCCGGAGGGGCCAAAGTCGGCCCCACTGAAAACAAACGTGCCCCGCGCAGTCGGTGCCGGAACCGCAAACGTGCTATCGTAGAAGGGTGTGGCACCCGGTGTGGCATACCCGTTGAACAACGGGCCGTTATTCAGGTAAAACCTAACCTCTGCCGTGATCTGCCCCGCAAAACTGTTTGGGTTGCTACTCAGACCCCAATACTCGAACGAAAACGCGGTAAGGTACCGCTCCGTACCGGCCAAAATAACCTCGTTGCCAACCTGGGATGCACCCGGGTTGAACCGGATCGCCAGATCATTGGTCGAATTGTTATAAATCGTAGCAGCCGTCAGCGGCTGACTCAGGCCGAAGCACAAGAGGCTAGCAGTCAGGCAAACATGAATTCTAAGGGCATTTTTCATAAGTTTAATTCCTGCACCGTAATTTGTCACACCACACTTGCGAATAATTTGATGCCAATTTAATAAAAATGGGCGCGCTGTCAACAAGATTTTTGCTTTTTTTTGGAGGCAAGGCGCACCCTGGCAGTGCCACCATCCGATTCAGCACCGCGAACTCAGAACGCCTCAGTGCGCACGCGCCGTGGTCACACAGAAAGCACTTGGATCCGCCTGGTCTAAAACATGAAGGGTGCCTGCGGAGTGACGCGCCTTGCTATCTGGCTCTGGCAGCGGTGGCGTCAGGCGTCTCGCCCGCAGCTCTTCTCCTTGCGTCGACCACAGACCTCCGGCCCCCCGAACAAGCCAAGGCACAGAATTCACACCCAAGTCCAGGCTTGGTTACGCCCTATCAACACCCAAGCAACTGGCTTACTACATCGTTACTACTTCGTCACTTCCTAGTTACTACATCGTGCCAGATACCCGGCAGGACGCTGGATTCTGGCTATCAGCGGCGGGCTGGCGGGTAAGAGAACCGGCGCAAGATACTTATTTATACAGGCTTGCATATCTGCGTGAAGTGCTCGGAATCACACCTCTTGCCCGAAGTTACTCACTTGCTGCACTTGATCTCTACCACCGGTTTCAATTCGGTTAAACCCGCTCTCCGCATCTCGTCTGGGATGTGTTGGGCCCCGGTCCATTGCCCAAGGGTGTTCCGCTCGATTCTCAAATCAGCCGTCGAGGTCACCAGGATGCCCGGCATCGCGCAACCGGTCACGGTGTTGTCGGTGATCGTGATACCCCGGTGCGCGCCTGCGGGAGCGATGTCGCCGTTTCCGCCAGTGGCTTCGATCCGGATAGGTACGCCGTAGCAGTTCGTAACGGTATTGCCGACAATCTTCAGATCTATGCTCGTCCCCGCTTCCAGCCACCAGTACTCAGGCGAAACGAGAATCGCCGACATCCAGCAGCCTTCCATGCGATTGCTGATGACCTCTCCGTGGTTGGCCTTGATGAGGATGCCCCGCGACCGATTGAAGCCGAAGTCGCAGTTCTTCACAGCAAAGCCGTTCCCAATCCGGTTGGCGGAGCAGACAATGCCGCCACGCCGAATGGATACCTCGCGGTCGAGCCTGAGCAGGAAAGCCTTGCTGAGGCCCCTGGCGCTCTTCAAGTCGGCGTCCAGATACTGCTTGGCGAGGAACGCCCGCTCGTCTTCCAGTATTGAGCCGGCCGATTGGATCGAGACCGCCTTCGCGTCGGGCAGCCGTTCGCCGGTGTAGAGCACGAGTTCCACCGGATCACCCGGCTGGATGTTCATGTTGCCTTTCGCCAGCACGCGCAATTCCTGGCCCTGAGAGCTCATGATCATGTGGTAATCGCCACAGATGTTGATGCAGTCGTCGCCCATGAAACGTGCCGCGCATTCGAGGTAGGACGGGCCTTTGATGGCGTGCTTGCTGTGGTAAGCATCGGCGTTCAGAGCACGCAGCCGCGGCGACGCGCGTTTGATGGGATCGTCTTCCGGCGAACGGCGACCAACCCGGCAACTCGCGTACACGCCGCCGTCGCAGTTGAATTCGAGGAAGCCGAAACAATTCGATGCGAACAGCTCTATGTTCTCCAACCGCACGTTTACATTGCTGCGGCACTCGATCGCATGGGGGGCGTTGCCGTGTGGTGCGTATTCGGACCCGATCACAATCAGGTCGCCGACTTGCTCAGGCTGAACGTCGTGCCGGCCAGGGCATGTGAGGCGGAGGTGGCGGGAGTCACCGACCTCGATTTTGCTGACGCTTCGGTCCTCGCACCGCAACGTTCGCGTGTCCGGGCGGAAGATTTCGTATTTGAAGTTGCGGACCGTCCCGGCTTCTGGATAGCCCTCGAAAAGCTCCACCTCATACGTCTGCCGGTCGGCCGAAATAGCGACAATGCGGCCTTGCGTATAGGGCAACGGGTCGTAATCGATCTTCAATCCGCGCAGGGTGACGTTCGTGCAGCCGGTAATCGTGATCGCGCGCGTCGTCTCCGTGCAGATCATCTCCACGTCATCCGCCACGATCTGAAGGTCTTTCAATTCTCTCAGATGGAGGTGTTGTCGGTCCTGCGGCGTCACCCGATAGCGTCCCGGCGGCACAACGATGCGCTTGGCGCCTGCTTTGACTTCCTTGTCGATGAAGCCTTGCAAGTCGAACGGCATCCCGACGGGAAGCCCCTGGCCATGAGCGGCGGCGGAGCCCTCCGCGGCATTCGAGCCGATCCCTTGTCCCAACCACAAGAGGCCAGCGACCAGAAGGCCGGCACAGTGTGAGTTCAGCCTTCTTGTCATGTTTTATACTACTGCGTTGGCTGGATTACGTTCACTAGCCCCACGTCAATTCCCTGGCCGCCTGCGGTCTGGTGGCAGTGGACCGCCAGAGTGATCTGGGTGCCTGGTTTCAGCAATGCCTGGGCAGCCGGTCGCATCTCCAGCGACACGTAGCTCGTGGTGAATCCGCCCTCCGTCACTGCGAGAACTCCATTGACGTAAACCTCCACGTCTTCGTCGTGATAGACATAAGCCTGGAGATTCGAGCCGAGGGCTTCAGGCAGGGTCAAGGTCCTCCGCAGCCAAATGTCCTCCGTGTTCCAGGTCGTCCGGACCACCACCCCTGGCGTGCCGTCCGTGCCGAAACCGGCTGGTCCTTCCTTCCAACCAGAAGCGTCGAACTGCGGTTGAACCCAATCCTCGGCGGGCTTCTCGGTCGTATAACGCCAGATGGCCGGTGCCCGGCGAGAGGTTGCAACAACTTCGGTTACCTGCGGCGGTTCCGGTAACGGCGCCCAATTCCCTACCTTGGTCCTATCCGCGCTGGACCACTTCTTCCACATTGCCCGGTCCGCGAGCATCTTGATGAAGAGGCCCCCGACCACCGGCCGGGCGTGCATGCCGCCGCTTTGCACTTTGTCCGTTTCGTAGGAATCAGCGAGGGGATCACGGGTGGTGGTTTCGTTCAAATAGTCGTAGATCGGCGAGACAATGGCCTCGAAATCGGCCTTGTTGTCCGCCAAAGTTGCGCTCCACACCGACCAATCCGTCTTGGTGATCCGAGTGCGCGAATCCAGCGGCACGCCAAAGCGCTGCATCACGCTCTTATAGTGAGCGACCTCCTTTTGCGCTATCTCGGGTGGGAAGATGTTCAAACCCAGGATGCTATCCCAGACCAGGTTATATTTCTGGCTCCAAGTGTTGGGTTTGTCGAATGCGAGCCGGAAGTGCTCACCATCAGCGGCCACTTTTACCCAGTGTTCGGCATCGGCCTTCGCCAGATCCTGATATTTCTGCGCATTAGCCTGGTCGCCGCGCATCCGGCAGAGGTCGCCATAAGCGGCCAGGCCCAGGATAGCCTTCACCGATAGATTGGCATTGTGCGCGAGATGTCCCATGAAATCATCCGTGCAAAGCTGGTTCTCAGGGTCCAAGCCATACTGCTCCAGATACTGGGCCCACTGGGTCAGCTTAGGCCACCACGGCGCAACGAAATCCGCGTTGCCTTCCGCCTGCGCGATGGCGTCGCACAGGATGAGCATGTTGCCGCTTTCCTCGACTGGCATTCCCTCTCCACCATCGTCAGTGCCGCGGGCGATCGGATAAGTGCCCAAATCATGGGGCGCGTTCGGAAACTTCCAATGCCAGGTCGAGGCATAGCTCAAGATCGACACCAGCGACGCCTTCGCCAGAGTCGGACTTAATAGAATCCACTGCGGCGCCATCGGGAAGAACACATCTACCGTGGCGATGTCCCCGTTACTCGTGTTCTCCTTGGTGAAGAACAGCGGCTGCTTATTGGCGTCGGCTGCCAACCCGCAAGCGGCGGCGCACTGGCGGTAAGCCAGCGCGCAGATTCGAGCGTACTTTTCCCCGCCGACTTTCCGGGCGTCTGCCATGAGCTGTTCATCGAAATCCCAGCAACGCTTCAGAAGCCGTGCGTAGTCAGCGGCGGCCTGCTGCAGCATCTGGGTCGGCGAGGCCCCGTTCCGCCGCCAGTAAGGCCGCAGCTTCAGCCCAAAATACTTGATCGCATAAACCTCATCATAAGCCACGATCACTTGGCGGGTCACTGGCTTGGCATCCACTTGCCCCAGGTCGAAAACGAATGCCATCACGGGCTGGTTGTCGCTGACGGCCCGCGGCATACGGGTGTCGTCCTGGGCCGGCAAATCCCCACGAGCTACGAATGCTCCCACCAAATCCTGGTGCGCACCCACAGCGGCTTTGGCCTGTTTTGCCTCTGCAGCCAGGTAGGCATAGCCCCAGTTGATCCGATGGTCGTCACCACAGGATCCAAGGATTGGCTGTTCCTGGGTTCCTATTCGCAGCGCCGTCAGGTTACCCGCTGACTCGCGAGACCACTCGACCTTTTCGCTGGTATTATTGACCACGAGCTGCGAGCTGGTGCTGTCATAGATAGCAATGGCATGGCTTTTCCCGTCCACCGAACGCACCGTCCAATTGATATAACTCAGTGGCGACGCCATCGCCTCCAAGTCGTTGGGCAACGCGGGGGTCATGAAAGTGAGGGTGACATGGATGTGCCCGTCGTCAAAATCGTAGATAGTGCGGGTCGGTTTTACCTCCAGCCCGACCTGGGGTAATGCCGGCACATCGGCAGGGTCGTTGCCCATAAGGCGGTAGGCCTTGTCATCCACGCGAATCAGGCTCACCAGCGAATGCTCGCGGCGGGTCCAATGCCGGGTGGCGTTATCCGTCAGATGATCAGCCTCCGACCAGATGCTCAGGAATGGATTGAAGGTCACCAGCGGCACCGCCGGCGGGCGAAACGCGGATTCGGCAGGCGCTGTGCGGACGGCCGTCGTGACGGTCAGAACGAGGCCGAAGAACATAGCTGCGGACGCGGCACGAGCCGCGCGAGAGGAGGTCTGTTTCATGGGGAGGAGTCTAGCCCGGCGACACCATGAAGCAAACAGCGAATAGGTTGATGCACAACGGGAGGTCACATATCCCATCAGGTCGGGCTACCGTACTATGCTGTAGCGGGGGAGCGCGCCCGCCCCGGGCGCCGTGACTGGCGCCCTCGCCAGTCACCTTCCGGGCTCTCTAAACGGACTCACTGCTCAGTGACTCGGCGCGCGGCCCAGCCACCCGGCGAGGGCGCCGGCTTGCTAGGCCCGGGGCGGGCGTGCTCCCCTTTTCCAACTGCGTTGTTTCGGCTTAGCTGCCGGCAGGCGGCTGCGTTCGTGGAAGCTGGCGGAGGCCGGCGAAGGTCTTTTTTTGTCTGGCCTCTTTTAGCTACCTGAGATAGTACGCCCCTCAATATGCATCACCAGCCCTCAAAGCCATCGGGGTCCGCTGATCTTCACCCGGACCATTTCTCCTCACGCGGCAGCAAATTCGCCTTCCTCCTGTTGCTCCTGCTCGTCCTGGCCCCGGCGTTGAACGCAGAAATGAAACTCCCGGACATCATCAGCGACCATATGGTGCTTCAGCGGGATCTGCCCAATCCTTTGTGGGGCTGGGACGCACCGGGGACTCAGATCACGGTGACCTTCGCCGGCCAGACCAAGTCCGCACAAGCCGGACCGGATGGCAAATGGACCGTGAAGCTCGATCCTATGCCTGCCAACGAAAAGCCTTCGATCCTGACCATCACCGGCACGGAAAAGAAAGAGATCCAGGACGTTCTCGTCGGCGAGGTCTGGATGTGCTCCGGCCAGTCCAACATGGGCTTTACCCTGGCCAGCGACTGGAAAGGGGACATCGAGGCCGCCGCTTCGAAGCTGCCCAACCTCCGTTTGATCAAGGTCCCCCAGGTCGGTACGCAGGAGCTGCAGAAAGATTTCAAGGGCCAGTGGCGGTCCTCTACCCCCGAAACCGCCCGCAACTTTAGCGCTGTGGGCTTTTACTTCGGCAGATACGTCCACCTCATCCTCGGCGTGCCTGTCGGCCTGATTGACAATGCGTGGGGCGGGTCTGCGGCAGAGGCCTGGATCCGCCGCGAGTCCCTAGAGAAAGACCCGCGCTTCAAGTCGCTCATGGAAAACACGGTCAAACAGGAAGCCAATCTCCAGAGTGAGCAGACCAAGGCCGACTTCGAGAAGCGGCTAGCTAAGTGGAAAGAAGATGTTGAGAAGGCCAAGGCCGACCAGAAGGCGCCGCCCCGCCAGCCTTCTTCCCCGTTCCAGTGGCTGAATGGCAACGCGCGCCCCGGCAACATCTTCTGCGGAGTCGTTAATCCCACGCTCGGTTACGGACTCAAGGGCGTCATTTGGTACCAGGGTGAATCCAACGCCGGCCGCGCCTGGGAATACGCCGATCTCTTCCCCTTCATGATCGAGCAGTGGCGCAAGGAATGGAACCAGGGCGACTTCTCGTTCTACTGGGTGCAACTCGCCGACTTCATGGCGGAGAAGCCCGAGCCTGGCGAGAGCAGTTGGGCGGAACTGCGCGAATCACAGACCAAAACCCTGAAGCTTCCGAACACCGGCCAGGCCGTCATCATCGACGTAGGTGAAGGCAAAGATATCCACCCCAGGAACAAGCACGACGTAGCCGCGCGTCTCGCGCGTTGGGCCTTGGTGAAAGACTACGGGATGAAGTTCCCCTATCGCAGTCCGGAGTTCAAGAGCATGGAGATCAGTGGCAATAAAGCCCTCCTTGCCTTCGATTGTTTCGGCAGCAGCCTCCGTCCATTTGACGTGGACCAGGTGATCGGCTTTGCCGTTTGCGGTCAGGACAAGGTGTGGCACTGGGCTAAAGGCGTCGTGCAGGGAAAAGACAAAGTGGAGGTCTCGTCCGACCAAGTGGCGACCCCAATTGCCGTTCGCTATGCTTGGGCCGATAACCCTGTGTGCAATCTCTTCAGCAACGACGGGCTCCCCGTGACTCCGTTCCGCACCGACGATTTTGACATGATCACGCGGCCCAAGAACTAGTCGTTGGCTGGCCAGTAACCTTAATGATCCCGGTCACAAATCCTGTGACGTATCCTGAACCGGCGCAGCGCGGGTTCCCAGCCTCCCATTCGGGTCATATCCGATGCAGCGTGCCTTTTTGAGGCATCTCGCCTTTGCAGAACGCACGCCGATCATCTGTACTTTTGAGTTTCAGTTTGTGGGCAAATACCCTTGCCTTGACGAATGGACGGTATTTCCTCAACCGTGGTGAAACCGCGCCCGTTCCCAACCAGTCTCCATAGCCCTTCCATCCCTTGTCAGCATAGGTCTTGTTCGGAGATGCTGATATGTCCTGTGGAAGCCTGCCTTTCTTACCTATTTCGCTTGCTGCTGATCCGGTATAATAGCCTACCAATAGCCTACCATTAGAGTAGTTGTGCCTTAGCCTGTCCAATGGTCCTTCTATGGTCATTGTATGGTCCTACTATGGTCCTTCGGACTATGGATAGACTTCATTCGGACTGGTTCTGAGACTCGCGGTTTACTGTAACGTTAACGAGGCACTACGGCGGTGGTCTGTTGGGGGAGGTCTTCCCAGCCGTTGAGGAGCTGGCGGGTGCGAATGAAAACGCGCATGCCTGCCGGGGGCACGCTATAGCGGTCAACGTAGAGCTTGGTGATGGTGCTGTACCCTGCGTCCGGTGCTGGGAGGCGCCCGAGAATGGTGAAGTGCTTGGCAAATGTGACGCCCGGGCTGGTCGGACGAGTGCCGAGGACAAGGATGTCTGCGGCTGGAGAGATGGGAACACTCAGTTTGAGTTCGATCACTCCACCGGTGTTGGTGATGACAAGTTCGCGCACGGGGTTGGCGCCGAATATGGGGCGCTCGGTCGGGGTCAGCGCCGGCGGAAGGCCCTGGTAGGCGAGGGTAGTGTTGATCTTCATGAACAGCAGGTAGCCGGGGAGGCCACCGGATTGGCCAAGATGGGACTGGCTGCTGACGTCCCGGCCGGAAATCGTCCAGGCGGCGCGCTGCTCGTCGGTGAGGGTCCGCCACAGAAACCGGACGCGGCCGAAGGTTTCGCGGACGCTGAGTTGAGCCGGGCTGGGGGCTTTGCGGGGGACGGCGTAGCGGCGACGGATCTGGCCATAGCGGGTCCGGACGCTGACAGTGGTGCCGAGCTTACCGGTTTGGGGAATGTCGAGTATTCTCATAATGTCGATGAGGGTAGCGAGTTAATGGCACCCTTACGTAGGTGCGCGCAGGCTGCCAGGGAGCTTGGTTGTAACCGCACTGACACAGGTCAGTATGGAAACATAAAACCTCTTTGCTTTCCAGCGCAATCCGATGACCGAGTTCGAAGCCGGAAGCGACGGGGAAGCGGAAACCTTTGACACCGGGGCGGGTTTGGGCCACGTTCCCGCGACTTGCATGGATTTGCCCCAATCGCGGACAAGGTGTAAGTGTGAACCAATTATATGGGCAAGGCGTTAATAATTGCCGAGAAGCCGTCCGTCGCCAGCGACATCGCCAAGGCGTTGGGCGGCTTTAAGAAAAACGACGAATTCTACGAGAGCGACCAGTACGTCCTCTCGTCAGCCGTAGGTCATCTGCTGCAGTTGTGCGTGCCGGAGCAGTTCGAAGTCAAGCGCGGCAAGTGGACGTTTGCCCATCTGCCGGTCATTCCGCCCCACTTCGACCTGCAGCCCATTGACAAGAACGTCGCGCGGCTCAAGCTGCTGCTCAAACTGATCAAACGCCCGGATGTGGACGCGCTGGTCAACGCTTGCGACGCCGGCCGGGAAGGCGAGCTGATCTTCCGCTACATCGTCCAATACTCGAAGGCCAGCAAAGCGATAAGGCGCCTTTGGCTGCAGTCCATGACCCCGGCCGCCATCCGCGAGGGCTTCGCTCAACTGCGCGACGACGCGTCGATGCGCCCATTGGCGGACGCGGCCGTATGCCGATCCGAATCCGACTGGCTAGTCGGCATCAACGGCACCCGGGCCATGACCGCCTTCAACTCGAAGACAGGTGGATTCCACCTCACCACTGTCGGCCGGGTGCAGACGCCGACACTGGCGATCCTGGTCGAGCGCGAGGACCGCATTAAGAACTTCGTCCCAAAGGATTATTGGGAGATTCACGGCACGTTCGGCGCCAAAGCAGGCGAATACCCCGGACGATGGTTCGACGAGAAGTTCACCAAGAAGGACGGCGAAGGTGACCTGAAGCCCGAGCGCGTCTGGGATGCTAAATTCGCCGAGGCCATCCGCGCCAAGTGCCTCGGTAAGCCGGGCATCGTTACCGAGGAAAGCAAGCCGACGTCGCAACTGTCGCCTTTGCTCTATGATTTAACGAGCCTGCAGCGCGAGGCGAACGGCCGCTTCGGGTTTTCGGCCAAGACCACGCTCTCGTTGGCCCAGGCGCTTTACGAGCGGCACAAAGTGCTCACCTATCCCCGTACCGATGCCCGCGCCTTGCCGGAGGACTACCTCGATACGGTCAAGACGACGCTCGGCATGTTGGAGCAAACCAGCTACGGCACTTTCGCCGACCATATTCTCAAGAACGGGTGGGTCAGGCCCAACAAGCGCATCTTCAACAATGCCAAGGTCTCGGACCACTTCGCTATCATCCCGACCTCAATCGCGCCCAAGCATCTCAACGAGCTGGAAGCCAAGCTCTACGATATGGTCACCAAGCGATTCCTCGCCGTTTTTTATCCGGCGGCGGAATTCCTGGTCACCACACGCATCACTCGCGTGGAGGCCGAGCCCTTCAAAACCGAAGGCAAGGTCATGACCAACGCGGGCTGGATGGCGGTTTATGGCAAGGAAGTCCAGACCGACGACACCCCCACGCTGGTTGCGGTGCAGCCGAACGAGACGGTGCAGACCACCAACGTCGAAGTCATCGCGACCCAGACCAAACCGCCGCCGCGTTTTACGGAAGCGACCCTGCTGGGCGCGATGGAAAGCGCCGGCAAGCTGGTCGATGACGAGGAATTGCGCGAGGCGATGCGCGAGAAGGGACTGGGCACACCCGCAACGCGTGCCTCCATCATCGAGGGCCTGATCTACGAGAAGTATGTCCTGCGGCAGGGACGAGACTTGCAGCCGACGGCCAAGGCGTTTTCCCTCATCGCGCTCCTGCGGGGGCTGGCGATTCCCGAACTCTCCTCGCCAGAACTGACCGGCGACTGGGAATACAAGCTGCGCAGCATGGCGCGCGGGCAAATGCGGCGAACCGATTTCATGCAGGAAATCGCCGACATGACACGGGACATTGTCGCCAAGGCCAAACAGCATGAAAGCGACACCGTGCCGGGCGACTTCGGCACACTGAAGGTCCCCTGTCCCAAATGCGGCGGTGAGATCCACGAGAACTACAAGAAATTCCAGTGCGACAAGTGCGAGTTCAGTCTGTGGAAGATCGTGGCGAGCCGCCAGCTTGAGATTCCCGAAGTCGAGGAGCTTATTACCAAGCGTCAGGTGGGTCCGCTGCAAGGTTTTCGTAGCAAAATGGGCAAGCCTTTCTCGGCGGTCATCAGGTTGACGTCCGAGCTCAAGCCGGAGTTTGATTTCGGCCAAGACCGGCTGGAGGCCAACGGCGCGGTGGCGCAAGTTGATTTCACCGGCCAGGAGCCGCTGGGCAAGTGTCCCAAGTGCGGGGCGCACGTATTCGATACGCCCATGAGTTACCTCTGCGAAAAGTCCGTCGGGGCCAATCGCACCTGTGATTTCCGTTCGGGCAAGATCATCTTGCAGCGAGCCATCGAGCGGGCGCAGATGCAGAAGCTGCTGGAGACCGGGAAGACGGATCTACTTGAGAAGTTCATTTCCAAGAAAGGCCGCCCATTCAAAGCTTTTCTCGTGGTAAAAGACGGGAAGGTGTCGTTTG
>Ga0118677_10010586_pt1 | contig 14057 bp, 13 predicted proteins | sample AliMusrvi5mmetaG_FD_86154 | JGI IMG/M metagenome (GOLD analysis project Ga0118677, IMG submission 86154) | reverse complement strand
AATCAATTTTTATTCATTCCTGCTTTGAACCATTATTACAAATATTAGAAATGAATATCTAAGTACTTGCCCCAAGGGTTAAAAGGGATCAAGTGACTAAATTGGCATGGCGGAGAGGGTGACCTAACCTTGCAATATATGGGTTTGGACTTCTCTGGTTCGCTTTAGATTGCATTATAGGCAGCAAACACTTATTGAATCGAGCTATTTCCCTAGTTTCATAAGTGGTGAATTTTCATTAAGTGTCTAAATCCGTAGATTAAACCCCAAGCTGGTCCAACCCATTATAGGAATGGAGTTTGGTAACTGGTTTTGGTAACTAACGGAGATTCTTATGAGCACCAATTTAAATTTCAAATATGTCGAAAACCTAAAAAAACCAGGCCGGTATACCGATGCCTTGGTACGCGGGTTACACCTTTGGGTAAAACCTAATCTGAATAAATACTGGATATTTAGGTACTCACAAAACGGCAAGCAACAAAATATCAGCCTAGGCCCCTACCCACTCATTTCAATAGCAGAAGCAAGAATTCTCGGCCAACAGGCTAGAGATAAGGTTCGTTCTGGCGTGAATCCAATCAAAGAGCGCCAGAAGCAAAAAAGCACCGTAAAGCTAGAAGCAAAGAGTAAAGTCCAATTCAGAGACTTTGCTACGGAATGCGTAAGCACTAAACGGCTGGAATGGAAAAACGAAAAACATGCTGCCCAATGGATGTATACACTTACTGAGTTTGCATTTCCAGTCATCGGTGATAAAGCGCTTGATGAGATTGAGATGGAACACATCCTCGAAATTCTCACGCCGATCTGGACATCCAAAACTGAAACCGCATCTCGACTACGGGGAAGGATTGAATGGATATTAGCTGCTGCGACTACTAAAAAACTTCGATCAGGGCCTAACCCTGCGACTTGGAAGAACTATCTTCAAACCATACTTCCCGCACCCAAAAAGGTAGCTAGCGTGATCCACCATAAGGCGATGCGCTATGCTGAAATTCCCCAGTTTATCCAACGACTAAGAGGGTCCGATAGCATGGCCACGATAGCTCTGGAATTTACAATTTTGAATGGCTCCCGATCCGGAGAAGTATTTGGCGGTCTTAAATCAGAACTTCAAGATGGGTTATGGGTTATCCCCGCGTCAAGAATGAAAGCCAAAAAGGAGCATCGAGTGCCACTTTGCCAAAGATCACTCAACTTAATAGCAATCGCTTCGGCAATAGACCCAGGTAGCAAATACTTATTTTCCAGGAACGGAAAAGCGCTTTCAAATATGTCCATGTCCATGGTTCTCAGAAGAATGGGGGTAGATGCTACCGTCCATGGCTTCCGATCATCACTTCGCGACTGGATTAGCGAGCAAACATACTACTCATCTGAAGTAGCCGAAATGACCTTGGCTCACACCATAGGCAATAAAGTAGAGGCAGCCTACCGACGCCAAGATCTACTTGAAAAAAGACGTGCATTGCTCTTAGACTGGGAATCATATTGCTCGAGCCACATTAAGAACAACGTACACCAACTAAAAACAGCCTAGGAGTAGCCTTGAAAAGTAAGCATATCCCAGCAAATCTGGAAGCAGCAGAAAAAGCGGCGCAACTGATTAAAGATCAGCTAGTAGAACTTGAAAAATCAACTGCCACCAAAAAACGGCCATCACTTCAAGATAATCTCAACAAAGAAAGACTTCAAGGATTGATGCAAGCCGATTCGCTAACCGAAGATGAAATGCACCGCTTTGGTAGATTCCTGGACCCCAAGCAACGTGCCAAACACATAAATGAGCGGATCAGAATATTGGGAAAGCTCAAGAAAGATGAGTTAGCACAAAAATTAGCGCAGGTGGGGCTAGATCTTCTAATTGAGCAAGGCTATGCAGCCGTTATCAATAGAGCCTTAGACGAGTTATGGCACAAGTTTGAGGGTGATGAGTATAAAAAGGTGAAAAGTAGCGCAAATAGGCAGCTCGGTCGACAAGCCATTTTTGCAGAAGACGAGAAACGCTTGAAGGAGTGTCTCTCAAAAGTTAAAAAGTCAAAAGGTGGGATCCTCTCTTCTGGAGACTATAGAATTTTTAAAAGCACTGTGTACTTGCACTATCCTGAAAGCAATATGAAACAGGCTCCAAGGCTGACCGGTGAGTTCAAGGACCTAACACCGGAACAGCAACAAGAAGAAAGAGATTATTTAAAAGAGGACTCACCAGGTTGGAGCGAGTCAAGATTAAGAAACTTTTTTGCAAAATACGCAAAGGTCAAAGCAAGTACAAAAAATAATTTTTAGTTTCATAAGTGGTGAATTTCTAACCACCTCCTAAATCTCTAAAGTTCAATTAAGCCCAACAGAACACCGTTGGATTTAATTGAACTTTACATTAGGAGTAGCTATGAATCGTGTTCTAAAACTGATTCGGATTGAGGATGTGGTGCAAAAAACCACTCTTGCCAAAAGTACCATTTGGTTAAAAATTGCACAGGGACTACTCAACTATCCCGATGGAGTTGACCTAGATGTATTTAGGGACTGGAAAGCAGCTCTTCAGAAATAAGGCGGTAATGCGAAAAATTACTGGCGGCAGCTACTCGTATCAGTATTATGAAGCCAACACAATCCAATCGAGGCGTTGCTTATTGGGTCGATGACCTGCTTGCATTAGATGCGCTGATCTTCTTAACGAGCGCCATATTGTCTAATCTATCAATTCACAGCAACTCCAAAAAGGTTTACTTTGAAGATATAGCTGATAAATTTTTTATGATGGCATTAATCTTTATGGGGGTAGTAGTTCTTCTGCTCACCTATCAAATTGTTTAATTGCCTTTTGACCGTCCAGGGCTCACATAGTTGAATTCTGCCTAAGGTCATTGCAAGGTGAGAGGAGTCATTTACTCTGATTAAGCTCAGGCAATAGTCTTGGAGAACTAATGCTCAGCTTTATTTAAATCGCTTGAGACATCTTTATCGAGATTAGCATGCAGATATTCAATAGTGTGAGGTAAGTCTAGGTCTAATTGATCGATCGGCTGTAACCAAACCGTGCCACTATCAACAATGCAATCCAGAAGATGCCCGCCGTGACTCTTATCTTCACTTAAAAAATGCAGGTGATAGCCAGGGACTGTAATGGAATGCATAAAATCAGGAGTCCAAAAGCCAACCAATTGGCCGGCAATATTTTCGTAATGAAATTCTTTTTGATCCCCTGCTACATCAACCAGAGGACGATAAGCATGCTGTTTTGGAACTGAGCGAGCGCGAATCTTAGAAAAAACACCCACAATCCGAATGGCATAAACCAAGTTACTAGAAAGGAGTGATTCAGAAATGAGTCTCTGCATTTGGAGAAAGCTTACTTGAGTAGACAATTCAATGGTATCAGTCGGCTTAAAGTGGGTAACGCAAGCGTAAGGAGTGCCTATGCTTAGATCTGGAATTAAAGCAGATCCATCAGATCGCAATTGATAAAAGATTCCATCGACCAATACCATCTCACCATCGAGATCGTCGAATGTGCCCAAGCCGAAATCACCACGATGAAGGACTTGTTCGAGAGTTTTATCTTCTCTTAAAATACCTTGCACTAAAGCATTGACTGGGGAGGAAACATAAAGCGAGTTAGCCATAGACTCTTATAGTTATTAAATTGTGGTCTTATTTTGTTTCAAAGAAAAAATGAAAGATCTTTTGAGCCAATGCCTTGATCTGGCTAAATTGAGATTTTATTTCATCCTCGCTACTTGCTGCTTTTTCGTTTTTAGCTTTGCGATCTGCAAGCACTTGAGAAATTTTTTCAATCAATATTGGAGATGCAGTAAGGAAGGGTGCAAGATTACCCTTTGTGACTTCTAGCAAAATACCGTTCGTTTTAGCGTAAACGTTTGCGGAGCGAGGTTCACCCGTCAATAAAGACATCTCCCCCACGCAGTCCCCTGGCCACAAGGTGGCAACGATTAAATCTATCCCATCTTTTCCAGGGATGCCCACCTCAAGATGACCTTCAGAGATGAAATACATACTCTGCGCCAGTTCCCCATGCTTGATTATCTGATCTCCAGACTCAAAAGGAACTAAATGCACTACGGATGCTAGTTCCTGAATCTGATTTTCATCCAATACTTTCAGAATGGAAGATTGATAAATATCCAACAGCCTTTGCTTCGCATCTGATTTTCCAATACTAGGACGATAAATCTCAATATCGGAATTCAAGTTAATGGCAGCTGCATTAAAGATATGCAGTAAAGCTCCATAAACTGAATTGCTTGAGGAGAGGAAGGAGAGGCTTGGGTGACATTCGTAGCTAATACCGTAAGAAATGGCGCCGCCAGTGATCTCTTGAATTTGGCAGGAATAGCCTTGGTAAAAACGCTCATCTTTAGAGATTAAATATTGCATGCCGTTATTCATCATGCTCAAGACCCTATTACTGTCATTTTGAGAGGTTAAATTAAAAGTACAACGGCGCTTTACACCGCGTTTAGTAGGCTGCTTACTGAGGTTGATGTACTTCCAATTTAAAAATTGACGCGTCGGGATGCGGATCAAATAGGCAAACTTGTCTTCAATAGTGACCATTCGATGGTCAATTTGAGTAACCCTATAGACATCTTTTTCTTCATTGACTTGAATGTAATCATTAATGCTAGCCAAATGATCAGTCTGAATCTGAATGCTTGCGGTAACGTCTGAAATCCATTCACGAAAGATATATGCCGCACCGATACCAACTGCACCAGCAACGGCTAAGATATGAGAAAGGCTGTGGTCATAGAGCAGAATAAAGCCGATCAAACCGACGATGCCATAAGTTGAGGTAGTCATCGCCGTCACAGCGATTTCCGGAATCTGGAAGCCCTTCAATTTGTGATTAATCGAGGTCACTGTTGTGCGGATTGACATGTCAATGCTCAGACCAAAAATCACAAACTGCAGTACCGCTAATGCAGTAGTGAGGTCTATATTTAAATCTGTTGATAAATCAACTACCATCCATCCCCAGTAGCTACCTATTTTTTTCTCTAACCACCAAGCAAAAACAATGTTGGAGGCAAGCAGAATAGCTAATAGAGGTTTTGATAAGGAGAAGAATTTATGATCGTTCATATTAATGGCGTTAATTGATTTATTGTTTCAAGATGAGTAACAACTAAATAGAATCTATCGTCGACCGTTCAAGAAGTAGGTCATAATTTTTCCTAGGCCTTTGCACTCCATTAATTCACGCTCCTCTAAATTGAAGCTAGACTGCAATAAGGCTTGGGTTGAGGGAGAGATCTGAATTCTTCCCTCTACCGAGGTGGACTCCATTCTGCTTGCAGTATTCACGGTATTACCCCAGAGGTCATAGGAAAATTTAGTAAAGCCTATCACCCCTGCTACTACGGGGCCAGAATTAATACCGATGCGCATATTAAGGGTCATCCCATAGGCATCATTAAACTCTTTTAAGTCAATAAACATGCCCAATGCCATATCGGCAACTATTTCTGCGTGATCAGCACGAGGAATAGGAATTCCTCCAACAGCCATATAGGCATCCCCAATGGTTTTGATCTTTTCTAAGCCCAGATGCTCCGCGCGTTGATCGAACTTGGTAAAAAGTGAATTGAGTAATTCCACCAACTGACCGGCGGTTTTTTCTGAAGACATTTTAGTAAAGCCAACGAGATCACTAAATAACACCGTAGATTCTGGATAGGATCCTGCTATATTTTTCTCACCCTTCTTCAAGCGATCTGCAATTGGCTTTGGCAGAATATTGAGCATCAACTTTTCTGTCTTAAGTTGCTCCACATGCAGCAACTCTTTTTCTGTTTGCAATTCCACAATGCGCTCACGATCGATATCACGCAAACGCTTCTTTTCCAATGAAGAATAGACTCTCGCCCTGAGAAGAATGGGGTCAAATGGTTTGGGGAGGTAATCCTCTGCCCCAATTTGAATACACTCCACCGTCTTGGAAAATTGCTCACCGCCAGAAATCACAATAACTGGCAAGTAGGATAGCACTGGATCAGATTTAATTAACTTCAATACATCTAAGCCATCTAGCTCAGGCATTTCCATGTCCAGCAACATTAAGTCAAATGGCTCTGCTCTAACCCGCTCAACTGCTTCAGCCCCATCAGTAGCCTCCTGAATATTGGTAATCCCCACCAAATTAAGCTCACGAATTAATAGTTTTCTGAGCGTCCTACTGTCATCGACCACTAAAACCCGCATGCCCTGCATTTGATCTATTAGGGATGCCTGGGATGTAATCGAAGATGTATCTTGGTTCATGAGCTTATCTTTGTAAAGAAACTAAACTTTCCAACGCGGTGAGGGGCAAAAGTAGCATCCCCAATGAGTGACTCTGCTGCTCCCAACATTAAATAACTTTGGTCATCTAATAATTTTGTACGAATTTTCCGCAATACATCTTTCTTCGTCTCAGGCAAAAAGTAGATTAAGACATTCCTAATAAGTATTAAATCAAAAGTTTGAATCTCATGCAAAGACTCAATTAGGTTGACATTAAAGAAAAGAATCATTCTCTTTAAGCTGGGGTCGGCAACATAATCACCTACACTATTAACGCTAAAGTATTTCTCAATTAATTCATGGCTTAGTCCTCTGTGAATTTCTGTAGGATTGTAAGCCCCCGCTTTCGCTTTTTTAATAGCATCTTTGCAAATATCACTAGCCCGAATTTCAATATCCCAGCCACTCATTTCTGGAAAATACTCTTTCAATAAAATCGCTAAACTATAAGCCTCTTGCCCAGTAGAAACTGATGTGCACCAAATTTTGAGGTTTTTTTGATTTTTCTTCTTCTCAAATAGATTGGGTAATGCTGTTTCTTTAAGGCCGGTAAAAAAATGATCATCCCGAAAAAACATGGTCTCATTGGTGAGCAGTGACTCAAAGGCCAGCCAATGTAATGGGCTTAAGGGCGTTGAATTAAGATGCTGAATCAGGCTACCATAATTTGGATACCCTGTGGCGCGTGCAATTGGGGACAAACGAGAATCTAGCAAATATTCCTTGGTGTCATCCAAGGCAAGGCCGACGTTCTCGCGCAACATCTTAGTGAAGTCTAGAAAAGCTTGTTTGCTAATTGGCAAAGAGCCACTCGTTATTTGCAAGTTAATCTCTCGATTTCCTGGGATACCAAATCCAAGGGTAAAACTACTTGGGCTAAATTCGCTTTGACAATAGCTCCAGGCATTCCCCAGACAACGCTACTACTTTCATCCTGAGCAATAATCTTGCCCCGATTTTTTTGAATCTCATAAGCCCCTTTAAGACCGTCAATACCCATCCCAGTGAGGATCAGAGCCAATAAACCTGGTCCATAAACTTGAGCTGCACTTCTAAATAGCACATCGACTGCAGGACGACAAGAATTCTCCAGAGGTCCATCGTGTAACTGAATGCTGACATCGGAGCCTATTTTTACGAGCGCCATGTGCATCCCACCAGGAGCCAAATACACCATACCCGGTTTTGCTATTTGGCCATCATAGGGCTCTTCCACAACCATACAGCCAATCTCAGTCAAACGTGTCGCCAAGAATTCTGTAAATTTAGGAGGCATGTGTTGCACTATAAAAATAGGCACACTAAGTGGCTTTTTCCATTCTCTAAAGAGCTGCATTAGGGCAGCCGGCCCACCCGTCGAAACACCAATACAAAGAGCCTCTACCTTATCTTGCTCATGGAGGGTGGTATTTATTTTTGTATCAGAATAGCGCGTATCTACAAACCCCTTTGGGTATGACGGCCCTGCTTTGCGGGCATGCAAATTGCGAATTTTGGGTAATAGCAACTCTTCAACCGCTTTCATAGCCTCATCTAAATCACCCATGTTGGCAGGCTTAGGAAGGTAATCACTTGCTCCACTAGTGAGCGCATCAATAGTAACGGCCGCTCCTTTTTGCGTCAAAGAGCTAAAGATAATGATGGGAATTTGAGAATTAAATTTTCGAATAGTTTTTAGCGCTTCGATACCATCCATGACGGGCATCTCCACATCTAGCAGGATCAGGTCGGGAGGGTTCTTACGGACAAACTCCACACCCAATAAGCCATTTGCAGCAGTACCAACTACTTCTATATCACTCTGCTTTGCAAGAACTGTAGAGATTATTTTTCTAACGACAGCTGAATCGTCAACAATGAGTACTTTGATTTTTTTATTTTTAGAAATGATTTCTTGCATAGTTTAATGATGTAATGGCAGAACATCTACACTAGCAGGAATGCTTGCATTACCTGTAAGATGCTTAATAAATAAATTGGGGTCAATCACAATTAGCAAAGAATCCGCTAGTTTATGAGCACCAACGACTGCATTGCGAATATGCACTGGAAAATTACTTGGGGGGTTTTCAAACGTACTTGCACTCAGCGCAAGAATGTCCCCCACCTTATCGACCAGTAAAGAAATTTGCGAGGAATCGACCTGCACAATAATGCTGACGGCCTCGCTGAGATCCTGCTCACTTACAACGCCCAGAAGGCTACTCATATCAAATGCCACGATCAGTTGACCGCGTAAATTTAAAATGCCTTTGATCGCCTCAGGGGCACCTGGAACCCGAGTGAAATCAGCATTTCGATTGATCTCTACAACCTTCTCTGCCGGAATACAAAATTGATTTTTTCCAATAAAAAAGGTGAGGTAATGATTGTTCATTACTCAACCACCCCTTGAATGTCGATCACCCTAGGATAAATAGTAGTAGAGTCATGCGCGTTGTGCATCGCGATCACCTCTTCTAAATCTAGGACATTAATCACTTCATCTTTATATATGACGCAGCCCTTGATGCCGCGTTGAGGGGATGAGAGTTCATGCATTTTTATTGGCACTTGAATAATGTCATGCACTTGCTTGACCACTAGTGCATAGATCTTATGATTGATATTGCAAGTTAAAACAGGGGAGACTGCCCCATCAGCCTGACGCCCTGTATCAGAACCGCTGACATACTCTTGCAGCCTCACCACATGCATCAGCTGATCTTGATAAAAAACCACTTCCTTATTACCATTTTCCTGAAAGTGCGTAGAACTCAACATGAGGATGTGCTCTATATCCTGCAGTAGCAAAGCAATGCGAGAAATGCCGGGTAGCTCAAACAACAGCATTGATACTTCTTCCTCGGCAATCCGAATAGGAGCCTCTGGAGGGGGTATCGGCTTAGCCTGAATCCTGCCTACTAAACCAGACTCCGCTGCAATTCCATCCACATCTAAGATCAGGGATACTCGGCCAGACCCTAATATCGTTGCGCCAGCATATTTCGGTAGATTGTTCAGTAAAGGACCCAGCGGCTTCACAACCACATCTTGGATATTAAAAATACCATCTACAATTAGACCAAACTGAACGCCGCTAGATTGAACCACTACCATATTAATTGAGGCTTCATGGGTCATACCCGCTTTACCTAGCTTTAATTCTTCGTTTAAGTACAGAACTGGAACTAAGTTCTCACGCAGACGGTAAACAGGAGTCCCGTAGAAATCCTCCAGTAGATTTTCATTCTTACCATAAGATAGTCTGACCAATTCTAGAATTCGATTTTGCGGAATTGCATAGGTCTCATCTTTGGAACCAATCAACAATGCCGGCATAATAGCTAAGGTCAGCGGAATTTTCAATCGAATCGTAGTACCTACATTTGACTCGCTATCAACCTCAATCGAGCCCCCAATGTTTGTAATATTATTTTTGACTACATCCATACCAACACCTCTGCCTGAAACACTAGAGATATGTTCTTTAGTGGAAAATCCAGGTAAAAATATCAGCTCGATTAATCCTTCTTTTGATAAACTCTCAGCGTCTTGAGGGCTGAGTAGCTTTCTGTCGATGGCACGATTACGTACTCGCTCGTAATCAACTCCGGCACCATCATCGGAAATCTCAATCACCACCATACCATTTTGATGAAAAGCCATGAGCTGGATATTGCCGACCTCTGGCTTGCCTTTTAATTTGCGCTCTGCGGGAATCTCAATACTATGGTCAATACTGTTGCGCAGTATATGAATCAAGGGATCACGAATGGCGTCCAAGAGCGCCCTATCTAACTCCGTCTCAGATCCCAATTGCGTCAAATGAACTTGCTTATTACATTCGTGGGATAAATCGCGCACTAGTCGTGAAAATTTTGACCAGACATAGGAGATAGGTTGCATACGCATCTTCATCATGCGCTCTTGCAATTCAAGCGTGAGCAAATCAATACTTCTTACGATTTGGGAAAAATTTAAATCCTTAGAATCGTTTGCAAAAGGCAATAAGCGATTGCGAGCTAAAACCATTTCACTTGTCAGATTCATCAAACGATCAAGGGTATCTAAATTGACTTTTACTGGTGCGGTGACATCGTATAACTTTTCAGAGACGGGCGCATCTGCCACGAGAGTGGCCGCTCTATCAATGATCACTTCCGAATCGAAAAAGGATGGAGCGGGAGCTACCTCGAATATAACTTCAATCACAGGCTCAATCTTTATTTCAGGGTTTGGAGTGGTCGCTAGATTTTTTGCTAAAACCTGTAGTTGCTCTATTAATAGTTGGTCCTCACCAGCTGGTTCTGACTGATTAGCTTCAATACCCTCAATAATGACTCTAAGAACATCCACAGTGTCGAGTAAGCGGTCAATCTTTTCTGGATCCAATTCAATTTGCCCATCCCGAATTTTGCCAAGCAGGGACTCACCTGCATGGGATATCTTTTCAAGCCTTTTAAAGGCAAAAAACCCACTGCTCCCTTTTAGGGTATGCAAAGCACGAAAGATATTTCCAATGAGCTTTTTATCGCCCGGAAACTGCTCCAAACGAATAAAATCAGCATCCAGAAGATCGAGTATTTCCCGCGCTTCTAGAATAAATTCCGATAGAATTTCGTCATTATTTTCCATATTGGACAATATTAATACACATCGCCCTACCCAAGGGCGATAGAATAAGGTGCGATGCTATCTTGGTGCTAGACTCCCCTCAGAGCGGTCCAAATCTGCGGACAACCCTTAACTTGAAATGACGAACTAAATGCTCAAATCGATACTTAATCAGATTGAAAAAAAGACAGTAAGAACGAAATTATTCATCGGTTTTTCCATTATTTCTTGTTTTACCCTCACCATTGGCGGCATATCTATATATGCCTATCAAATCCTAGCTAAAGATACCCATTGGCTCTATTTCCAAAGCACCCTGGGAGTGAGTAGCGCTCAAACATTGCGCGCCGATCTAAATTCCTTTAACTCTGATGTCGGCTACCTTTTATTAAATAGTGGAACCACAAAATCAGATCGATCAAGCTCTGGTGCCGACAAAATATTGGCCCATATTAATCAAATCAAAATTAATATCAAAAATGATTTAGTTGAGCTTGATAAAACTGTTAGTAGGCCTGTTGTTCGCGCTGCATTTGATGAGGTCAATCAAAATGTCGATCGCTACTTCACATTAATGGATCAAGTGCTTATCCTAAACAAAGCTTCGAATGCCCAAGCAATACAGGCATTAATGGACCCCGAACTCCAGACCCTTCAAAATAAAATTTTTACTCCATTAGACAAGTTGATTGAACTAAAACTAGCTAGTGCGAAAGGTAAATTTGAAGAATCTGTTCGTACAAAAGACGATGTTATCTACTTGACCATTGCCGCAATTCTCATTAGCTTTGGATTGAGCAACTTGATTGCTTTAATGGTGAGAAGAACTATTATCAATCCATTGCACTCCTCTAAAAACTCCATTAATGACTTGGCGGAGTCCAAACTAAATCGAACTATTGCCAACATGGATCATGATGGCGTAGTGGGGCAAATTAATAAATCAGTCTTGGTATTGCAAAATAATTTGCGCAGCGCTATTAAAGACATTAGTGATAATGCGTTGGTGATTAGTAGTTCTTCTGAAGAGCTAGCTGCAGTCAGCGCACAACTCAGTAGTAGTGCTGAAGAAACCTCCATACAAGCCAATGAGGTTGCTAAATCTTCCAATTTGGTGAGCCATAATACCCAAACGGTTGCAGCCTCTACGGAAGAGTTTGGCGCAAGCATTAGAGAAATCTCAATTAACGCTACTGAAGCCTCTAAAGTCGCTCATCAGGCTGTTCAAATTGCCGATAAAACCAATCATCAAATGGAGAAGTTAAAACATAGCAGTATTGAGATTGGCCAAATTCTGAATGTAATTTCTGGCATTGCTGAACAAACAAATTTACTCGCTCTCAATGCCACGATTGAGGCAGCACGTGCAGGAGAGCTTGGTAAAGGGTTTGCGGTAGTCGCAAACGAAGTTAAAGATTTAGCACGCTCCACCGCTAGCGCTACTAACGAAATTGGTAAATCGATTTCAGTGATTCAGACCGATGCCAATAGCGCCATTGAGTCGATCGTGGAAATTACCCAGATCATTAAACATATTAGCGATATCTCCAATATCATTGCTGCTGCCGTAGAAGAACAAGCCGTAACTGTAGGCGAAATCTCTCGCAGTATCTCAGGCTCTGCGATTGAGTCTGCCACTATTACTGATACTGTTCAGTCTGTGGCCATGGCTTCTAAGAATGTTACAGAAGGTTCTTCTGAGATCCAAAAATCTTCAGCAGAATTGGCTAGAGTCTCTGCAAGACTGAAAGATTTAGTCTCTAAATTTGAGATTAGCTAAAGCAGAAATCGAATTCAGCCTAATTTGCTCAATCCTCAATGCTGTAGCATGAGGACTCATAAATCTCAGATTCTCTAGAAATTTAATACGCCCCATACTACTTTTAACTGATTCAGCCCTAGACGGGTTTGCAATCCTCCACTCTTCTCCTAGACGTGCGCCTAGTTGCTGACCCTTAACGGGAAGCACGCTAGCAATAAGATCTGCCTCAACAAGTAGCATGGCCAAACAGTCCTCATGAGAAGCTTCCTGATTAATAAATTTAGTTAGCAGTGCGGGATAAGCAGCAGGGTCTGTAGCCATAATCCAAGGCGACAGTCGAGTAAAAATTGATTTTTTTAGATTGCCATCTATCTGAACGTGATTGAAAAAAACTTCCAACAGCGCCAGACTATTTTTTTCAATTTCAAATGGTGCTTTATTAATTAAGCCAGGGTGGCAAAAATCATGACCAATTGCTGCTAATAGCAACAACCAGTTTTCTTTTCTCGAGGATTCCCAGGGATTTTCTGGTGCTTGTCCTGAGCTAAAACGCTGATCCTGCATGAGTAAACATGACAGCATCAAACAAACATCTTTAAAATGCTGGCGAGAATGATAGGCGGGCTCAGCTTTAGAGATTGATAGAGCATCAACCTCTTTAGCCAAAACTAAACAAAGGGGCTTGTAAGGATTATCAAGAAAGTTTTGGGAGTGCCAAAATGGGGACTCCAAAATCTCATGCACAACAGCATAAAAACCACCCTCGACATGGTCGGTGAACTCTAGGACCTCTTCGATATACCCAACAGTACAAGAGGATAGAGCGGGGTTTAAAAAATTGGCAATTGTAGGCGCTGCTCTATCCATCTGAGTTGTCTATCCTTTAACACACGTTAAGCGTAATGATACCGATCACCAGAAAGTACTCGAAAGACAAAAACTTTCAATATTTCCGATTCTATTAGTGGCCGATAGCGAACTATCAGTAACAAACAAACCAAAGGTAGTTTTTTGTGAGAAGGGTCTTGTATTCCCACTAACCCTTGTAATGCCTATTAAATTGGCGGAGAGGGTGGGATTCGAACCCACGGTAGGTTTGACCCTACGCCTGATTTCGAGTCAGGTACATTCGACCACTCTGCCACCTCTCCGAACCGAAGGGCAATTATAGCTTTGGGATCGCTATTTCTTGATTACTCTGTCTAGATCGGCTTGAGAGTATCCAAACCACCGAGATAGGGTTGCAGAGCTTTGGGAATGGAGATACTGCCATCGACTTGTTGCTTATTCTCAATCAGGGCTACAAGTGCTCTACCTACTGCAAGACCTGAACCGTTTAAGGTGTGCACTAATTCTGGCTTACCTTGGCCCGCTTTGAATCTGGCTT
>Ga0118677_10010585_pt1 | contig 14057 bp, 11 predicted proteins | sample AliMusrvi5mmetaG_FD_86154 | JGI IMG/M metagenome (GOLD analysis project Ga0118677, IMG submission 86154) | reverse complement strand
TGTTATGGCCGAGTGCCTTCTGGGCGAAGCGCTCAGGGTATCCGGCAACCTGAGCGCGTTCCGCCCAGCCATAGCGGTAGGAGTGCATTGAGATCCCTTTGATGCCGAGTCCATCGCAACGTTGCTTGAACTCGGTGGCCCGGTCTCCGGCCCGCACAGTGGCTAAGTAGGGGAAGAGAAGTCCCTCCTTGGGCAGGTCTTTGAGGATTGCTTCGACCTCTTTGCCGAATCGGATCTGAGTGGGCTGTACGCTCCGCCACTTGGTCTTCATGCGGAAGAAGGTGATGACTTGGTTATCCCAGTCGACATCTTCGGCTTTCAGGCTGGCCAGGTCGGACTGGGATGCCCCGAGATGCCAGGCCATTTTGTAAAAGGCTTTGCGTTCGGGATTGTGCTCCCGCTCGACGATGCGGGTGTGCTCCTCGAGGGTGATGCCGCGCTTTTCCTTGAAGCGGATCACCGGCCATTGGCGCTTCGGCATGATCGGCCAGGCGATCCATCCCATATCGAGGCAGAAATTGTGGAGTCGCCGGAGGAAGATGTTGGTGGAAACCGTTCCGTTTTTAACACAGCTGAGAAGTTCCTCTGGTTGAGTCTCGATGAGGATCTTGGGCAACAGAGGCTTGATCGCCTTGTCCTTGGAAAAAGTGGTCCAGCGTTTGAGGTTGGCACCTGCTTTCATCTCGAGGTGGGACTGAAGGGCATTTCCCCATGTGCGGGTTGTGACACCGGAATCGCTGCCTGCTAGATAGGCCCTGGCGATCTGTAGGTTGAGCATCGGCTGACGCACGGCCGTGTTCTTGTGCTGAACGATCTGCTCTGCCTCATCGGCTGAGATTTTTCCCAAGCTGGTTCTTGAGTCGGTCTGCGAGTCGACGCAGTAGTAGGTTCCACCGCGGGTTCCGCGGCGGATGAGTCGGTAGCGTTTTTTCATGCGGTTGGCGCAACCGCGATGTTGAACGAGCCGATTCCTGGGTAGTTACCGAGTAGTGGGTGAGTCAGCACCCGCACTCGGTGACTAGCCCCAAAACGGTTTTTTTGGTGTCCGTTTTGGTGTCCGTTTGGTGTCCGCTACCTCTAGAGCCTTTGTTTATCTGGCTCTAGGAGGTGGAGGCGGGGGACGGAATCGAACCGTCGCATGGGGCTTTTGCAGAGCCCGGCCTTACCACTTGGCTACCCCGCCACACAGTTTCCAATCTGATACATTAAGCACAAAGAAGAGATGTACACAAGGTGATGGTTGAAAAATTGCATAATCGCAGACGGGAAAGCCCCAAAGTTAATCCGTTAATCAGTCTCCCAATGCAATAAACCGGCTTGTAAAGGTATCCTTCATCTTCCTGAGACGATTATGCTGTGGCAGGATCAAATTAGGATCCTCAGCTAGGATTCTTTCGGCTTGCATCGTTGCAAGACATATCAGGTCTGCGTCGCGGTATAGATCGGCTATACGAAGGGGAGGATGACCGCTTTGTTCAGTTCCGATGATGTCGCCCGCTCCTCTCAGGCGAAGGTCTTCTTCTGCTATGACAAATCCGTCGTTGCTCATCTCCAGAATTCGTAGACGTTCAATCGCCTCGGAGTTTCCACTTCCTTCGACGAGTATGCAGATGGAGCTATGAACACCTCTACCTATGCGTCCACGGAGTTGGTGAAGTTGGGCAAGCCCGAACCTTTCGGCATTTTCGACCAGAAGTACTGTGGCATTAGGGATATCAATCCCCACCTCGATCACTGACGTCGTTACGAGTACTTGTGTGTACCCCATATGAAAAGAGTTCATCGCAGACTCCTTCTGTTCTGCATTCATTCGTCCATGAAGGAGTGAACATGAGTGAGGGGTCAGTCGTTCCCTCCAGAGAGCGATCTCTGTTTCAGCAGCTTTTGCTGAAAGTTTATCTGATTCCTCAACCAACGGATAAACGATAAAAGCCTGCCTTCCTTTTTTCAGTTGCCCCAACAGATACGTTATGATTTCGGGAAGCTTTTCCTTGCCGCGAGCAACAGTGCGGAGGATTCCCCTGCCTGGAGGGCGTTCATCAAGTATGGAGAGATCAAGATCACCATAGATCGTCTGTGCCAGGGTCCGGGGAATCGGGGTTGCTGTCATCACCAGCATATCGGGAGACGATGCTAGATTTGAGAGCTTTGTTCTCTGAACAACTCCAAACTTATGCTGCTCATCGATCACGACGAGTCCGGCCCCTGTAATAATTTCCTGATTATGTAGCAAGGTATGAGTTCCGATGATAACGGAAGCCTTTTCATGCTTCTTATGGTATGGAAAATTCGTTTTCTTGGTTGCACCCGTTCGTAATTCCACTTGGATGCCGAGGGGATTTAACCATGTGAGGAAGTTACGGTAATGTTGTTCGGCAAGGATCTGTGTCGGAGCCATCAGCACCGCATCACATCCTGCCTCTAACGAGAGGAGTATGGCCGAGACAGCTACCACTGTTTTTCCGGAGCCGACATCACCCTGAAGAAGGCGATGCATACGTGAGGATTTCTCCATATCCATTCGGATAGTATGGATAGCATTTTGCTGAGCAGTGGTTAGGAGAAATGGAAGGCCGTTAAGAAACGCATTCAACAGGTTTCCAGGAGGTTTTTTTGGAGTTCCCTTAGGCTTTCGAGTCTCGTTTTTTCGGATGGTTACTAACGTTTGGAGTCCTAGGAGTTCGCGCAAGGACAACTCCCTGCGGGCGCACTCGAGTTCAGTAAGATCTTCTGGAAAATGGATCGTGCGCAATGCAAGACCCCAATTGATAGGCTGCTTGTTCAAAGGGTCTCTCCAACAATTCCAATCAGTCTCTGCTAATGCACGGTGAATAAGCATCCTAATCATCCGGACGCTTATCCCGCTACCTGCAGCATGGATGGGTACGATGCGGTCTAGATGGATGCTCTGGCAATCCTCGTCAGTGACTATTTCGAATTCAGGATGCTCGATAACAAGCCTCTTTCCTCTGAGGCGTGGACGTCCATAAGCGATGATTCGGCTTCCAGAGACGACCGTCTTCTGGACATGGAAAAGATTAAACCATCTCAAGGTAAGTCTACGAGACAGCACGGATGAAGGTGTCTCCTCGATTTCGGCTTCAAAGCTTCTCATCCTTCCGAATCGCCGGAATATCGTTTTCCCAACAGTTCCACTAAGGCAAAGAGGTCCTCCATTTTCGTCATCAGGAAAGTTGTCGAATCTTCTGCGGTCTTCATGCCGACGAGGATAATGTTCGAGAAGGTCACGCATGCTCCTGACGCCGAGTTTCTTAAGGCCGGTGAGCTGGGGTCCTTTGATCCAGGCTAGTTGCTCGATGGGTGTCTCCGGATCGTGGGGAGAGACCGAATACGTCTTAGTCCGCTTGCCTGGGGGCTTCAGCCTGAGATTTTTTGTGCGAGCGGGCTCTTGTTTCATCATGCCTTGCTGCGCAAGGCCACAATTTGAACCTGCGCCTCATCCCGCCCCTGCCAAGTATTCCGGTTAATAGTGTAGGCTACATCCCAAGGGGGCCGTGGAAGCTCATCCAGAGTAGCGTTAAACCAGATAGCGTCTCTGCGGCGACCGCCACTTTGAAGTTGCAAGCGAAGATGTTTTTCCTTCAACACCCTGGGAGGGGAGGCGAGGGTGACTCCGCGAGAAAGAAATAGAGGTTGTGAATTGGAGGTGCCGAAGGGAGCGAGTCGATCCTGGGTTTCGAGCCACAGATCATCAGCCATGCAGAGGTCGAGTTCCGCGTCTAACCGCAGACGGGGGACGAGATCCTCATCGCTGATGAGAGACCGGGTGGCCTTTTCGAAGCTCTTTCTGAGTTCTTCAAGTCGTGACTCTTGCAAGCTCAGTCCGGCAGCCATGTCGTGGCCACCATATGTATCCAGCACGGCGGAGCATCGACCTAGGGCCTCCACAAGAGGGAGACCCTCGATACTCCTGCCGCTACCTTTTCCAGAACCCGTGTCATCGAATCCAACGATCAGGGTGGGACGGTGTAATCTGCGCGCAATCCTGGAGGCTACGATTCCTACTACTCCCTGATGCCAGTCACGCTTTCCAATAACAATCGTGGCGTGTTGATTGGGATCAAAGTGAGCAGTGACCCATTCTTCAGCCTGCATCGTCACTTCCCTTTCCACATTCTGCCTCTCCTTGTTTTGAAGGTCGAGTTTGGCGGCTATACGGGTGGCTTCATTGATATCATCGGTCAACAGAAGATCCAGCGCCTCAGAGGCATTTCCTAGGCGCCCAGCCGCGTTTATTCTCGGGCCGATTTTAAACCCCACATCGGAAGGTTCGTATGGTGGAACGGCATCCGATACATGAAGAAGCGCCAGCAGTCCTGCCCATCTGGAACTTCCCAACTGTTTGAGGCCCGCCTTAACAAGAATCCGGTTTTCGCCTAGGAGAGGAACGATGTCGGCAACTGTTCCCACTGCTACCAGATCGAGAAAGTCCCTCAGATCTAGCCCCCGGATAGGGTACTGTTTTTGGATGGCATGGCAGAGTTTAAAGACGATTCCAGCACTGCAGAGGTAATGGAAGTCGTTTCCAAGTTTAGGATTTACCAGCGCCGTGCAAACGGGGCGATTTGCCTCCGATTCTGGTTCGTGATGGTCGAGGATTATAAGGTCGCAACCGGCCCGACACAGTTGATCTGCCTCTGCCTGCGAATTGGTGCCACAATCAACCGCCACGATCAAGCCGGGGTTGTTTTCGATGAGACAGCGATTGACCCCTATCGTACTCAACCCGTAACCCTCCTGAGAGCGATTCGGTATGAAGCACTCAATGATGCCCCCGGCTAGACGAAGAAATTTGCAAAGGATGGCAAGTGAGGTAATACCGTCGACATCATAATCACCGTAGAGGGTTACCCGCTCGCCGGTGTCGATTGCCCTGACTATGCGCTCTACAGCCTTGCTCATGTCGGGGATTTCCTCGGGTTGCCTGAGAGTGGCCAGACGAGGATCCAGAAAACGTGAGGCCCCATCACTTGTCGAAAAGCCCCTTGAGGCAAGGAGTCCAGCTAGGACTACTGGAACTCCGAGTTCCTTGGCGAGGCGATGAATGAGGATCTCATCGTTGAGGGGTGGGAGAATCCATCGGCGCTGCATGCCTGGTACATTATCCCTCAAGACGGCGGGTGGCAATTTTGCGTTTGTGGTCTTGGAGTGTTGAAACAGAGACTGATAATCTTTTGTTGGATAAGTGGGACAGCATCGCTTCCAACTTGCTTTGAATGTGAGCCAAACTAAAATCCTGCGATGCGAGTAGGACTAGCAACCGACCATGGGGGTTTTGAACTCAAAGAGGAGCTGGTTTCCAACCTCAAAGCGGCAGGGCATGAGGTCTTCGACTTCGGTGCTTATCAATATTCTCCCGACGACGACTACCCCGACTATGTCGTCCCCCTGACCCGTGCTGTTGTTCTCGGGGAGGTAGAGAGAGGGCTCGCAATCTGCGGTAGCGGTGTCGGAGCCTCTGTCTGTGCTAATAAAACGGAAGGGATTCGGGCCTGCCTGATCCATGATCATTTCTCTGCCAAGCAAGGGGTAGAGGATGATCACATGAACATTCTTTGTATGGGGGGGCGTACCGTCGGTCCTTGTGTGGCTTGGGATCTGGTGAAGACCTTTCTCGATGCGCAGTATAGCCAGGAAGCGAGGCATCTACGTCGTCTTGGTAAAGTGGCAATTCTGGATTCCCGCCAAGGTTGAAGGAGATCCAAGAGATTCCGACTGCAATGGTTGACGGGAAATGGATCAATTGCCCGCATTGCGATGCCCCCTGCCTTGAACGGGAGCCGCAGCCGGGCCACGTTCTAATCTGTGGCCGATGTGACTCTACCGTGATGGTACCGCTCGGAAAGCGCACCCTCCAGCCCCCCTTGGCTCTCTCCATTACTGGGCTGTTCCTCCTTCTCCTAGCCAACACGGAACCTATCCTGACGTTCGATGTAGTGGGAAGATATCAGTCTGACTACATGATCACGGGGGTTATCGAGTTGTGCCGACAGGGATATTTCCCGATCGCTCTTCTTGTCTGTTTTGCAGCGATAATCGCCCCTGCAATCTACTTGTCGGCGGTTTTTTATCTGACCTTCGCAACAGTCTTCAGGGTGAAGCTTCCAGGACTGTTGAATGTGATACGATTAGGGAAGGTCGTAAGCCCGTGGAATCTCATACCAGTCTATTCGATCGCGACCGTTGTATCGGTGGTCAAACTCAGGATGCTTGGGGAGGTGCATTGGGAATCTGGTGCACGTTTTATCCTTGGCGTGGCGGTAATGTCGATCCTATGTCATCAGGTCTCCGACAAAGAGGTCGCATTGAAGCGGCTTGAAGAAATGGGGCTGGAGATAAAGCCATGAGAATGTCCGACCAAACACGAGTGAACCTGTCACAAGCGCTCGTCGTGACGGGATTGATCCTCTACATTCCCTCCAATGTCATGCCCGTCATGACCATGTCCATCGTTGGTTCCGTGGAGCCACTTACTGTGATGGGCGGAGTCCGTGAACTTTACGACTCCGGTCTTCCTTTGATTGCAGGTGTGGTTTTTCTTGCGAGCTTTGTGCTTCCTTTTGCAAAACTTGCTGCCCTTGCCTGGATTCTTTTCCATCATGGATCATCCAATCTGCGAAGGGAACGCAACAAGGTGTTCAAAATCGTCCACAAGATTGGTAGCTGGTCTATGATCGATATCTTCCTGATTTCCGTCCTTGCCGCAGTCGGACAACTGGGTGCGCTCGCCTCCATCAGGGCGGAACCTGGATGTATCGTGTTTGCCATAGTGCTACTTTGCAGTCTCATTGCGGCCGAAATTTACAAGCCCCGGTTGATCTGGGAGGATGTATAGCTGATCAACACATGAATAATCCCACCAACCAGAAAATGGACAACGGTGTAATCGTACCTAAGCGTCGTTTTCATATTTCTTGGGTTTGGCTATTTCCTATTATGGCGGCCTCCGCCGCCGGTTACATGTTTGCCCATGACTGGTTTAGCCGCGGACCAGAAATAGTGATCGAGTTTGCGAATGCCCCTGGGATTCGTGCCGGCAAAACGTTTCTCATCTACCGGGGAGTGGTTGGGGGGACTGTGGACAGGGTGGAGCTCGATTCGAAGTTGCAAAAAGTCCTGGTTTACGTCCAGTTGCAGAAATTTGCTGAAGGGATAGCCCGGGAAGGAACAACCTTCTGGATTGACCAGCCCGTTCTTAGCCTTAGCGGGGCTTCCGGTATTGAATCCCTAATCGACGGCAATTCCATCCAGACGGTCATGGGATCGGGTCCTGCGACCACCCGCTTCATAGGTTCGGAAATCAAGCCGATCATCACTACAAACAAGGCACATGAGGGGTACAGGCTTCGCGGATCGATCGAGCCATTTCTTGAGCGCGGTTCCCCTGTTAACTTCAGAGGGGTGACTGTTGGTGTCGTTACAGATAAAGATCTCGATTCCGACAGGCAACCCTACCTCGATATCCTGATAGAAGGGCGTTACGCCTCTCTTGTCAGGAGTAAGGCCCGCTTCTGGGTCACTCCACCGACCTCGGTAAAGATAGGTTCTGGTATCCTAAAAGTGAACTTTGCCGGATTGAAGACCCTGCTAAATGGAGCCATTACCTTTGATTATTTTGGAGACGAGGGAGATCCGGTGAAGGACGAAGAGGAGTTCCCTCTTTTTGCCAATGAATCCGTAGCGCGGGCAAATTCCGAGCCGATTACGCTAGAGTTCAAGGATGGGCAAGGTCTGATGCCTGGCGAAACCCAATTGCGCTATTTAGGTCTGCCCGTAGGGATTGTGGAGAAAGTTTTCCCCTCTAATGGCAAAGCTGTGGTGACAGCGAGGCTGATGCCCGGTTATGAAAACCTCCGCAGGAAGGGCACCGTTTTTTCAGTGATTCGACCTGCCATCTCGCTTCAGAAAATATCGGGCTTAGAAACACTTGTGAGCGGAATCTATATTGACTGCATTCCTGGTTCGGGTGGTCCCGAAATGTCCCGCTTCCAAGGTATGACCCAGGATCAGGCTGAACTGATCCAACCCGGCGATCCCGGATTCAGGGTTGTGGTCCAGTCGCCATCCACCAAAATCGCGGTGGGCTCCGAGGTTCACTATCGCGGATTGGTAGTGGGAAGGGTCGTAAAGAAAGGTCTTTCCAGTAGTGGAGACAACGTCAATCTGAGCCTTTCTATTGATACTCAGTATGCAGCTCTATTACATGAGAACACACGCTTTTGGGACTCAAGCGGAGTGAAAATCTCCGGCGCTATTATCTCACTGAATGTTCGTGCTCCTGCGCTGGAGTCTAAGGCGCTTGCCTGTATCGAGTTTTCCACTCCGGAGGGTGCTGATGCCGGAGAATCAGTCAAGCCTGGTCATGTATACGAGCTTTATGATTCACCAAAAAAGGAATGGCTTAAATGGATTCCATCACTCCCCGGTAAATGATCAGCTTTCTATAGCAGTACAGGAAGTAGAGAATTAGCAGTGATCAAACGAACATGAAGTCCCATCGGCAGGAACTTGAGTTTAACATTTCGTCACGCAGGGGCTTCATCAACATCACGCGCGAGGTGGAGGGAATCCTACGCAAGAGTGGTATCCGCGAGGGCCTTTGCCTAGTCAACGCAATGCACATCACGGCAAGCGTATTTATCAATGACGAGGAGTCTGGTCTCCACGCCGATTTTGAACGATGGTTGGAAGGACTCGCTCCGGAAAAGCCTCATTCTCAATATGAGCACAATGGAGCGGAGGACAACGCCGATGCCCATCTTAAACGTACAATCATGGGCCGGGAGGTAGTAGTAGCCGTCACGGAAGGACGACTTGACTTCGGTCCTTGGGAGCAGATTTTTTACGGCGAATTCGACGGTCTTCGCCGAAAACGCATCCTAATTAAAATCATCGGGGAGTGAATCATAGGTCAATCCGACTCATGACTTTTCCATTTTCCGGATTGGTTGATTTTCTCGTGATCCTTTGTGTTCTGGTTGTCCTTTTTAGTTTGATAAGTGCATTCTGGACATATCTTAAGCTCCGGGAGAGGGAACTGGCATGGAAGAAAGCTGGACTAATTTCCGAAGTTGTCAGGCAGATGGAAATCAATCCCGCAATGCAAAGGGCTAGGGAGATCCTTTCGGGGAGTAATCCTTTATCGAAGCTTGAGGATATCCTGGGCGGTCGTGAAAACGTGCTTAGTGCCACTGAATTGGAACTCAAGAGGGATCTCGATTCCCTTTTTGGAACACTTCAACGAATCGCTCATGCCGCGACGAGATCAAAGACGCTATCAAGAGATGAGGCGCAGTGCTTTAGTTGGTATTTTCGGGAGATTCAGCGCCACCCTGTTCTTAGCAAATACTTTTACACTTCCGGGTTTCTCGATCTATGGGACTTTGCCGCGTCTTGGGGAGAAAAACTAGGACCGGATATCGGATGATATTCGGATCCCGACACCCAAAGCTGAATACTGCGAGTTTTGGTGATTGCGGAACCCGCTTCTAGTCATTTTACAGTGGTTTTTTTCTTCCTCCAGTCCGGGTCTGACATCACTCCACGGAACCCGACGTTTGAGAGTCCGCTGTCGGGAGAACTCTTCATGCGGGCAGCGGGGCGGTAACTAGCACAGTATCCCTCATTGCATAGAAAAGATCCCCCGCGGGTCACACGCATCGGTGTATCCGGATTGTCTGGATCATGACTCTCAGCAGGACCCTGTGGGTTGATTGTGGGTATCGAACCCTTTGCCAGTGTGGCATAGTAGTCATCGCGGTACCAGTCGGCGCACCATTCCCAGACATTGCCGATCATGTTATAGAGGCCATATCCGTTCGGTTTGAAAGACCGGGCAGGAGCTGTGTAAAGATAGCCATCCATCGGTTTCCTTTCATATGGGAACCCCCCCTGCCAGAGATTGGCCGGGTGGAAGGAATCGGAAGGAGGTCGTTCTCCCCAAATAAACCGTCTCGGCGGCCCTCCTCCGAGGCATGCAAACTCCCACTCCGCCTCTGTTGGGAGCCTTTTTCCGGCCCATTTACAATAGGCGACTGCATCGTCCCACGAGACATGCACCACTGGGTATTCGTCATCCTTTGGGTGAAGGCGACTTTTTGGACCGAAGGGATGACGCCAACTGGCTCCAGGGGTCCAGTGCCACCAGCGGGACGGGTCATCAAGCGGGACGGGTCCTTTTGTTGGGACAAAGACTAGGGAACCCGGAACGAAGATGTCTTCCGGGGGTTTGGGCGTGCCTGGGGGAAGAGTTTTTTTCATCTCTTCCCAGTCCGGTTTTCTCTCCGCCGTAGTCAAATAGCCGGTGGCTCGGACAAATTTACGAAATTCCGCGTTGGTGACGACTGTTCTGTCCATCCAAAAACCGTCCACTTTTACAGGATGAACAGGGAATTCATCCTTCCGCGCTTCGGGCCCAACCCCCCCCATCATGAACTCACCGGAAGGGATCCAGACCATACCCTCTGGCCAAGGTTTGGGTGGCCAGCCAGCGGTATCCAAGTGTCCTGAAGCAGCGGATGGCTTTGTCGATTTGGGGGTGCCTGAGGCTACTGCGCCCTGAGGTGCAACGATCTTTTGATCGGATGTGACGGGTTTTCCGACGGCAAGAATCCTAGTGGCCCTCGTCGAGGGAGTCAGACAGGCTGACGTGTCGGCTGCGGAGAGAGAAGCAGCGATCAGGAATCCCAACAGACTCATGGAGATTGAAATAGTGTTCACTGGTCGCAAGGAGACTTTATGCCAAGGGCATTGGGGATGTCGAGATGACCGCCCTGATTCTTAAGCATAATGTTGTTTTGGGAAGTTTTGAAACAATGAATATCCTTCGATTGCCTATCAGAGCGTAATGTGATAGCCTTTAGCAATGAATGATACCGCCCATTCGTTTCGCGCAGTATGCGCTGGCGGCTTACTCTTTCTTCCACATTAATTACTTCCCGGCGCGATCTGGTTTTCTGCGCTGATCTGCCGGGATATTCATACATGAACTCCGATCGAGTCCTGATCTTTGACACGACATTGCGAGATGGCGAGCAGTGTCCTGGTGCCTCTATGAACCTCCGCGAGAAACTGGAGATCGCCCGACAACTCGCACGCCTCAATGTGGATGTGATCGAGGCAGGATTCCCGGTGATCAGCGATGGGGACTTCGAGGCGGTCAGAACCATTGCCGAAGAGGTCACTGGACCCATCATCTGTGGTCTTGCGAGATGTGTGCCCAAGGATATCGAGACGGCCGGCAGGGCTGTCCACCCTGCTGGTGAGCGGGCTCGGGTTCATGTTTTTCTGGCAACGTCAAAGATCCACATGGAGCATAAGTTGCGGAAAGCAAACGAGGAGATCCTTCGACTTGCTGCCGAGGGTGTCCGTCAGGCCAAATCGATCGTCAATGATGTCGAGTTTTCGCCTGAGGATGCTTCACGTACGGAGCCTGGATTCCTGGCCGAGGTCGTGCAGGCAGCCATAGAGGCTGGTGCCACGACTGTGAATATCCCCGACACTGTAGGTTATGCCATGCCTCAGCAGTATGCCGACCTGATTACCTATCTTAGGAAACATGTCAGGGACATTAACAAGGCTGTCATTAGCGTCCACTGCCATGACGATTTGGGTATGGCTGTCGCCAACTCGCTAGCCGCTGTACAGGCAGGAGCCCGGCAAGTTGAAGGGACTTTCAACGGCATCGGAGAGAGGGCTGGTAATGCCGCCTTAGAGGAAGTAGTCATGGCGATCAAGACCCGTCCGGATGTTTATTCCGGACTCTCAACCGGTATCCAGACCAGGGAAATTCTCAAAACATCCCGCCTGATCAGTCGATTGAGCGGACTTCAGGTAGCACGCAGTAAGGCCATCGTGGGCGAAAACGCCTTCGCCCACGGCTCGGGGATTCATCAGGATGGAATTCTCAAAATGCGCGAGACCTACGAAATCATGGATCCACGTGAAGTCGGTTGGGGTGGAACCGATTTGCCCCTCACCAAACACAGCGGTCGTCATGCCATGGTGGCCCGCCTGGATCAGCTCGGACTGAATAATCTGACAGAAGCTGAGATCGGGCCGATATTTACCCGGTTCAAGGAATTGGGTGACAAGAAGAAGTTTGTCTATGACGACGACCTGATTGCCTTGGCTGGAGACGCCATAGCTGGAGAGACCGGTGCCTATGCTCTGGAATATCTCCACATCGTGTGCGGTGGCAGCACCGTACCAACCGCCACAGTAAAGCTTCGACATGGAGGGGAACTCCAGGAGGCTTTCAGTCCCGGAAATGGAGCGGTCGATGCGGCGATGAAGGCGATTGATCTTATCGTGAAGAGAACGGGTCACTTAGCGGTCTATCTTGTTGAAGCTGTTACCGAGGGACAAGATGCCCTTGGAGAGGTCACTCTCAAGGTTGATTTCGGTGATGGCCGTCTGATCACGGGAAAGGGAGCCTCCACAGATGTGGTTGAAGCAAGCGCCCGAGCTTATGTGAATGCCATCAACCGCGAGCTTGTCCTAAAGCAACCCGCAACCGACATTGAAATGCCAACCGTTTAAAATCTGAAAAATTTCTGTCCTCCGATCACCAGCACATACCCGTCACCCAATCACTATTATCCTCTACAAATGAACAAAACCCTCCTCATCATCCTGGCAGTTCTTGCCGTTCTCATTCTGGCGGCTGTCAGCAGTTATAACGGACTCATCGGCAGCTCACAGGCTGTAGATGCCTCCTGGGCCCAAGTCCAGAATGTGTACCAACGGAGGGCCGACCTGATTCCCAATTTGGTACAGACCGTGCAGGGGGCTGCAAACTTCGAGAAATCTACAATTGTGCAGGTAACCGAGGCACGCGCCTCCGTTGGCAAGGTGAACATCAACCAAAATCAGGCCCCCACCGATCCGGCCCAACTCGCTCAGTTTCAGCAGGCCCAGGGGCAACTCGGCTCGGCCCTTTCCCGACTCCTTGTTGTGGCGGAAAACTACCCGGATCTAAAGGCAACAGCCAACTTCCGAGACTTGCAAGCCCAGCTAGAGGGAACCGAGAACAGAATTACTGTTGAGCGCGGTCGCTTTAATGCCGCAGTTCAGGAATACAATACAAAGATTCGCACCCTTCCGACCGTCTTCTTTGCAGGGATGATGGGTTTCCAGCAAAAGCCCTATTTTCAGTCTTCACCCGGCGCGGAAACCGCGCCCGCAGTAAAGTTTGATTTTGCATCTCCAGCTGCGAAATAGGGCTTTTATGTCTTCTGTACTGCTCAAATGAACCGCTCCCTAACGCTGATCCTCTTGCTGTTCTCCGGCTTGGGGTGTGTTAAGGATTCATTTGCGCAAGAGAAGTTACCGCAATCGCCACGACAGTATGTTACAGATGAGGCAGGTGTCATATCGCCGGTTCTGTTAGAGCGTCTGAACCGGCAGCTTGCGACCTTTGAAGAGGATACTTCCAACCAGATTGTCGCAGTTGTGTATCCGCAAATGCCCGAGGGAGCTGCGATTGCAGATTATGCTCAGCAACTATTTTCTGCATGGCACATCGGACAGAAAAAAACCTCTAACGGGGTTTTAATCCTCGTTTTCATTAAAGAACGCCGGGCTTGGATTCAGACCGGCTATGGGCTTGAGGGAGCGATTCCCGATGTCCTCTGCGCTAGGATTATTCGTGAGACAATGGCGCCGGACTTCCGTTCCGGGAACTATGGTGCAGGGCTTTCCGCCGGAATATCGGCAGTGATGCAGGCCACCAAGGGCGAATACAAGGGATCGGGCCACCGGAATGGAAAGCCTGCAACCTTGAAGGATTTTCTTTTTTCACCGTTGGGATTCTTTCTCCTGGTCATGCTTGTCCTGATCATAACCAACAGGCGTAGAGGTAATGTTGGTCCAGGTGGTATTAGTCCCGGCGCCGCAGCCGCGACAGGCTTTTTCCTTGGTGGTGGGGGATGGGGCGGCGGTGGCAGAGGCGCTGCGCCAGATGGACCGCCTCATGCCGGGCATAGAGCGGGCCGCCGATACCGACGCCTTGCTCGGCGTGGAGGGCGGGCTGGCCG
>Ga0118677_10010583_pt1 | contig 14062 bp, 12 predicted proteins | sample AliMusrvi5mmetaG_FD_86154 | JGI IMG/M metagenome (GOLD analysis project Ga0118677, IMG submission 86154) | reverse complement strand
GGTCGGACTCGATATGCGCTACGTCGAGCAGGTGTCCGGCTTGCCGACGCTCTTCGCCTTCTGCTACATCTATCCGGATGGCAGCGGGGGGAACCTCTCCACCGACGATTCCGCCTCGGCGCACGTCGATGCCGCCGCTGTGCTGCGTGCGGCAGGGGCGTTCCTGCCATGGCAGGGGAACGGGGTGGCGCTGGCGGCCCCGGAAGTGCCCATCGAGGCGCGGGCCGCGTTGCTGAAGCTCGCGACAGAGCACTGCTTCTTCCGCGTCGCCTCCTTCACCTCGGAGGAGATGGCGGATGCCTTCACGCTGGGCATGCTGCGTGAAGTCGACCTGCTGGCCATCAATATCGACGAGGCGACGGCTGCGGCCGGCTTCCCGGCGACGGCTGACCGCGCGGAAATCATCCACCTGGCCGTGGTGCGCTTCCATGCCGAGAATCCCGCCATGCTGGTCTCCGTCACCGCGGGGAAGGACGGCGTCTGGTACTCGGATGGGACGCGGCTCGACCATCGACCGGCCTTCCTGGTGCCGGCGGAGAGCACGGCCGGCGCCGGTGACGCCCATACCGCGGGCATGATCGTCGGACTCACCGCCGGTCTGCCGTTTGCAGACGCGGTGCAACTGGGCACCCTCGTCGCCGCCCTGTCCGTCACCTCGCCGCACACCATCCACCCCGGTATCGACCGGCAATCCCTCCGAGTATTCGTCGGGGAACACGGACTGGAGGTTAGTGAGAACAATCGGATGATGTTGGAAGGTGTCTGCTAAAGCACAATCATTTTGACTTTTGCATTTTGCACTTTGCACTTTGCACTTTGCCTTGAGGTTTCCCATGAAGATCATCGATGCGCATACCCACATCTTTCCGCAGTATGCCGACCTCGCCGTGCGCGTGATGGACCGCTGCGGGGTCGATTGCAGCGTCACGTTGAAGTGGTTCGAGCACGGCGATGAATCGCTGGCGGAGCAGATGACGGCTTTCAACCGCTATCCCGGACGCTTCATCGTCTTCGGCACGCCCGATTTCCGCAAGATCAACGAGCGTGGCTTCGCACAGGCGACCACTGACGAAATGGCGCGCGACGTCGACCTCGGTATGCGTGGATTGAAGATCTACAAACTGCTCGGCCTCGATTACCGCCGGCCCGACGGCAGTTTCTGGCAGATCAACGACGAACGCCTCGATCCCATCTGGGCGAAGGCGGGGGAACTTGGCATCCCGGTGCTCATGTATATCCCCGACCCCATCTACTTGTGGCAGCCGGTGAATGATATCAATTTCTGGAACGGCGTGCTCTACGGCGAATATGCCTGGTGGACCTACTACCGGAAAGGCTTCCCCAGCCGCGACGAACTACTGGCCGAACGCAACGCCGTCATCGCCCGCCACCCGAAAACAGTGTTTATCTGCCCGCATATCGGCAGCAACTCGGAAAACCTGGATGCCGCCGCCGATGATCTCGATGCCCTGCCGAACCTCTACTACGACCTTTCGGCACGCATCCCCATCATGGGGCTGCCCGGCCGGCATGCGGCAAGATCGCGAGAATTCCTGCTCGAATTCCAGGATCGCGTCATCTTCGGCACCGATTCCATCTACGACGATACCAATGTCCCGACCGGCATTCAGGCGCAGAGCCTCTACCAGCCCTTCGAAATCCCGCTGAACGGCGCCGATCCACAGGAGAAATACGTTGAGACCAGCGTGGAGTTCATCCAGTCCCACCTCGACTTCCTGATGACCGACCGCGTGCAGCACAACCCGCCCTTCAAACGCATCACCAGCGGCTACGCGATCCAAGGGCTGCAGCTTCCCGCCGATGTCTGCGAGAAAATCCTGGCGAAGAACGCCGAACGACTGATCCGGTTCGATTAGCCCAGGGAGGGCGACGCTCCTGCGGAGCCATCAGATAGATCGCTGTCACCGCATGATCAGCCGGAACCGCCGTACATTCGACCGGTAATACCCCGCCTTCTGCCCCTCCGGGCTCCAGCTTCCGGAGAACTGCAGCCAGCCGCCCATGCCGTCGGCGTCCAGCCATTTCAACGGCAGGCGCGGGCTGTAGGGGTTGAATGCCTTGCCCTCCCAGTACTCCTCGTAATGGGCGAGTGAGAACGGACCCCAGGGTTCCGGGGCTTCGAAGACAAGCAGGTCTGTGCCCTCGTAGGGCGAGAAATCGCCGTGCAGTCGCCAGGTGAAGAGCAGGTAGCGCTCGATGCCGGCCAGGTAGACCATCTCCGGCATTCCGAGCCAGCGGTGCAAGCTCAAGGTGGGGATCGCTTCGTCTAGATCATGGCTCCATGCCGGTTCCCCTGATGGGGTAAACGCGCAGACCCACTCCCAGGCTTCCCGCCGCATGATGCTGTCGGCTGGCACGCGGCCCAGGCGCAGGTTGCTGCCGTTGTCCCATTGATCGGAGGACACGGCGTAGATGAATGCGTCGCGGGCGTTGGCATTATTTTGCCCGAAGTTGATGAAAGACGGTCCGCCGAACTTATGCCCCGGGAACATGGGCGCGGGGATATTGCCCAGCGCAGGCACCCAGGAGGCGCCTTTCGTAGTGGAATAGACGATCTGCGCGTCGCTGCCATGCTGTGAAACCAGGCTGAACGGCGGCTGTTGCAGGCGCAGCATATTCTGAAAGGCCAGGTAGAGGATGCCCTCCACGCAGATCATCCCGCACGGCTTCGGCCCGTTGCCACCCCAACCCCGGTAATCGTTCATGTGATCCAGCTTGGTGATGGTGTAGTCCGTAGGCCCGCCACTGAATTTTTCCACATCCAGCCCATCCTCCGTCTCGCCCCACAGCGGATCACCCGCGGAGGTATAGATCTCGCCATCCTCCGCCCAGGTCATCGGAAAGGTGTCCCCTTTGATCGCGGGATCGGGGTAAGGAAGCCGTTCACCGACCCATTCGATGCCGGCAATATGCGTGCTGCGTGGGCCAGAAAAAAGCATGGTCATCTCGTGTTCCTCCCGTATTTCCCCTCTTCTTGGAATTGACCGAAATCCCCTATCTTGTTACAATGAATTTCCGCACTTCACCACACCGGGGCCGGTGGCGCAGCGGTTAGCGCAGGGGACTCATAATCCCTTGGTCGCAGGTTCGAATCCTGCCCGGCCCACCATTCGACTCCCTTCGGCTATCGTCTCCAGTCGCTCATGGCAGGCCGGTTGTTATTTGAGATCAGGGTATAGAGTTTTCTCAGAGTCGAATGGTGCCCCGAGTAAGCGAAGCGCATCGAGGGGCTGGCCGCGCTTTCTGTGCAGGTTTCATAACACCAGCAAACGAATATTCGTCCTGTGTTCTATGGCTACATCCTCAGTAACTATTCATACAAGTTAGCCTCTCCAATGACCTGCTCAGTTCAGGTATTATCCGTAAAATCCTCAATAACCCAGATGGCAAAATTGTGGTCAAAGGAATGTAAATAGACTGCCAAACAGCATGTGATGACAATGTTTGTTTCGGGCATACACAAGGCATGTAATGAAGAGGACGACGTAGGCCAGATAAACCCATACCCCAGCTCTTCTACAGCAAATAGCGTTGCAGCGTGCTTTCAATCGCATGCGTTGACATCGGGCGATGACTTCAGGATTGTTGTGCGGCTGGAGGAAAAGAAAGGGAGTACGTTTCTTCACGTCCCGATGGGAACAGCATAAGCATGATGCGGTGTTGAGCAGTGATATAGACCTGCCGGAGCAATCGCCTGTATAATGATGCGAAGTAACCTAATGACAATCATGCCGCGTCATTGGTGAAAGGTAATGATGACCAATCCATTTGATCCCCATTCCTGTCCTGGGATTCATAAGGTACCCATCGGTATTCCCGGTGTGGATGACATCACCGGTGGCGGTATCCCACAAAACCGCACCACGCTGGTGATGGGTGGTCCTGGCAGTGGCAAAACCATCTTCGCGTTGCAAACGCTGGTGAATGGCGCCCGCGACTGGGGCGAACCGGCGATCTTCGTCGCCTTCGAAGAAAACTCCCGCCATATCATCGAGAACGCCGGCTCGTTCGGCTGGAATCTCGCTGAGTTGGAAGCGCAAAAGCTCTTCTTTCTCGATGCGCGCATGCCTGCCGAGACCGTCCTCGCCGGCGGCTACGATCTCTCCGGGATGCTGGCCAGCTTGCAGGCCAAAGCCGCAGAGATGGGCGCCAAACGCATCGTCTTCGATTCCATCGACGTGCTGCTGACCCTGCTGGGGGACGTCAAGGCCGAGCGTATGGAGTTATACCGCATTCACGACTGGCTCGCGGAGAGCGGCCTTACCGGCATCATTACCACGCGCATCGAAGCGGGCGCCGATCCCGCCTTCTCCGAGCACTTCGGCTTCATGCAATTCATGGCCGACGCGGTGATCCTGCTGGGCCACTCCCTGGTGGAACATGTGTCGCTCCGCACCTTGCGCGTGCTCAAATATCGGGGGACGGGCTTTGCGGAGAACGAATTCCCGCTCGTCATCACCCCCAGCGGGATCGAGGTGGCCAGCGCCGGCATCACGGAAAGTGCCATAGACTACCCGGTCTTCACCGACCGGATCTCGACCGGCGTGGCGCGCCTGGATACCATGTTCGATGGGGGGTATATTCGCGGCACCAGCATGCTCATCACTGGCTCGCCGGGCACGGCGAAAACCACGTTGGGCGGGGCGTTCGTGGAGGCGGCCTGCACTCGCGGCGAACGCGCGCTGTTTATTACCTTCGATGAAGCAGCGCAGGAGGTGGTGCGCAACCTCGCGTCGGTGAATATCCAGCTGCAGCGCTTTGTGGACAGCGGGCTCCTGCAGATCCATGCCCTCCATTCGGAAGCCCGCAGCGCTGAGGAGCACCTCATTCGCGTCAAACGGCTTGTGGCCGAGTTTCAGCCGCGCTGCCTGGTGGTGGACCCGCTGTCCGCGTTGATTAAAGCCGGGGGGCTGCTCACTGGCTCGGCGGTGGCCCAGCGTTTGCTCAATATCACCAAGCAGCAAGGAGTCACCACGCTCTGCACCAGCCTGCTCGCCGGGGCGGAACCGGAGAGCGAGGCCAGTCCCCTGCAAGTGTCGACCATCGCCGATACCTGGATTCACCTGTCGTATGTGGTGCAGGCTGGCGAGCGCAATCGCGCGCTGACCATCGTGAAATCGCGCGGCACCGGACATTCCAATCAGGTGCGCGAGCTGGTGTTAAGCAGTACCGGCATCACGCTCAGCGATGTCTACACCGCTGGCGGCGCGGTGCTGATGGGGTCGCTGCGGGTGGAGAAAGAGGCGCAGGAAGCCGCGGAACGCGAACGGATGCAATTGGAAGCCGAACGCACGCGACGTGAACTGCAGGAAGCGCAGGCGCAGGCGCAGGCCCGTATCGACGACCTGCAGCGCGAGATGGCGCTGCGGGCGGAGGAGATCGCCCGCAAACAGCGTGAGGAGACGCTGCGCGAGGAGGAGTGGAGCACGCGACAAGGCGAGATTCGCACCAAGCGCGGTGCCGATGTGGAAAAAAGCATGGATACCGCTGGACAAACACCTCCTGAACAGCGGGATGCCGTAAATGGCGGGGAGGCCTGACATGACGACGCCTGATGAGACGTTACATCTGCGCCTCTATATCGCCGGCAATGCCCCCAACTCCACACGGGCGCAAGCCAATCTGACCGCCATCTGCCAGGAGGTGCCCCCGGAGCAGTTCTTCCTGGAAGTGGTGGATGTGCTGCGCGAACCCCTGCGGGCACTGCAGGACAAGGTGTTTGTCACCCCCTTGCTGCACAAGCTGGCGCCGACGCCGGAAACGCAGATTGTGGGGGATTTGAGTGACCATGCGCGCGTCCGCCTGGCGCTGGGCCTGGGGGAGGCACCGCAATGAGTGAACATCTGCCGATCCTCCCGGATGATCCTCGCGTGTTGGCCGTCATTCGCCGCATTGTGGATGCGGAGGCGGAACTGCGCGGGCTCCTCGGTAACGACATCGACCTGGTGCTCGACCCGGACACCGGCACACCCATCTTCTTCCGGGAAACCCAGCAGGCGCTGTTGCAGGCCCAGGAGGCATTGCGCCTGGTGAATGAGGGATTGGAGCAACGTGTCGAGGAACGGACGGCGGAGTTGCGCGAGAGCGAGGAGCGCTTCCGCACGATGGCCGACGGGTTGCCCCTCATGGTCTGGGTGCATGACGCGAACGGGCAACAGCAGTTTGTGAATCGCACGTTCCGCGAATTCTTCGGTGTGTCGGAAGCTGAGACGCGCGGTGGTCAATGGAAAGTGCTGCTCCATCCTGATGATGCCGATGCATATACGAACGCATTCCTCGCGTGTCTACGCGACCAGCAACCCTTTCACGCCCTAGCGCGCGTCCGCCGAGCTGATGGCACGTGGCGATGGGTCGAATCCTGGGGCAGGCCGCGGGTGACCGACACGGGTGAATTTCTCGGCTTTGTCGGGACCAGCGCCGACATCACCGAGCGGAAGCAGGCCGAGGAGGAGCGCGAACAGCTCCTGACGGAAGTCGAACACCGGATTGCAGAACTGGATGCGACCATCGATTCCATGGCCGACGGATTGGTGCTCTTCGATCCCGCCGGGAAGATCTTACGTGTGAATCCCGCGCTGGGGAAAATCATCGGCTATCTGCCGGGAAAAATGTCCAGGTCGCTGGCGGAACAGATTGCTCTCGTGCAGCCGGAAACCCCTGATGGGAACCACTTACCGCTGGAACAGCAACCCATCACGCGCGCGCTGCGCGGTGAGCGGGTGTTCAACGTGATCATGGCGTTGCATCCACCTGCGCACGACACCGTGTGGATCTCCAGCAGCGCCGCGCCGATTCTCACCCCGGACGGCGAGATGCTGGGAGCGGTGGTGACGTTAACGGATATTACCGCCCTTCATGACTTGCAGGAAGAACAAAAAACCATCCTGCATCTGGTGTCCCATGATTTGCGCGCCCCGATTACAATCATCAATGGGTATGCCGGCGTACTGTTGAGCGCGCTGACTGAACGCCAGTTGGACGGACTGCTGCTCGACAGCACCGAAGCCATCCTGCGCGGTGTGCGGCGGATGAACAGCATGATCGACGATCTCGTCGATTCCGCGCGCATCGAGGGCGGGCAGATGCAACTCGACCGCCAACCAGTCGATTTGACCGCCTACCTGCCGGATTTGTTGCAACGATCAGCACCGGTCATGCCGGTCGCACGTATACACCTGGAGGTGCCTCCCGATCTCTCGCCAGTCAGTGCGGATTACAATCGTCTTGAACGCATCATGACGAACCTGCTAAGTAACGCACTGAAATATTCCGACCCCGATACACCGGTGTTCGTGCGGATCTCCCAGCAAGCCGGTGAAGTCATGGTCGCGATTACCGACCAGGGGAAAGGCATCGCGCCGGACACCTTACCGCATCTGTTCGAGCGATTCTACCGCGCGAAAGAGGTGCGAAAGGCCGAAGGGTTGGGCTTGGGACTCTATATTACCAAAATGCTGGTGGAAGCCCACGGTGGCCGCATGTGGGTGGAGAGCGAAGTCGGCAAAGGCAGCACGTTCACATTTACCCTGCCCATCGCCACACAATAATAGACCGATGACTCTATGGTCGGTGGTTGTCATCGGGGTGCCTCTCTTTATCCGAGCGTAGGGATACCACGTATACAACCACTGACCTTCGATGATATTTTAGAAATCAGGAGAGGTGTTGCACGGTGGCTTGGCGGGTGGTAAAAATGGGGTATTAAGTGGGCATTTTGAGCGTGAATACGAGGTTATGGCTGAGCCAGGAAGTAAATATATGTTCTCTACCCCCTAGCCTTCTGCCCCCAAATTGAACCAGCGACCTTCTGAAAAAGTGTGCCGTTACATGATCTGACCTTCGGTTGACGGATGGAGTGACGAACCCGATGCAAGCTCGGTCCTATAAAGTCAGGCATTCTCGTACATATGAAGGCAAGCGAATCCGTCCCGTAGTTCGTGGGCAATCGCCACAACTTCCTTGAGCTCCCCTTTGTGGTGCCCAGAGCGAGCGCAGCGAGTCGAAGGGCTGGCCGCATTCTCTTACATTCCAACCTTCAGCGGTCTTCACCGCTCCTGTTTTTACTCCGAAAATACACGACCAGCACGATGGCGACGATGATCTCACCCACCCAACTGATCAGTATTGCCTCATCATTCCACCCAGTCCCCTCACCGTTATCGTAGAAGGTGAGCCTGATGATCATGAAACCCGTTCCCAGCATAAGGAGGATCGTCGATATGATCACGGCTATTTGTTGTTTATTCAGGGTGAATCTCCTGCGATTACCTTTCAGGCTGCAGCTTCGTACTGCAGCCTCCTTCAGAATGTGGGAGACACCGGTTGCAGGTTTTGTAAACGCCGGCCAATGCAAATGCCTGCTTCGTATTGTTCGCCGAACAAAGGAATTTTACTTCGCAGTCTCTCTCATTGCTTACGTGATTTCCTCAAATTCTCCCTTGTTTGCTCCTTGACGGATCACCGGGCAGGGGGTAGCATTTTGCGGGTAATTGGACGCTGGTTGGAATCACCGGCATCCTATTGCAGGCATGTATTACAGTTGAGAATGGGGGTGTGCTATGACTGATGACATCAAATTAACTTCCGTCGCCCCGGCAGTTTCCGGCAAGACCTGTTTTCCGGGAGCCATATTTCGGTACACCGAATCAGGTCTCATCAGCGCGGAAGAACTCAGCCTGTATATCACCCTGGCGAACCTTCACCAGAAGGGAGTGCTGCTGAACCTGGCCAGTATTCGCAAAACGCCCCTGTATCAGGAGACCAGCCCGGCGACAATCTTGGGGTGGCTGCAACACCTGGAAGCCGCAGGGTTGGTGAAGAAACAGGCCGATGATTCCCTGCAGATTTTTTATCCCGTTGAAGATGAGGGATAGGTTGCTGACACCTGTGTTCTCATTCCCCGTAAAACCAACCGGGTTCGATCACCGCCACCCGTAGATCGATGATGTCCTGCATGCACCAGTCCGGCAGGTATTCACACGTCCAGTAGTTCACGATGGCCGTCCCGTTGCGCGTGAAACGGACGCCGGGATTGGAGAACGCCCGCGTGGGATCATCCTCAATATCGCGCAGATGCTCCCAACTCCGCCCCTCGTCGCGGGAGACCGCGGCGGTGAGTGGGCTGCGTTTCCCGAAGTGCGAGCGCCCCTCGTAATAGGCGAAATCGGGATGATAGGGCGCATTATTCCAGATGAGCAGCAGGTCGCCGGTGGATGGGATGCGACAGATTTCCGGACACGATTCCGGCGTGCGCAAGCAGGAGGCCTGCGGTTTGGACCAGCTCTGGCCGTTGTCGGCGGATTCCGACATAAAGAGCGAGCCGAGTTGGCTACGCATCACCAGCAAAACGCGCCCATCCCGCGTCTCCTCCAGATGGGGCTCCATGACACCGAGCATCGGCAAGTGCAGCCGGTTGTCCGCCTCCTGCCAGCTCAGCCCATCGTCATCGCTGTAGAGGACCGTGCCATTGCCTTGATGAAAGTCCGGATGGCCCCCCAAATGGTCCATGCCCATGGTCGGCAGGAGCAACCGTCCGGAGGATAGCCGCTTGACGACGGCATTACACAGAGAGACGTTGAAGTCGCGCGCGAACTCGGCAAACGGCTGGAAGGTCGCCCCTTCGTCAAACGATTTCCAGGCATACAATGAACGATCGGGACCGTCCAATAACTGATGCTGGCGCATGAACAGAAACAGGATGCTGCCGTCCTGCGCGCGAATCAGGTTTGGCGAGTAAACATTCATATCGCCGGGCGCGGTGGTGGTGATCACGCGATGGTGGCCCCAGCTCATCCCACCATCAGCGGATTCCTTTGCCGCCAGCCGGTTTTTCGCCCGGTCGCTGCCATCCCCCGTGAATTCCGTGTAGATCAGCAAAAGCCGACCGTCGCGTAATTCGATGGAATCCCCTTCACTCTTCCGCATATACACCGGATCGGTTGCCGCCACCGTGACGATAGTCATCTGCGATCTCCTTTGTCGGCCCGTTGCCTTCGTCGACTCCATCATTCGTACCGCGGAGTCGGAGGGCGACCATTTGCCATCTCCGCGGCATTGCCTGCTCCAGGTCCAACCGCTGCGTCGCCCTGCCACCTATGCAGCAACATCTCGCGATGCCAGGTACCGGGCGCCCGGTCAACCTGCGCAAGCTGAGTGAATAGACGAATGCCCGTTTATCGCTTACATGCCAAGGTGTTTCTTCAACCACGGAATGGCTTCTACGCCGTTCCAGCGGTGTTCTCCTTCGAAGATATCGTGGTAGAGGCTTGCTTCCGCGCCGTAGAGCGCGTAGGCGCTGCGCGTGATATCCAACTGCGAGGTGACGTTCGCCAGGCCGCTTTCGCCGTTCAACGGATCTCTCGTGCCGGTTTCGATGAGCAACGGGCGCGGGGCGATGAGGGCGCCGACGTCGCCGATATCGACCTTCTCGTAGAGGTGCGGCACGTAGTTGCACGAGCAGTTCTGGTGCATGATAAGCAGCGACTCCTTGTAGCCGTAGAAGTAGCCGCTGACCACCACGCATTTGACGCGGTCGTCCATGGCGGACAGCCACAGGGTTTGCAGCCCGCCGCCGGAGAGGCCGGCGCAGCCCAGCCGGGAGGCATCGCATTCCGGGCGAGTTTCCACGTAATCGATCAGCCGCATCAGGTCCCACGTCCACATGCCGGTCACCGTTTGCCCCAAGGGGAGGGCCATGTGATTCAGCACGGCGCAGGAACCGGAGAAGAATTGGTGAAAATCGTCCCCCTGCAGCGCCTGCTCCCGCCGTTCGCCGAAGCCGCGCGCATCGGGGCAGAAGACGACGAAGCCGGCCTTGACCAGCGAGACGCCGTAATCATAATTACAGCCGTTGATGATATCGATCATCGCGGTGATGTCGGTGCGGCCCGCCGTGGCGAATTTGCCGCTGCTGGCATGCCCATGCGGCGCCAGTACGGGCGGACGACGTTCGCCCGCTCGCAGGTCAACGGGAATTAGGACGTAGAACGGCATCCAGACGCCGGGCTCGGTCTGCAGCAGCATTTTCTCGCGTGCATACCCGTCCATTTCCACCCGTTCAAGCAACCGCGGGGAGGGATCGCAGGGCAGCATGCTGGCGGTACCGATAATCGTCGCCAACTCGGCACGCAGCCGCGCCTTCCAGTCGGCAAACTCCGCCACGGTATCCGCCTGGAAACCCATCTGGCGGCTCAACTGGTCGAAGCGCTGCTGCAGGTATTCGAGCGTGGTGTAGTAGGGGTCGATATGCAGGGTTTCCGGATGTGCGGTCGTCGAAACGACGGACCCCAGATAGGTATCGTTGATCAAGACCACCGGTTGCTCAGTTGCGGACATGATGACTCCTTGTTGTTCAATACTTCAACCGTTTCACCAACTTGCGATGGGCGTCGATGACGGCGCCGCCTTCAGGGGCGAGTTGAATAATCAGGATTTTTTGCCCTTTTGCGAGTTTGGCATATTCGTCGGCGTGAGCGAGAGTGGTCCAGGCGGTGGGGAGCAGGCTTTTCGCGGTACGCAGGCGAGTGGTTTCATCACCCTTGATGGATTTCGCCAGTATCTCCAGCGCATTCTTCGGCTCGGTCAGGGGGGACTGGACGACCTGCCAACCCTTGCCGGGAATCATGCCGCCGATGATCTCACATTCACGGGTGTTTTTCAGCGTGGCCTGCCGTGGGCGGACGAGCACCAGCATGTCCCAGCGCGCGAGTTGCGGGTCTTTCTTCTCCAGCGAATACGTGCAAGCCATCGCGACGGGCACGATCTCCATGCCCCGGCGATCCTTGCCGGCGCGGTCGAGTGCCTGCGTGATGGCTTCCTGCGCCGTCATGGCGGAGAGGCTATACTTCACCGGCTCCGCGGCGCTTTGCGCCTTCTCTGACATGACAATCGAGTAGCTGATGCAGGCGCCGAAGATGAGTACGATGAGGCCGGTCATCAGCCATTCCTGACGGGTGAGCTTCCAGGTGCGCAGGTTGAAGAGCAGGAAGCCGCCGCAGATGAAAACCAGTCCGGGCAGGTAAGAAATATTGATGTCATGGCCGAAGAGGGTCTGTTCGTTGAGCGCCATGACGACAGAGGCCAGCAGCAGACCGGTGAAAATGCCCCACATGACGCGGCTAGCGGAGAAGCCCAGGCGATAGGCGCAGGCAAGCAGCAGGGCGACGAAGACAAAGTCACCGAGGCCGATGCTCTCCGGCGGGGTAAGGTGCACGAGAAACGCCAGCGTGCCGGTCATATGCTCCGTCACCGCCGGCGGGACGGCGGCCACCGCGGTCGGCGCCGAGCCCAGCCCGCTCACCGCCGCCGGCGCGCTCTCGCTCATCTGATTGACGAAGCCCCAGTAGACGCCCCAGAAATCGACCAGGCCGGCGACGATGGCCACCGGCACCAGCAACGATGTTTCCCGAATGAGCCGTGCTACCAAACGCCCGAAAAAGACGCCGGTGAGGATGAGAAAGAAGGGGGCGATGACGCCGAGCAGCGTATTGTTGTCCGCCGAGGTGAGCGCGGCAAAAACCTCCCAGAATGGCGTGCCTTTGTGCAGCAGGGCGATGGCCTGCCAGACGAGGGGGTTCAATGAAATGAACGCCACCACGGAAATGAGCAGGAATAGCGACTCCCGGCGCGCAGTCATCGTCAGGCGGACGAGTAGCCGCACGGCGTAAACGATAATGAGGATATAGCCAACGGTGGAAAGACAACTGACGACGATCCAGAGCAATGGCGGCAACGCGGGGGTGTATGTGTTCAGTGCCAGGATCGTGAAGGTATAGAGGAAAAAGAGCGCGGCCGCACTGCCAAGGGCCAGCGCGGTCTCTTTGCCGGTACTGTCCTGCATGGCGGGAACTGCCTCAACCTGATCGATCATACGGCCCTCCGGTGACCGCCGGCGCATTGGGCTGCCATCCCCCCTGCTGGCGGCGCAGCGATTCCATGTACATGCCGGCGCCCAGCGCCACGCAGGAAATGGGGTCGTCGGCGACGCGCGCGGGGGCATTGGTGCGTCCCGCGATGAAACCGTCGAGGCCGCGCATCAGCGCGCCGCCGCCGGTGAGCGCGATGCCGCGCTCCATCACGTCAGCCGCCAGTTCGGGCGGCGTCTGTTCCAGCACCTGGCAGACGCGGTCGCCGATGGCGGCCAACGGCTCCGACAACGCATCGCGAATCTCCGTGGAGCTGATGGTGATGGTCTGTGGCAGGCCATTCATCAGGTCGCGCCCGCGCACCTCCATGCTCTGTTCCACGCCGAGGGGCACGGCGGAGCCGATGAGGATTTTGATCTCTTCCGCCATGCGCGCCCCGATGACCAGGTTGTATTCCCGGCGCAGGTGGCGCACGATCATCTCGTCGAAATGCTGCCCGGCCACGCGCACCGAACCGCCCGTCACCACGCCGCCCAGCGAGATCACCGCGATGTCCGTGGTGCCGCCGCCGATGTTCACCACCAGGTTGCCATAGGGCGCCGTCACCGGCAAACCGGCGCCGATAGCCGCTGCGACGGGACTCAATAGCGGATAGACGCGCCGCGCGCCGGCGTCATGGGCAACGTCGAGCATGGCGCGACGCTCCACCCCGGTCGCCCCACTGGGGATGCTGATGGCAACCTCGGGATGCACCATGCGCCCGCGCCCGCAGAGACGATCGAGAAGGTGGCGCAACAGCGACGTGGCCACGCTGTAATTGGCGATGACGCCTTCCTTCAGCGGGCTGACGGCCTGTATATTGCCGGGAGTGCGCCCGAGCATCTTCCAGGCCTCCTCGCCGATTGCGACGAGCTTGCCTTCGCTGCGGGTCACCGCCACCACCGCCGGCTCACGCAACACGAGCCCCTTCCCCTGCTGGTAAACCAGCACGTTGGAGGTTCCGAGATCGATGCCCAGCGATGTGTTGATGCTAAACCATTTCATGAGTTGTCAGTTCACAGTTGTCAGTTGAAAGTTCGCAGTAATGTTTGGGAAAGCCTCCGACACATTCGGGATCTTCGCCCCTGCCCTTGGTGGGGGAAAGAACCCCCACCCTGCCCCTGTCTATTATACACCTC
>Ga0118677_10010582_pt1 | contig 14065 bp, 20 predicted proteins | sample AliMusrvi5mmetaG_FD_86154 | JGI IMG/M metagenome (GOLD analysis project Ga0118677, IMG submission 86154) | reverse complement strand
CTATACGACAGTAACCACGTGAAATGTTGGAATGCCACCGGATAGGATGGCAACTTTTAATTGATTCGTATCTGTATCGTAAACTAAAGTTCCACCTTGACATGAGTAAACTGTATTGCCAGTTGCTTGGTCGATGTAGGTGTTATCTTGTATGGTCGTTATATTAGCAGTTGTCTGTGATGGAACCACACAACCCTCAGAGCCAAAATTATCCTGCAAAGACGAAATCAACGTCTGCCTAAATGTTTGCTCGTCATCAGATGCAAAGCCGTTTTCATCAACGACCTTTCCCATAGGCAAATTTGGTATTCTTATTTTTCCTTGCACATATCCTGCCATTTATTTATTCCTCATGTATAGATTTCTAGCAAACCATCCATAACCACCCATCGTATAAGCCCATAAAACCGAAGCTGAAACGTCACATCATTAGCCTGCCCTAATCGTTGAAAGATAAACCTGCTCTTTCGAACACCAGTAGGATTCATGGGCTGTTCTAACGAGTTCCCAAAGTTTTCGGCTCCATCCCTTGAAATAGACAATAAAACGCCAGCAGATGAAATAGTAACGGGCAATGTGGCTTCAATAGCACTTGTGGTTATTATGGGATTTGGCTGTCCGTTCTCGGTAGTAAATCCAAGGCTCTTGATAATAAACATTCGCTGATTTGGCAATCGAAATGGCGGAGTAATACGAATTCGTGGGATTTCTTGGATATCATTCGTGGAATACTGTGCAAATGGAATGGTCGTATCAAATAGGTAAATATTTCCACCGTTCAAGCTCACAAAATAGTATGCATTGTTAAAATAAACAACCTCTCTAGCTGGATGATAATTTAAGTCTGGATCGGAAACAGAGAAGAACAATCCAGAGTTGAAGTCATACGCATAGCTAATATTGTCAGTAATGAACGTAAATTGATAAAGCAAATGTCCATCTTGTTGGAATAAAAAGGCTGTGCAGTTTTCTGGATCGGTTAAATTACCGAGCTTAAAATCGATGCCGTCAGTAGATATCTGCTTAGTCTGATTGCCAGAAGCCACCATGATGGTAGGACCCGATTGCTCATTTACTGCCAACCATACGATAAAATTATTCAATGTCGCGATCGTAGATGGATTAATACAACCATAATCCACATCAAATGTACTTGCACGCTGATATGGAAATAATGCATTTCCTACGTCCTGCCATTGCTCTGTAACGGTGTGACCGAATAAAAGCAAGTTACTGCCACCACCCGGCACAGGCACTGCTGCTTGAACGAAATCCGGCTTGGTTTGCAATGAACCTTGATATGCACCTGTTCCAATCCATGTCATGGCGTCGTTAAGTTTAGATAAAACCCACAGCGTAGTATCAGTACAAGCTATGATTAATCTTCCGTTTTGGAAAGAAACATAACCGGGAGATGAATAAGGAAATTGAATGGCTGATAATTTAGTAAATGATTCAGTAGGGCTGTATTGATAAACATAAACAAATGAGCCATCAGTAATAACGATTTGAGCGTTATTATTTTCTGATATATACACATCACCAAAATCAGTATCAAGTGTGCCAATAGAAGTGGCTATAAGCGCTTTAGAGACACGATAAACAGCTCCCCCTATAACCGCTATCATAAACCCACCGCGCGTGCTGGAATACAGACCACGGCCTTCGCCTTGATTGACAGTGGTAAGAGCATTTCTATATCCTGCATAGGGAACAAGAAAATTATCGCTAACAATCATGTTCCATGTTTGTTCTGCAGAAACTTTTGGATATCGACCAAACTTGTTTCCTCCAACTATCTGTAAAGGGATGTCTTGGATCTCTTGCGTTGCATTGGGTGCAGGCATCGATTGTCCTTTCTAAATACGATACGTAATAGTAGCTTATTTACTCTAATTTAACAGCACTTACTCATTTGCAATTATAGGTAAACAGCGTAGAATCGATATCAATTCAATACTGATAGGACGATTGTTGATGTCTGTACCCAATCCTGATTTAATTTACTGCGTTCCAATACAAACGTATTTTGTGGACAAAACCACGGGTGCGCCTTTGTCTGCTGGTGTTGTTACGTTTTATGAATCTGGTACTGGATTTACGGTTCTAAAGAACATTTATCAGCAATCAAATACACCTCCATATACCTTTACCGTTTTAAATAATCCAATAACATTAAGTGGTGTAGGAACATTCCAAGATGGTTCGGGTAATGACATTAATGTCTATCTTTATCCTTATGTTGGAAGCCCTACGGATGTTACACGAGGTGCTGAACAGTTATATGACTTAACTGTTTACTCATCTGGTGGAACGCTTCAAGAAACCAGGTTTGCATGGCCTCCCAATGTTCAAGCCAACTTCGGTGCTGCATCAACCATAAACAGTGCCAATCAGATCACAAACTCACAATTTGTTGAAGTATTATTTGAAACCCCAACAACATTTACGGTAAATGGGCCAAATGTCCGAACTGAAATTGCACCGGGTTGGTTTGTATTAACCTCAAGCACGGGAGCTGCTACATTTACAGTTAGTCAAACGGCTGTTGCATCTGGTATTAGCACAAACGAAACAGGCGCGCCTTATGAATTGACTATAGCTAGTGCATCCTTGGACTCATTGGCTGTCTATCAACGTATTCAAGGAAGCCCGCTGCTTTTGGCTGGAGAACCCGTGTATGGGTATGCTCAGATTGCATCAATTGGTGGAGCTCAAATAGTTAGTTTAACTTATGAGGATTCAAGTGGTAATGTTGTAGCATTGACAGGTCCGTTACAAACAAACGTTGATAATACTTTCACAACAATCGAGGGTGCAGCAACAGTGCCAATCGCTGCAACTGGAACCGCTCCAACAGCATACGTTGATTTTGTCATAACCCTTGTACCTAACATTACATTCAAGATTACCAGCGTTGAAATGTTGTCTGTTGCTGATGTCAGTTCTAAGCCCGGTTATTTTCAACAGTCTGTTCCTGAGCAAGAAAATGGATTGTATTATTATGATAGGCCTATTGTTCCAGTAGGTACGGTAATTGATTTTGGTGGATTTGGTACGCCATTAAATTATTTATCTTGCGATGGAGCAGCCTACAATAGGCAAACATATAACTTGCTTTTTCAAGCTATAACAACTACGGAAACAGTAACGTTAACGACATCATCCGCTACATTTACAGTGGCGTCTGGGTCGGTTTATCGCATTGGAATGGGTTTGGAAAACGCCGGGATACCTGCAAACACTACAATCATCGGAATATCAACCAATACCATTACAATGTCATCAGCTGCAACGACCACGGGCGCAACATCGGTCAGGTTTTTTGCTGCGGGATTAACTTATTCTGAAACAGTAAGCTTGAATAGCACCAATACATTTACAGTTGCATCTGCCGCCAATTACGGAATAGGAATGGCTGTAACGGGTACTGGAATACCTGTAGCAACCGTTGTTTCAAATATTGTTGGAACAACGGTTACCATATCAAACGCAGCCACATTAACGCAGTCTTCTGTTGTAACTTTTTACTCTCCCGGTTATGGCGATGGTAGTACTACATTTAACGTCTACAATCTTCAAGATTATGTTATTGCTGGTTCTGGTGGTTCTTTATTCGGCGCAGGTACAAATGGCTTGGGTACAAGAGGTGGATCGGCAACTCACGCTATAACAATAGATGAGATGCCGGCTCACACACATCCACCATTAACAGGAAGCAACTTTGTAACCTTGTCTGGCGCTTCTGGTAATACATCAGGAAGCAATCAAGGCTTAATAAGTAATGAAACAACCGGTAGTACGGGTGGTGGAACGGCATCAACAATTGTCCAGCAAACAGCATTAATGAAAAAATGCATAAGATACAAATAAGGATTAAATATGAGCACCAAATTTTTAATGACCCGCGATGTTGGCGGATACAATGGCTTCGGCATCATGCCAACCTACGATATCCAAGGATGTTCGCTAGCAGCTAGCACAGCACAAACGTTCACTGTTCCTAGCAACTACTCCAACTGGATAGCAATATTAAGTTATACGCCCGGAGCAAACATTTTTGTTGATTTTAGTGGCGCAACAGCCACAGTTCCCAGCGGAACAGTCGGTGCCATAAAAACCGTACTAAACCCATCTGCTCGCGCAGTAAAGGGAGGTTCTACTTTTAGCGTAATTACTGATAGTTCAACATCGCCCTTTATAACGGTTGAGTATCAAATCGTAGCACCATACCAGAATTAAGGATTTATCATGGGCGTATTGCAAAATCCATTAGGAATCAACTTAACTGATTGTATGCCTATTATTAATTCGCCTTTTAATAACTCGGATTATCAAGGGCAGTCGTTTCCTCCTCCAGGTTCGGAGCGCATGATTACTGAAACGGGTATTTACATGATAACCGAGACCTCTTTAGACTATATGATTACGGAGTAAAAAATGGCAGATATTAAGTGGAGTGCATTTCCTAGTGGTGGAACCATGGTTACAGGCGATCAGTTGGTTGGCCTGAGAAGTGGCGCAAACACCCGTTTAACCCCTGTAATTCCAGCACAAGTACAACAGAGCGCATTTAACTTTGCGGCGCTTGGTGGCTCTAGTAATGCGTTTACAGTCACATTAACGCCTGCTGTTGCAACATTGACAGACGGAATGATTGTGACTTTTTATTCCGGTTCAAAATTCAACACTATTGCCGCGCCTACTTTGTCGGTAAATGGACTAACGCCAGTAACTATCGTTTGCTGGTCAGGCGGTTTAGCGCCTAATGACATCACTACAGCAACAGAATATTTGTGCATTTATAATTTAGCTGACAATGTATTTCAGCTGGTTAACCCAAGCATATCATCTGCTAATACTTTCGAAGTTCAGTCGAATGGATACAATTACGCACTAGATACTGGCGTAGCAAACGCATACATTGCCAATATATTGCCTGCGCAGATAAGCAGTATTTTAAGTGGCTTTGAAGTAATCATGTCGGCGGTAAATGCGAACACTGGCGCGTCTACTTTAACTGTTAATGGGGTTACGCATTCTATTTTATTGTCGAATGGTTCGGCTTTGACTGGTGGTGAGATTATTGTTAATGGGATTTATCAATTTATTTATTCTGCTGCTTTGACTGGGTTTGTTTTGATGAACAGTAGTGTAGCCGCTTCCCCAGCGCCGTCCTTATCTGGAACCGGTCTTGTTTTGACTGGACCTAATGGACCAACAGATGGACAACAATTTACTTACAACTATATTGCATTTGAATTTAGAAACTTTTTTTATACAAATGCGCTTCAGGTTACTTTCAACAATAATCTAACAGCGAATGGATGGACAACAATAAACCTAGGGAATGCTAACTATGCCCCATCTCTTTTTATTGCTGGGGCTTCATTAACATCATTTATTGCAGATTCATTAATATTAATTTCTGTTGATTTAACGCTAATAGCGGTTCCATTATTAACTACTTTTTCAATGAATAGTTTACAGCAAGTTAGAGGTATATTAGTAACGGCTCCCAATTTACCCACATTATCATTTCCTGTTTTATCACAAATGCAAACACTGACTTTAACGACAGCTACTGCTTTAACAACAATCAATATGCCACTATTAACAAGTATACAATTAGCAGTAACGGGAACTGCTGCGGTATTGACCACATTAACATTGACAAGTTTAATCACCGTGGGGGGAGCTTTTAGCTTGGTGGCCGCCACATTAACCACACTATCATTGCCAGCATTAACCACATTCGGAGCAGCTTTCAGTCCTACACTTGCATTATTAACGACGTTATCAGTTCCGGTTTTAAGCTCTGTGGTCGGGGCATTTAGCCCGGTATTTGCATCGTTAATAAGTATGTCATTACCAAGCTTATTAACAGTAGGGGGAGCCTTTACGCCAACATTAGCTTCCGCAACGAGTATTACCGCAAATGCTCTAACAACCATCGGTGGGGCACTAACTCCGGTAGGAACATTAATTTCTACATTAAGTATGTCATCATTGACAACAATTACCGGCTCATTTAGTCCAACGCTAGCAGCATTAACCACATTAACATTGTCGCTGCCTGCTATTGTGACTATCAGCACATTAGTAGCAATTACTGCGGCAAACATGGTCACGTTCTCAATGGGCTCAACATTAAAAACTGTTGCAGGAAACTTTACTCTAACAGGCGCTAAACTAAACCAAGCCAGCGTAGACGGCATTTTAGTATCACTAGCAGCCCTAGACGGAACCAATGGCACCACAGCATACAGCAGTAAAACGATCAACCTATCAGGCGGCACATCATCAGCACCAAGCGCCACAGGATTAGCCGCAAAAACAACATTACAAGCACGCAGTTGTACGGTAACTACTAACTAAGAGGAATAAAAAAATGTCAATCATAAATATTCAAACAGCTCCTCCAACCGGACAAGCTGCGGTTACATCACAGGTATCAATGACTCAATTGACATTGCCAAGTTTGATTTACATCCTTACAAACGACACTTATGCAACCGTCACAGCAACAGGATATTTGACGACCACAAAGCAAGAAGGATTTACATATTCAAACAACCAAATGGCTTTGGTATACACGAGCGACCAAGGTCCCGTTTGGTTGAAAGTAGTTATCACATACTCTGGCTCATCAATATTAAATACGGTTGTTAGTTTGGTTGCTCCTGATGCCCAAGGCGCTGGTGTTCCATTTGTAAATGCTGTTCCAGAAGCATCAGCTACCCCCGGAACCGTCCGTGCAATTACGGGTTCTATCAGTGATAGCGTTCTGATGACATCAGGAAATTTAGTGGGTGTTCAGGGATCAGCTACAATCGTAGGCGCATCAGGCGGATTTATTTATGGCAGTCAAGGTAAAGTCATTGTCAGCTCAGGAACATTATCAGGAAGCTCTTGGACAGCTGGAGTATTTGCTCAATTAGACATTTCAGGCGCAACAATCAACGCCGGACAAACTGCTGCCGTATGGGGCGATATGGGTACTACTTCAGGAACCATTACTAGCGCTACTGGTATGCGTATGTTCGCAGGAACAAACACTACTGCTGCTACACTGAATTCAATGATTTATCTATATGGTAAAACATCGAATCTTTTAGAGCTTGCCGCTAATGGTTCAACATACATTAGCACTGGTGGTGCAACAGCTTCAGGTACCATTAAGAAGATTGCTATACTCATAGAGGGTGTCCAGTACTATCTTCAAGCGGCAACTGTCTACAGTTAATGCAATAGCCCTTCGGGGCTTTATTTTTACCAGCGGAGTTTAAAATGATAGAACAATTGCAAATGCGTATTAAAGAAATAGAATCATTCCTAGAGCAATCAGCAGCAAACCATAATGGCCTAATAGGTCGATTGAATGAAGCCAAACATTTGTTGGATATGGCGACTAAAGCAGCTGATGTTGTTGCGCCTGAAAGCGAAGTGACCAAGGTCATTGATGCTGTTGATCATTTAGTTGATGCATTAGTAAGTCCTTCTGAATAATGGTTCAATATTGATTCATATTAGACCCGCCGTTGTGCGGGTTTTTTGTTTGTTTAAAAATAAGTTAGATAGTATAATGAGTGGTTGCCATACTACCGTCGAAAGAAGTATGGCTGGGATGTAACGCTAATTACGGAGCAATTATAGCATGAATAACGAAAAATCAAAGCCAATTTACTTCCAAACGCCTAAAATAATGACAGACCACCCAAAAATTACCGGTGATCATATCTATATTTTCATGCCGCTGTATGATCAGCTTCGACAACCTCCTTGTGACAAAACTGGTTACAACAAAACAAATGAATATTTATCTGAATTTTCAAAAGCGAGTTTAAGTACTGTAAAAAGAAAATTAAATGATCTCGAGTCATGGGGTTTTCTATCAAGAACGGGCATGGGTCATAATCGTAAGTTTTTTCTTGGAGATAAATTTACCAACAGGGTCATTATGAACTTGGTAGATAATAAACAACAGGTTCATAATGACCTAGAACAGGGTCAAATTGATACCAGTACTGGGTCAAAAACGCACTACATAGCTAAGAATGTTATTAATAATAAAACTAAGAAGTTTTCCGCTTGCGCTATAAATTCAACTTCAACCCCAACCGCACGTAAACCAGAAGTAATCAGAAGCGAATATGAAAACGACATGAAAGGATTGGCTGCATTAGATCTTTATGAAAAGATAATTCCGTATGATGATTGGCTTATTAAAATGGGTTATACTTAACTCCATGCCAGCCCCTCCTTCTGGCATAAGTCGATGACGCAAATATTGTGGCCCTGTTTTCCGTTCAGGGCTGCTCTTACATGTAAGGAATGCATGAAGTTATATCATTTTGTAATTATCATTTTTTTTGCTCTCATTATTGGCATGGCTCAATTGTATTTTGATTATGTTGATGCAACTGAACCAAAGCCCGTGAAACAAGTACGCGTTGTATATCAAGACCAGCAGACTGAAGAAGCCTTTGTTGAGGATGACGACCATGAATGATTCTGTTAAGGGTGTTTGTGCTCCATCTAGCGATCCGATTGAAATGTTGATTAGTCGTATTGTTGAGCACGAGGGAATGAAGAAGTTTGCCTATAAGGACACGATGGGGTATATTTCTTGCGGGATAGGCCGGTGTTTACAAGAAGGTGTTGGGAAAGGTTTATCCGTAGATGAATGTTTTTATCTCTTAAGAAATGATATTGCAGACTTCCGTTCACAGCTAACTAAATATGATTGGTTTAAATGTCAGGATGATATTCGTCAAGGCGCGATAATAGAGTTATGTTTCAATATGGGTTTATCTCATCTACTTGGATTCAAAAAAATGCTGGACGCAATAGGCCGTAAAGTCTACACAGAAGCCACTAAAGAGCTTTTGAATTCTAAGTGGGCTGAGCAAGTGGGTAAAGCTAGAAGCGAGGATATAGCCTATCGTATTGCGTCAGGACGATATCGTTGATGCCTTTAAACGCTGAAGCTATTGAGCAGATAATTGTCGTAGAATTCGTAAAACAAATTGCTTGTGTTCCAGTGCTACATATTGCTGGCGAACGTAAGTGCTCACCTCAATATGGAGCAATGCTAAAACGCCTTGGAACTAGAGCAGGTGTTTCGGATTTATTCTTCCCTAGAGGCAATGAAAAATTTTCTGGACTTTGGATCGAAATGAAGTCAAACACAGGAAAAGCAACGCCTTTGCAGCTTCAATTCCTTGATGAAATGCGCGCTGAAGGATATATGGGAATCGTAGCAAACGGCGCACAAGAAGCCATTAACTGTATCGTTGATTTCTACAATCTTCCTGGCAGGTATAAAAAACCATGATTAGATATATTGTATTGATTTTGGCGCTAGCATTGACCGCCTGTGAAGGGTCAAATAACGGCGTTCCATCTACTGGTAGTACATCGGGAGGTGGGCTGGTTAACTCGCTTGCTAGTGGCTTCGCAGCGGGCGCAGGAGCTGCGGCAGGTCATCACGCCATAAATGGAGCCATCAACAAATGGCAAGAACGTAAAGCAGCACGTTCTATTGCGCCCACCCGTCAATACAGTGGATTCAATCGCATGAGTCGTGGTGTTAATCGTCGTTAGAATTTGGTATTATGCGTCCGTTACGCGGTGGTAGCTCAGTCTGGTAGAGCATGATAGAGGCTCAACCCCTCCTAGGTCGTTGGTTCGAATCCAACCCATCGCAGCTATGGCGCAGGTTATCGTCCAGTTTCCTGCGTCACCCTATTCGTGAAACTTCTTCTTTCTCACAGTTAATCTATCGTATTCAGTCACTGAACAAATCAATTCATAAGGTGTCTTTAGCGTTTCTTCTTCAAGCATGGCTTTCATGGCATATATATTCATCATGTGCCGATAGTGTTTGGATGGCTTTTCACAGTGAAGCTTAATAAATTTATTGTAGGTTATCTGTCTTGCGCGTTCAGTGTTGGTTAAGTAGTTCTCGTATACGGTGATTCCTCCGCTGCAAACGTACTTAATTTTGATTATTGGCGCATAGGTATGCCCTAGCATGCTTGCTTCGTAAACCGCCTCTAAAACGGTTAATTCTTTGGTGCTTCGTGTATATCGATTAAGTTTGGCGTTGGGGTCAATAAGCTCCTTTCCACATATACGGCACTCACGGCTGGTGATGTCGTTTTGTGTTCCGCATGCGCATTCTTTAAATTCGAAGTAATGGCTACAACGGCTATCACCGACAATGCCGATGCAACGGCGACTGTGTACGGTATTAAGAGTCGAGCAAGTCCAGCAAGGGATGCAGTATTCCGGATCATTTGGTTCCTTAGGTTGTAAAGCTTCATTGATTATTGGGTCGTCTATGTCTCCGTGACGTTCGAGATTACCGGCATAATCCAGCACAGTTGCTCGTGATTTGTTTGGATGCAATCGCAAAACGCGTCCAATTCCTTGGGTGTATAAAACGAGGGACTCCGTTGGTCTAAGCCAAGCGCAGGTGTCAAACAGGGGTATATCAACGCCAACAACAAGACAGCCCACGCTGATAAGGTATTTCGTTGCACCTTGTCTTGCCGATTCCAAAATTCTTTTACGTTCATGATGTGGTGTATCTCCTGTAATTATAGCGGCGGTTCCGTAAGGCAAACCACGCAAACACTCTTCGCAGTGTTTTTTTGTGGAAGCGAAAATAAATATTCCCGTGCAATCTATGGTTGCAAGTTCCATCATTATTTCAGCAGTTAATCGTTTGCTTTTATCGACAACGGCTTGTAGTTCTTTTCCATTGAATTGGCTCATATTATTTATTTTTATATCGCTAAAGTCTAATTTGGTTTTTGTTATTCCAAAATATGGCTTGGTAAGAAAGCCTTTTTCTATTAGCCAGCTGGTTGATATTTGGCATACGCGTTCTTTGAAATATTCATCTGGCCCAACAATTGAAATTCCTTTTCCTCTGTATGGTGTTCCGGTTAATCCAACCACTCGAAATGAATATTGCTCTTGTTGTGCAAGCAATCCATAATGATTAAGAATTCTCATGTACATGGAGGAGGAATCATGTGGCGAAATATTATGGCATTCGTCAACAACTATAAGATTAAATGGTTGTCGACTGATCTCATCCTTATTGCGGATTCCTTGAACCACGGAATGGGGACTACCGAATATCACGAGTTGTTTGGTATGTTTGGAATTAAGCCCAGCGCAGTAGATGCCGGGGTTGCCATTTTGGCTTTGATACGTGTCGGCGTTTTGTTGTATAAGCGTACTGTTCATAGTAAGGCAGAGTGCCCGGTACCCTGCGACCTCCATGACGAGAAGAAGCTCGGAAAGGATTAAGCTTTTTCCTGACCCAACAGATGCGTCTACTAAAAGCGGATGCGTGGTTTCTTTTAGGCGTTTGCGTAGAGTGGTTAGGGCAGACTCTTGATAAGGTCTCAATGTCTTTTTAGACATAAATCATTGTCGCGTAAAAAATGCAAAACTTCATTAAGTGATTTTTTTCCAAAATTTATGATCGCCGACAGCTCGCTCTCTGTGGTATTAATTAATTCGCCGACAGTAAAAATGTTTTCAGCGTTAAGACATGAGCCTGTTTTCACTGTAAATAATCTCCTTACTTCCAGATTTAATATTTCATTATTATTTTTGCTTGGATTCTTTTCTTGATCTTTCTTTTTGCAACAATAAGTCATCCATGGAGCTAATGACATTTGACATTGCGGGCAAATCCATCCGGTTATATTCATCTATACTCGTCCTTCGCCTTTAAATAGGCTGCGTTAACTTCTTGTTCACCGCTATCCTCATAACAATGAAACAGCGCCTCATAAACCAAACCATACATCTCAGGCGAAGCTCGCTCCTCCTTATGATGGTCACTATATCGCATTTCTTGTCTTACATTTGGCTTTGGCAATGATTTCCATTCATCGTAAGCTTTTTTAGCTTCAGTAATTCTGTCAAACGTTCCCAAATAAATGGGAACCCTATTAGCGTAACCTACAGCCCTAAACTTACCTGCTTTAAAATGAACGCCTCTAATTCCCGTAGAAGAACCCCTAATGTTCATTTGTATTCATCCTCAACTACTGCATGATAAGACTCGGCATTTAACCTAGCCAACTGAATCTTCATGGATGCAACTTCATCTTCTAATTGCAAAACTTTCATTCTGGTTTTAAAGTGTTCCTTGTTGTAAAAATAATTTTTAAATTTCATATGGAAATGAACATACATCGTACTGAATACCATGATTGCACCTATACCACCCCCAAGAATACCGGCAAATATCGCATCAAGTTCATTCGGCATGGCAGATTCTCCTGTATGAACATCCGTTACAGATGTAAAAGATCGGATTCCTATTAAGCTTTTCTGGGGGCTCTTCCATCTTGGAAATTGACAACGCCCTAGATTTCAATTCATGATAAAAAACGTCATCGTAATCAACCCATTCATGATGCAATTCTGACGTGTTTTTGTCGATAGCTAGCAAAACACCACGCGGATATCCAGACATGCCTAGATATGCTTGTAATTGCGCGTAGTAGCCATTGTTCCACACTCGAAGACCTTTTGCTTTGAATTTTGAAAAGCTAGCCGTATTAGCTGTTTTAATTTCAACAATTGAAGGCGCAGAGTTTGGAAGTATCATCAATGCATCACAATGACCTTGAAACACAGGAACATCTTTGTCTTGAAGCAAGAGGTAATCATTATCAGCATTAGGCCTAACTATCTTGAACCCAGACTCTTCAAGATAGTCAATTAAAAGCCCTTCCAGCCTCTTGCCTATCTCGAACGTAGTTCGTAAACTGGGTGGCGGATTCGTGGATTCGGCCCCAGTGAATCCGTACCATATGGCTCGTGAACATGGCTTTCCTATGCTGCTTGCACCGATGTAGCTGCGGGGAGCATCTGTGGGCGAGTCAGCTATGGTTTTTGTTATGATTTGGCTGATGTCCAATTTTTCTCTCCTTGTTTAATTAGTGCTGGTTTACGTCCAGCAACGTTCAATCTATTTCAGCATGATGAATTACACATAACCATATTACATCTAAGGGTCTAGAGTAATCTTCATGATGCGCTTGCGACTTTTCGCTTCCGCAGACACAACAAGGCATTTTTTTTAGCTTTTTATCTCGTATTGCATTTGATACTGCCGTTCTTGCCTTATATTTTTCAGGAAATTTTATTCTATCTGTTTTCGCTCGAGCATAAGAATAAGCTCTTCGATCGGAATCATTTTGAAATCTATTTCGATCGTACTCCCTTATTTTGTCAATATTTTCTTTTCTATGCTTATTAACGTCATTCTTTGTGCATTTTTTGCATTTATTTAAATGGCCATCTTTCATTTGATTATGTTTGTAATAAAATATAAGAGGCCATTCAATATTACATTTAAAACATTTCTTGGTATCCATAATACAACTCTGATTTTATATCCCGCCCAGAGAAGAATACCATTCTAAGCGGTTAGTTAAAAGGCAAATCGTCATTTAACTCTGGTAATGTAGCATTTCGCTGCAACGCGCTATCTGTTGGTCGGTGTACTACTTCAGCTTTAACGCCTGTTTTGGTAGGTATTGCGCCTGACGCATGGACCTCGCGAACAAAGTTACCCTCTATGATGCCTCCATCAGCCTTAGGCATAGACCATTCGCCGATTTTTATTGAAACCACTTTATTGACCATGGTAATCAACTCAATGTCTCCGGGGGCATTGTTATGCGATGGCTTAAAGTCGCATAATTGCATAACAAGCTTCAACATATTTAACGCTCTTTGTATCTGCTCAGGCTTCCCATCAAAGCATTTTATTTTTTGAGTCACTTCTCTGGATTTAAAGTTACCATCAAGTAACCTATAAACGACGTTATAAAATTTATCTGTAGTTCCAGAATATTTATTTTCTTTTTCAACAATCGTAAATGATTTAATCATTGCCGACGCCGAGGTTCCTTCTGGTATGATTGAAAAATCACTAACAAACGCATCTTTTGGTAATCCTGTTGGCATTTCGCCCGTACCGCTTGTCCAAAAACTCACCATTATTCTCCTGATTGTCGTAAAA
>Ga0118677_10010581_pt1 | contig 14065 bp, 13 predicted proteins | sample AliMusrvi5mmetaG_FD_86154 | JGI IMG/M metagenome (GOLD analysis project Ga0118677, IMG submission 86154) | reverse complement strand
TAGTTATAGGGACACGTCCGCAAATAGGTAATATCTACTGAGGAGATGAAAAAGGGGAGAAAAATTATGCCGAAGGTGGGAGTCGAACCCACACTCCTTGCGGAACACGATTTTGAGTCGTGCGCGTCTGCCAGTTCCGCCACTCCGGCATATCGATCTAACATTGTGTATTGTAAATAGAATAAGCCATTGCGTCAAATGGCAATTGCACCGTAACTGTTCAGACTTGAGGTAAAAAAGCACATCTGTGCTAAAGTGGATGTATCGAACAAAGTGACATACTCGCGGCGCTCAGGGCAGAAAATGATCAACTGAAGACAGACAACAGCAAGTTAACAGTGGTCATCAGAGAGTTGCGCCAAGAGATCGAGACACTGAAAGAGGGCGACAAAAAACCGCCAACGTTCGTGAAAGCCAACAAACACGGCGAGAAAGGAACGCAGCCACACAAAACGCGCAAGAAGCGGGCCGCCGAACAGAATGCGGCGCGCAAGAGTAATGACGCCGACGGAGATACGAAAGCACGCACTGGAGCACTGTCCAGACTGTCACTACAAATTGAGCGGGCAGAGTGTAGCGCGAAGACGGGAAGTGATTGATCTGCCGGTGATGCCGCCGTTGCAGGTCATAGAGCATCAAGTATGCCATGAGACACGACGCGTAACCGTTTTATATCATCCATGGCGCTTAAGCGTAGACGATACAATCGTGGCTTTCGAGCACTGCCAGGCAGTTCGGAAAGCGCGTCAGTTGATTCCAACGTAGATCGAGTTTGCGCAGGCGCGGTAACTGATCCAGATTTTCTGGCAGCGCCGTGAGCCGGTTGGCGCGCAGATCGAGGTATTCGAGCGAGCGCAGGCGCGTGATACTGGCCGGAAGCTGAGTGATAGCGTTGAACCGCAGATCGAGTTCGGTCAACCGGGCCAGGTCGCCGATCGATTCAGGAAGATGCGCCAGTCGATTGGCCTGCAGTGTCAGTTTTACGAGTGCAGACAACCGTCCGATGTTTTCAGGCAACCGGGCAATCTGATTGTTGTTTGCGTGCAACTCGACCAGACTTGAAAGCGCCCCAATCCCCTCTGGCAGAGAGGTCAGCGCATTGTTGTACACGCGCAGTTCGATCAATCCGCTGAGAGCGCCAATCCAGTCTGGCAGTTCGCGCAAGCGATTGTCCGTGAGGTTCAGATACTGCAGCCCCGCTAGCGCGCTAAAGGTGGATGGCAGGTTGCTGAGTTCATTGTTACTGGCATACAGGAAGCGCAGGCCGTTGAGTGCGCCAAGCGGTTCCGGCAGTGCGGCCAGGTGATTGTGCCCCAGGTCAAGCATCTCGAGCTGTGCCAGCGCGCCAATCTCAGCGGGGAGGGTTGCCAAGGCATTCTGAGCGACGTTTAAGGTGTGCAGGCGAGACAGCCGCATGATATCCTTCGGGATATCGGTTAACCGATTGTCGAACAGGCTGAGCACAATCAAGTTTGGCAGGTTCAGGATGCCGGCAGGGAATGCAGACAGATCGCACCCATCCAGGTTGGCATCGCGCAACGCCGACAACTCCACGCCGGCCGCCATCGTTGCGAGCAGGGCTCTACCGCTGAGCGAAGGAGTGTGCTGGTGGTTCAAGGTCATTGTTCTGGCAGGCTATGCCCACTTTACATCCTGGCAGGATCTTTATATAATAATCATACATTGACTGATGTAATGCCGAAACGCATTTATCTGGCAGACTTACGACGAGGTTGGCGTCCATTGCTGCGACCAAGGCGTGACAAGGGTTCGGAACCGGGAGCATAGTGTTCGGTATACCTGCGATTGGCTGGCTCGTTCAACGCACTGGTAACCGGCACACCAGCGCGCAGCAGGAGATATTCTGCCCACTTCACCTGTCGACGCTTAACGGAGAAAGCAAGATTGTCGCCGGCTAGACTGCGATCCCAGACCTTGACGCCGTGACGTTTCAGCAGCCGCTCAATATCAATACCGCGCCAGCCGGAGTAACGCGAAACGAGAATCGTTGGCGCATTGTGGGAGATTAAACAGGAAAGTAATTCAGCGGCCAGACCCGCAATGCCGCTTCTGCGGTAGGCGCCGTCCCAGTCCGCATTCAGGAAGGTGTAGATGACTCCTTCAATACGATCGATTGGGTCAAAGTACGCCGGGATATCTGATATGTTCATTGTTGACACGCCCTCATAGAACAGATGTTCTATTGTAGCACTGACTGACTTCAACGCTGCGCGCAAGATTCACCAGCATAGACATGACATGATGGGGAAACACGTTGAACAATCTGATTACATTAGCCCTCTTCGTAGTGACCGTCGTGGGCGCATATAAGCTGTTGGTATTGGGAGGAATACTGCTGGATATGCGTTCCTATGTTATAGGCATCGCTGTCGCAGGAGTGATCGCATTCTTGTCATTTATCCTGCATAGTTGGTGGGGTTCGTTCACAAACGCCTTTCGCCCTCAAGTAGTGGTGCTGCAAACTAAAGAAAGTCCAGTTCATGTTATGGGATGCGCAGGTGGAGGATTATTTTTATGGCTTATAGGCGTTATCGTGATTGGTATTGTCGGCTATTTCGTGTTCTTCAAACTCCAATGAGTGAGAAACACTGCATCAATCGCCTCACGCCCGCATCTTTTGGTTTGCCTCGGTAGTTTGTGTAACCGCGTCAGTATCCTGAACGGACATCATCATCATCATCTATTGGGGTCAGAGAAGATTTCCAACCGTTCACGGAGCGGCATCGGTTGGTAGTCGAACTCACTGTGAAACCGACTGACATCGATCCTCTCCGGGTCGCCGCGCGCGCCGCCGGGGTCAAAACTGAAGGCAAGATGCGGGTTCAGCGCCGTCACGGCATCAGCGAGGGTTGCGCACGTCCAGTGCTCAGCCGGCGTGTTGTACAACGTGTGATGGGGCGCTGCGACCGTGGCGAAGCATTGCAGCATCTCGGCGATGTCAGTGGCATGGATCAGTGGGAGCACCTCGTCACGGGCATACGGCAGGCGAATGGTATAGGGTCGCCGCAGGCGCCGCCGGTCGAAGATCTCGCCGCGCCACATCGAGGCCGTGCTCACCACGCCAGCGCCGACGACCATCGCAATCCGCGCGGCGACGAACGACAACCTGCCCTGCCGGTGGTATTGCTCGCCGGCCATCTCGACATAGCGTTTGCCCAGCCCATACACGTTTTCCGGCGCGGCCGGCTCGGTTTCTGCTACGGCGCCATAGCGCGTATAGGGCTTCGGGCCGTAGGCGCTGATCGAACTGCCGTACACGAAGCGCGTCACGTTATGCCTGGCGCGCGCGGCCAGTTCAAGCAGCATAAGGCTGCCGCCGATATTGACGCGCATAGCATCCGCGGGACGCGATTGTGACTCTCGGTTGCGCAGCGAGGCCAGGTGGATGATCGTGTCAAACGCCTCAGTGCGGAACAGCCTGGCTAGCCAGTCCGCGTCGCATATGTCGCCCGTGATGAAGCGGTATGGCGTGGCCTCGGCGCAAGTGCGATCCGTCGCCGCCACCTCATGCCCGTGCGCGGTCAGGACGTGGCACACCTCGCGCCCGATAAACCCGTTTGCGCCGGTGACAAGGATCATACGAGGGCGTCTATCGTCCCGCTTTCAATGCTGCGGCAACGCGTTCCAGTCGCGCCAAGGCCTCTCGCGCGATGTCGGCAAAGGCGGGGTCGGGAAGCACGCCGAAGCCCTCGACCTTGAGCGCCGCACGAGTTCGTTCAATCGCGGTCTCGTAAGGCTGTTTCAGTTGGACGTGAATGCCCAGTTCGGTAGTTGGTTGTGCGGTCATTGTTTTTTGCTCCTTGGGATGCGCATTGTATACGTCTGCGTATACGTCTGCATTTACGTCTGCGCATGCCGTTATTCAGTTAGATGCACTTGAGGCGCAAAGGTGACAAAGCGGCGATCCCGACCAGTTATATCCCTAAATATCTCCCTTGCGGATATGACATTTTATGGCCTGAATCCTTATAAATTATCCAGGGTATCAACAAGCGACACATCTTTATACTATGAACAACTTCAAATATCACCAAGTGACTGAGAATCGGGAAATTCCAACCGTAGAAGGTGAGGGTAGCGCGACGCTCAACCGGCGCATGGCGCTATTCTGCTTTGCGCTGGCCGGCGCCTTTCTCATTGCGCTGCTTATCGCATCAACGGTGTTGGCAGAAGCGCCAGACGCATCCATGGGGCCGAAACAACCGCAGGTCACTGGCGGGCAATTTACAGTAAACACCATTAATGACGATACAATATCAGACGCATATCTGACGTTGCGCGAGGCGATACTTCTTGTCAATGGCGGAACCGGAGCATCCGGGCTGAATCGACCTCTGAATGCAGGTGAAATAAACCAGATTTCGAGTTGCATCATTTCCGGAGGGTTCATCAACAACGGATGCGGCCCAGGCTTCTCCAACACGATCATATTTCAAACCGGGGCATCGACAACGATTTTAGTGCTGACTCCGCTGCCGGCCATTACCACCGATGGAACGACGATTGACGGTTCTCCCAACACCTGGCATCTTGCCATGGCTTCACTCGGCAGCGGCAACGGGTTGTTTATCGCATCCAATCACAATACGATACAGAACCTGACTATCTCCAAGTCACCTTCATACGGTCTGCGTATCGATGGCGACTACAACACCATATCGAGTTTCTGGGTGGAAAGCGCCAAGTGGGACGGCATTGTGATCAGCGGAAGTAATAACACCATTACCGGCACGTCAGTCGGCGGTTATACGACAGATACAACGTGTGGAAACATGCAGGGCAATGGCCAATACGGCTTGCACCTGATGGGCGGCGCTGCCAGTAACAGGTTTGAGTACGGTTCTGTCGGCTGCAATACCAATGGCGGCGTTTACATCGAAAGCACTGCCGGAGATTCAAATGTTATTGGGCCCAAGGTGAATGTCGGCGAAAACCAATATCTAAACCATAGTCAAGGCAACACGGGTCCAGGGATCATTATAGACAGCAACTCCAACGGAGTCATTTCGACTACCGTGATGAACAACACAGTTGGGGTCAGGATCGGCGGGAGTTATAACACCATCGGCGGCAGCGTTATTGACACAAACAGCGGGGATGGTATTTATCTGCACAACAATGCCGGCTTCAACCGCATTGGGCTGACAGGTCTACTTGGCCCTCAATTGGGCAATGCAATCCTGAATAACAGCGGTTGGGGCGTCAACATGTTTGGGGCTCAAGTGAATAACACGTATATTGCAGCAAACCGGATTGGCTCCAAGATGACGAATCTGACTTCAAGCGGCAACGCACTGGGCGGCGTGCGCGTCTTCGGAGGCCATGACAATCAGGTTGGAGATAACAACCACTGGTTTGACTGGAACTATATCGTCGCGAATGGCGGCGACGGCATACTGATCTCAAACGGCGCGTATGACAATGGCGTCAATCACAACATCATTGGCATGAGTTCCTACAGCAACAGTGGCAATGGGATCACGGTCGACTCAGGTTCCTACAACACGACTATCGGCGGAACAGCAGACTGGCTGAAGAATAACATCGAAAAGAATGACGGGAACGGCATCGCAATCAATGGCTCTACCACCACCAGCAACACGATCACGGGAGATCTCACTTCGTTTAATTCGCAAAATGGGGTCCTGATTGACGGCGCGCCCCACAATACGATCACCAGCATCTATGATCAGGACAACCTGAAAAACGGCATACTGATTACGAATACAGCGCAATTCAACCTCGTTAGCGGAGGGCGCAGCGAGTACAACGGGTTGAACGGGATACAACTGGGCGGCGTCAATACCTATATCAATATTATCAGTGGAACCATCATCGATAACAATACTGTCAACGGGATCGATGAACGAGATGGCGCTCTGTCCAACCAGTGGTCGCACCTGAACATGGGCCAGAATGGCGTGAAGGGGATTGACTTGCACTGGGTTCCTGCGATCACGCCTATTATTATGTCGGTGAGCGGCAACGGGGTCATCACCATAGCCAGCGGCATGGCAATACCCTCAATCGGGTTCCCTGACATTGCTTTTGTTGAGGTGTACGCCTCGACTCTTAGTCAGTCAGGCAATCCCGAGGGGCGCAGCTACTTGGGAACGGCTGCCGTGATGCCCAATGGCGTATGGTGGCTGTCGCTCCCTTCAGGCGCCGGCTTGTGTATCACAGCCTTTGAATCACATGGTTTTTACGGCACCTACTCGGGAGAGTTCAGCCAGAACACATGCCGTGTGTTTATGCCTTTTGCTAAAAAATAGGTGAGGGCATTTACCTAAATGGAACAATCGCCTCGTTGGGATGATATTGGGGCGATATTGAGTCACACTGAATTAACGGTCAACTCGCCGCCGCAATTGTGATGCACACGATCCCCACTGCGATCACCAGCGCCGCGCCGATGCGCAGCCCGCGCGCCGGCTCGTGGAAAAGCAGGGCGGCAGCCGCGACGCCGATCACAATGCTGAACTGGCGCAGCGCGGAGATGTAGCTGGCAAACGGGCTGAGTTGATATGCCCACAGCACCAGAAAGTAGGCGCCGGTGATGAACACTCCGGCAAAAGCCGCCCAGCGCCACTCGCGAATCCCATGCGCAGCGCTAATGCGTTCGCCAGCCAGCCGCAACGCCAGCCAGAGGTATGGGATGGAGGCGATGGCTTCGAAGATCGCGTAGCGCGCGGCCGATGCCGGGCCGGGAGGCAGCGCTTCAGCGGCGATTTTGTCGATGGTTGTGTAGCCGACCGTGCCGAGCGCTGTCACCAGCACCCAGATGAAGGCGCGGTTGCGGTAACGGGCAAACGATACGACGCGCAACGACTCCAGCGGGACCATGGCGCACCCGGCAAAGACCAGTCCCATGCCCAGCCACCCGAGCGGCGCCGGCATACGCCCGCGCGCCATGTCGATGAAGGCAAGGAACAGCACTGGCAACGCCCGCGCCAGGGGATAAATGACGGTGAAGTCGCCGCTGCGGTACCCCATTGTCAGCCCCAGATAGTACAGCGCCTGAAAGATGCCAGTCAGCGCCAGCAGCCCCCACACCTGTAACGGGAAGGCCGGCCCCAGCCATTCGGCGGCAAGCGCAGGCAGGATGCCAATGATCCCGGTGACGATTGTGGCGCGCAGGAACAAGGTGGCATCCGAGCGGCGCGAGTGTGCCAGCAGGTTCCACCCGGCATGCACGAACGCCGAGATGCCGATTAACAGAAATGGGAGCGGCGTCATCGTTCAGGCGAGGATTTCTTCCACGCAGCGCCCTTCCCAATCGGCATGCGCCTTCAGCCCCAGTAGGCGGGCGATAGTCGGCGCGGTGTCGAGCAGGCTGATCGGCGCATGGATGTCCACCCCACGGCGAATGCCCGCTCCGGCAGCTACCCACGGCACCGTCATATCCTCGGGGATGTCTGCCCCGTGGCTGCGGTCATGCCCGCCATGATCGCTGGTGAGCACCACGGCATGATCGTCGGGGATGGCTGCCAGCACGGCGCCGACGGCATTGTCCACCCGCCGCACCTGCTCAATGTACCTGGGCGACATCCAGCCGTGGTTGTGCCCATATACATCGACGGTGCCGAGATAGACGAACATAAAATCCGGGCGATCACTACGCAAGTAGCGCACCGCCTCATCAGCAATCACCTGATCACCATCCGGGTCGGTGTAGCAGTTGTCGCGAAAGTATGAAAAAGCCAGCGTCTCCGGTCGATTCAGGTCGCGCAATGGCTCCCAGTTGTGAAAGAAAGCGCTGCGCAACCCAGCGGCCTTGGCGACATCGACGAGACCGGGCAGCGGGCGCGCCATCGGCGCCCAGGTGTTCGTGGTGATGCCATGTCGCCCTGGTGGGACGCTATGGAAGATCGAAGTGTGCACGGGGAGTGTGATTGATGGCATCACGCTCGTCGCGCGCAGCGTCGAAGCGCCGCGCGCGCGCAACGCCTCAAGGCTGGGACAGTTGGCGGGTGATATCGCGTCGGGTCGTAACCCGTCGATCAGAATCAGAACGGTTGATGACATGGGCTGATTATCATCCTTCCTATTGTGACATCGTCCAGCCGCCGCCGATGTAGATCAACTGCCCGGTAACCCATCTGGCCTGCTCCGAGGCTAGAAACACAAGCACATCCGCGACATCGTCCGGTCGTCCCACACGGCGCAGCGGGATACTGGCAGCGATAGTCTGCTCCAGTTGTGGCGCGATCCAACCGGTTTGGATCGGCCCCAGCGACGCAATATTGACAGTGATGCCGTACGTCCCCAGTTCGATGGCCGCTGAACGGCTGTAGCTCTCCATGGCATGTTTGCTGGCGCCATAGGAAACCTCGGAAGGAAACGCGGAGGCGCCGTCAGTGCTGATGTTGATAATTCGACCCCAACTGTCGTTGCGCTCGATTTTTCGTCGCGCAAACTCCGCCATCATCAGCGCCGTGGCGCGGCTAATGACAGCAAAGTGCCGGTCGTGCAGTTCGGCGCTGATCGTCGTTACCGGGAAGCCATCCACTGCGCGGCTATCCGCGTTCAACCGGCTGCGCGGGATGAACGTGTCCTGCAAACAGTTCGCTGCGTTGTTGATCAGAACGTCCACCCTGCCAAACGCAGACTCGGCGCGATCGAAGATCAGCGGCACGTTACGCGCATCCGCGAGATCCGCTTCCATGTCCTCGACGCGCGCGCCAGTTGCACGCAACTCGCGCGCGATATTGACAGGCGAGTTCTGAAGACTGTTGTACAGCGCCTCGCCAGGGACTGATGGAACTTCGTCCGATTCGTACGGTTGATGAAAGGTGTGTAGAAAAAGCGATGCGCCCTGCACAGCGAATGCGCGCGCGGCGGCGGCGCCTATCCCTGACGGGTTATTGGCGCCAGTGATCAGCACGACTTTGTCCTGGAGATTTGGATTTATCATTTTATAGCCTGGATATAGCGAGATGGCGGCTCATCTGATTCGGCAAGCTGAGCACCACAGGCGACGCAGATATAGTTTGGCATATACGAACTCTAACGCGTGTGACAATGCTGTTTATACACTGCAACCACGATATGCGCAGATACAATTCTATGAGCAGAATGCCTTCAAAAGGGGTTACGACATGTCAACAGCAAATGATCAATGGGCCAAGTATATAAAGCAGAAACAAAGTACACCTTACTGGACTCGCATCACAAATCCTGATTTGCACTATAAAGAACATCTGTTCGACTTGCTCTTGACCTATCGCATCCTTGAAAACAGTAGTCATGAGTACATCATGTATCCTCATGACGCAATACGATTGGTTTGTGAACTGGAGCGCATGGGGATTGCTGTAATAGGCATCACCGTGTGGTGTTCTGTTCCGGATGGAGTACATAGCAGGGACTGTTGTCCTGAGGGACAGGGAGGTCCTAAGGGTAAAGGGGAGTGGTTCAATGAGTATGTGCATCTTGGGAGTTGCGTGCCGGACTCTATCTTTGAGTATGGTGAGTTCGACCTTGCCACAAAGTCCAACCCACTCGTGAAGGAATATCTTGATACGCAGCTTCTAGTCGAGACACGCGGTAACGATCGCATTAGAGTTTCGCCTGACATATATTTTCCGGGATTGGACGACTTATATCTACAAGTCATATCTCATTCCCACGCAGGCAGTTAATACCTGCCGGAAATAGGGATAACCGCTGCTCGTTGGGAGGGAAGCCATAAGGTATTCGGTCGATTGGCTGAGTGCCGTCAGTACTACGTTGATGCGGCGACGGCGACTTCGATCCAGACTACCGTCATCGCTTCGCCTGCATGCACTTCGATGACGTTGTGCGCGGCATGTATTGCAGTGGATGGGATGGCATACAGAGACAGCGGCGCCTCAGGGCCGGGCTTGAATGTGCTTTCGCCCGTGGGTATGCACAATTCGCCATTGACGCGCACCTCGTATGGCGGACGGTCTGCGCCTAATTGGACGAACGCCTGCGCGGTTGGCTGCGGCCCGATGTGGAGGCGGAAGGCCTGCCAGCCATCTGCGGCGACCACTGCCGGTAGCTGCTGGGCGCGCGGCTCGCCAGGCACCCACGTATCGGCGAAGGTCATGACGTGCCGCCGCGCTTTGCCAGCCAGTGTGGCGAGATCGCCGCACTCGCGCAACAGCGCCGGGTAATTCTCAAGGTCGTCGATGCAGGTTTGCGAGTCCATGTAGTTGAACAGGTACAGACCATCTGAGCCACGATCGAGGAACGAGGCTGCTGCGCCGCGCGCAGTCTCCAGCGAGTTGGTCTGGTACAGCGGCCAGTCGGGTGAGGGGCGCAGCAATACTTCCAGCCCCGCGTGCAGTGTGACGCCTGTGCCGTCGAGCAACTGCTTCCACAACTCAATAGGCATGTCGGTTTCTGCGCTGGCCCAGAATGGGGTAATCACCAGCGCATCCACCAGACTGCGGCGCGCCCATGTCACTGCATCCATGCCCATGCCTGCGGATGTCGCCGGGCGCGACGGGACGCGCGCGCTGAGCTGGATGCGATGCCCGCGCCGTTGCTCCCAATCATCAAGCAGACGACGCACCTCGGCAGTGAATTCGGTCAACACCCCAGCCCCGGCACTCTCATAACCTGGGCGGAAGTGAAAACCGAAACGCATCCAGTCCAGCTCCAACCCATCGAAGTCGTAGCGCTCAGCCAGTTCGTGAATTAACCGCAGGTGATGCTCGCGCACCTCGGCCTGACCATAATCAAAGGCGCGGTCGACCCACGCGCTGAACTTGCCATGCGTCACACGGCGCAACTGCGGGTTGCCGCGCCAGAATTCACTGTGGATGTAGCAGCGCTCATCGTCGACGTTGTGCACATCGTTCATGCGCATCGACAGCCACGGGCTGATGCCGTGATGGCGAGCACGTTCGATCCAGCGCGCATACGGATCGATGCCGGCCTGATGCAGCGCCCACGCCGTGTGAATCCAGCCGCGCGCGCCTGTCCGCGCCTCTGGCGACAGACTCGCCAGCAGCGGTTGATCGTCCGGGCCGGTCGGGTCGTAGTCGCGCCAGATCGGATCCCACACGTCGCTCGCGTAACTCGCGCGCATGCAATTGGGGCATAGCAGCAGGTGCGTCACCTGCGTGCCGGCATATTGATCGACTAACGCATTGACCGTTGTCTCGTCGAGCCGTTGGCCGGCGCGCGTGAAAAAGAAATGACTGTTATCCTCGTTCAACCAGATACCAGGCAGCGTCATGGTAGCCTCGCTTTGTGTTCGCCATTCATTTGTGTGTGCTTCGCATGTTGTAACATGAAACGACCAGAGCCGGATAGTGGTTGTGTGACAATCCAGGTAACAGGAGTGTGATCATGAGTGTCGATGTGACGTTTCTGCGCGATACAGAAAATGGCGGCGCAGCGGATCAACCGCTGCAGGTGGCGCAACAACTCGCTGCGTTCGTGAGTGCTGCGCAGACCAGCCTGCACATGGCGATTTACGACTTTCGGTTGCGCGAGAGCGGGGCATTGTTCCTCATCGTGATGGGCGCGATCAAGGAGCGCGCGCAGGCAGGCGTGGACGTGAAGATCGCTTTCGACATGGGCAAACCCGGCGCAGCCGCAGCCGGCGGCGACCCGGCGCCTGAAGGCACAGGGGATGAGCTGAGACGCGTTTTCGCCGGGACGCCTGTCCAGGTCAAAGCCGTGACCGACATGCACCCCGAACACGGCGACCCGCGCCTGATGCACAATAAGTACATCATCCGCGACGGGGCGTCTGAGTCAGCCGCCGTCTGGACCGGTTCGGCCAACTGGACAGACGACACGTGGACGTTTCAGGAGAATAACCTGTTGCGCGTGTCGTCACCTGAACTGGCGCGCTATTATGAAACTGACTTTCAGGAGCTGTTCGACACCGGCAACATCGACTCGACCGGCGCAAACGACCGCGGCACGGTGACGCTGGAGGACGGGACGCGCATCGATGTCGCCTTCTCGCCCGGTGAGGGCAATACCATCGACCAGGAAGCTGCGCAACTGATTGCGACGGCGCGACGACGCATCAAGGTCGCGTCGATGTTGATATCGTCACGGCACATCCTGTACGCGCTGCGCGACGCGATCCAGCACCAGCAGGCGCCGGAGATTAACGGCATTTACGATTTGACACAAATGCAGCAGACCATCCACAACTGGCGCAACATCCCGCACAACGCGCCGCTGGTGGATGTCTTTCACGAGGTGGTTGCTGGATTCGCAGCGAAGGTCAGCATCCCGTATTCGCCGGGCGGCAAGCACAACTTCATGCACAGTAAGGTCGTGGTGTGCGATGACAGCGTATTTATGGGCAGCTTCAACCTGTCGCACAGCGCGACGATGAACGCCGAGAACGCACTGGTGATTCACAACGCCGCCATCGCCGACCAGTACAGCGCCTATATCGATGAGTTGATTGCACAGTACAAACGTGAGTGACCTACACGCGTCATTCCCCGCCTTGGCGGGGAATGACAGCTACGTAAGCTGCTTTAGTTGCTCAATATACGTCTGCGGGATGACGCCGGTTTTACCGATCGGCACGTCCCAGGTCACGACGCCGCCCTTGCTGTTGACATACTCGGTGTAGCCGCGAACGAAGCCGTCGGTAAAACGCGGAGCGCCGCCGCCCCACCATTCGCCAAGGTAGCTCAGGATGTGATATTGGGCGCCATTCACCCAGCGCCCCGGGCAGACCGGGAAGGCGTTGGATATCTCGCCGGCGGTGAAGTCTTCGCTCTCGCTGTGCGAGATCACCGGGACGAGCACGCCTGGGTTGTAGGCAACCAGGCTGGCGCGGTTGCCGGCCTTAAGCGCGGCGGTGAATGACGCGAAATTGGGTGCGTCCCCGTCAGCGTGGCGATACATTTCATCAGCGAAGTAGCAGCCATCGATCCACCAGCCATGGATCTTCTCGCCCCAGCGCAGCGACCACTCGCTCACGATGGCTTCCCACTTCGTCTGGAAACTGGCGAGGCGTTTGCCAGTGCGCGCCGTGTTCCACGAGTCCGGCCAGCGGCCTTCGAAGCCCCATTCCCACTCCAGCCGATCCACCGCGATCGGATCGGCTGCGGGCGCGCCGGCGGGCAGATACACCAGAAGCTTGATCCCGCGCGGGGTTAGCGCGTCATACAGGTCGGAGATCAGATCACGCCGCGAGCACTTGCTCGGATGGATGCCCACGATGTCGTCGTAGGCCGCGTTCGGCGCGCAAAAGTGGCCGGAGTTCTGACCGATCGTGATGAAGTAATAACTCGTTCCGGTCGCGACCAGTTGCGCGGCAAGGGCGTCAACGTCGAATTGATCGACCTGGCGGTTCCAGTTGTCAGCGCTGAGGTCATTTGCGCAGAGGTAGTGGGTGAACACACCCCAGCGGGCGTCGCGGAACCAGTCGGTGTGTGAAGGGTTGCGTTGTGTCATGGTTTATACAGATTCTCCCAGTTTCACCGCTTCGAATATCCGCATGCGGCGTAACAGCAATAATAACGCGATTAACGCGACAACGAAAAGACCGCCGAAAATCGCGTAGATGCGATAAATCTCCGGCCATGCGACGATGACTGCAAATGGCAGCGCGCGTCCCTCGTCAGTCGCGCTGATCTGGAAGAACGGGATGTACAGCCGGCTGGCGATCACACCGAGCAATGTGCCGGCGGCCATGCCGACGCCCAATAGCAGGGCCAGTTCGCAACCCAGATAGACCGCCATCTGCCCGGCGCCAAACCCGATCGCGCGCAGCACGCCCAGCTCAATCGTGCGACGGCGCAGCGTAAATACAGAGTACAGGAAAAAGCCCAGCACCGTGAACAATCCAGCCGCGCCAAACCCTACGGACAACATGCCGAACAATCCTTGCCGCTGCGGGCGCGTCTGTTCCAGATCGACCCGGTTCTGCACATGGGCATAGCTCATCACGATCACACCCAGCTTCTGAACCCCGGCTACAATCGCATCAGACTTGCTGTCTGGTTTGACCTTCAACCACACGTCATACGGAACCTGCCCGCCAGCCTGGTCAAAGAAATAATCCAGGTTGCCGATAAACAGCGGACCGACG
>Ga0118677_10010580_pt1 | contig 14066 bp, 10 predicted proteins | sample AliMusrvi5mmetaG_FD_86154 | JGI IMG/M metagenome (GOLD analysis project Ga0118677, IMG submission 86154) | reverse complement strand
GTCTATACGATGATGCGCTATCTGCAGGCCGACATGCTGGAAGAGCAGGGGCTGGGGCATTTCGATGCCTGGTCGCAATGTTACGCGGACGCCGTTCCTTCGCTCGAAATGACGCCGGACGGATCGGGATTCAGGATGAATACGCGGTTTGCGCGGTTCACGAATCTGCCCGAATTGACGATGAGTTGGCGGCAGGTTCTGGACGTTCGAACGGCAGCGCAAGCGAATATCGTGCGCCCGGACCTGTTCGGCGACAAGCCGATCACGATTCGCCTGCCGTCCACACCGCAGCTCAAAGACTTCGTCAAGGGGCTGGCTGAGCGCGTCGAGAAGATCAAGCGGGGCGGCGTTCCGCCGTGGCGCGACAACATGCTCAAAATCACATCGGAAGGCAGGAAGGCGGCTCTGGATATCCGGCTGGTCATGCCGAACGCGCCGACGAATCCGTTCAACAAGATAACGGCCATGACCGAGACGGTCTACGCGATCTACGAAGCGAGCACGTCACGCCGGGGCGTGCAGCTCATCTTCTGCGATCTCGGTACGCCAAAGGGCGCGAAAGACAGCAACAAAGACACTGACCCGATAAACGCATCGGCTCAGGGCGACGCCAAGTCGGTTGTGAAAGAAGAAGTCTCGATGGCGCGCGGGGTTTACTACGAGATCAAGCGCAAGCTGGTTGCGAATGGTATCCCATCGGCAGAAGTGGCCTTTATCCACGACTGCAAGACCCCGGCAGACCGAACGGCCATGTTCGAAGCGGTCAATGCCGGGCGCATCCGCGTCTTGATCGGCTCGACCGAGAAGATGGGAACGGGCATGAATGCGCAAAAACGCATTTTGGCGCTTCACCATCTGGACGCGCCCTGGCGCCCCAGCGATATTGAGCAGCGTGAAGGCCGCATGTTGCGGCAGGGCAATGGTTACGATCAGGTCTTCGTGTTTCAGTATGTGACGGAAGGCTCTTTCGATGGGTATGTTTGGCAGACGCTCGAAAGCAAAGCCAGATTCATCACGAAGGTGATGGCCGGCGAGATTACGGCGCGGTCGGCGGAGGATGTCGGCGAACTCGTGTTGACGATGGCCGAAGTCAAGGCACTGGCCAGCGGCAATCCGAAGGTCATGCACAAGGTCGTGATGGAAAATGAGTTGACCAAACTCGGTCACTTGCTCGGATCGTGGCGCAACAGCAGGCAGCAATTGCAGATGGATCTGGCAGGCTTGCCGATGCGTATCAAGACGAAGGAACTGGAACTGGCGATGCACCTGCAATGCCAGCAGGCGCGCACAAAGCTCGATCCAAAGGCGTTCTCGATGAAGCTGGTTTCAGCGCCCGGAGCGCAGGAAACCTATGTCGAGTTTACCGATCGCGAGAAGGCCGGCGCGTATCTGCGCAAGCTGGCAGAAGAGGCGTGGGAGAAGGAACGGCACGATGGCGCGACCACGTTCAGCAGCGCGATTGTCCATCTGGGCCAGTATCGCGGGTTCGTGATCGACCTGAAAGTGTATGCGAATCCGGGCATTCAGCCGGACGTTCACACTCATCTCGCCGGAGATTTCCCGGTCTATGCCTCGTCGATATCCGATTCCAACATGGGGACGATCCAGAGAATCGATAACCAGCTTGAAGGGATCGACGACGCAGTCGAGGAAGCACAGCGCGGCGTCGATAGACTGACGTTGAAAAAGACGGAAGTCGAGGCCGAAATCAACCGACCATGGGATCAGTCAGACCGCTATACGGTGCTCAAACGCGATCTGGCGCTACTCAATTATGAGCTGACGAAGACGGGCAACAACCCCAGCGCGACCGCGACGGCGGACGACCTGACCGCCGATGAGATGCGCGGCGCTGGACAGAATGTGACGCGGTCCGAGCATGTCACTTCGACGCAGTCGCTGGATGACGTGCTGGCTGCAATCGCCAAGATGCACCCGATCGAGGAAACGGACGACGAAGAATATATCGCGCTACTGGCGGCAGAGATCGGCACCGAGCAGGAAGTGGACGACGAAGACAAACTGCCCGACGAAGCCCCGCTCGTGCTGGAAGGCAGCGAGCAAAGCGACTTTGGATGGAACTGATGACAGACGAACTACACCTATGTCAAAACCCGACCGGCTGCAGCAACCCTGCAACGGTCGTCCTGATCAACACCGTAAGTCCGCGTGCTAGAAAGCGCTATCGCTGTGCGGCCTGTGCGGCCAGTGAGATCGAGATGATGCGGGCTGCCGGTTTCGGCGGGAACGTGCGCTCTGAAAGCCTCATGAGCCTGTTTGGCCCCACGGCCACCGATCGTAGTAGCGAGGACAGACTGGGCGAAACGAAGGCGTCGCGCAAGCAAAAACCGCCTGTAGTCGTGTCATTTGTGGACACGCGAAACCACCACCTGACCGGCTATATGTTCTTCTGGGCAAAATACGTGCAGGGTTTCAACCCGCGCGAGCATTGCGCGAAATGCCTGCTGGGATCGTGGAGCGCGCAGATTCGGATGGGGATGCGGATGAATAGCGCCTACATCATGAATGAAGTGCATCCGGCCAGTTACCGCTACATGTATCTGTGCGGTGTGTCGCCGATCAAGGACACAGGCGTGCAGATCGCACTAGAGGAAGCGCCGGGCGAGGAATTCGAGGAATTGACTTACAACAATATCAGGATTCGGGTGCAAGGTGCGCGACGATTGTCGTTCCCCAAACTCCCCCGTAACTTTCGTGGGATGGGACCGGCCTACACAACCTGCGTGAACTATCAGTTCGGCGTTCAGTATTTCGGGATGGGGGCGTAGTGGGCAGAAATGGTAATTCTGCCAGTGCGCAGATTCTTTACTTTCCGCTAAAAAACGACATCAGGTGTACATTCTGATGTGTGAAAACCAAAAACGTAAACCTGACGTCGCAGATAGTGTACCGCATGATGACGGAACGGTTGATCGCGCTCGTGATCGATTTTCCAATCGGCACCAACCTGGGCTTGCTGCAAGTGCTGTGGGCACTGATCAGTGGTCAACTGTTGGACACGCGCGGTGCGCTGATCCCGGCACTGGCGGCTATCGAGTTAAGTGACGCGGAAGTGCTGCGAGCATGGAGTGCATTTGCGAACGGGAAATGGGACGCGCACCGACTGGTGACAACGTGGGGTGAACTGGTACGGCAAGAAGGGCACTGAGAGCGCAGCGCGTATGGCGGGTATCGGGTGAAAGCGCTCGACCTGACGGGATTCTTTCGACCGTGCTTGAAGGACTGCCCCACGACGCATTACGATTCGACAGTCGGCAAGGCGTTGAAAGCCATTCCGATCGGGATAGTGGGTGACGTTGGGCATGTGCATACCCAACGTTTCACGTTGCCGACTGCATTGGTGCGTGCGGATGTGAACAATCCGAGTGAAAAGGTATTGGAAGAGGAGTTGGTTCGGATCGCGGTCAAGCAAATGGGCGAGGATGAGGCGCTGACGGCGGATCGGGGATTCAAGCCAGTGATCTTTATCAAGGCTGGCTGCAAGCGCGTTGTGCTGCGTCGTCCCAAGAACTTCACGGCGCGGCGGCGCACAGTGCCAGCCTACGGCGGACGCGGGCGTAAGCCGTCGCGACCGGAGATTGTGCGTCCGCTGCCGCACACCTACCAGGACAAGATCATTCCGGCCACTCTGCCAGATAAGGTCGAAACTTGGGTCGATCCCAAGAACGGTGTAACCGTGACCGCCCATCTATGGTTCGATGTTGTCTTGCCCGATCAGCCCAAAGTGTTACAGGCCACACTCTTTGAGTACAAAAGAGGCTACACCGGCTGAGATAAATGGTGGCGCTGAGTGAGTTAGCCCCTCAATTAATCCCGCCTTGGATTACTCAAATAATCTGGACTGCAACACCTTGCCCATGCGGTATTTGATGTCGTAGTTGATGATGAAGTCGAGTTCTTCGTCGGTGAAGCCGTAATGTTGCGCCAGCACACGGTCGATCTCATCGATAATATGTTTCGAGTATTTTGGAAAAACACATTGCACTGTCAGAGTGTCATGCTTGTAGTGCATTACTCGCGTCACAGTTGTTGACTGAAGTTTTTCCGATATTTGCTGTGCAAGTTCTACAATTGTGGGTTGTGTTATTGCTAAAGACCTTGCATCAAATGGGAAATTGTCAACCTCCCGTCGATTCAAATGACTACCGTCAGTTACAACATCAAGGAACCATCGAAATAGGGTGCTATTTAGGCAGGACATCACTGATGCTGCGATCTCCTTCGTGTCAAAGTACAGTTCCTTGAACTCAGAAGGTGCACGTAACTGTCCATTACCATCGTGCACCTCAGGAATGAAATCTAGCACTTGTAGGAATGAGTTGACCTTACGTGAATAATAGACTGTGTATTTTCGTGCCAACGAATAGTAATGACTCAAAGGATAGTCTTTGAAGAATATCTTGCGCCATATGCTCAATTCGTGATCATTGCTAAGCTTTGGTAAACATCCTGTTAGGTGTGGCTCTTGACCTGGCTGGTACGAAATTAGATCGAAAAGACTTTCCCTTTCATCTGCACTCCAACGTAACAATCTTGTTGAATGCGTTGTTTTCATTTTGGCCACGCTGGCAAGCAATAGTATCGACAACGTGTTTTTATCCAAACCGTTAAAAAGGTGTGCTGGTCGATCGTCGAAGCTACTAAACCATAGTTCACGCAAAATAAGCAAACGTTGCAATGAGATATAACCTTCTGTAGCCACCGATGAAACCGGAACTATGTAGCCTTGCCGTCCATTGCCTTGTGAAAGGGTTTGACACCGTTCAAGTACAAGCGGGTATACGTTTCTAGTTGATAGAGTTCCGTAACCTTGAACCGAATAACTGGTAAGCTCTTTGAAATCAAGATACGGCGGGTTTCCCACAATCACATCAAACCCACCATCAGCCAGAATCCCGTAGAACTCTGCGAACCAGTGAAACGGCTGGTGGCTGTGCAGCCACTTCTGATAGGCCGCGTTCTCAGCCAGCGTGTTCACCGGCGCTTTGCCCTTGCGCCCCGCCGTGGGTGGTGCGGGCTTCGTTCTTCTCCACCGGCAAAGCGATGCCGTATTCACGCGCCAATGTACGGTTGAGTTCGTCGTTCAATGACTGCAATTCTGCGCGCAGTTGCGCCTTGGCCTCCGCCAGGTCGCTCGCTTTGTAACCGTCGCTGATCTGCATTCTATGAAAGCCCTGGTACTGCCGATCGACTTCCTTGCACTTGCGTTCGACCTCGGCGATGGCGTCATCGGCAAGCGTATCCCCACCGGACAGAAACTTGCCCTGCACCGCGTCACCGTGCAACGACGTGCTCAGCGCCTCTTTCACCTGCTCGCGCGTGGCGAACCCCACCAGCGTGTTGCCGGCCTTGATGTTGAAGTCGATATCGGGCAACGGCTCGATGTTGGCCGCGTCCTTGATCTCCGCCGCCAGCCGCAGGAACAAGCGCAGCTTGCAGATTTCGGTCGCCTCCTCCATGATGTCCACGCCATACAGGTTGTTGACGATGATCGACTTGACGGTGTAGTAGCGCTCGTTGTCGTGCTGCGCGATGCGCTTCAGTTCGACCTGGAAGCGGGCGTGCTCGGTCGCGATACCGGCGCGTGCTTTCTGCGCAGTAAAAAACCGGATGCGGTTGATACACGCCTGGTACAGCGGCAACAGGATGTTCAGCGCCGCGAACAGGAACGCGCCGCTGCCACACGTAGGGTCCAAAACCGTCACCTTTTGCAGGCACTCGAAGTAGAACACAAACAGCGCTCGCTCGTTCATCTGTGCGATGGCGTCGTCGGCGTAGGTGAGGATGTCAAGGTTATAGGTAATCAGATCGTTCACTTGCGCTATTTTGCCGTCGGCGGCGTCCTGACGGATCTGGGCGTAGCGGCTGGCGCGTGCGGTGTACTCGCGCTCGGTCTCGGTCGGCAGGTGAGCATCGGTTTTGACGGCTTCGTAGACGTAGCGCTCGATGTTCTCGGCAGTGATCGGCAGTGGTAACGGCGCGCCTTTCTCAATATCCTTGCCAAGAATCCGCGCCTGTTTGTCCAGCAGGAACGGCACGATGGTGTACTTGCAGTTATAACCGGTGATGTCTTCCTGGGTGTAATACGCGCCCATCTGCTTCTGGTTGATGTACTTCTCGAAGATATAGCCCAGCACGTCGGGGTTGATCTCGCCGTCGTCGCGCAACGGGCGTTCATCCAGGTACCAGTGATAGGTCTCAAAGTAATCGAGCAGCTTGCGGAACACACTGTTATTGATTGCGATATCGGGACAGCGCTCTTCGATCTCGTGGCGCTGGAATAACCCGCCGTTCAGATACGGCACATCGGCGAAGACTTTCTCGTGCTTTCCGCGTGCGTCTTTCGGTTGTGCAAATGCATTGAAGAATAACGGCAGTAGAAAGTCGGCGTAGAAGCTGGTTTTGTTCTTCTCTGTCACCGTCAAGTGCTCGCGCAGCCAGTCCTGCCTGCTGGCGATGAAACCATGCTTCTGGATGAAGTAGATAAACATCAGCCGGTTCAGCAGCACGCTGGCGTACCAGTTGCGATCCTCTTCCATTTCTATGCCCTGCATCGACTTTAACAGCAGCTCGCGGTATTTCTGGAACTCGCTGTAGAACTTCTTGGTGACCTTCTCGCTCTCAAACGCCTTGTCGATGCGTTGTAACAGGTCGATGGTGCCAGTCACATCCGCCGTGACTTCGAAGATTTCTGCTTTCTCCTTGAATAAGCGTTGTTTCTCTGGCGTGAGCGGTAGTTGCTTGCCAGCGTCGTTGCACAGGTGGTAGGTAGTAAAAGGGGTGTCTTTCGGGTTATCGGCAAAGAGATAGATGCTATCGGGGTAATGCTTGCGCAGGATGCGGATGCACGGTTTCTCGGTCTCGCCGACCAGCGACTGGAGGGTGAGGCGCAACACGCGCACCCCTTTACCCTCGAACAGCACGCGCGCGTCGCTTGGTTGCGCACTCAGCCCTTCGAAGATGGCCGTATCCAGCGGATCATTGACGAACCGGAAGTTTAACTGCTGCGTAAAGAACTTGCGAATATCCACTATCTGTCCCCCGTTTGTGTCTGCTTTATGAACCCGAACATACCATGTGCGTCCTGTTGGCACGCTGCCGCGACCGGGTGGTATCAAGACGTTCTGTTCCCATATCGAACGCGCTATACAAGGCGCTCAGCGCTGCCACCAGCGCTGCGCCAGTCAGGCCATCGCGGTGCAGCCGATTTAAGGCGGAGATGATGTATTGCTCAAGGTCTCCCGTGAAGATGGCGCGCAGGTCCTCGACCACGCGGCGCTCTTTCAGGTCAGTCACGCTGGTGAAATGGGCGCGCAAAGCTGCGTCAACGTACTTCTGCGAGCGGGTGAGCGTATGCTGGTGGTTCAGGTCGGCGTTGATGACAGCGACCTCGCGCTCGAAATCGGTAAACAGCTTCTTCACCTCGGTGTTGTGATTGTGCGCCAGTGGGTGTGATTGGGCATCCGGCCCACAGCGCAGCGCCTTGAGGATGGCGGTCTCATCGATGATCACGCCGCCAGGCGCGCCGGGCATCTGCAGGTAAAGCTTGCGATAGGAGCCGGCGGCGCAGAACGCATACGTCGCATTCTGGTTCACACTGGTATCGGGGAGCGAACCCCGCGCACCGCCGGGAAGCTGTTTGATATGCTCGAAAAGCTCAGGATCGCTGCGTTCGAGTTCGCGGATGACGCGTTCCGCCTCCTGCATCGGCGTAACCGGGTCATTCAGGCCGTCCTGGTCGAGCACGTGTTCATCGCCATGCGCAATTTGATACAACGATTTCTCGTTGAGTACTTCGGAGTTGGTGAGTATCTTGTCGTCCTCGCCGAGAACGTCGTGAATCTCCTGGACGCGCCGCTGTACTCGCGCCTGCAGGTTGAGATGCTGTTCCAGGGCGCGCTCGGGCAGGAAGTTGAACACGTCGATATGCTCCGCTGTGCTGCCGATGCGATCCACGCGCCCGATGCGCTGGATCAACCGCACGGGGTTCCAGTGGATGTCGTAGTTGATCACAATCGAGGCATCCTGCAGGTTCTGCCCTTCGGACAGCGTGTCGGTGGCGACGAGAATATCGATCTCGCGTTCGTCCGGGCGCAAGCCGTGGCGGGTGTTCGCAATAGGTGCAAAGCGGCGGACGACCTCGATGGTGCTGTCGTCGCCGGTGGCGTGCGCGATCTCAAGAGCGGGGAAGGCGTCGCGCAGTTGCTGATAGAGATAGTTGGCCGTGTCCTGATATTCGCTGAAGATCAGCACCTTCTGGCCGTTGAGTTGGCGTATCTCGCGGATCAGCGTGTCGCGCTTGTCATCGAGGTTGGATGTAACAATCGGTGTGATCAGATCGCGCAACTTTTCAAGCGCGACGATGTCGGCGTCGCAGTCGTTCGTGAGCCGGTCTGCGTTGAAGTCGTGCAAGTCATAGCGGATTTCGCTGCCCAACGTCCCCCATAGGACATCAAGCGACTCATCGTCGAGGTCGCCGGCCAGACCGATGTCGTGGATGGCCTGCTCCATGCTGCTCCCGACGAGGACGACTCCCTTCGCCAACGCAGCGCTAAAGATGCGATAGGCGTTCAGCATGGTGTTGATCGTGTTGACTAGAGCCTGTGCGCTGCTCTCCATGCGTTTGAGCAGCAGCATCTTGATCAATCCGCGCAACTGCGTCCCGCTGCGCGCCAGTCCTTCGTACACCTTGCGCGTGTTCTTCGACAAGTTAGGGCGCAGGTACGCGGCCAGACCGTAGCGCGCAAACTGCAACTCGCCGGCAATGACGCTCGTAACCTCGGTGTACACACCCGCGTGATACGTCTTCTCGATCTCGTAAGTAAGGGTTTTGAGACGCCGTTTTGGGAACGTCACCGGTTTGCCGTTCAGGATTGGCTTGTACGTTTCGGTGATATCACGGCGGCGGCGGCGGATCAGGATATGCTGAAGCAACTGCGCTAACTGCGCCGGGTTCTTCTCAGCCTGTTTGAAGAACGTATCCAGCCGGGCGGTCGAGATCGGAAAGGCGCTGCGATCCTGCTGGTGGAATAACTTCAGTTGGTAGTAGTAATCCCAGACGGATTTGTTCTGCGGCGTGGCCGTCAGCAGGATCACCTGGCGATTGCGCAGGTAGGGTTGCAGAATCTGATACCGGTCGGTGTTCGGGTTGCGGAAGTTGTGCGACTCATCGATAAGCACCATGTCATATTGTTCATAGCGCTCATCATCGTTCAGGCTGTAGTGCGTAGTCGCGCCCTTGACGCCGTCGGGGTAAGTCAACATACCCATCGAGAGCACTTCCGCGCCCAGGTCGAAGAGTTGGTTATAGGCCTTCCACATCGGAACCAGCCGGGCCGGACAGACGATCAGCGTGCGCTTGCGTTTCTGGTCACGGTAATACTTGATCAACGCGGAGCCGATGTAGCTTTTGCCGAAACCGACGACATCGGCGACAAAAACGCCGCCATACTGGTCGATGATGCGGCGCGCCAGGTTGAAGGCATCCCACTGGAAATCCATGAGCGGCGGCAGGTTCAACCCGGCAAGACCATCGATAGCCTGGTCGTCGCCCAACCGATCCTTAAAGAGTTCGTAGAGCGTCTTGAGATAAAGCTCGTATGGGGTCAATACCTTGCCAATCCATGATCCCTTGACGACATCGAGCAGCGCCGCGTCGAACGGCTCCGACTCCTCCCAGAGCGCGTCAAACCATTCGCAGACTTTCTCGTAGTCTTCCTTTTCTTTCAACACGACGTTGAGTTCGGTGTTGGATGTGAGACCGCCATGCGACAAGTTGCTGCTGCCCACGATGGCGATGCCCTTATACGTCATGTAAACATGCGTCCCGGGCAGATACTCGAAAAGGTATGCCTTGGAGTGCATCACGCCGCGCGTAAACATCCGTACTTCAACGCGTTTCTCGGCAATCAACTGGCGCAGGGTGTTCAGACCGCTCTCGTTCGAATCATCCTGAGGCATCCCCTCCAGTTGCTCGCGAAGGTCCGCCAGGGTGGCATCGACAATCTCATGTATCTGGTCGTGATTGAGCAATTCCAACTGTTCGGCGCTACGCTCCGCGATATCCAGCCGCCCGTAACCGCTGATGAGTTCGTCGGCGGTCTGCTGGTTGGTCGAGTTGCCGATCAACAGCCGCAGATGCTGCACCTGGCCGAGGTTGGGCCGGATATGTTCGAAGCCGCTGAGATAGAAATAACCTACGGCCATGCGGCTGAATGTGGTCTCCGGAAGATAGCCGTTGACCACATCGATCAACTTGGTTGTTTGGTTGTCGATTATTTGCATAGTTGACGAACCTGCTTATGAAGACGTACCGTGACTATTGCGTCTACACAAATTCCCCTGACGAGTAGATGATACTTCACAATGATTACGGTTCGCCGCCATCGACCGCATGCGCCTGATAATCAAAAGCAGATGAGCAGGATGCGGTCGAGGCGCTTAAAGCCTTGCGCGCCGTTTATAATGCAGAGGCCATTTACGACGTCCGCAATATCAAGCAGGGGTACGGACGCCTGGTTTGCGAGCGGCGCACCAAACCGCACCGACACCGTCGAGAACATCATGCGAGATGTTTCGGCGAGACCGCCTCGTCAGGCAGAGCAGGCCGTGTCTGAATACAGCACACTGGCTATTCGCATAGGCATTATGAAAGGTCTACTACATGACGCAAGAACTGCCCTGCGAAACGCCAACGACAGGCTCGATAGCATCACGACAATGCAGATCGAAGAGCAAATCGCCCAGCGCAAAGCAGATTGATATGGCGATGGACTTAACGGGGCAACGCTTCGGGAAACTGGTTGTAGTCGGACTGGCGACCTGTAAGGGTAACGCGCGGGTATGGCGGTGTGCGTGTGATTGCGGCGGCGAGACGGAGGCCGGATCGCGCCCATTGGTAAGCGGCGATCGCAAGAGTTGCGGTTGCCTTGTCTATGCGCGAGCCGTCGAGATGATTGGTAAGAAGTTTGGAACACTGTTGATTGTTGGGTTTGCGGGGAAAGTGAAGGGACAACGGAGTTGGCATTGCCGGCGTGATTGTGGCGCCGAAACCATCGTTTCAGGCCGTAATCTGAGGTCGTTCAACACACAGACTTGCGGCGCGGTAGTCCACCACTGGCGGCGTAGAGGATGGTGATTTTGAATCGTATTCGCGTGGTTGTATCGGTCTTAACCTTTCTGTGCAGTGTAAGCATCGCATCGCAGTATTCGGATGGCGTTATGGAGTCGGTTGTATTGGTCCGGCAGACCGGCAGGACGGCTTTTAATCTGCCGAAAGAGTTGCCGGCGGTGGACAGCTATGTCGCGGTTGTCGATTGCGCGGAGATCGGACAGACCTACGAGATCCATTACCGCGAAAGGATCGAGACGTTTCTCGTAGCCGACTGTTCGGGAAGCCGGGCGACGACGGCGTGAATGACGTGGAACAACATCCTGGTCGAAGTAGATGGTGCCAGTGCAAAACGCTGGGACGTTGTTGGCAGAGGGGCAGGTCCGATCACGGTCTGCCGGAACACGTTGTGAGCACGCGGCGTGCCGAATGCCGAACCACAGTAGAGGCAGTATGATTTGGAATGATCGTCTTTTGATAGAGTGGGCGTCAAAAGACGGGATCGAGCCATTCGATCTTGCCTGTATCAATCCGGCCAGTATCGATTTGCGCTGGTCTGGCAGGTGGCGGCAATATTTGCCGGCCAAAGTCGATAAGCCGGGTGGATGGAGCAAAACAGTCGAGTCAGCACTGCTCGATCTGCAACCCGGTACCCTTTATTTGCTGGATTCGCTTGAATTCATTCGGATGCCGGACAACGCGGCTGGTACGCTATGCTTGAAGTCGTCAGCCGGGCGCAAGGGATTAGAGCACCTTCATGCGGGTTTTTTCGATCCTAGCTTCACAGGGACCGCGACATGGGAGATTCACATCCTTATCCCCGACCCGCTGTGTATCGAAAAGGGTCAGCGCCTTATGCAGCTCGTAATGGAGGATTGCATGGTTCCAGAGCGATCCTATCGTGAGACTGGGCGCTATAACAGCCAGCGCGGCCCGACAGAAGCGAGATAATAGTACATGCAAAAAGGCCGTCCGCGGATCGATTTAACCGGCAAAACGTTTGGCAAATGGGAAGTGCTCCGGTATCTGCCGGAGCGCAAGCTGGGAACTTACTACGATTGCCAGTGCCTGTGCGGCAGAGTCAAGGAAATAAACGGCCAGCGATTGCGCAAGGGCTTGGACCCGCCGTGCGAGTGTGATCCTACAAAGGATCTCATCCGTAACAATTACGGCTTGCTCGTGGTGATTGCGAAGGATAAAAAGGAGAACGGTCTGCAGTATTGGCTATGCCGGTGCCAGTGCGGCGCCATGACAGTCGTATCAAGAAACAATCTCGAATCAGGTAATTCACAATCTTGTAGCCGGGATAAGCACAGGAATAGAAACCTGTAGCGGTTAAGGGGCAGTTGCATTGCGACTGTCCCTTTTTTTGTTCGACAAGCAAGGCGAATCCATGAGCGATGTCGAAGCCGTGCGTAGAAGGTTTGACAAGTAAGCGAAACCCATCGCTACACTTTTGCTAATGCGCGAAACACCAAAGGCACTGGCAGCGTTCCAGGCATACGTCGATTTAGGTCCACAACGAAGTCTACGCAAACTCGGAGAGGTACTGCGCGTCGAGCTGGCCACGCTCGGCAGATGGAGCAGCAGCCACAAGTGGACGGACCGCATCATAAAAATGATGCACGAAGAGCAGGATGTGGCGCGCAATGCCGCCAAGCGCGAGGCCGCGCGGCTTGCCAAGCAGCGTCTGCGCAAAGCTCAGGCCATGAGCGATTCGGGCATTCTGATCATCTCCAAAGCCGACCTGTCGAATCTGGGGGTAGAGGAAGCGCGCCAGCTTGTTGCCAGTGCGCAACGATTGATCGAGTCGGGTATCAAGGCCGAGCGTCTCGAACTGGGCGAGACGACTGAAATTCTCTCCCCGCCAAAACCATTCCATGAGATGTCGGACAGTGAATTGGACGCCTACATTGTAATGATGGAACGGAACTAACCGGTGGGAACGCTCGCGCAGGCGGCGCTGACCGAGCGCGCACACCGGGAACGTAATCGCCGGCTGGCTGAGAAGGCCAAGAATACTCCGCTCGATAGTTGGTTGCGCGACGTTTCGCCAACTTACAACTGGGACTGGCCGCATATCCGCTATGTGCGAGAAGCCCTCGATCGAGTCACATCAGGCAAGTCCAAGCGCCTGATGATCTTTCTTCCCCCTCGTCATGGAAAAAGTGCTTTGACCACTGTTCGTTACCCCGCCTACTACCTACAGCAAGACCCCAACCGGCGTGTGATCGTTGGCTGTTACAGCCAGGAACTTGCCGCGCTATTCAGCCGCCAGACGCGCCGGATCGCCAAGTCGCGCGTTCCTCTCAGCACAGACCGTGCGGCCGCGACCGAATGGGAAACAACCACCGGCGGCGGACTGGTTGCCGTTGGCGTTGGAACCGGCGTCGTCGGTCGCGGTGCAAATCTGATCATCATCGACGACTCGATCAAAGGCCGCAAAGAGGCGATGAGCCAGAAGTACAAAGATGACGTCTGGGATTGGTACACCAACGACATCCTGACTCGTCAGGAACCCGGCTGCGCCATCATCAACATTCAAACCCGTTGGGTGGACGACGATCTCGCCGGACGCATCCTTGCTAGCGAAGAGGGGCCGGAATGGGAAGTCGTCAAGCTGCCGGCATTGGCCGAGATGAACGATCCGCTGGGGCGCATGGAAGGGGAGGCGCTCTGCCCGGAGCGATTCGATGTTGCCGCATTGCGCAAGATTCAGCGGATGCAGAAGACGGACTTCAACGCCCTGTATCAGCAGTCGCCAGTTCCGCGCGGCGGCGGCAAGTTCAAGCGCGACTGGTTCACGATCGTGGATCGGGCGCCGGCTATCGTCCAGCGCGTCATCACCTACTGGGACAAAGCCGGGACCGAAGGCGACGGTGACTATACCGTTGGCATTTGCATGAGCCTCGCGACCGACGGCATTGTGTACATC
>Ga0118677_10010579_pt1 | contig 14067 bp, 8 predicted proteins | sample AliMusrvi5mmetaG_FD_86154 | JGI IMG/M metagenome (GOLD analysis project Ga0118677, IMG submission 86154) | reverse complement strand
CCCTCTTTCACAGTAAGCCGTCAGCCGGACTTGCGCAAAAAACCCAACCATCCCGCCCACGTGGCGCCGCAGCTGTAGGCCGGGGAGCGCCCGCAAGTGCTTGGCGCCATTGGGCAATCCGGTCCGACCGACGGCCGCGCGAAAGTGCGCAAGATTTTGCGGGGTTGCGAAATTGCCGGCCGTTGTCTTTTGCCGCACGCGTTTCCGCGGTACCTTGCGCTGGCGCGATCGCGCAGTTGGCAGGCGATGTTCCAGCAAATCCATGGTTCCTGGCTTCTGAAACTCGCGGTGTTTTGCGCGCTTGGGCTGCCGGCGGCGGCGCGGGCGCAGAATCGCCGGTGCGGGAAGCAACCTGGGAAGAATCGAGTGGGCCATCCTGGAAATCGCTCTGGGTGGTTTCGATATGCATGTCATCGTGCGGCCTGATGCCAGCCTGCGACGGCAATGGCGGCGCGGTGGGATCTGGGGCGCGGTCGCTGGTGGCGCGGGTGTTGCGTTCGCCAAGGAATGCGGGATGATCGGGGCGAAGCGCGATTTGATCCTCGGAAGTCCGGGCGAAGCGGGATCCCGCCAGGGTGACCGGCGGGGGCGGGGCGGGAAGCGTGTCCGCAGTCGCGGCACCGGCCTTTTGGACTTCGATCATTTCCGGGAAAATCGTGGCGATCGTCTGCACCGGTGGCACAGGATCCGGCCGCATCCGGGTCTTGAACTTCGCGGATTCAAGCACAGCGAATCCCACACTGACGAAAATGCCAACATTGGTGAGCAACGACATGCCAAAGGCGATCATCCAAAGATGACCGTCACCATGCCGCGAGGAACGTGCCAACGATTGCATTGCCAACACCACGAATCTTGCCGGGAATCCCGCCGGAAGCAATCCGGGAAATCGCCGCGGCATATCCCACAGCCGGCCCGAAGTTTGGGTGGAGGTGGAGAAAATCTGAGCGCCGGACACCTTGCAAAATTTGTATTGCGCAACACCGGATCATGTATTACAATTGCGGCATGCAAACGCTGATTCTGCGGATCCCGGATGACTTGGCGCGTGAATTGGAAGCCGAGGCCAAGAGAACCCATCTCACCAAATCGGAAATCGCCCGCAAACGCTTGATCGCCGCAGGTGATCAAAGCCCGGGCATCGCCACGGGCTTCGGGATCATTGCCGATCTGGTCGGGTCGGTGGAAGGGGGACCGGGCGATATGAGCACCCGCAAGAAGCACTACCTGACCACCAAGCATTATGGGAAGTCCCGCCATCGTTGATGCGTCCTTTCTGGTCGCCTTGTGGCGCAGGAACGATCAGAACCACGCGTGGGCTGTCCAGCAAGCCCAACGCCATCCCCCACCCTGGGTGACCTGTGAATCGGCTCTCTCCGAGGCGGATCACCTCCTCGCCCCCGAGGGGTGCGCCACGCTACGCCTCGCCTTCCGCCGTGGAGCCATCCGGATTGCGGCATTCGATGGCGAGGCGTTCCTGCCGGTCCTTGATCTGCTAGAAAAATATGCGGATGTGCCGATGAGCGTCGCCGACGCCTGCTTGGTCCGTCTCACGGAGGTTCTGGCCGATCCGCTGCTCCTGACGTGCGACGCCGACTTCAGGATCTATCGGCGCTGCGGTCGGCGGGTGATCCCGACACGCATGCCTTGAGTGAGATTCATCCGCCTCGAAGTCCGTGTCGCCGTGGTGCCATCCGGATCCTTGTTTCGGCTTGCCTGTGGCGGGAGAAACTATCACTTTGGGCGAGTCAATCACCATGAACGCCAAAACAATTCTGGTTCCCGTGGACGGGGCCTCTAACATCAAGCTGGAAACCCTCGACTTCGATACGCTGGCCACGGTGCATTCCGCCAGCATCGAAAGCCCTAACACCGAACACGAGGGACTGAAGTACAACTCGACCGGCGAGGAATTCGACTGGTTTGATGCGGTGATCCAGGCGCTGCCCGCCGAACTCCGTGCCGCGGCGGTCGTCGCACCGGTCGCCCGCGGGGCCTCGGGCGGTCTGGTCGGCGCGGACAACACGCTGCTGGAAGTTCCCGGCAAGCGCCTGACGCTCGCCTACACGCAGGGCTATCCGGATGCGGTCAACGATGAGTTTGCAAGACTCGCCGGCTCGCGCGAAGAGTTTTTCCAGGAAACCGGATCGATCCGCGATTTTCCCGGCTCGCTCACCTTGTTGAAACGCCTGCTGTTCGAGGAAATGGTTAGGCCGGAACTGTTGGCCAAGGCGGAAGGCTTCGGCCACTACGGCGCGCTCATGGGCGGGCATTTCATCGGCGACGATTTCCTCACAGCAATCCGCAAGGCCGGTAATGAGCACAGTTATTGGATGTGCCACTCCGGCACCCGCGATGTCCGCAGACAGCCCGGCACGCCGAGCCGGGCCAGCCAACAAGTGAAGAGTTACCAACGGTTGGTACCCGCGCAAACATCCGTCTGTTACCACGCGCTGGGCACCATGCCCACCGCGCAGGCCACCCACTTGCGCTTGTCCACCCAACCGCTGGTGGTTCCCGGCGGGCACGATACCTGCCTTTCCCACATCCCGATTCTATCCACGTTCTATCAGGCATATCCCGCCGCAGCGGGCAAACCGGTGGTGCAGGTGGAAGCCGGCACCTGGACGATGATCGCACAAATGGGTGGCGCGGCCGAAGTGCCGGGCGATGGCTACACTCGCGACGTCATCATCCAGGGAACGGTGGACGGCGAATCCGTCGTGACCGCGCGTTACGGCGGCGGCGCGGATTTCACTTGGCTCAAGAATCTGGCGCAAACCCAGGGCCAGGGCTTCGATCGCAATTGGGATCCCGCCAAGCTGCTGGAATTCCTCCAGGACGCCACCTGTTTTGTCCTGCCTAACATGAATCCCTCGAACCACGGCACCGGACCGTTCCCGCAGATGAAAGGCGGCATCATCAACGAAGCCGCGTTCTTCGCCAACGCCTCCACCGCTTACCTCGCCGGCAACCTGATGACCATCATGGCCACCGCCCAACAAGTGACCGCCATCTCACCCGATACCCGGACACCGGTCGTTCTAACAGCCGGCGGATCCAAGGACGCGTTTTTCGCAACCGTGCTGGCGGCCCTCACCGGCCACCCGGTCTTTGCGATGTTCGACAAGAACGGCCAGGCCGTCACCGAAACCACCACCCTCGGCGCGGCCATCATCGGCAAGGCCGCCTGCCTCGGCATCCATCCCTATCAGGTGGACACCGCCGCGCTCGGTGTCACCTACCGCCAGTCCGAATCGTTCTCCGCCGATCTGATCGCCGCGCTGCAAACCTATCGGACGAAGTGGATGGCGCTGCTCGGATAATCCTCCGGGGCATGGAGGTCTCCTCCATGCATCTTCCCCATGCTTGAGGGGCACGGACGTATCATCCTAAATGGGAAAATGGAATCGGTTCGCCAGGCAGCAGTTACCAGTGATTATACTGATTTAACTGATTTTACTGAAAGAATCGGATTGGAAATATCAGTTAGGACGTTCACCTTCTGGGTGAACGGACACGGCGACATAACGGATTCAAAATCAGTATAATCAGTATAATCAGTGTAATCAGTGGTTCCCATTTTCCTTTGTAGGATCATCCGTGCGCTGGCAGGGATTTGAAGGGACGGCACGTCCCTTCCCCTTATTCTGATAGAACCGCCGCGACCGTTGGAGCGGACACGGCGATTGCGCGGAACGCTCACTATTCTGCCGGCGCAACGGGAGTCGCTTCCTTGGCCTCGGGTGCCTTCTTGGCGTCGGCCGCTTTCTTGGTCGCCACCTCGGTCTTGGCCTTGGCTTCTTTCTCGTCTTTTCCAAGTTTCCCGCCGTAACCGGCAACGAATGCCGAACCGAGCAAGACAAACAACCCCGCGAACAACAGTCCCCGGGTCCGCGCACTGGTGCCTTTCCATTCGCTGAGAATGATTCCCAGGATGCCGCTGAACATGATGGAACTGGCCATCAGCACCGCCCAACCCACATAACCCTGGTCGCCCATCTGCGGTTCGCCGGTCTTGAAGGCTATGAACTGGCATGTCCAAATGGCACCGGCGATCGCGCCGAACACAATATTCGCCCCGATGGGCGCGCCCTTCTTTATGTAATCACCGAAGGTTTTGTTCTTGGTGTTGAGAAACAGGCACCACAGGAAGTTCACCGTGAAGCCGCCTAACAACGCGATCACCAGCACCGGCATGCCCCGCCACTCGATGGGGGTTGCTGTTTCTCCTGACGCCAATCCGGGCGCAACCCAGGATTTGGTTTCCCCGTCATAAAACGACCCTTTGACTCCGGCAAATTGGGTTGGAATCGACTGGGGCGTTCCTTGGACAACGGCAGTCTGCGAACCAAATTGTGATTTGAATTCGATGGTCTTTCCGCCCACCAGGCCGAAGCCCAACGCGGCGCTCATCAAACCGGAAAACGCAGCCACCAACATGCCCTTGCCAAAACTGTATTCGGCCACGGATTTCTTTTTCTCTTCTTCGGCCAATTCCTTTTCCTTGGACATGCCGGCCATTCCGACGAGCACGATGCCGGTGATGGAAACCACGACGCCTATCAGCGAGGTAATGCCCGCACCGGGAACCAACAACTCGCCGAATTTGCCGGTGATGATTTTGGGCACCAGGGTTCCTGCGGCCGAACAGAGGCCGCACCCGATGGCCAACCCCAACCCGACACCCAGATAACGGATCATCAGTCCCCAGGTCAGGCCGCCGAAACCCCACGCCGCCCCGCAAAGATAACAATACCATAACTCCTTGCTTGGAGCGGTCTGGAGCACGCTGAGAGCGTTGGGCGACTTGATCAGCGCCAGCACCACCGGCACAATGAGCAGGCCGAACAACGCGTAAAACAGCCAGGAGCTTTCCCATGCCCAATTCTTCACGTTCTTGAGCGGCAGGTAGAATACCGCTCCCGCGAGTCCGCCCATGACGAAAATGGAGATGCCCAGAGCCGGATTGGCGGATGCCAGAATAAGATGATTCATGATGGTGATGATTGGGGATTACTGCCGCTTGGACAAGACCTTCTTCTCGTAGGCCTTGACTTCCGCGATCCACGCTTCGCCGACGGGCACTCCCTGCTTGGCGCAATAATAATCCCAAACCGCGCCGAATGGCAGCGTCTTGGCCTCTTCCATCAGACCGAGCCGCGAAGTGTAATCTCCGGCCAATTCCAGTTTCTTGTATTGAGCGTAGGGTTCGAGCATGGCGATGCACAATGCGCGGAGCATGTTGCGGGTGCCAATGGTCCAGGCCGCGATGCGGTTGATGCTGGCGTCGAAGAAATCCAGGCCGATGTGGGTGCGGCCAAGGTATCCGCCGCGCACGAGTTCCTGGGCGATGCCGTTCAACTCGTCGGTGAGCGTCACGACGTGGTCGCTGTCCCAGCGCACGCCACGGCTGACATGCAGCAGGATTTCCGGCACGAAACACATCACCGAGGAAATCTTGTCGGCCATGTTTTCCGTCGGATGATAGTGCCCGGCATCAAGGCACACGAGCTTCTGGTTCTTCACCGCATAGCCGAGGTAGAACTCATGCATGCCCACGGTATAACTCTCGGCACCGATACCGAAGAGCTTGCCTTCGATGGCGTCGAGATGATGTTTCGGATTGAGTTTCTTCGCAAAGACCGCGTCCAAGGATTTCTCCAACCGTTCGCGCGGGCCGCGGCGGTCGGCGGGCGTGTCTTTCATGCCGTCCGGAACCCATACGTTGGTCACGGTCGGTGAGCCGAGCGCCTTGCCCATGGCAGCACCGATTTCGCGGCTGAGTTGGCAATGTTCGATCCAGAATTGGCGAATGCCCGCATCCTGGTGCGAAAGCGTAAAACCATCGGCGGACTTGGGATGCGAGAAACAGGTCGGGTTGAAGTCCAGTCCGATGCCCAGCGATTTCGCCCACTCGATCCAATTCTTGAAATGTTTCGGTTCGATCTCGTTGCGGTCCACTTTCTTGCCGCCGAACTCGCCATAAAATGCGTGCAGGTTGAAACGATGTTTGCCGGGAATGAGTGACAGCGCCATGGCCGCGTCGGAGCGGAGTTCATCGGGCGTGCGGGCTTTGCCGGGATAATTGCCGGTGGCCATGATGCCGCCGGTGAGCGTGCCGCCGAAATCCTCAAAACCACCCACGTCGTCTCCCTGCCAGCAGTGGAGCGATACGGGAACATTGGCAAGATCGTTGAGGACCTTCTCGGTGTCCACGCCCAGAGTGGCGTAGCGTTCTTTGGCGAGTTTGTATGTTTGTTCGGTGTTTTTCTGAATTTTCATGGCTGAACGTTTGGGTGGTTGTTGATTGGTTGGACTCTTCCGCCGGTAATCCTGCTGGGGCAATGTTTCCATCCGGCAATTCGTGACACCCCGGCAGCAGTGGCTGACGCCCCATTGGTGAGAGATCGCGGTCTCTTTGGCAAGCTGGAAAATTCCAGATGTCTGGATCTGCTAGGGCCATATCTCAGGGAGGGATGATCGCCTGAATCACGCTGCCCATGGGAAGCCTATGGCGGGCGACTGACCTCAACTCATTGGCATTTCATGGGCCCGCGAGTCTGGCCGGACCGCGAGTCTCCAGACTCGCAGGCCCATGAAGTGCGAAAGAAGAGCGCTTCACCTCCACGCTTTCACTGATCATGGGCGGGCGAGTCTGGAGACTCGCGGTCCCAACGGAGCCCGCAATAATTCGCCCCCCCGTCATTCCATGCTTGCTTCCCAGCCAGCATCCTTGTGTCTTGGGACGTCTCATTGATCGCTTGGAAGCCATCCTTCAACCGAACGTTGTCGGGACAGCGGCCGAACAAGCAATGCCAACACACCACCTAATTCTAACTGCATAATCTTCATGAAACACCCGGTTCGCATCGGACTCTTCGGCATCGGACTCGACACCTATTGGCCACAATTCACCGGTCTCAAGGAACGGCTCGAGGGTTACCTGCGGGAAGTGGCCGCGAAACTCGCCCGGCCCGGCGTGGAAATCGTCGATCTCGGTCTGATCGATTCGCCGCCGAAAGCGTTCGAGGCGGGCCACCGGTTCCGCCGCGAGGATGTGGATCTGATTTTCCTGCACGTCACCACCTATGCCCTGTCATCCACGGTGCTGCCGGTCGTTCAGCGGGCCAAGGTTCCGGTGATCATCCTCAATCTGTCACCCGAGGCGGCCATCGATTACGCGACCTTCAACACCATGGGCGACCGCACCGCGATGACCGGCGAGTGGCTGGCCCACTGCACGGCCTGCCCGATTCCCGAGATTGCCAACGTGTTCCGCCGCGCGCGCATCCCGTTTGAGCAGATCACCGGCCAATTGCATGGTGATCCCGCATGCTGGGTGGAAATTGATGCCTGGATCGAAGCCGCGCGCGTGGCCAACATCATGGCCCACAACCGGCTCGGCCTGATGGGCCATTATTACAACGGCATGCTCGACATCTATTCGGACACCACCCTTCAGTGCGCCACCTTCGGCGGCCACCTGGAAATCGTCGAGGTCGATGAGCTGGCCGCCCTGCGCCGCGAGGTGGACGCCGCCGCGATCGCCGCGCGTGTGGCGCATTTCCGCGAGTGCTTCGATGTGCAGGCGGATTGCTCGCAGGAGGAACTGGAACGTGCCGCCCGCACGTCGGTGGCACTCGACCGCCTGGCAGAGGAACACGACCTCGGCTCGCTCGCTTATTACTATATGGGAACCGGCAACCCGGAAAACGAGGACGCGATCAGCTCGATCATCCTGGGCAACTCGCTTCTCACCGCCCGCGGCATCCCGGTGGCCGGCGAGTATGAGGTGAAGAACGCCCAGGCCATGAAAATCATGGACAGCTTCGGCGTCGGCGGATCGTTCACCGAATACTATGCGATGGATTGGAATGAGGATGTCGTGATCATGGGTCATGACGGGCCGGGACATGTCGCCATCGCCCAAGGCAAGACCAAGGTCCGTCCGCTCACTGTCTATCATGGCAAGGTCGGCCGCGGCCTGTCTGTGGAAATGTCCGTGAAACACGGACCGGTCACCCTGCTCTCGGTGGTGGAAAGCGGCGACGGACGGCTCAAATTGTTAGTCGCCGAGGCCGAATCGGTGCCCGGCCCGATCATGGAGATCGGCAATACCAACAGCCGCTACAAATTCCCGATCGGCGCGCGCCGTTTCATGAACGATTGGAACGCCCAAGGACCTGCCCATCATTGCGCCGTGGGTGTCGGCCACATCGCCGGCAAAATCGCCAAGCTCGGCAGGCTGTTAGGCATTGAAACCGTGCAAGTGTGCTGAGGATGGACCGCGAGTCTCCCCACTAACTTGGTCGAAACCGGGCCAAGATAAGGAGCGACGACACTGGTCGTCGGGCGGAAGGGAAGTCCATGCGCGAGCGCCGCAGGCACCTGCCATGGGCCTTATTTGCCATCCGGTTCAGGATGTTTGAGACTCCACTTTCACCCGGCATGGGCATGCGAGTCGGGAGACTCGCGGTCCAGCCCGCCTCCTCCTGAAACAATGATCCGGCGGCTGCGCGAGGCAACCGCCGGATGCATAGAGAGGTTGGCGGGTAGCCCGGCTCAGGGAACAATCATATACAGGGTTGCGGATGCCAGGGCTCCGGTCTTGCTCTTGCCCTGCAAGGTCACGAGATAGGTACCGGACTTGGTGGGCTTGCCTGAAATCAACCCGGAGCTGCTGCACGTCACGCCGCTGGGGAGACCTTTGGCCGCATAGGTCACCGGGTTGGTACCCGGATTGTAGAAGACCAAGGGGGTGCTGACAACCAAAGCGGCATTGGTGTTGGAAACCGAAAGGATCAGGGTGCGACCGGTTGGATCGGTGGGATCCTTGCTGAGAACGGTCGCGCCAATGCCGATCGTCCCCGTGATTCCTCCGCTGACCGCCATGCCGGGAACAATCGAAGCATTGGCGGCGGTAAGCTTGATCTTGAAGTTGCTCGGGTCGGTGCTTGGCAAAACAGGGGCTGCCAGGCTCGCGGTCGCCGTGGTGGTGGTGGCGGTGTTGGTGGTGATCTGATAGGGAGCCATCGCCACACCTTTCGGCAGGATGAGTTCCACCAGGCTGCTGGTGATCGCGGGATACATGATCTGGTTGAACGGAATCACATTCAGGGTCGCCACCTTGCTGGTCACGGTACCCAAGGTATTGCTCGCCGTCACCGAATAACTGCCCGCATCCAAAGCCCTCATGTCAGTCAGGGTGAGTACCTCTGTAGTGGCACCGGAAATGACCGCACCGGAACCAGTCGGGCTGGGTCCGTTGGCAAGGACCACGCCATTTCTCTTCCACCGATAGACCAGGGCACCGCCGACAGCCTTCACGTCGAAGCTGTGGACCGGTGTGAAGGTCAAGGGCGCGGTGATCGCCCCGGGATTCGTATTCCCCACATTGGGAACCGAAAGGGTAAGGACCAAACCCACCTTCTTAACTACCGTAGCTCCGGCACCCACGGTCCCGGCCGGTCCCGTGACGAGCGAACCGGGAACAATACCGACATTGTTCGCGACGAGGGTCACCGTAGTGGCCGTTGCAGTGGGATTCGATGGAATCTTAGCCATTACGCCAGTCAACTTTTCATAGGCGGTATAACTGAGCGGCGACGAGGTGATGGACGGCGCGAAGACCAGGGTAAGCGTTACCGGATTACTGGTCACGCTGCCTGCCGGGTTGGTGATCATCACGGTGTAAGTATCCGCATCGGAGGCCTGCACATCGCTCAAAGTCAGCGTCGCGGTGGTGGCGGAGGGAATGGGCACTCCGTTTTTCATCCACTGATAGATCAGGGGGGCGGAACCGGTTGCCGTCACGTTGAAGGTCACGGTTTGCCCCTGCATCGCGGCCACACTGACCGGCTGCGAGGTAATGGTCGGCGGGATATAGGCCACCGTAAGAATGGCCGCGTTGCTGGTCACGCTGGTGCCGGCACTGTTGGACACCACCACCTTATAGGATCCCGCATTGGCGGTTTGAACATTGGTCATGCTCAGCGAGGTGCCGGTCGCACCAGGAATTGGCGTGCCATCCTTATACCACTGATAGCCCGACGCATTGGTAGCCTCTACGATGAAACTGGCGGTGCCTCCCGCATTAACAACCAGGCTGGCCGGTTGGGTGACGATCACAGGGTAGAAGGTGTTTCCCGTCCCGCTGTTCATCCCGCTGAGAGTTGCCACATTGCTGATCACGCTGCCAGCGCCGTTGCCGACGATCACACGGTAGTCAGCCAAATCGCTGGCCTGCACATTGGTCAAAACCAGCGTCGAACTGGTGGCGCCTGGAACGTTCACACCGTTCTTCTGCCACTGCCAGGTCGTGGCACCGGGAGCGCCGACAAAGAAGGTGGCGGTGGCACCGGGAGTAACGGTCAAACTGACAGGCTGGATGGTGATGGCCAGCGGCGTGTTGCCGATCGCCAGCGTGTGATAAGCACCCGTCGCAATGTCAGTCACCCCGGTCAGGCCGGGCGGGAGGTTTTCCGTCACATAGCCCGAACCATTCCAGATTTTTCCCCAAGCTGTCACCGTGCCGTCGGTCTTGAGGGCATCGGCGTGTTCTCCACCCGCCCGAACCTTCATGACTCCGGTGTAGAAATTCAGGGAGATACCGGTCAACGCAGCGGTATTCACATTGGCATGTGAAAGGGTCAGGGTCACGTTGTCGGGTGCCTTGCTGATCACGATGGAACCGGAACCCACACCGAAACCGACCGTGCCGACCGGTCCCGTAACCAACATGCCTGGAACAATCGCCGGATTGGCGGTGGCGAGAGTGACGATGAAGTTACTCGGGGTGGACTCCGGCGCAACAGGGGCCGCCAGGTTCGCCGCCGCCGTGATCGCGACAGACGTGGTCAGAGCGCTGGGAATGATGGTTTGACCATTGAAATTGTCTCCCCATGCCGCCACGGTGGCATCGGGTTTCAAGGCATAACTGGTATCGCCGCCCGCCGCTATGGCGCAAGCCTTGATTCCTGTGGAGAAGGTCAATTGGGTGGAGGCGGAGTCCGCGATGCCGACATACGCATTGCGTGTCGAAAGAGTCAGGGTCAAGCCATCAGACGCCTTGCTGAGCACCATGGCCCCGATACCCACCGTCGAAGCCGGTCCGGTGACGTACATACCGGGAACAATCAGGCTGTTGTTGGGATTGGCAGCCAAAAGTTTCACGGTGTTGTTAGGAGTGGTCGGGGTGTAGAAGATCAACGGCGTGGCGGAAACCACGGCGGTGTTGGTATTGGGAACCGAAAGGGTCAGGATGAGGCCGGTAACATCCTTGCTGAGAACCGTCGCGCCGATGCCAACCGTCCCCGGTATTCCAGCAACCGACAGGCCGGGAACAATCGCGGCATTGATCGCGGTGAGGGTCACGGTATTGGTCGGGCCAACTGCCAGATTCGCGTTCGCGGCGATGGTAGGCTGGGGGGAGAAGGTCAAGTTGATTCCGACAAGCGCGGCAGTATTGGTGTTGGGGACCGAAAGGGTTAGGGTCACGTTATCGGCGGCTTTGCTGACAATGGTCGCGCCGGAGCCGATGGTCCCCGCAGTGCCTCCGCTGACCAACATGCCGGGAACAATTGAGGCATTGGCGGCGGTGAGGGTGACCTTGAAGTTTCCCGGGTCGGTAACTGGCAAGACCGGGGCTGCAATGTTCACGGTTGTGGTGATCGTGGCGGGCAGGGTTGCGTTCGCGTTGATCGGGGTCAAACCGCTGGTGGAGGTTTCCCCTTCCACATTGCGGCCCCACATCACGATCGAACCATCGGCTCTCAGGGCCATGGTATGTTCATTGCCTGTGCCGATTGCCACCACCTTCACCCCCGGGGTGTAGAGGATCGGAACACTGATCGAACCGGCATTCGTGTTGATGGCGTTGGGAACCGAAAGGGTCAGCGTGAAAGGAGCGGCACCGGCGGCGGAAGCCTTGGAAAGAATGCTCGCTCCGGCACCCACCGTGTTGGGCGGTCCGGTGACCATCATATCAGGCACGATATTCGTGTTGTTGGCGGAAATCGTAATGGTATTGACCGTGCTAGGGACGGTTGGATTAGGAGGCACGGTACCGGAGAACGCGAATGTTGTAAAACCCACCGGGATGCTCGTTTGGCCGGCGGTATTGTCACCCCAGGCAACCACCGATCCATCATTCCTGAGGGCCACGCTGTGATAGTAGCCGGCCGAAATCCTCGTGACACCCGAGTAGAAGTTCAAAATGGTAGGCACCGTGGGAGTGGACGGCGCATTGCGGTTGACAACCGACAGGGTCACGGTCGTACCGGAATTACTCAGGACTCTCGCGCCAACTCCGACCGTGTCCGCCGGTCCGGTGCAGAGCATGCCCGGAACAATACCGGTATTGGCGGCTGAGAGAGTCACGGTATTGACCAAGCCCGTGTCATTGCGGGGAATGGTCGCGGCCACCCCGATCAAGGTGGTCAAGCCGAGCGGAATGATCGACTGACTAAGATGTGGTGCCGTGCCATTCGCGGCAGTCGGTCCGCCCGCGCCCCATGCGACCACCGTGCCATCCTGTCTCAGGGCCAGCGTATGGAAACCGCCGGCCGCCACGGCAATAACCGGGTTACCCGGCGTGATGGAGATGTTGATATCACCCTGTGGGCTGAAGATATGCGGCACGGAAAGCGACAGAATCGTCACACTGCCAGCGGGGTTGGTCGTGGCGATGATGGTCTTGTTGACGACGGTCGCGTTGGCACCGATCGATCCCGGAGGTCCGGTCACAAACATACCCGCGAGCACCGAGGCTGCGGAGAAATTGGTGTTCACCGTCGGGGTGACGGTCACCGCGACAAGGTTGCTGCCCCATGCGACCGGGGCGGTGAAGGTCAGGTTGGCAGTGAAAGACGCCGTCACCAAATCGGATGCCACATTCGAAACGGAGAAGGTCAAGGTTGTCACGCTGCCCGAGGTGACCTTGCTGGTGATGACCGCACCGGCGCCGACCGAGCCGGCAGGTCCGGTCACCGTCATGCCGGGAACGATCGCGGCCATGATCAGACCGATGTTGACCGTTGGGCTCACGGTGATGGTGCAGGTATTGACCGTGCCGGGAACTGTCGGATTCGGTTGGAAATTCGCCACCACTCCACTTACCGTGGTATAAGGCAAAGAAGCGACCGCAGCCACCGTGGTATAGCCTGCGGGAATCGTCGTTTGTCCGTAACCGTTGTATCCCCAGGACATCACCGTGCCATCGTTCTTCACTGCCACCGAGTGATAGAGTCCCCCCGAAATGGCGCTCGTGCCGCCGACCAGGTTGCTGGGAATGATCGATTGCCCGAACTCCGGATCGATACCGGTGTTGGTCGCGCCCGCGCCCCACGCAATCACCGACCCGGGAACGTTCGCGGCTTCCACCTTGTGCGTGACCGCGGCAAAAAACGATAGTGAAAGAATCGAGCAAAGAATCCTATGGAGTGTTTTCATGCGATGTGTCCTGAGTTTAAGCGACAACTTGTCCCGACGAGTGTTTGCATCGCTCCATGCCAATGTAAACCTTTTTTTGACAATCTTTTTTTCTAATTTTCAGGTTGGGATATTCGCGCTTTGCGTGAGTGATTGCGGGGGTCTGGAAACCAGCCCCGCTGAGGGACTGCGGATTGCGCCCGCCCCGTCTGTTAGGACTCGTGCGCGGATTCCGCCAACCTGGGCAAGTCATTGGAATTCATGCCATTCCAGCTGTTTATCCGGCCGTGCCGTATCAGCGGACGACGCGTGCTCCGCCGCCACCGATTTGTTTTTCGACTTCCATGCGGGTGGCCATCGATGTATCGCCCGGGGTGGTGGAGGCGAGGGCACCGTGAGCGGCACCATATTCGACGGCCAGGCGCGGGTCGTTGAACTCGAGGAATCCGAACTGCAAACCGGACGCGAACGAGTCCCCGCCGCCGACGCGGTCGAGGATTTCCAGTTCCGGGTACTTGCGGCTTTCGTGGAAAACGCCGTCGTGCCAGAGGATGGCAGCCCAATCGTTTTGGGTGGCGGTGAGGACGCGGCGCAAGGTGGTGGCGGCCACCTTGAAGTTGGGGAACTCCTTCACCG
>Ga0118677_10010578_pt1 | contig 14067 bp, 6 predicted proteins | sample AliMusrvi5mmetaG_FD_86154 | JGI IMG/M metagenome (GOLD analysis project Ga0118677, IMG submission 86154) | reverse complement strand
CTCCATACTATTTTAAATTCTCACTGTGGGATAATGCAGTGGTTGGATCTGGAGTAAAAGTCTGGCCATTATCAAATCCAAATTCTACATCCCTCTCTGTTAAACAAGGAGTGTTTAATGTAAATATTGGAGATACTGCAAATGGATATCCTGATACTCTAAACTATGATTGGAATTCAAATAAGAATGTATATCTACAAGTTGAAATATCAAGTGATAATGTAAACTTTGAAACTCTTGGTCCAAGATCACAAATTACATCTGCTCCATTTGCGCAAACTGCATCACAAGTCAGCGGAACTGCTTCTGCTTCTTTTGGAACAACAACTCCATTTTTAAATTCTCTAATCTCTGCACTTTCAACTAGTGTTAATTCTGCTGTGATGACCATCAAGGGAATGGTGGGGCAAGTGGCAAATTTGTTTAATGTTAATGACTCGAGTGGGAATTCTTTGTTCACGGTGGCGGCGAATGGAAATGTGGGGGTGGGGACAACTACACCAAACTCAAAATTAAATGTTTGGGGAAATTTAAATGTGGGAACTTCCTCAACTCCTACTTTGTTTGCAAATACAGGAACTGGATTTGTGGGAATTGGAACAGCAACACCTAATGCAAATTTAGTTATATCAGGAGCAACAGGTTTACGTATTGATAGTGGAACATCCGCATATCATTTAAGGTTATCAGAGTTTGGTACCGATGCCTATATCGATAAAAACGGTGGAGGAAATATGTATTTCCGTACAGCTAATTCTACTGCGGGAGACCTTGCTTTATTTGATAATGGTAATGTGAGTATTGGAACATTGAATCAATCCGGTTCAAAAATTTCTCTGGGTGGTGGAATGAGTTGGGTGACAGGACTTGGAGCGATAACTCATATTGCTGGACCGAGTGATCAAGCTTTTAAAATTTCTGCTTCCTCTCCTACACAATTGAATTCATCGGTTGCGGGAAATGATTTGAATCTGTCGGCAGGTAATGCAACAGCAGGAAGCGTAACAGAGAGTGGGGCAGTTGGAGGTTCAATAAATATTACTGCGGGTGCTGGTGCTATTAAACTTATCTCAGGTTATCCCAACGGAACAGGTGGTGCTATTTCAATAACGGGAGGGTTTGGTTCAAGTTTAGATAGTTTTGGCGGAGGAGTCACTATTGCTGGCGGCTCTACTGGGTATGTTTCTAACTCAGGTGCCAAACTTACTCTGGGGGGCGGTGGGGGGTATGGAGGCACACAAGGAAGTGTCACTCTGGAAACTACAGATTCAAGTCAAAATCTCCGCAGTGGAAATATTATAATACGAACAGGTAATTCCCCGAATGATGGAGCTGGAAATATAACTCTTCAATCCGGAGCAACTAATGCTGCATATGGATCTACTGCTGGAGGATCATTAAATTTTATAACACAAAATGGTGCAAATAATACAAATTCACCTGGAGTAGGAGGTGCGGGTGGTTTACATCTTGTGACTATAGGTAAGGGTGGTAACGAATCAAGCAATACTACTGGAACTGGTGGAGACGGTGGATCATATACCGTAGCTGGAGGAGTTGGTGGTGCTGCAACTGGCGCAGGTGGAACTCATCTTGGTGGAAATGGCTCAACATTATCCTTCATCTCCGGAGCCGGAGGCTCCGCAACTGGAGCGTCAGGAACTCGCACTGGAGGAAACTCTGGAAATATAGTATTCAACGTAGGTGCTGTAGGAACAGGCGCAACAGCAAATGGAACTCTTGGGAACTTCCAATTCTTGACGGGGAATGTGGGGATTGGAACAACAAGTCCTTTATATTTACTTGATGTTGCAGGAACAGGAAGATTTACAAATATATTAAGTACCGGTTTAGCAACTAGTTCATTTGCAGGACCTTTGCAAATATCAGAGTTAGTAAACAAAAATGCTAATATTAGTTCAAACTTTTTTTGGACAGATAGAAGTAGATATGGAGATGTTACAGATACAACTTCTAATAATAATATTGTAATTGGTTCAGGTGCATACAATACTTTTAAATCTCAAGGGGTTAGTGATTTTGCTTCAATGAATACAGTTGTTGGTTCAGGTGCAATGGGCAATGCTAGTGCTGTGAGACAGGGTAATACTGCAATAGGTTATTATTCTTTAAATAATTATAATACTAATGATGCTACCGCCATTGGGCGTGAATCAGGACGATACTCTACAGCAGGAGGAAATACTTTTCTTGGTAGTTATGCGGGAAAGGGTACTGGACTTTATAATCAGGCCTATATCACAGCTGTTGGTTATAATTCTCTTGCCTCGATTACTAATGGTGGTGGTGCCAACACCGCACTTGGCTATAATTCTGGAGCCCTAATCACTTCTGGTGCATATAACACACTATTTGGATCTGGTGCTGGTGCAAATCTTACCACAGGTTCAAGCAATATTATTATTGGATACAATGCAACATCAACTTTTGCTACTAGTTCAAATCAATTAAACATCGGAAACACAATTTTTGGAGATTTGAGTTTGGGTAATATTGGAATTGGTACGGCAACCCCAGGAGCCAAACTATCGGTAGCTGGAACTTTAACCTCGACATTAAATGGAGCTGATGAAGGTGGATTTAATTATTCATATAACTCATCATATATAAAATCTGGATTAGTTCCAGACCTCTCAGGAAACGGAGGAAGGGCAACAGCTTTACAGATTCAAGGTAGAGACGGTACTACAAAATTAACGATGGGTGTTGGTTTGGTGCAGGGCAATGCAGGTCAGTCTACTACAGACATTGTCTATAATAAAGCATCTACTTTATATCTAGGTTCAGAAACACCAAGTAGTTATGCTTACCCTTGGCGCCACAGTCTGTATGCTGGTGGAGGAAGTATTATGTTGTATGGAACAAGTAATAATGCATCATATGGAGGAAGTGTGGTTGTTAATTACGGAGCATACGGTACAAATAATACAGGAAGAGGCTTTTCAATAAACAATAGTAGTTCAGACGGTTCAGCTTTTACAGTTCTGTATGCAAATGCATCAAACTACATAGGCATCGGTACCACCACCCCAACCGCGCAACTCACAACAACCGGAACTGTCAGGTTCTCCGCACTATCTGGTGCCGGCTCAAACTTGATTGTAGACTCTCTTGGAAATGTAACAGTATCATCTGATGAAAGACTAAAGAATATTGATAATCAATTTACAAGAGGACTAGATGCAATAATGCAAATAAATCCAATTACATATCATTGGAAATCATCAACAGGATATGACACATTAAATGCCTATACAGGATTCTCTGCACAGAATGTACAACTAGCAATTCCTGAAGCGGTTGGAACATCGTCAAGTGGATTCTTAAATCTTGCTGATAGACCAATTATTGCGGCGCTTGTGAATGCGGTGAAGGAGATTGGTGCTAAAATTGCAAGTATTTCAAAATGGTTTAGTGGCGATGGAAGTAAGTTTAATGTATCTGGCGATGTTTGTGTCGATAATGTTTGTGTGACAAAAGATCAATTTAAGGCAATGCTTCAGAAGGCCGGAGGTGCTGTAAGTACTGGGGGAGCGGGAGGCGCTGTAAATTCTGTAAGTACTGAAAGCGCTGGAGGTACTGGAAGTACTGCGGGGACAACAAGTTCTCAAGCGTCTTCTGATTCACAAAAATCAAACACCCCAGCTGTGGCCTCAGAAAGTGAATCTTCAAGCTCAAGTGTAAGTACAAATATAAACTCAGGCTTAGGTACAAACACAAATACACTTACAGATACAATTTCCGGCTCTAGCTTACAAACAGCGGGGGTTGGTGGGGATGGTTCTGTTGCTGGGTCAGAAACGATGCCAACATTACCTACTTCTACGGAATCATCTGGGGGTACAACAGATCAGGTTTTGGCACCGGCAGTTGACCCAGCGCCTATTTCTGCTGTTACTAACAATTAGTTGTTGGCGTAATTGGTGGCATAGGTTATACTAGTAACTAATTGTTTAAAAATAATTAAGTCAAAAAAAATATAAAATAAAATGAAAAAAAGTCCTATCATTATTGGTGCATTTGTTGTTGGGGTTATGCTTACTGTTTTTGCTTACCAAGCTGTAACAGTGTTTCAATATAGAACGCAAGCTGCAAATGACCACGCAACACTTACTCAAGTTGTTGATTTTCTAAACCAAAATATACAACAAGCTCAACAAAAAGCTGTTCCATCAAATCAGCAAGTTCAGGCTCCAGCTCCAGTTCAAGCGTCAAATCCTGCACCAGCAAAGAAACAAGCTACAGTTAATAACCAGTAGACAAGTAGGTATGTAATAAAAGGTAATTTGACTAGAAAATCTGAGATAATCAGAAATGGCATTCAGTAATTTTGTCGTAATATCTGGACATTTAAAAACTTTCATCCAGTCATGGGTGGAAGTTTTTATATACACAGTTCTACACAGTTTTTAATGTTATTTTTCTTAATTTTAAGTTATAATAATAGGGAAATATGAGATTTATTTCTCATTGAAAAATATTTATAAATTACCAGGATGAGTTTTTTTACGATTACAAAAATGAGAATAACTAAACTAGCGGGGGTTATTTTGGTTATTGGTATTTTTGCACTTTCAGCGTCCGTACAGCATGCATTAGCATTAAGTTCTGCCAATTACACAATAACAGATTCTAATTTTGGTGCAGGTCCGCAAATGAATTCCACAAACTTTTCCATTTCAGGAAATGTGGCAGGGACACCCTCTGGATTGTGGACAAGTGGTTCTTTGCCTCTAGTTTCAGGAACAGTTACTTCATGTGGAAAAATTACAGCGGCGGGAACTTATACTCTTGGTTTAAATTTAACAGGAATTTCTGGAACTTGTTTTGTTGTATCGGCTGATAACGTAATCATAGACGGTGCGGGGTTTAGTGTAACGGCTGTTTCCAGCAATTCAAGTTATGCCGTTACTGCAACAAGTAGTGCGAGTGGAGCAAACGGACATATTGTTACACTTAATAATATTACTTTTAGTAATTTTGCAAATGGAGTAAATGCTAGCGGAAGTAATAATGGGGGAGGTCAAGGTGGAAATGGCGGATTAATTACTATTTCAACTTCAACAATAGGAAATGTTACGTCCAACGGAGGAACAGGTAGTACCATAAATAACGGAGGAAATGGTGGAACAATTTTAGTGACAAATTCTACAACAGGAGGGGTAACATCAAGCGGTGCAACGGGGGGAGTTGGTGGTGTTGTAACACTGACAAGATCAAACTTAGATTTATCTAATAATACCTATACGTCAGGCACACTTAATCTTTCTTATTCTGGTGTTCTGACTACAGCAAATACAAATCTTTCAGCGTTATCTCATTTGGTAGTTAACTCTGTTGACTTGGGCGCATACGGTGGGGGAGCCTTTCCACTAATTCCAGGCACAATCAATAGTTGCGGAACAATATATTTTTCAGGAACATATACCTTTGGAGGAAATATTTCAGGTGGTTGTAATATTGCGCACACAGGCACAATATTAAATGGAGCAGGGCACTCATTGCTTGGAAATGTTACAGCAGGAAACTACGGAACGACACTTTCAAATATTACTGTGACAGGTGCTGTTTCAACAACAGGGGCTAGCCCCGGTGCTTTGGTTATAAATAATGCTTCAAACTTAACTGGAACAATAAGCGTTACAGGAATAATTTCTGGCGATGGTTCTAGCTCACTTGGGAATACTACAATAAACGCTGGAGGAAGTGTTGCAACAAGTAGTGTCAGTTTCATTGGCGATGTAATAAACAACGGAACAATAAATAGTGGAAACTCAGTATCTGGAAAGACAACAAATAATTCTGTAATTAATACCGGAAGTGGGTCATTTACATTTAATGCATCATCAACAAACAGCGGAACTGTAAATGGAAACGCAATATTGAACGCTTCATCTACAAACACTGGAACCGTTACTGGTAATTTAACTTTTAATATTTTTACAGCAAACAGCGGTGTGAACGGTGGAGCCAATACTGGTGCTGTTAGTTTTTCTGGTACAACTGCATTTGGGGGAACGGGGTATGTGAATGGAAATATTTATGATTCTTTGGGAGCGCAAATAACATCGTGGATATTTAATTTATCATCAACAAATACAGGAATTTTAAAAGGGGGAGCGATTTTAAATGATACAAGTAGGAATACTGGAACAATTCTTGGAAATACTGTTTTTAATAATAGTTCAACAAACGGAGGGGCTGTCACTGGAAATGCAGATGTAAATTCTCCTGTGGCTAGACCGCTTACTGGCACAATTAGTGGACAGGTTGTTTATCATGGATATCCAGGACTGTATTTTAATGATTCTGCGACAGGACATGGTGCTACGGGTAAGTGGGATGACTTAAATAACTGGTGGACAGATTTAGTATGTACTACGCATGCACCAGTTATTCCAACATCGGGAGATGATGTTATTGTTATCTCGGGAAATATTGCAACAAGTTCAATTGCAGCCATAGTAAAAACTGCCGTTTTTCAAGGTTCAACAAATAATGGTATCAGTCTTAATGTTTCTAGTACTTCAACTGACGCGGTAACGTTTAATGCTTCATCAACTAATTCAGGGACAATAAATGGTAATGCAGTTTTTACCGGTTCAGACACAAGTAATGCAGGAGCTGTGAACGGTTATATTACTCGACAATATAATTCTGGTGTTTATGCTGTTATTACAGATTTTACTCACAATGGAATTCACTGGATTGTTCAAGCAATAAATGGAGCGAGTGTAGATCTTTCTGGTGCAACATATTCACTCGTTACAAATACATTTCAGGCTTTGAACAATGGTGTCTTTACTGCGTGGAATAGTTTGATAAATGGAGGTGGGGCAGGAACTCCCGCTCTTGCAATTTCATCTCCAATTGCTGGAACAAATATTAAATGGGCTCCAAATATTTCATGGGGAACAAATAGTTTGTGTCAGTATAAAATTGATGGAGGTAATTTTATGAGTGTTGATTGTTCAAAAAATGGAGCTGATATTCCAAGACCTTCTGCTACATCGCACACAATCTTTTTCAGGAGTACTGATGCGCATGGAAACATTTCGGAAAAATCTACTTTATTTGCATACGATAATACACAGCCTGTTTGGACATCTTGTGGAAGTGATTTGCTCGATGAGGCCACAAGACCATACTATTATCTAACATCAAACGTTGGTGATTGTACTGTCACAGCTTCTACAACTCTTAGAGGAGATAATAATGGGGGAGGAACATTTTATACAGCGGGAAGTATGACAGGTGTTGGAACGAGTACTAATATTAGTTTTGTAAATGTTATAGCAACGGGTACTGTTTCAAGCTTTAAAAATATTACAGTGGCTTCATCGTCACTTAGTGGCTCAATTGATGTTGTGGGAATTTTCAATAGTGATACAAGAAGTATATTTGGAAATACAACCGTAGAGTCTGGGGGAATGATTAATGGAGGTACATTTACAGGAAATGTTTTGAACAAAACTGGGGGAGTGATTGTAAATAGTACAACAAGTCCTGTTGTGGTTTTTGGAAGTACAATAAACAACGGTGTAATTTCTGGGGATTTTATATTTAATGCTACTTCAACTAATGTTGGCACGGTGAATGGAAATTTGACATTGAATGCTTCATCGTCAAATGCTGGTATTGTAAATGGGGATTTGAAATTTAATACATTTTCTGCTGTAAGCGGAGCTGTTAGTTTTGATGGAGGAACAGTCTTTTTGGGAACAGGACATATAACTGGCGGAATAAAAGACAGTTGGGGGAATGTGATTACGAGATGGATATTTAATGATCATAGTTTAAACGTGGGGTATACAATTGGAAATTCATTCTTCAACGGAACATCGTCAAACGCAAGTACTATTGTTGGGGAGGGATATTTTAGTGGATCATCAGTGAATGCCGGTACTGTAACAGGTAACGCTAACGTATATTATGTAAATTCAACTGCAGTTAGCGGAACTGTTGGAGGGGTAATTACATATCATTCATATCCAAATGCCGTTTCATTCAATAATGCTAGTGGCGATGGTCTATGGAGTAATCCAGCAAATTGGTTTACAGATACAACGCTTGCTATTTCCCTTGGAAGAGTTCCTTCAATGGGGGAGGAGGTTGTTCTTTTTGCAACAACCACACTTGCCTCTGATGTTACAAGTAATGTTTATGTCGCGGAAAATGATGTTTTGCTAAATGGTGCGGAACACGTTCTAACAGGAAACGTTTCTGGTAATGGTGCTTACGGAGGACACAATGCTTATAGCTTTAATCTTTCCAATATCACAGTAACAGGAACAACAACCGCAATTGGAGGAGATGGAATAATAGGATTGTCTAATGGAGGAGATGGAGGAACTATTAACATTGATAGTGCCTCAACTGGTGGAGTTGTTGTAAATGGAGGAGACCCACTTCATAATGGTGGAAATGCTGGAACATCAACTGTAACAAATTCAGTTGCAATAGTTGATGGTACAAAAATTCTTGCAGTTGGAGGAGCATCATCTGGGTGTGGATTTGGAGGAAACGGTGGAAATATTTCATTGGTTGATTCATCAGGGTACGTTCTTGTAACAGCAACAGGTGCTGATGCAACTTCACTTTGTGAAGGACCTCTACCAACAGCTCCAACAAGTAGAACTGGAGGAGTTGCAAAACAAGTTGGTGTATACGTCTCACCTGCAACAAAAGCGGCAAACGCAGCTGCGGTGGCAGCGTCCAATAACAAAAAATCTGGTCCTTCCTCAGGAAGCGTAGATACATATATATTTGCTAGTCTAAATGCAACTAATCTTGGAAAGCTTAATCTAACAAATCTTCCAAACGTAAATCTTACGGGGGTAGGCGATAATCTTGGTGTGTCAAATTTTGTAAATCCGCTGGCTGGTTTGGTACAGCTTAAGCCTATCGCTAAGTTTATTGATTTGCCAAAAGTAAATCTATTTACTGCGGAGAAAATAAATAATTTCTTCAATTCTCCTCTTCCTAAATCTTTGGCTGATATTTCAAATGCGGTCCCATCAATTAAAAGCGCGATGGCTATGGCTGGAATCGTAAATGGATATGATTTGTATTCTATGAAAAATAGTCCAATCAATACGCCAACGTTGACTGAACTTAGGAATGAAAAAACTGTGATGCCAAAAACGTTGATGTTTGCATCTGTTGGAGGCGAGGAAAAATCTACAAAGTTGTCAATTGATAAGAAAGGTAAAATATATCAGATAATAACCGTGAGCCCTGATTCTATAATTAATCTAAGTATAAATGGAAATGGTGGAGCGAGCGATGTGGGTGGTAAGGGTGGCGTAGTTGGTAAGGGTGACGTGGGTTCAAGTGGCGTGAGTGCCAATGGAATGAGTTTGCCAAAGGTTGTGTTTAATGGAAAAAATATTCTAAGCACTAAAGATAAGAATGGAATCGTTCTGCTAAATGTTGTTGCTCCAAAAGATGCTGGTGTTTATGTATTAAATGTTGGAGGACTAACTTTGGAGGTTAGAGTAAGCAAGGTGTCTCCAGATGGTTCTGGTGGAAATGTGAACGTGGGCAAGGACAAGGGCGCCGCTTCACAAAATTCTACAGCCAATAAAACAGCAGTCGTAAAGCCGTTATCAATATTCCAGAGGGTGTGGGCGTGGTTTGTGAGGTAGGCTTATAAACAAAACAAAACCCCACAACCAAACGAGGCTTGTTGCGGGGTGGGTTCAATCTTCCGGCGCGGAATTTGATTAAATCTTTAAAGTTTAAAATCTAATTATTTCCATTCAAAAATAATCCCAAAAGAAAAGCCCCGCACAAGTGTGAGTCCTTACGCGAGGGCTTTTCTTGTGAGTAGGGGCATGTTTTTTTGAATGCGTGTTCACGCGTGTGAGTTGGGGAAATTAGGCAGACTTGGCTAACTCTTGAAGATTGGAATCAGCAAGGATTAGCCATAGTGGAAAATAGACAGAGTTGTCTACGTGAGCGGGGTCTGGCGGATGAAGAATGATGACTTCTCCAGTTGCCCTTGAATAGAACTGGATTGTGTCATCACTGTCACCAAAACCTGATCCGATGTTGTTAACATCGTAATAATCAGAAAGAGTGCGAAAGTCCATCAGACTGGGCGCTTCTCTCCAGGGTTGGTCATCATAATTCCGCTCTTCTGGCTCATCGAGCGAGATCCAAAGTTCCCCCAGTCTTGATAGTGAGGCAAACAAAATTGTTCCGCGCCAAAAGTTTGTCCTTCTGCTTCCAACATACTTGTTACCTCTAAGTGTGTGTGATTCCAACCATCCTCCTGTAAACGCGCTTAGTATCTCCTGAGTCAATTTCATTGTGTTTGTTTTCTCCAGTTGATTTTTAGCTGGTCTTTCATCCAGCGTGCTGTTCTAATGTATTAAAACATTTCAGGTAATTATTGCAAGGTTTACTGGCGGGCCTTGCATGTGCATAAAATTTAGATGTACTTCTATTTATTCAGAAGCTTTCTCGCATATTCCATAGAGTCATCAATCATTGACATTGTTTTAACTGAAACTTCAGCTAAAGATATTACAGCGTCTCCAAACTCTGAAATATTTTCTACCATAATATCTGAGAACGATTCTACAAAAGGATGAATCCATTCTTTAATTTCTTTTCCAGCGAAAGTTAAATTTGATTTTCTGTGAGCTGATTCTTTTGGAAGCACTGTGATAACTGGTTTGTTTAAATATTTTGAAATTACCATTTCCATAGAAGTTCCGGCTCCTAGTTTTGATTCTGCGTTTACCACGACCAAATTGCTCTCTTTAATTTGTAAACATAAAGCTCCAAACAAAGCCACGTTGTCACCTCGTAGAGCAAAATATTCATTTGGATCTATTATCTCAATGTCGTTTGTATTTTGTGACATGATTTCAAAATATTCTTTTCGCCAATCTATAAAGCCTTCAGCTTCCACGTCTCCTTTTGGCACAGCGCCTGCTAGGTAAATTTTCATGTGTTAATTGTATACGATTGGGTAGGGAGGGGCAATACTTACTGGGGAAATATTAAGTGATGGAGAGGTGAGGTCTAGTGGCGTCAAGTGGAGTGGTGGTAATGTGTGGCGTGCATAAAATAAAATATAGAAAAGAAAAGCCCCTCACAAGTGAGAGTCCTTATGCTGGGCTTCTCTTGTGATGGGGTGATGTGCGAATGTATTGATGCGATTATTCAATCGTGAGACCGCGGACTTGTGCTGGGTCAATCATTCTTCCATTTGACGGGAAGAATGTGAAGATCTTATCACGAATGCCCATACTGATGACGATGCGATCGCTTCCGCCGTTGATGCTTTGTCCAATGTTTCTTGTTGTGTAATTCCTGTGATCGATGTCGCAGGAAAGTGTTGAGTCTGTTTTCGTCCATCTGCCTGGAACCATGTGGCTTTCACCTTTGGCTACCCAGTTTGGGACAATTTCCACCCCACCAGTAGCGCTCATGGTTGCGGTTTTGATTCCGACGCGGTAGATGGTTTTTCCCCTGTTTGATAGAATTTCGAGTTGACCACCCGCGAAGGTATCGAGGATTGCTTGCGATAACTGTATTGTTTCCGGATTCATTTTGAGGTTTTGGTGCATGTTTTTTGCTGGCATTTCCAGCGTGCTGTTCTTGTGTATTAAAACATTTTTCGAAATTATTGCAATGATTATTGGGTAATATTGATTGACTAAACCCTTAAAATGTGATTAAATACTTTTGGATCTATGAAAACGTTCGACACTAAACATGCCGTGTGTTTGCAGGGAAAACTGGGAAAAGGAAGAAGGACCAACATTCGTTCAATTCTCGGCAACTTACTTAAAAAGTCTGGGCACGATCCAGATCAATTTGAAGTAATCGTATCTCCTGATGGACGTTCGCTCGCCACTATTGTTGGCGACGGATGTCAGTTCAGAAGTATGGACAGTAAAGACCTAACGGTCACTGTCGTTGTCGGGGACGAACAATTTTTGGTTAAACTCCGTTCTAAAACCAGTCAACCTCAAACGCTAAACCAAGATATTCGAAGTGCCCTAGGCACAGTGGGTAAGACCGAATTCCAATTCACAGGCAATCAAGTCTATGAAAAGGTAAAGCCTAAACCCTCGGATATCAAACCTCAACCTCAACCTCAACCCCAACCTAAACTCAAGCCTCAACAACCAACTCAAGTTCCTATGCACAAAACAATCAAGTCCACTCCAGATTTGGAGCAATCCTTCCTGGCAGACGTCAACATCCTTGCTGCTCACGTGGCCATTTACGAGGAGGTGGGAGATAAAAAAGACCACCCATTTAATCGGGAGGAGGTCCAGGAATGGATCAGCTCTCACGGAATCCCTATCGCACATCACGTTCAGACTGGCAGAATCATGGGGGATCTGGTTCGTAGGGGTCTCTACGCCAAAAACTCCGAAGAGAAGGTCTGGAATATGACCCAGCTCGGAGTTAAGGTGGCTCAGGGGCAAAAACCGCTGCCGGCGGATGAGACACCTAAGAAGCCCAGGAAGCCGTGGACGAAAAAAACAGCAGCCGCCACTCCCGAGGAGCCCGACAAGGGTAAGCCGGTGGGTAGTGCGGAGGAATCCCAAACGGGTCAACTCCAAGGCTTGTTCCTGACAATTGCCGGCCCGCATGCCGATAGTATTCAGGACCTTGTAGAAACCTGCAAACGTCTAAGAGCAATCGCTACGGAGCAATCGCTCTTGTTGACGAACAAGGAAAGACTAATTGCAAGACTCTACGGGAACAATGCAGGTGTTCTTGTGGATTATCTTCAGGGCATTGGTCTGATTTGATTGACCTCGCTCATTCGTCCCATCGGGGCCCGGCGCACTTGTTGCGACGGGCCCCTCTTTTTTGTGACGGTTTTGGGTAATCTAGACTTATCTCAGAACTCCACCCCATTCTATAACTGTAAAACCACTTCTTTTTGGGGTGGTAATTTTATAACTTTCAACTTCAATTGGTTTTTCAAGTGGCGAAAAATCCATCAAGATTCTAATCACGGTATCAGGCTTGGGAGTAATAGTCAGCGGGGCAATTTTGTTCATGTCTGATGTACCCAAGAAGCTGACAAAATAATAGGGTGAGCCTTGCATTTTTGGCTCCCAAAAATCTATAAAATCAGCAGACTCTTTTGTGTTCAATCCAAACTGATCTAGTTTGGTAACTAGAAAATTATGGACATCATCTTGCCTAACCACAAAACCTCTTTTGGGTTGTTCATAAATTCCACCTCTTCCTTCCCAGAATAAATATGGATAGCTCTTACCAGAAGACACCTCTGTTAATTCTCCATTAGTTTTAGCGATAACTGACCATCCAGATTTATAAAGGGGATCAGAATAAGTTAGTCCTCCTTGTGGCTCAACTTTAACATCCACTTTCTCCGTTTTTGTTGGGTAAAGATAAATAACTGGTTTGCCACATTCTGCTGTTGGACCATATTTACTGTTTTCAAATTTTATTAGACGACCGAAGGAATCTCGCCAAAAGAACATTGGATGATTAGCTATAAATTCTTGATATGAGACTTTTGTAGCATCGCCATAAACTTGATATTTAATATTGTATAAGTCCTTCAATAACTTATTACTTGGATTACTAATTTCATAAACGTCATCACCTGAAGAAGTTTTACCCGTTATTTTTAGATCAGAATTGTTAATCGACACAACAGAAGCGTAATTAGAACTACCGCAACCTGTTCTGTCTGTGTGGCTGTAATCCGTTTCATTTTTTGTTCCATCAAGCCATGTGATTTGTGGACTTTGACCCTCGGGAATAAAGTCAGGCTTTAACGAGTAGACTCTAACTGTTCCATCTGGTGCTTTTATATAAAACCCATTTTTGGCAAACAAGTCTTTATTTGTTGGATCGGTATTTAAACTAGTATAAACATCCCCAAACTGAGGGTCGGTAAAAACTTTTTTTAGATTATTATTCGTAAAAAAATTGGAAACATATGGATCAAGTTGCAACACTCCCTTACCGTTAGGTACTGTAATTATCTTTGGGAAATCTAGTTGAGCAATGCTGTAATTCTCGTCTGTGGTAAAT